>JAESFN010000263.1_pt1 | contig 66402 bp, 67 predicted proteins | sample 9269411 | NCBI WGS metagenome assembly JAESFN01 (sample SAMN14505399, study PRJNA617100) | algae metagenome | isolation source: Iphinoe sp. HA4291-MV1 and co-occurring heterotrophs from trail next to... | place: USA: Maunawili Falls, Hawaii | collected 2009-07-25
GCTCGTGACTACATCGAGGCGCACGGGGATGAACTGATAGCGCTGGCCCGTTCCGACAGGGACGACGCTGCAGCAGCGGAATAGAGGGTATCAGAATGCGTGCGATCGTTTCTTACGGCGTTGCCGGGGCCATTGTCATTGTCGGAGCCCTGTGGCTCGGCAGCGGCGTTTTCGTGGCCGGCGGCAACGGCCCCGGCAACGGCGAAAAACCGATCATCTCGTTCTTCAGCAAAGACGCCGAGGGCGCCGAGACGACGCACCACGTCGCCGAGGGCGCGGTCGATCCGGCGCTGACGATCGCCCAGCGTGTCGCCGAGAACAGCGGCGCTTCGGCGCCGGCCCAGTCGGTGCGCACCGAAACCTACAACATGCAGGCCATGCCGGTGGAAGTGCCGCTGCGCGGCCGCACCAAGGCCAAGACGATGACCACCATCACGCCCGAGACTTCGGGCGTGGTTACGGCGGTCAACGTCACCAAGGGCCAGACGGTGAAAGCCGGTGACATCATCTGCACGCTCGAGGAAGGCACCCGCGCCGCGGCCGTGGCGCAGGCGGAAGCCGCCCTCGCCCAGGCGCAGACCAACGCCGATTCCAACCGTGCGCTGCGTGAGAAAGGCCTCGCTGCCAACAACACGGGCATCGTCGCCGAAGCCGCGCTGCGGCAGGCGCAGACGGCGTTCGACCAGGCCAAGCAGGAATTCGACCGCGCCAAGGTGACCACCAAGGTCGCTGGCATCGTTCAGGATCCGGTAGCGACGGTGGGTAGCGTGCTGAGCCCCGGTCAGGCCTGCGCCACCGTGGTCGAGCTCGACCCGATGCTGTTCGTTGCCAACGTGCCGGAAGCGCGCATCGCGCGGGCCGAACTCGGGCTGCAGGCGAAGGTCGAAACCGTTACCGGCCAGAGCGTCGAGGGCAAGGTGAGCTACATTGCCTCGCTCGCCGACGAGGCTACCCGGTCGTTCCCGGTCGAGATCGAGATCCCGAACGCCGACGGCAAGGTGCTGTCGGGCGTGACGGCAACTGCCACGGTGACCATGGGCACGGTGCCGGCACACCTGTTGCCGCAATCGGTACTGACGCTGAACGACGAGGGCACCTTGGGGGTGCGTTCGGTCAAGGACAGCGTCGTCGAATTCTATCCCGTGACTATCATCTCGGACTCCCGCGAGGGCGTCTGGGTCACGGGCCTGCCCCCGTCGGTGGACGTGATCACCATGGGTCAGGAATATGTCGTGCCGGGTCAGAAGGTCAACGCGACCAACGTTACGGGCAAGGCGGACTCGGTTGAGGCCGAAGCCGCCGCTGAAGGGGTGCACAAATGATGAATTTCCTCGAACGCATCCTGCGCATGCCGCGGGTTGTGTTGACGGTGATGGCGCTGCTGCTCCTCGCCGGTTTCAGCGCGTATGTGTCGTTGCCGAAGGAGAGCTTCCCGGCAATCGACATCCCGTACTTCTACGTTTCGACCAGCCAGACCGGCGTTTCTCCGCGTGACGCGGAGCGTCTGCTCGCCAAGCCGATCGAAGATCGCGTCAAGGACATCGACGGGTTGAAGAACTACACTTCGACCTCGTCGACCGGGCACGCCTCGGTGTTCCTCGAGTTCGACGTGAACGCCGATGCCGACAAGGCGCTGGCCGATATCCGCGCCAAGCTCGACGGTGTTGCCGGCGACCTGCCGGATGACGCCACGGTGCCGTCGGTGACGGAAATCTCGTTCACCGACATGCCGTCCATCTCCGTGGCGCTCTACGGCGACGTGCCGGAGCGCACCTTGGTGCAGCAGGCCAAGGACCTCAAGGAAGAGCTCGAGGCAATCCCGACCGTACAGAGCGTGAGCATCTCCGGCTCGCGCGACGAGATGCTGGCGGTCACCATCGATATGAGCCGGCTGGAGGCCTACAACCTCACGGCCAACGAGCTGTTCGACGCACTCGCCAAGAACAATATGGTGGTGCCGGGCGGTACGCTCAACACCGGACAGGGCTCGTTCAACGTCGAAGTGCCTGGCCTGATCACGACGGCACAGGATGTCTATTCGCTGCCGATCAAGGCCGACGGCGACAATGTCGTGACCTTCGGCGACGTGGCGACCATCACCCGTACCTTCCAGGACGCGACCGAGTACGCCCATGTCAACGGCCAGCAGGCGATTACGCTGGGCGTGATCAAGAAGCTCGGCACCAACGTCATCGACATCTCCGACAAGGTCCGCGCCGTCACCACCGAGTTCACCAAGGACTGGCCGTCGGGCATCCAGCACAGCTTCCTCGTCGACCAGGCAGATTCCACCAAGAACCTGTTCCGCTCGCTCGAAGCTGCGGTGCTGACCGCGGTGGCGCTGGTGATGGTGACCTGCGTCGCTACCCTCGGCGTCCGCCCTGCCCTGATGATCGGTACCTCGATCCCGATCTCGTTCATGATCGCGTTCCTCGTCGTGCAGATGCTCGGCATGACCATCAACATGATGATCATGTTCGGCCTGGTGCTGGCAGTGGGCGTGCTCGTCGACGATCCAATCGTGGTGGTGGAGTATGCAGAACGAAAGCTGCAGGAAGGCGTCTCGAAGAAAGAGGCGTTCATCCTCGCGGCACGCAAGATGTTCGTGCCGGTGGTTTCGGCCACCTTCACGACGCTGGGCGCGTTCGTGCCCCTGCTGTTCTGGCCGGGTATCATCGGCAAGTTCATGAGCTACCTGCCGATCATCGTGATCGTGGTGATGTGCGCCTCGCTGCTTTCGGCGCTGGTGTTCATGCCGGTGATCGGTGCGATCATTGCCTCGACGCATGTCGACCCCAAGGCCAAGGAAGCCGCGGACGTCGTCATGTATCCCGACAAGTTCGACGTGAAGAAGGTCAAGGGTGCGACGGGCGTCTATGTGCGCACGCTGCAGCACCTGGTGCGACACCCGATCCTGACGCTGCTGGCGGGCTTCACCGTCGTCGGTTTCATGTTCTACGCCTACATCGCCAACCCGACCGGCATGGAAGCCTTCCCGGCCTCCGAAGCCGAGTTCGGCACGGTCAACGTGATCGCCCGCGGCAACTACTCGCCGACCGAAATCCGCGACATGCTGGTGGAAGTCGAGAACCAGATCCTGCAGGTGCAGGGTGTGCAGGACTCGATCATGACCTTTTCGGGCGGCGGCGGCGGTATGTCGAGCGGCGGTCCGCCGGACACCATCGGGCAGTTCAACCTGCAGCTGCAGCCGTGGAACGAGCGCGTCAAAGCCGAAGAGATCTTCCAGAACATCCGTGATCGGGTGAAGGACATCTCGGGCCTCGAAGTGCAGATCGCGGCGCAGGAGAACGGGCCGCCGGCCGGCAAGGCGATCAACCTCACGGTGGAGAGCACGAACTACGCCGACCTGACGCCGGTGGTGACCAAGCTCCGCAACTACGTGGAGAACGACCTCGGCGACACCATGGACGTGGAAGATGGCCGTCCCTCCCCCGGTATCGACTGGGAAGTGACGATCGACCGCGTGGCCGCGGCCAAGTACGGCATCGGCGTGCGCGAGCTCAGCCCCTATGTGCAGCTGGTCACCTCGGGCGTGAAGCTCGGCTCCTATCGGCCGGACGATGCGGATGACGAACTGGATATCCGCGTCCGCCTGCCGCTCGAGGAGCGCAGCTTCGACAGCCTCGACTCGCTTCGCGTGGTCACGGCCCAGGGTCTGGTGCCGGTGTCGAACTTCATCAAGCGCGAAGCCGTGCCGAAGGTCGCCAACATCAGCCGCAAGAACGGCCTCTACGTGATGAACGTCGCGGCCAACCTCACCCCCGGCGTCGCAACCGACGCCAAGGTGGAGCAGCTGAAGACCTGGGTGGCCGAGCAGGGCTTCCCGTCGACCACCAAGGTGGCGTTCGGCGGCGCGGACGAGCAGATCGGCGATACCAATGCCTTCATCATGCAGGCACTGGCAGCGGCGCTGTTCATCATCTTCCTGGTGCTGCTGCTCGAGTACAACAGCTTCTACCAGGTGCTGGTGACGCTCTCGACCGTGGTCATGTCACTCGCCGGCGTGATGCTGGGCATGACGATCACCGGGATGAGCTTCTCGGCGATCATGACCGGCCTCGGCATCGTGGCGCTGGCCGGCATCGTGGTGAAGAACGGTATCGTGCTGATCGACACCTACAACCACTACAACCGTGGTGACGGGGTGGAGCCGACCAAGGCGATGCTGATCACGGCAGCCCAGCGCGTGCGGCCGGTGCTGCTCACCGCGACGGTGACCGCACTGGGCGTGATCCCGATGGCGGTGAACGTCGAGTTCGACTTCATCCGTCGTGAGATCGTCTGGGGTGGCCTCGCCGGTTCGTGGTTCACCCACCTGTCGGCAGCCCTGGTCTCGGGCCTGTTCGTCTCCACCGCCCTCACCCTGGTGATGGTGCCGGTGATGATCACTGCCCCGAGCGTGATCAAGAACGGCTGGATCGGCCGGCTGTTTGGTGCCGTGTTCGGCGCCATCGGCAACGCCATCTCGTGGCCGTTCCGGGCGATCTTCGGTGAGCGCAAGCACACCGCCGTCACGCCGGAAGGCGAGACGGTCGAGATCCCGGCCGACATCGACAGCTCGAAGCGGTTCATCAAGACCGAAGGTTCGGGCCTCGTCGAAACCGAACAGGACGGCGTCACGGTGGTCAGCCGCCAGGCCGCCGAGTAAGCCGGACGACAGGCACAAGCATTGCAAGGCCCGGAGCGATCCGGGCCTTTCGTTTTGGCTGTTTCGGCTATTGCAGCTAAGTGCAGGAATGGCTATTTTAGCTGATATCGTTTGGAGACAAGATCATGGCCGAGATGACCGCGACCGACGCCAAGAACAAGTTCGGGCAGGTGCTGGAGATGGCCCAGGCCGAGCCGGTGGCGATCCAGAAGAACGGCCGCGACGTGGCATATGTCGTGTCGGCGGAGCAGTACCATGCGCTCGTTGAGAGAGGAGCAGCTCCAAAGGTCCGTCCCGCGATTGAGCGGCTGATGGCGCGCAGCGTTGAGCGGCGGCGTTCGCTCTACGAAGCGCTCGCAAAGTAGCGCATCGTGACGCTCTACCTCACGCTCGATGAAACGCTGCGCATCCATGAGATCCTGATCAAGGAGTTCGGCGGAGCAACCGGTGTGCGAGATCTGGGACTGATCGAGTCCGCGTTGTTGCGGCCGCAGACCGGCTACTACGCCGATCTCATCGAAGAGGCCGCCGCGCTTTGGGAAAGCCTGGCGATGAACCATGGCTTCGTTGACGGCAACAAGCGCGTCGCCTACGCCTGCCTCGAAATGTTCTTGCAACTCAACGGCGCGGACATTTCAGCTACGAACGATGAGCTAGAGACCTTCATCTACGGCAACCTGGAAGCCGGGACATTCCGCAAGGACGTGCTGGAGGACTGGCTCAACCAGCACACGGTACCGTTCGAGGCTTGACCTCAGCCCGAGCCTGGTTGCCGCATTGCGCCGCCCCCGGCCTTGCCGCCCAGCATCGCGTGCGCGGCTTGCCAAGCCATGCCTATCGCCAGCGAAGCGGTGAAGGTGAGAACGATCACCAAAGGGGAGTATTGGCTGACATGCTCAACGACAACCTCGATGACTAGCACGTGGACAAGGTAGGCCGTAAAGGTGGCGCGACCGAGCGTCGACCACCAGGCGCCCCGCAGTTCGAGGCGCATGAACAACACGGCCACGGCGACACCATAGCCGAGCGTGGCAAGCGAGTAGTCGTGTCCCATGGGGTAGCGCCCGACGATGAAATACCCCTCGGCGATCTGCAGGGCGGCGAACGACACGAGCGCGGCAATGGCGACCGGGATGGGCACCGTAGCGATGCGATCTCGATGCCGGCGCAGCAGGACCCCGACGACAAGGAAGATGGGAGCGAACAGCAGGCCGTTCCGATCCAGCCAAAACGGGAAGCTGCGCCCCGATAGGGCCATCGCATAGGAACCGAGCGTGGTGCCGACAACGAAAAGGAAAAGCGCCAGGCCCAGAGTGACAGTCCATCCGAGGTATTTGTCCGAGGTGGCAACCAGCGCACCACCGACGACGAGGGCTGGCAGAAACCACAGATGGAACGCGGGCTCACCCGACCAGGCCATGAAGATGAGACCGTTGAGCGACAGGTCGGGCTGATAGCCGGGTCGATCGATCACCCGCCAGACGACGGTGATTGCCACCCACAGCACGAATGGCAGCAGCACGCGCCAGGCCAATCTGCGGGTCAGGCGCAATGGCGAGGCCAGTTCCTCGGGCTTCCAGAAGTAGGCCGAGAGGATAAAGAACACCGGCACGGCGAAGCGGCTCAACTCATCGACGATGAAGCCGATCGGCTTCATGCCGTGGAAGCCGCCTCCAGCGACGTGCAGCGCGACGATGCCGAGCAGGCTCAGGACACGCAGGGCGTCCAGTGAAGCGTTGCGGGCGGGAGCGGAAGCGGTTGGCATGAACCTCTGATGGTCGGACGCCACCGATCGGTCAAGGGGGTCGTTGACGCCTCGCGCTGCGGACCTCTCGCCACGCCCCTACTCCGCCGCGGGCAGGCCGCGCTTGACGAAACCTTCGGGGTCGTTGGCGACGCGCTGCATGCGCTCCTCGGCTTCCGACGCCTCGCGCTGGCGGTTCCACATCTGGGCGTAGAGCCCCTGCTTGACCAGCAGCCGATGGTGCGTGCCGCGCTCAGCGATCTGGCCGTCGCGCAGCACGATGATCTCGTCGGCGTTGACCACCGTCGACAGCCTGTGGGCGATGACCAGCGTGGTGCGGTTGGCCGAAACCACATCGAGGGCGGACTTGATGTCTTCCTCGGTTTTGCTGTCGAGTGCCGACGTCGCCTCGTCGAGGATGAGGATCGGTGGACCCTTCAGGATGGTGCGAGCGATGGCAACACGCTGCTTCTCGCCGCCCGAGAGCTTCAGGCCGCGCTCCCCGACCGGGGTATGGTAACCCTTGGGCAGGCTCTCGATGAAGTGGCCGATCTGCGCCAACTCGGCGGCCTTTTTCACCTCTTCATCGGTCGCATCGGGGCGGCCGTAGCGAATGTTGTAGGCGATGGTGTCGTTGAACAGCACCGTATCCTGCGGCACCATGCCGATGGCGGCGCGGAGGCTTTCCTGCGTGACGTCGCGCAGGTCCTGCCCGTCAATGGTGACCTTGCCCTCGATGACGTCGTAGAAGCGGTAGAGCAGCCGTGAAATGGTGGATTTGCCGGCGCCGGAGGGCCCAACCACCGCAATGGTCTTGCCGGCGGGCACCTCGAAGCTGATGCCCTTCAGGATCGGACGATCGGCATCGTAGTGGAACTTCACGTCCTCGAACTTCACCACCGGGCCGGTGACATTGAGCGGCTTGGCGCCCGGCTTGTCCTGAATCTCGGGGGCGCGGTCGAGCAGCTTGAACATCTCTTCGATGTCGGTGAGGCCCTGGCGGATTTCGCGATAGACGAAACCGATGAAATTGAGCGGCCGGTAGATCTGCATCAGGAAGGTGTTGAGCAGCACGAAATCGCCCAGCGTCAGCGTGCGGTTCATCACGCCGAGCACCGCCATGATCAGGATGATCACCGCGCCGGCATAGAAGATCAGCGCCTGGCCGAAGTTGAGGAAACCGAGCGAGGTCCAGATCCGGATGGCGGAGCGCTCGTACTTCTCCATCGAGACATCGAAGCGCTGCGCCTCCATCTTCTCGTTGGCGAAATACTTCACCGTCTCGAAGTTGAGCAGACTGTCGATGGCCTTGCCGTTGGCATCGGTATCGCTGTCGTTCATGTCGCGACGAATGGCGATGCGCCAGTTCGAGGCCTTGATGGTGAACCACAGATAGAGCCAGACGGTGACGACCAGCACGCTGAGGTAGCTGACGCCGAACATGACGATGAAGATGACGCCGGTGATAACGAACTCGACCAGCGTCGGGGCGGTGTTGAGCATCGTGAAGCGAACGATGGTCTCAATGCCCTTGGTGCCGCGCTCAATCACCCGGCTCAAGCCGCCGGTGCGGCGCGCCAGATGGAAGCGCAATGACAGCCGGTGCAAATGCTCGAAGGTCTGCAAAGCGAGCTTGCGCACCGCATGCTGGCCGACCGAGGCGAACAGCACGTCGCGCAGTTGCTGGAAACCGGCATCGATGATGTTGCCGACGCCGAAGGCAACGACCAGCACGATGGGGACGGCGATACCCATGACCAGTGCGGTGTCGGGCGTGCTGCCGTCGAGGCTGTCGATGATCCACTTGTAGACGAAGGGGATCAGCGTGGTCGCGACCTTCGAGACGAGCAGCGCCCCGAGGGCGAGGATAACACGCCACTTCAGGTCGGGGCGGCCCTCCGGCCACATGTAGCTCCAGAGGTTTCGTACAGTGGCAAGCAGGCCACCCTCCTCCGCGCTGACGGTGGGGCGCTTGGTTGCCTCATCGGCGGAAGACATCAGGCGAGCTCTTTGACCGGGTGATCGGTGAGGCCGGTGAACAAGCCGGTACAGGCGATGCCGAAATCGGCGAGCCGATCGGCGCGCAGCGAGTAGCAGTTGCGCGTGCCCTTGGCGTGACGCTCGACCAGGCCGGCATCCAGCAGCACCTTGATGTGCTGGCTGACGGTGGACTGGGCCAGCGACAGGTTCTGCGTGACATCGGTGCAGCAACAATCACCCGCCCGCTGGGCGGCGAGGATGCGCAGGATGTTGAGCCGGACAGGGTGTCCGAGGGCCCGCATCACATTGGCGATGTCGTCGTCATGCATCGGGTTCATCGTTATTCAGCGATAAAAGATCGGCCTCGCCAAGGCAAGGCGAAACCACCTGCCTGACTGGGCAGTTGAACCGGATTCGCGGCGGGACGCTGTCAGGCAATGCGTCAGTCGTCCGTGACCAGTGGCAGGTCGAATATCTGCCCGGGAAAGATGCGCGACGGGCGGTGGATCTGGTCGCGATTGGCATGGAAGATGGTGCGGTAGTGAATGCCGTGGCCATAGTAGCGGCGGGCGATGCTCCACAGGGTGTCGCCGCGGCGGATGATGGCCTTGCCGACATTGTAGCGGCCCTCATCCGGATCGCCGAAGGGCAGCAGGCGGAGGATGGTGACTGGTTGGCCGCGAGGCGGTACCGGCTCGTCTGGCGCGGCAATGGCGAATTCCGCCACCAGCGCGGGCCGGTCAGGCGTTGGCAGGGCAATCACCGATGCATCGCCGGCGCCCTGATCGACCTGCGGCAGAGTGGTGGGCATAAGGGTCGACGGGGCGAGGATTTCGACGGAAGCGGACTCGCCGCGCGGCACCACGGCAGCCAGCGGCGGCAGCGCCTCAGGCTCCAACTCTGGCTCGATGGCCGCAACTGTCGGGTCCGGTGCCTTCAGTTCGGTCGGCGCCGGATCGATCACCAGTGCCGGGTCGGTGGCGGGCGCATCCTCCGGGACGGCGATGGTGGGTAAAGGCTCGCTGTTGGCAAGTTCAGCAGGTTCGGCCGTAGCAGCCGGCGCTGCGGCCAGGGTGGGCGGCGCGGGATCAGGCTGCTGCGCAGGGGCGACACCGCTACCGAGGTCAGGCGTTGCTTCCGGGCGCTCATCGGGCGGCGCGCCGCCATCGGGCAGCTCGATCTCGACGGTGATCGCCGCGACACCGAGGAGCTTCCCGGTATCGGGTTCGAGGGCTTCGACGCGCAACTCGCGGCGCGGTCTGTCGAGCAGGTTGCTGCCTTCGATGAGCCACCGCCCCTCCTGCACCGGGCTCTCGCCGACCAGCTCGCCATCGGCATAGAGGCGCATCAGCGCGCCGGCCGGGCCGGAGCCGGAAACGAAGCTCTGCCCAGCATCGAGCTCGATGGCATCGATGGTGGGGGCGAGGATGACCGGCGCAACGACGGTCGGGGGCGGCGGTTGCGCGGTAACCGGTTCGGCATTGGCGACAACGAGCGGCGGCTGCGGCGCGGTGGCGGCCGGGCTCGCGCTCGGTTCGGGCAGCGGGATGGCTGAGGATGTGGCGCGTTCGGCTGGCGCAGCAGGTTGCAGCGGCGGCGCATCGACCACCTCCGCGGGCTCGGCAACCTGAACTGCGGATTTGCCGTTCTGAGATGCTGGCGCTTCGGCAACTGGTACGTTGGCCGGAGCTTGCGGTATCTCGGTATTCTGCGGAACTGACGGGGCGCTCCAGTTCAGGGCGGTGTCGCCTGGCGTGGGAGCCGTGGCCACTTCCGGCTTGAGCGGCTGGGACCCGGCTTCGGGCTCCGGAGCCGCTGCCATTTCCATCGCCGCGGGAGCAACTGGCGCTGGTTGCGGCATCGCGGGTGTGGTTGCAGCGGGCGCTTCGACGACCGGCCCGGGTTCGGGGGCGGGCTGTGCGGTCGGCGCCGGGGCTGCCACAGGCTCGACCGAAGCTGATGCCGGCTCCACGGCTGGGGCCTCCAACGGCCCGCCCGAGGCCGAGGGACCCTCGGCTTCGGCGACATCGACAGCTGGCGGCAACGCCGGGCGCTCGACCGGCGACGCTTCAGCCACCTGCCCGGGGATACTGCCAGGCAGGTCGAACTTGCGGTCGGCCATGTCGCGCAGACAGGTGACGACGCCACGCGGATCACCGGCGCAGGCGTTGACGGCGGGCAGACCGATGACGCCGAGCACAACAGCCAACGTCACCCCGGCGGCGCCGAGGGCGAGCAGCAAAGTACGTCGGTCGTCGGTCCGGTTCAGCGGCGCCTCCGGGGGAACATGGGGCAACCTGCCCCTACCATTCCGGCGTCTCAGGCTGCCTCTGACTTCATCAACTTATAGGTAATCGACTCGTAAAGCGCCTCAAATGAGGCGTCGATGATGTTGGGACTGACCCCGATGGTGTACCAGCGCTCGCCGGTACCATCGCGGCTTTCGATCAGCACACGGGTGACCGCGCCCGTGCCGCCGTCGAGAATACGCACCTTGAAATCGACGAGCTCAAGATCGGCGATGCGTGAGGAGAACACGCCGAGGTCCTTGCGCATGGCAAGATCGAGTGCGTTGACCGGGCCGTTGCCTTCGGCAACCGACATCAGCAGGTCCTCGCCGATACGGATCTTCACCACCGCCTCGGTGACAGTGATCTGCTCGCCGCGGGCATTGTGCCGACGCTCGACGCTGGCGCGGTAGCTTTCGACATCGAAGAACTCGGGGAGCGTCCCGAGCACCTCGCGGGCGAGGACAACGAAGCTCGCATCGGCGCCATCGTAGGAATAGCCGCGCGCCTCGCGCTCCTTGACCGTGCGCAGCAACCGTTCGAGGCGCGGATCATCCTTGTCGAGGTCGATGCCATGGCGCTTCAACGCGGCGAGCAGGTTGGACTTGCCGGCCTGCTGGCTGACCATGATGTTGCGCTCATTGCCGACCGCTTCGGGCGGCACGTGCTCGTAGGTCGAGAAATCCTTGGCCAGCGCGGACGCATGGATGCCGGCCTTGGTGGCGAAGGCCGACGTGCCGACATAGGGCGACTGCCGGGCCGGGGCGCGGTTCAGCAGGTCATCGAAGGCGCGGGAGATCGACGTCAGATCGGCGAGTTGCTCGCTGCTGACGCCGATCTCGAAGCGATCGGCGAAACCAGGCTTCAGCGCCAGCGTCGGGATAATGGTGATGAGGTTGGCATTGCCACAGCGCTCGCCGATGCCGTTGAGCGTGCCCTGGATCTGCCGGACGCCGGCCGAGACAGCCGCCAGCGTATTGGCGACAGCCTGGCCGGTATCGTCATGGGCATGGATACCGAGATGGTCGCCCGGCACCACCTTGCCGACCTCAGTAACGATCTCAGCCACCTCCGACGGCATGGTGCCGCCATTGGTGTCGCAGAGCACGACCCAGCGGGCGCCGGCAGCGAGCGCGGTGCGCACGAACCGCAGGGCATAATCAGGGTCGGACTTGTAGCCGTCGAAGAAGTGCTCGCAATCGACCAGCGCCTCCTTGCCGGCGGCAACGGTGGCCTCGACTGTTTCGCGGAGGCTCTCGAGGTTCTCCTCGAGCGAGATGCCGAGCGCGACCTTGACCTGGTGCGAGGAAGACTTGCCGACGAAGCATGCCGCATCGGAGACGGCGTTGAGCGTCGCCTGCACGCCTGGGTCATTGCCCACCGAGCGCCCGGCCCGCTTGGTCATGCCGAAGGCGGTGAAGACAGCATCGCGGGTGCGGCTTTCGGTGAAGAACTGGTCGTCGATGACGTTGGCGCCGGGATAACCGCCCTCGATGTAGTCGACGCCGAGGCGCTCCAGCAGCGCGGTGACCGAGATCTTGTCCTCGAGCGAGAACTCGATACCCGCCGTCTGCGCGCCGTCGCGCAGCGTGGTGTCGAAAAGGTAGAGGCGTTCCTTGGCAGGCGTAGCAGCTTGGGCAGTCATTGGCGGAATACTCAGTTACGGGGCGGCCATTCGGCCGTGTCGTGGTCGGGGTGTTGCCGGTTGGAGTTCCTAATTCGTGCGAGGCGACCTTCGGGGTCGACCGAATAGGTCGGCGTGTTGCCAGGCAACTCGCCGATATGGGCATACCAGCTGACCCGGCTCTCGTTGCCGTACTGGATCACCGGTGGCACGCAGTCGGGCCGGTCGAACGCACCGGAGAGCACGCCGATATCGGGGGCCCAGGGGTAGTCAAAGATCAGCGGCGTGCCGCAGTCGCGGCAGAAACCGCGATTGGCGAGGTCGGAACTCCTGAACCAGCTGATCTCGCCGCGGGTGACGTGGAAGTTCACCTTGTCGACGGGGCAGATCACCGCGAACGGCCCGCCCACTGCCTTCTGGCACATGCGGCAGTGGCAGACATGAACGTTCTCAGGCTGTTGGTCGACGCGGAAGCGCACCGCACCGCACTGGCAGCCGCCGGAGAGATGAACGTCAGACATGGTGCGGAACCCAGTCGGTGGTGTCGTGGTCGGGGTGCTGGTAGGAGGCACCGGCAAAAGGACCGGCCACTTCGCCCGGGAGGCGATGGGCCGTGTCGAACCAGTTCATGCGCGTCTCGATGCCGTACTGCCGCGTCGGTATGGCTTCCTCGGGCGCGTCGAGCGCGGCGGTGGCAATGTCGGTCGCAGTAGCACCGTCCTTGTGAAAGGCCAGCGGCGTGCCGCAACGGCCGCAGAAGCTGCGCACCGCTTCAGCCGAGCTGCGGAATGTGGCGAGAGCGCCGCGCGTCCACTCGAGCTTGTCGTCCGGCACGGTGATCCAGCCGACGATCGGCGCGCCGTGCGCCTTCTGGCACATGCGGCAATGGCAGATTGATGGCGTACCGATGCTCCCGGCGATGCGAAAGCGGATCGCGCCGCACTGGCAGCCACCGCTCAGGTGGACCTCAGACATCAGCGCCTCGCAGTATCCAGTGGGTGGTGTCGTGGTCGGGGTGCTGGTGGTTGGTTGCGCGGATGCGTTGAGCGAGATCGGGGGCGACCTCCTCGATGGGCGGTAGATCGGGGATGTCGGCAAGCGCGCTCACATAGTGGAGGCGACTGTTCGTGCATGTCTGCTCAGTGGGCGCCACCGCTTCAGGGTGATCGAGCGAACCGATGGTGACGCTGACATAGCTGCCGCCGGGACGGCGGAAGGTCAGCGGCGTGCCGCAGGCTGGGCAGAAGCCGCGTTCAACCGTGTCGGATGAGCGGAACACCCCGAGGGTTCCCCGGCTGACTTCGAAGTTCTCGGCCGGCCCGCCGGCGAAAGCGCCGAACAGCCCGCCCGTCGCCTTCTGACACATGCGGCAGTGGCAGAGGCTTACATCATCGAACGGTGCGGTGAACCGATAGCGGATCGCGCCGCACTGGCAGCCGCCGGTGGCGAATGCTTCAGCCATCAGCGCCTCCGATGACCCACTTCTCGGTGTCGTGGTCGGGGTGTTGATGGTTGGAGGCGCGGACGCGGGCCACGGCTTCGACGCCATCCCCCTCCTCGGTCGTGCCGATCTGCTCGGCGCCGGGGAGCGGGCCCAGGCTCGGGTGGCGGCCTTCGAGACCCATTTCGTAGAGGATGGGCACCAGATGCGGGGTGTCGAACGAGCCGATGGCCATCGAGACATGCGGGCCGCCGAGCGAGCGGTAGTAGAGCGGCGTGCCGCAATTGCTGCAGAAGCCGCGCGCCGCCACGTCGGAGCTGTTGAATTCGCTGGGCTTGCCACGCGTCCAGGTCAGGTGCTCATGGCGGATACCGACGAGGTCGATGAAGACGTTGCCGGCAGCCTTCTGACACATGCGGCAATGGCAGAAATGCGGGTTGTCGCGCAGCTCGGTAGCGTGCCAGCGGACGGCGCCACACTGGCAGCCGCCCGAGTACTCGCGGAAGCGATAGCTGTCGTCACTCACATTCCACCTCCCGCGAAGCGATCGGTCGCTTCGATCAGATGATTGAGGATACCGGGCTGGCTCAGCGCGTGCCCCTGCCCTTCGACCATGATGAACTCCGCCTCCGGCCAGGCCTGATGCAGGTCCCAGGCGGTCTGCGGCGGACAGGCGATGTCGTATCGGCCCTGGACGATGACCCCCGGGATATCGCGGAGCTTTGCTGCATCGCGGATCAACTGGCCGTCCTCCATCCAGCCGGCATGGACGAAGTAATGGTTCTCGATGCGGGCGAAGGCGAGCGCGTACTCATCGCCATAGAAGGCGTCGCTCACCTGCGCGTCGGGCAGGAGTGTGATGGTTTCGCCTTCCCAACGTGCCCATTCGCGGGCAGCGGTGAGACGGATGTCGCGATCCGGGCTGGTCAGCCGCTGCCGATAGGCGGCGATCATGTCGCCCCGTTCCGTCGGCGGGATCGGGCTGACAAAGCGCTCCCACTTGTCGGGGAAGAGCAGCGAGGCTCCGTGCTGATAGTACCAGAGCAGTTCCCAGCGGCGCAGGGTGAAGATACCGCGCAGCACCAGTTCGGTGACCCGATCGGGGTGTTTCTGTGCATACGCCAACGCCAGCGTAGAACCCCAGGAGCCGCCGAACACCAGCCACTGCTCGACGCCGACCATCTGCCGCAGCCGCTCGATGTCGGCGACCAGATCCCAGGTGGTGTTGTGCTCGAGGTCTGCAAAGGGCCGCGACTTGCCGCAGCCGCGCTGATCGAACAGCAGCACGTCGTAGCGCGCCGGGTCGAAGACACGCCGCTGGTTCGGGCTGAGCCCGCCGCCCGGGCCGCCGTGCAGGAAGACGGCGGGCTTCGCCCCCGGCGTGCCGACGCGCTCCCAGTAAATCTGGTGGCCGTTGCCGACATCTAGATGGCCGGCGGCGTAGGGCTCGATCTCGGGGTAGTAGGTGCGCAGCGTCACGCGGGGAAACCTTGTCTGGGCGGCCATTCGGCCGTGTCGTGGTCAGGGTGCTGGTGGCTGACAAGCGTGGCCATGAACTCGTGCCAGCCAGCCGAGTATTCGGTGCGGACCGGCAGCGCAGCGAGGCCATCGAAGAATGGCAGCTTATCGGCCAGGTTGACCTGGATCACCGGCGCCGCAACGGTCGGATCGTCGAAGGCACCGATGGCGATCTCGACCTGCTGCTCGGCCGGGCGGCCGATCTCCTCGTAGGTCAGCGGGGTACCGCATTCGCCGCAAAAGCCGCGCTTGATCTTGTCGGAGCTCTCGAAATACTTCGGTGCGCCGCGCGTCCAGGCGACATCGAACGAGGTAACCAGCGGGCCGAAGAAGGCGCCAAACGCCTTCTGGCACATGCGGCAATGGCAGATCGAACCGCGGCCGAGCCGGCCGACGGCGAAGCGCACCGCGCCGCACTGGCAGCCGCCGGTGACCCGTGCGCTATCGGTCTCATTCTGGAGCATGACAGACGGCTTCGATGTTGTGCCCGTCCGGATCATAGACGAAGGCGGCATAGTAGGTGGCGTGGTAGTGCGGACGCAGGCCCGGCGGGCCGTTGTCCTTGCCGCCGGCGGCGATCGCGGCGGCGTAGAAGGCGTCGACCGCGGCCCGATTGGGCGCGCTGAAGGCGAGATGCACCCGGCCGCCGGTGAGCTTGCCGCCATCACCGATCCACAGGAACGGCTGCTCGGAACCGAGACCGGCAACGTTGCCCTCATCGCCCTCGAACTTCATGTGCGTCCTGATGCCGAGCGGCGCCAGCGCCTGCTCGTAGAAGGCCAGCGAAGTCGGGTAGTCGGCGGTCGAAATGGCTACGTGATCCAAAGCGCTCATGGGCGTCCTCCCTCAGGGCCGACATAAACGGCCTCAATGTTGTTTCCGTCAGGGTCGAGTACGAAGGCGGCGTAGTAATCAGGTGAATAGTGCGGGCGTAGGCCCGGCGGACCATTGTCGCGGCCGCCGGCCGCCAGGGCCACAGTGTAGAAGGCCTCGACCGCCGCGCGGCTTGGAGCGACGAAGGCGACGTGACTGTCACCACCACGGATGGCCTTGCCGGTGCCAAGCCAGAAGGTCGGCCCGCGTTCGCTGCCATAGCCGGCAGACTTCACGCCGTCATACTCGAACTCGGCCAGCAGCTTGATGCCAAGGGCGCCGAGCGTGGCGGTGTAGAAGTCGCGCGACAGGGTGAAGTCGGTGACCTTGAGGCCGACGTGATCGATGATGGCGGTCATTGAGGTGACTCCTGCAGAGCCAACCAAATGGCCTCCATAACGCCGTCGCGGTTGTCGTGCAGTTCGTTATTCCAGATGCGGAGGACGCGGAAGTTCTGGCTTCGTAACCACGCATCGCGTGTCGCGTCGCTTTTTGACTCCGAGTGCTGTCCGCCATCGAGCTCCACTATCAGCCTAGCTGGTAGGCAGACGAAGTCGGCAATGTACGTTCCAATCGGAACCTGACGACGAAACTTGAAATCGACGAAGCGCCGGTTGCGAAGGAGCTCCCACAACAGGTCCTCATGTGGCGTTGCGACATGCCGGAGTCTTCGCGCGAAACCACGGAGCTTCGGCGATATCTCGCGATGGCGCGCCGGTGCCTTCTCCCCTTGCGGGAGAAGGTGGCGCGCAGCGCCGGATGAGGGGTCCGCAGCCGCAGGCTGCGCGACCGGAGCGGAAGCGACGGGCGACGAGTTGGCGGAGAGATACCCCTCATCCGCCCTTCGGGCACCTTCTCCCGCAAGGGGAGAAGGCAAGTCGGTGCCTGATGCTGACATCACCTCACTACCTCCCACTTGGTCTGGCGCTGACCACTCTCGTCCTTGTAGTCCATCAGCTGGACACCCTGTGTCAGCAATTCAGCGCGGATGGTGTCAGCCTTTGCGAAGTCTTTGGCGTTGAGCGCGGCGAGGCGCGATGCGACTGCTGCTTCGACGCCCGCCGGAGCGGCGGTGGCGGCGGTGAGCAGGCCGTCGGTGGTGAAGCCGAGGAATTCGAGCGTCGCGGCGAGGCAGTTGGCGGCGGTTTCGATGCCGCGGTTGGCCTTGCGGGCGACAGCGTCCAGCGCCACCGAAGCGCGGTGGAAGTTGAGGTCGTCGGTGAGTTCGGCAACCACCGACGGCTCGGGCGGCGTGCCCGGCTTCGGCTTGCTGGCGCGCTGCCAGTCGCGCAGCTTCTGCTCCGCCTCTTCCAGCCGCTTTACCGAGAAATCGATCGGCTCGCGGTAGTGCGTCATCAGCATGGCGAGGCGCAGCACTTCGCCCGGCCATTTCCGACCACCGAACTTGTCGGTCTCGAGCAGCTCGGCGATGGTGATGAAGTTGCCGAGGCTCTTCGACATCTTCTGCCCTTCGACCTGCAGGAAGCCGTTATGCAGCCAGTAGTTGGCCATTACCGGCGTGCCGTGGGCGCAGCGCGACTGAGCGATCTCGTTCTCGTGGTGCGGGAAGATCAGGTCGAGGCCGCCGGCATGGATGTCGAACACCTGGCCGAGGTAGCGCTCACTCATGGCGGAGCATTCGATGTGCCAGCCCGGACGTCCCCTGCCCCACGGACTGTCCCAGCCGGGTTCCTCGGCACTCGACTGCTTCCACAGCACGAAATCGGCCGGGTTCTTCTTATGCGCGTCGACGGCGATACGGGCGCCGGCGAGGTTGTCCTCGAGGTTGCGGCCGCTCAGCTTGCCATAGTCGGGCATCGAGCCGACGTCGAACAGCACTTCCCCGGCCGCCTCGTAGGCGTGGCGGCTGCCGATCAGGCTCGAGATCAGCGACTGCATCTCGGGGATGAAATCGGTGGCGCGCGGCTGGTGGTCGGGCTCGAGCGTGCCCAGCGCCGCAACGTCCTTGAAGTACTGGTTGGCTGTCTTCTCGGTGACCTTGCGGATCGCTTCGTTGAGCGGCAAGCCGGGGTAATCGCGGACGGCACGAGCGTTGATCTTGTCGTCCACATCCGTGATGTTGCGAGCGTAGGTGACATGATCGGCGCCATAGACATGGCGCAGCAGCCGGTACAGCAGATCGAAGACGATCACCGGGCGGGCATTGCCGATATGGGCGTAGTCGTAGACTGTCGGCCCGCACACATACATGCGGACGTTGTTGGGATCGATGGGGACAAAGTCCTCCTTCGCCCGGGTCAGCGTGTTGTGGAGCTTCAGAGTTATGTCGCCCAAAGTCACAGTTCCTCGCGCACGATCGTTCTTTGAATGGTCGCTGTCGAACCGGAAAAGTCTGCAACTTTTCCTGACAACGCTCACGTGCTCGCGGCCGGGCTCTTCGGGTCTAGAAATCGAGAATGAAGAAAACCGAGCCGCCAGCAGATGCCTAGCGGATAATAATGCAGCCGAAAATGCAGTTCGCGGTGCCGGTTTTCATGGCGCGCAATCTGACTGCAGCGCCGGGAAAAAGCAAGGGGCGCCAAAGCGCCCCTGCCGATTGAGTTATTGCGGCGTTGCCGGTGCGGCCGTGGGTGGGGTTACCGCCTGCATGGCAGCGGTGACCTCGGGACTGGCGAAACAGGTGGTCAGACCCTCGCGAGCCAGGTCCGTGACCTTCTCGTAGCTGCCATGGGCAGCGTGAAGCTCGTCGGTGCCTTCACCGCGCAGGTCGGCGGCGAGGATATCGACATCCTTCTGCGGCATGTCCTTGAAGGCGCTGGTAAGGCACCCGCACAGCGGCGTGAGGATCAGCGAAGCATCGACACCCTCAGGTACTTCGCCAAGCAGGAAGGTCTGTGCGGCAAGGCAGGTCTCGCTGAACTTGGTGAAGTCGGCGGGGGACTGAGCCTGCGCAGCAGGGACGACGGAAAGGACGATCATGCTGGCGAGGGCGGCGAAAGCGAAGCGAGCTTGCAAGGTGGTACTCCAGCGACAAGGCGCGATGGAACGCACCTAAGCACAGAAGCCGTGCCTCGCTACTGCACAAATGCAAAAAAGCGCGGCGAACGGCCCTTCTGTCGCCCAATTCGCCGAGATGCGGCTGCGACGGCCGGAGGTCCGACAGGCTGCAGCAACCCGTTCATCCGCAAAAAAGGCCGGTGCGCGGTCACGGCTGCGTTACCATTGCGGGACGGCGTTGCGAGGCTCGTCACCAGACGTTAACCGGCGTCGCTGCTGTGCTATTGGTTGAGCGAATCTCACGGCGCTGTCTCGCTTTAGGCGTATTGGCCGACTAGAGCGTTTCACCGTTTCGTTGAACCGGTGAAACGCTCCAGATTTATGGTTTGGTCGCGCTTTCGAACCGGAAAAGTCTGCAACTTTTCCTGAAAACGCTCTATCGGAGGGCCACACGATACGGTTCGAACTGATGACCCGCGCCAATCTACGCGCTTCCGCCCTCCTCGTCCGCTTTGCCCTGCTGTTCTTCGTGGCGTGGGTTGGGCTGCTCATTGATGTGTCGACGGCCTATGCGCAGGCTGACAGCTGCGCGCGTTTGCAAGCGACCCTGCGCTCGCTCGACCGGAACTCCGACTTCCAGAACTCGCAGGGCGGCGCGCTGAAGCGCCTGCAGCGCGAAGTGCAGCGCTCCGAAAGCGCCTATGTGCGCCAGGGCTGCAACGACGATGCCAAGGCTGGCCGGCGGCTAACCCCCGAGTGCCGATCACTGGCGCGTGATGTACTGCGCGGCCGCGAGGAAGTGCAGCAGCTGTCGCAGAGCGTCAGCACCGGCCAGGCAGTGGCGCAGCAGCGCGAGGCGATCCTGCAGGAAATGGCGCGCTTCGATTGCGACGGCCGTTCGCGAGTACAGGTCCAGCGTGGCGATCGCGGCAACCTGTTCGAGCGGCTGTTCGGCGTGTTCACCGATGGCGATGACGGCGCCGGCGGCGTCCGTGGCGAAGAATTCAATCCTTACGGTGACTATCACACGGTGCGGACGCTGTGCGTGCGCAAGACCGACGGATTCTGGTGGCCGATCAGCTACTCGACGCTGGTCGACTACGTGGCCAACGACGCACAGCAATGCCGGGCCATGTGTCCGGGGCTCGATGTCGACCTGTATTACTACGACAATCCGGGACAAGAACCGGAACAGATGGTCAACGAGTGGGGCGAGCCCTATTCGTCGTTGCCCAACGCTTTCAAGTTCCGTACCGAGTTCGATACCGTCAACAAATGCACGTCGACCCAGGACCAGGGCGCGATCACGCTTGCCGAGCTGGCGACCGGCGGCACGCGTGCCATGGTGACATTTCGCGGCGCTACGTTCCCGCTGCCGCTGCGTGACGGACGCCGAATTTCGCCCACCGTCGCCGCGCCGGTGACGCAGGTGGCGGAGCTGACACAGTTCATCGACGTTCCGCTGCCGCGCCCCCGGCCAGCGGCGCCGGGCGAGACGCCGAAGCCGGTGGTGGCCGTGGTGGCGCCTGCCGCGGCCGACCAGCCAGGCCGGATCGTTCAGTTCGGCGACAAGCGGGTCAGGGTAGTCGGGCCAGACACGCCGTACGCCCCACAAGCGGCAGCAGGGATTTGAGTTCCGGCCCCTGCTCCCGGCCGGTGACGGCCAGGCGTAGCGGATGAAATAGCGCCCTGCCCTTGCGGCCGGTCGCGGCCTTCAACGCCTCGGTCCATTTCGACCAGGTGGTTTCATCCCAGGGTTCTGCCGGCAGCAGGTCGCTGGCCTGCCCGAGAAACGCGCGATCCTCGTCGGCAATGACCGGAGTGACGGGACCGGAGACGAGTGTCGCGAGGTCGGCGATATCGGAGAACACCGAGAGGTTGCCCCGCAACGCCAGCCAGAGCGGCTCGGAAGCGAGACCAAGCGCCTCGAGGCGCGACTTCGCCGCCTCGAACGGCATCTGATGCAAGATGCGGGCGTTGAGGCTCGCGAGCTCTGCCGGATCGAAACGGGCGGAGCCATGCGAGACGATGTCGAGGCTGAATACCCCGCCGAGTGCCGCAAGGTTGGCGTAGGGTTCGAGCGGCAGGCTGGTGCCGGTCAGCACGGCTGCCATGGCGACCGCCATCGGTTCGAAGCCGGCCCGGCGCAACTCCTCCAGTGACAGCGAACCAAGGCGCTTGGACAGCCCCTCGCCGTCGGCGCCGGTCAGGAGGTTGTGGTGCGCGAAGGCGGGCACCTTGCCGCCGAGTGCCTCGAATATCTCGATTTGCGTGCCGGTATTGCTGACATGGTCCTCGCCGCGGATCACATGGGTGATGCCGAGCTCGATGTCGTCGACCACCGAGGGGAGCGTGTAGAGGTAGGAGCCGTCGGCCCGCACCAGTACCGGATCGGACATCGAGGCGGTGTTGACGGTCTGCGGCCCCTTGATCAGGTCGTTGAACTCGACCGGACGGCCATCGAGCCTGAAGCGCCAGTGCGGCTTGCGGCCTTCGGCCTCGTATCTGGCCCGCTGCTCCGGTGTCAGGTTCAGCGCAGCACGGTCGTAGACCGGCGGGCGACCCAGCAGGCGGGCGCGGGCGCGTTTGCTTTCGAGCTCTTCCTCAGTCTCGTAGGCTGGATAGAGGCGGCCGGCGGCAATCAGTTTGTCGCGCGCCGCGTCGTAGATCGCCGTACGGTCGGACTGCCGGACCTGCAGATCGGGCGTGATGCCGAGCCAGCTCAGGTCGACAACAATGCCCTCGGCGAAAGCCGCCGTGGAACGGGCGATATCGGTGTCGTCGAGCCGCAGGATGTAGCGGCCGCCGGTGGATTTGGCGAACAACCAGTTCATCAGCGCCGGACGGGCGTTGCCGAGGTGCAGCTTGCCGGTGGGTGACGGAGCGTAGCGGACGGTGGTCATGGGGTGATGCAGGCCGTGAGAGACGGCCCCCTCCCGGCCTCCCCCATGAAGGGGGAGGTGAAGAGTCGAGGCTGTGGCGCGATCGTGCCAAACACTGGATGCGGCACCTCCCCCTTCATGGGGGAGGATGGGAGGGGGCCGTCCGGCAAGCAATCGTCCCTCATTCCAGCCCCTTACTATCCAGCCGTCCGATCGGCTCGGCGATCAGGTTCTCGTCGCGGTAGCCGTTGGTGATCGGGTAGCGGCGCCCGAGGCCGAAGGCCTTGCGGGAGATCTTGACGCCGGGTGCCGACTGGCGGCGCTTGTATTCAGCAATGTTCAGCAGCTTTTCGATGCGTTTGACCAGTGCGCGATCGAAACGGCCTTCGCCGCGCTGCACCACCTCGGCGACGCTGAGTTCGAGCTCGACCAGCCCGACGAGGATTTCGTCGAGGATCGGGTATGGGGGCAGCGAGTCCTGGTCGGTCTGGTTCGGGCGCAGTTCCGCCGAAGGCGCCTTGTCGATGATATTCTGGGTGATCACCAACCCATCGGGTCCGAGGCAATCGGCAGGGCGGTGCCTGTTGCGCCAGTCAGCCAGCTCGTAGACACGCATCTTCAGCATGTCCTTGATCGGATTGAAGCCGCCGTTCATGTCGCCATAGATGGTGGCGTAGCCGACTGCCATCTCGGACTTGTTGCCGGTGGTGAGGAGGAGCGAACCCAGCTTGTTGGAAACCGCCATCAGGTAGACGCCGCGCATGCGCGACTGGATATTCTCTTCGGTCAGATCCTGCGGACGATTGCCGAATACCGGCTGCAGTTCGCTGAGGGCCGCTTCGACCGGATCGCCGATCGAGACCACGTCGTAGCGAACGCCGAGGCGCTGGGCGCAGTCGCGGGCGTCGGCGAGGCTCTCCTCCGAAGTGTAGCGATAGGGCAGCATCAGGCAGTGGACGTTCTCGGCGCCGATGGCGTCGACAGCCATAGCGGCCACCACGGCGCTGTCGATGCCGCCGGAAAGGCCGAGTACTACCGACTTGAAGCCGTTCTTCCCGACGTAGTCACGCAGACCGAGGACGCAGGCGCGCCACGGCGCCTCATCGACACTCGACAGCGGGGTGACGTGCGGATCGGTGCAGCGCCAGCCGTCTGGCGTGCGGGCCCAGTTCGACAGCAGGATCTCGGGCTCGAAGCTCCTGGCCTGCAGCACGAGGCGCCCACCCGGCTCAATGCCAAAGCTGGCGCCGTCATAGACCAGCTCGTCCTGGCCGCCGACCTGGTTGAGATAGAGCAACGGCACGTTGTCTTCGGCGACACGGTCGGTGACCAGCTTGTAGCGGGTCGCCTGCTTGTTGCGCCAATAGGGCGAACCGTTGGGGCAGAGCAGAATGCGGGCGCCCTGGTCGACGAGGTGGGCACAGACTTCGGGGTGCCAGATATCCTCGCAGATCGGAATGCCGATCGAGACGCCCTTGATGGTCACCGGCTCCTGCAGGTCGGCGCGCTCGAAGTAGCGCTTCTCATAGAAGATGTCGTCGTTGGGCAGTTCGCGCTTGTAGCGGCGGGCGGTGATGATACCGGCCTCACAGACGATCACGGCGTTGAACAGCTTGCCACCCTCGCGCCAGATGGTCGGCATGATGGCGGTGACGCTGGTGCCTGCAGTGGCGCGGGCAAAGTCCTCGGCGGCGGCCATCGCATCGGCGATGAAGCGCGGCTTGAACAGCAGGTCGTCGGGAAAGTAGCCGGTGAGGAACAGCTCGGAGAACAGGAGGATATCGGCCCCCTGCCCGGCGGCGTCGGCCAGCGTCTGTTTGGCCAGCGCCAGGTTTTGCGCGATGGCGCCGACCGTCGGATTGAGCTGCGCGAGGGCGATGCGGAGACGATCGGTCACGTGAGAAATCCGAGCCTTTGAAATCGCGGCAAGACTTATCCGCTCACCCCGATGGGGGCAAGCGGACAGCCAGTCATGCTGGATCTGACTAGAACGAGTAGGTCAGCTCGGCGAGCAGGCCGTAGCGCAGCAGCGAGAACGGGTTCTCGGTGGAGATCACCTGTTGCACGGCGACGCTCGGCGGGCTGTAAAGCGGGTCGGGCGGGATAGTGTCGGCCGGGTCGTCCGAATTCGGATCATCAATCTCGGGCTTGATCTGCGGCGCCGTCACGCTCACCCGGGTCCAGGTCGCGTCATAGGTGCCGTTGACGTACCAGGCCCGCCCGCCAACGCGGATCGTCAGGTTCTCCATCGGCTTGATGCCCGCCATGATCTCGCCCATGGCGCCATAGCCCCAGCCATTGATTTCCGTTGGCGACCCCTTGAGGACCGTCGGTGCGCAGCCTCCCGGCGGCAGAACGTTGCAGCCCGGGCCTCCCATCGCCCCGCCGGCCGAAGCGTGGCCGCCGAGAACACCGGAGATCGTGCTGAACGGTACGGCCGCGACCTCGGCGCTGAAATCGAGGTACTCGTTGACCTCCGCCTTGCCGCTCAGTCCGAGCCGCAGCATGTGCAGTTCGACCTTGTCGTCAACGCTGTCGCCTGGAACCGACCACACGCCGGTGCCGCTGTTGTAGTTGACGTCGGCGGCGCTGGCGGCCGTGGTGAAGTTGTACCGGGAGGTGCGTGGTGAATTGTTCCAGTAGTTGTAGCCGACGAAGCCGCCTACGCCGCTCCCCTTGCCATCCCCCAGCAGATTCCAGCCGAAATCGCCGCCGGCATAGCCGAGAACGCCATCACTGATGGAGCCGCTGCTTATGGGATCATCGTACTGGCCGAAGATCGCCGCCGAGTAGCCGGCCCACGCCTTGGCATAGGTGCGGGTCGCATCTTCCTCGACGCGAATGTGCGCCTCGATGGTGTGTGCGTTGTCGCTGCCCTTGAAGCTGTCGCCGTCAACCTCGTAGTTCTGGCTGCCCCAGGAGTACCAGTAGCGAAGCCCGGTTTCGATGTGGATGCCGTCGCTCTCATCACCCATCTCGGTCCAGTCCTTGGGCTCGGTCGAGTAGGCGCCGCGATAGACCTCTTCAGGCGACCAATCCTCGCCCCAGTCGGCGGCCAAGGCCGGACCACCGACAGCGGCGGCAAGAACGGCGAGACTGGTGGCCAGACGGATGGACATCGGATGCTCCGCAACAAACGCGTACGTGAGCTATTCATGACCGGTTAGGGTTAATGTTCCGCTAAATGAACTGGCAGAATGCAACGCACCCCGCGACAGCCCGGCGCGAATCTACAATTTGATAAGCATTGTCGCGTTTTCCACCGCCACAGAGGAGCTATGCAGAACCTGCCTGCAACCTTCCTCATGGCAATTGAGTTGGACCGGCACGACGTGAAAACTGATCTGGAATACGCCTATGAGTTGCAAGGTTCTGGTGGTGGAGGACGAGATCTTCGTCGCCGCCGAGTTTGAAAACCTCCTGTATGACCTGGGCCACCAGCCTGTGGGCATCGCCTCCGACAGCCGCCAGGCGATGGCAATGGCGGACGAAGCCGAGCTGGCGTTCGTCGATCTCAACCTGATCGATGGTCCGACGGGCATCGAGGTGGGGCGCAAGCTCGCAGCGCGGGGCGTCACCGTCGTCTACATGACAGCCAACCCGGCGCAACTGGGCGATGGCGTACCGGGAACGATCGGGGTCATCCCCAAGCCGGTCGACAACGCCGAGTTGCGACAGGCTGTCGAGTTCGCGATCTCAGTGCGTAAGCAGGCACAACCGAAGGCTCAGCCGCCACGGCGGCTCAGGTTGTTCGGCTCGTTCGGGTCGCGCCCGGCGCTGGCTTGAGTTCAGCGCTCCGGCTGAGCGAGGCCAGCGGAATGCTGATATCGACCTCGAGCCCTGCCTTGCCGTAGCGGCGCTCCAGCCTGCCACGCAACTGCCCTTCGACACTCAAGGAAATCAATCGCGACCCGAAGCCGGCGGAGCCGGGCTGCGGCGCGGGCCCGCCGACTTCGCGCCAGTGCAGCAGGTAATCGTCGCCGACGATCTCGCTCCGGATCTCAACCATACCGTCGCCATGGGACAGCGCGCCGTACTTGGCCGCATTGGTGGCGAGTTCGTGGAACAGCAAGGCGAGCGGGGTCGCGGTACCGTCATCGATGGTAGCATCGGCTCCGCTGAACGCCACTCGGTCGTCGGTGCCGTCCCGATAGGGTTGCAGCAGATCGCGGATCAGCGCCTGCAGCGAGGAGGGGTTGGAGCGCGCCGCCGACTCACGCGAATGCGGACGCACGAAATCATGGGCGCGGCCAAGCGCCAGGATGCGCCCACGCAGCCCGTCGGCAAAATCCTTCGCCTCGGGATGGGTACGCGCGTTCAGGCTGACGATGCCGCCGATGACGGCGAAGATATTCTTGATGCGATGGCTGAGTTCCTGCGCGATGACCTCGCGCTCCTCCTGCGCCAATCGTTGTTCATGGATATCGGTGCAGGTGCCGAACCAGCGGGTGATCCGACCGGAACCGTCGCGCATCGGCAGCGCCTGCCCCAGCACCCAACGATAGGCGCCGCTATGGTGCTTAAGACGGTACTCGATGCGATAGGGATCGCCGGTGGCGAGCGAATGACGCCAGATGGTCCAGGCACGGTCCTGGTCGTCGGGGTGGAACATGCCGTTCCAGCCTTCGCCGTTGGTCGAGCCTACCGGAACGCCGGTGAACTCATACCAGCGCGCATTGTAGTAGTCGTGATAGCCGTCCGGCAGGGTCGACCACACCATCTGCGGCATGGTGTCGGCGAGCGTGCGGAAGCGCATCTCGCTTTCGACCAGTTGTTCGGCCACGCGACGCTCGTCAGTCACGTCCACCACGATGCCCGGCAGGCGCACAGCCCTGCCATTGTCGTCGGCAATGACGCGGCCGGACGCCACAACCCAGCGTTCGGGTGCATTCTCGCGCGCCGACAGGCGATATTCGAACCGCACCGGCCCAGGTTGCTTCAGGCTGTCCCCGATCTCGGAGATGACGCGCTGCCGATCATCGGGATGGATGCCGGCAAGGAAGGTCTCGATCGGCAACCCGACGGCGGCGGCACCCGGCGTTACTGCATAGAGCGCCGCGAAGCGATCATCGGCGGTGACGACGTTGTCGGCGATGTTCCAGTCCCAGACGCCCACCATCCCCGACGCACTGAGAGCCAGATCGAGCTTCTCGCGGCTCTCCTCCAGCGCCTCCTCGGCAAGCACCCCCATCGTGGTTTCCTGCACGATGGCGAGTACGGCGAGGCCGCTGCCGTCATCGTCGAGCACCGGGGAATAGTCCAGGTCCAGCCAGACGTTCTCGGGCGCCCCATTGCGCGTGAAGACGAATGGCTGGCTGTTGAACACGAGCGATTCCCCAGCCAGCACGCGCCGCATCACATCGCGGTTGAAATCTGCGACCTCAGGCCAGCTGTCCAAGACCGAGGTGCCCAGAGCGCCGGGGTGCCGGCCGCCGGCGATTGGCGCGTAGGCCGCGTTGTACAGCATGATGCCGCGCGGACCGATCAACAGGGCCATCGGGGCGGCAGCCGTCATGATGAGGCGGGCGGCGGAGCGAAGCGCTACAGGCCAGCCGGCGATCGGACCGAGGTCGGTCGCGGCCCAATCGAAATTGTTGGCGAGGAGCACAACCGGGTCACGGTCCAACCTGGCCTTGGTGGCGGCATCGGCCCGCGGAAAGAACGAACGTGGCATCGATCACCAAGGCTGGCGCGCATGGCGCATGGGAAAACCGCCCGCGCACGCGCAGCCGTAGCCCCAGTAACGTAACCGGGAGCGAGTTAGTTCACTCGGCAGCCACGATTCTTTCGGCACGGGCAGGACGCTGCAGCCGTAGTTCCTCGGCAACCAAGAACGCCAGTTCCAGCGCCTGGCTGGCGTTGAGGCGGGGATCGCAATAGGTGTGATAGCGGTCCTGCAGACCGGCCTCGGTGATGGCGGCGACACCACCACCGGTACACTCGGTCACATCGTCGCCGGTCATCTCGATATGGATGCCGCCGGCATAAGTGCCCATGGTGCGATGAATGTCGAAGAAGCTCTTCACTTCACCCAGCACACGCTCGAACGGCCGGGTCTTGTAGCCGTTGGAGGCCTTGACGGTGTTGCCGTGCATCGGATCGGAGCACCACACCACGACCTTGCCCTCGGCCTTCACGGCCTCGATGAGACGCGGCAGATGGTCGGCGATCTTGTCTGAACCGAAGCGGCCGATCAGGGTGACGCGGCCGGCTTCGTTGCTGGGGTTCAGCTTGTCGATGATGCGCAGCAAGTCGTCGGCGACGAGGCTGGGGCCGCATTTGACGCCCACCGGATTGCGGATGCCCGAGAAGTACTCGACATGCGCCGCATCGACCTGGCGGGTGCGATCGCCGATCCACAGCATGTGGCCGGAGGTGGCGTAATAATCGCCGGTGATCGAGTCCCGGCGGGTCAGCGCCTCCTCGAAACCGAGCAGCAGCGCCTCGTGCGAGGTGTAGAACTTGGTTTCGCGCAGCGACGGGGTGTTGTCCGGGGTGAGACCGAGCGCGCGCATGAAGTCGATGGCGTCGTCGATCTTCTGGGCCAGTTCCTCGAAGCGGGGATAGGCGTTGGAGTCCTTCATGAAGCCCATCGTCCATTCATGGACACGGGTCAGGTCGGCATAGCCGCCGGAGGCGAAGGCGCGCAGCAGGTTGAGCGTCGCTGCCGACTGGCGATAGGCGAGCAATAGGCGCTCCGGATCGGGAACGCGCGCCGCCTCGGTGAAGCCGATGTCGTTGATGATGTCGCCGCGATAGCTGGGAAGCGTCACGCCATCGATGGTCTCGGTGTCCGACGAGCGCGGCTTGGCAAACTGGCCGGCAATGCGGCCGACCTTCACCACCGGTTTCGATGCCCCGTGGGTCAGCACCACCGCCATCTGCAGGAAGACGCGGAAGAAATCGCGGATGTGATCGGCGCCATGCTCGGCAAAGCTCTCGGCACAGTCACCGCCTTGCAGCAGGAACGCCCTGCCCTCTGCCACTTCGGCGAGCTGGTGCTTCAGCTCCCGCGCCTCGCCGGCGAACACCAGCGGCGGGAACTTGCGGAGCTGCGCCTCGGCCGCTTCCAGTTTCGCCGGATCCGGATAAGCCGGCACCTGCGAAATCGGTTTCTGTCTCCAGCTTTGCGGCGTCCAAGTCGTCGGCATCACGCGTATCTCCCAGTCGGCGGGCGGAATAGCAGGGGAATGCGGCGGTGTGAAGCCGCCGCCCACTACTGCTTTTGGCCGCCTCGGTAGACGTAGCTCGGCTTCTTGAAGGTCACGAGCTCCTCGGCGGCGGTCGGATGCATGGCCATTGCACGGTCGAAATCGGCCTTGGTCGCCTTCATGCCCAGCGGGATCGCTGCCATCTGGATGATCTCGGCGGCGCCTGGGCCGAGAATGTGTACCCCCAGCACTTCTCCACCATCCGGCCTGGTGATGAGCTTCATCATCATGCGGTCGGACTTCAGCGACAGGGTGTTGATCATCGGGCGGAAGCGCGTGACGTAAACATCGATATCGCCCAGCGTCGCCGCGTCGTGTTCAGGAAGGCCGACTGTGCCGACCTCGGGCTCGGCGAATACCGCCTCGCCGATCAGTGAATGGTCGACGGCGGTCGGCTTGTCGCCGAACACGGTATCGGCAAAGGCATGACCTTCACGGATAGCGACCGGGGTCAGCTGGGCGCGGTTGGTGACATCGCCGACGGCGTAGATCGAGGGCACGCTGGAGCGCGAATAGGCGTCGACCACCACCGCCCCATCCCATGCCAGCTCGACGCCGGCAGCATCGAGGCCGAGCCCCATGGTATTGGGCGCGCGCCCGGTGGCGAACATCACGGCGCCAAACGGCGCATCGACGCCGTCGGAGAAACTGACAGTGACGTCCTTGCCGGTCTGGCGCAGGCCAAGAACGTTGGTCTGGCGGATGATCCTGACGTCGCGCGCCTCGAGCCCCGCCTCGAGCCCGACCCGCAGATCCTCGTCGAAGCCGCGCAGCAGCCGGTCGCCGCGGTAGACGATGGTGGTGTGAACGCCCAACCCGGAGAAGATGGTCGCGAACTCCACCGAAATGAAACCGCCGCCCTCGATGAGAATGGAGTGCGGGAGCTGTTCGAGATGGAACGCCTCGTTGGAGGTGATGCCGAGTTCTTTACCCGGGATATCCGGGATGAAGGGGTGGGCACCGGTGGCGACCAGGATGGTCTTGGCGGTGAGTTCTCGGCCGGACTTCTGCAGCCGGACGCTGTTGGGGCCCGTGACGGTGGCGCGGTCGCGGATGATCTCGGCGCCGGGCTTTTCGAGCCCCGCGACATAGGCGGCTTCCAGCCGGGCGATTTCCTTGTCCTTGTTGGCGACGAGGGTGGCCCAGTCGAAGGTCGGGGTACCGATGTCCCAACCGAAGCTGGGGGCGATCTCGAACAGGTCCTTGTAGCGCGAGGCGTAGACGAACAGCTTTTTGGGGACGCAACCGCGGATCACGCAGGTGCCGCCGACGCGATACTCCTCGATGATGGCGACCCTGGCGCCATAAGTCGCGGCAATCCGCGCCGCCCGCACGCCGCCCGAACCGGCGCCGATCACCACGAGATCGTAACTGTCGCTCATCGTATACCCCGAAAGTAAAGGCCCCGCGCGGTGGCGGGGCCTCAAATGGCCTACCCCGAACGTAAAAAGGCCCCGCGCAGTGGCGGGGCCTAGAAGCAGATAGGGTGCCGAAGCTCAGCTGTCGATACCCTTGGCCTTCAGCTCGGCGCGAACGGCGGTGAAGAACTCGGTGTTCAGGTTGGAAGCGTAGACGTCCATGATGCGGTTGATAGTGCCGCTCATCGCCGCGTTCGACTTGGCCAGCTTGATACCGGTCGGGGTCGAATAGAAATCGACGATCTGCTGCAGCTCTTCCTGCGTGAAGGACAGCGCATAGACGCGCGCGAACTGGTCGAACAGCTCGCCCTTGCGCCCCTTGTAGGCCCCGATCACCTTCTCGATCGCCTCGTTGAGCGGGGTGGCGATCTCAGGGTTCTGCGGCAGCAACTGCTTGTAGGTGTTGATGCCGGCCTGCACGATGGTGGCCTCGTAAAGGCCGCCGGTGTCGGTGAGATCGACATATTTGCGCGCCAGCGCCAGGTGCTCCGGCGCGATCTCGGATGCTTCCTGGCTCAGCGACGGCAGTGCCACGAAGCTCGACAGGATCAGCGACAGCAATGCGGCGACAAGCATCGGCGCGCGTTTGAAGGTGGACGTCATCAGCTTGGTGCCCATCTGGTTCTTGTTTCCCCTATAGCCTCTATCCGAGCGGCTCCTAGCCGTCCAGAACGTCGACACCCGCGGGACCAGCCACGTAGGCCCGCTTGCACAGCCCGATGAACAGGCCGTGCTCAACTACACCCGGGATGTCGACCAGGGCTTTCGCCAGCGCTTCTGGCTGAGGAATACGGCCAAAAAAAGCGTCAAGGATGGCGTGTCCGCCGTCAGTGACGAAGGGCGTTCCGTCGGCCTTCAGGCGACTGCGAAGCTCGCCCTCGGCGTTGAAATCAGCCATCACGGCACCGATGGCGGCCGTCGTGGCGCCGAGCCCGAAGTGGTTCACTTCGATCGGCAGGGGATAGCGGCCAAGCATCTCGACGCGCTTGCTCTGGTCGGCAATGACGATCATCCGCTTGGAGGCGGCCGCCACGATCTTTTCGCGCAGCAGGGCGCCGCCGCCGCCCTTGATCAGCGCCAGGCCGGGGCCGAGCTCATCGGCACCGTCGACGGTGAGGTCGAGCTCGGGTGTGGTTTCGAGATCGGTGAGCGGGATGCCGAGGCTGCGGGCCTGCGCCGCCGTGACCTCGGAGGTCGGGATGCAGATCACGTCGAGTCCGTTCTGGACGGCGCGGCCGACGATATCGACGAAGTGCTTGGCAGTTGAGCCGGTTCCGAGGCCCAGACGCATGCCGCTCTTGACTTCGGCCATCGCCGCCTCGGCGGCACGGTATTTCTGGTCGTCGCTCATGGCGCGGCCCTCCCCTGTCGGCCGGACCTGGAAGCGCTTCACCGTTTCCGAGAAACGTCGAAACGCTCCAAGTTGTTGTTCTTTGTCGCGCCTTTCGAACCGGAAAAGTCTGCAACTTTTCCTGAAGGCGCTTAGGAGAGGCGCGAAGCCCTGTCAACCTAGCCTTTTCACGCAGAGGTGAATGGAAATGTCACATGGAGGCAACACATTGTGGCCGTGGTGTTCTGAGTTTGTCCGAATCGTGGCATGGGCCGTTCACGGCCTGTTAGGAACAGTTTATCAACCATCCGAAACTGGCTCTGAATCAGGGTCGATTACGTCAAGAGGCGCAGTTTGAAGAAAATCTCCAAGACCAAGATGGTGGTCGCCGCTCTTTTGTCGGCGATCCTGTCGCTGTCATTGGCCGCCCCGGCCACGGCAGCCAAGCGTGTCTACGATCCCTCCACCGACACCTGGTCGGAAGCGGGTGCGGTCAAGGCCGGGTCGCGTCGCGGCAGCGCGATCGCCAAGCAGATCGTCGACTACGACACCAAGTTCAAGCCGGGCACCATTGTCGTCGAGACCTCGGAGCGCCGTTTGTACCTGGTGCTCGATGACGGCAAGGCGATGAAGTACGGCATCGGCGTCGGCCGTGACGGCTTCCGCTGGTCGGGCCAGCACCGCATCACCCGCACGGCCGAGTGGCCGGGCTGGACGCCGCCGGCGCAGATGCGCAAGCGCGTCCCCGACCTGCCGGCCTATATGCCGGGTGGTCCGGACAACCCGCTTGGCGCCCGCGCCCTCTATATCGGTTCGACGCTCTACCGCATCCATGGCACCTCCGAGCCCTGGACGATCGGGCAGGCAGTGTCGTCGGGCTGCATCCGGCTCACCAACGAAGACGTCACCGATCTCTACGAGCGTGTGAGGGTCGGCGCCCTGGTGGTCGTCCACCAGTAGCCGCAGAGCACTGCGAATTCGGAAGGGCTGGCTCCACCGAGCCGGCCCTTTCTTGTTTTGATGTCCGGGCCAGTGTGCGGTAAAAAGGGGAATGTCCCTGACGCTTCTCGAACAGCCGAACCTCGCTCCGACCGGTGCGGAGCGCCCGCTCGTCGACCGCTACGGGCGGCGGATCACCTACCTCAGAGTATCGGTGACCGACCGCTGCGACTTCCGCTGCGTCTATTGCATGTCGGAGCATATGACGTTCCTGCCCAAGAAGGACGTGCTGAGCTTCGAGGAGATCGACACCATCGTGAACGCCTTCGTCGCCCGCGGCGTGAAGAAGGTGCGATTGACCGGCGGCGAACCGCTGGTGCGCCGCGACATCATGGAATTGGTGGACAAGATCGGCGGCCACATCGGGCATGGCCTCGAGGAGCTGACGCTCACCACCAATGGCAGCCAGTTGCGCCGGCATGCGGGCGGTTTGGCCCGTGCGGGCGTAAAGCGGCTCAATGTGTCGCTCGACACGCTCGATGAACAGCGCTTCGCCGAGATCACCCGGCGCGGGCGCATCGCCGACGTGCTCGACGGAATCGACGCAGCGGACGATGCCGGGCTCAAGATCAAGATCAACATGGTGGCAATGCGCGGCGTCAACGAAGACGAGATCGAGCCGATGCTGCACTGGGCACATGGGCGCGGTTTCGGGCTGACGCTGATCGAGGGCATGCCGCTGGGCGAGGTCGGGATCGACCGGGTGGACACCTATCTGCCGCTCAAGGAAATGCGCGACCGGCTCAAGGCGAAATACACACTGGAGCCCACCGGACACCGCACCGGCGGGCCGGCGCGCTACGACTACGTGGCCGAGACCAACGGGCTGGTCGGCTTCATCACGCCGATGAGCCACAACTTCTGCGAGAGCTGCAACCGCGTACGGCTGACGGCGACGGGCCAGCTCTACATGTGCCTGGGACAGGACGACATGGTCGACCTGCGCGCCGCGATCCGCGAGGGCGGACCGGCAGCGCTGGATGCGGCGCTGGACCGGGCCATGCTGCTCAAACCCAAGGGGCACGATTTCGTGCTGGATCGCGACCACACCGCACCGGCATTGAGCCGGCACATGAGTGTGACGGGAGGCTAAGGGCCTTCGGTCCCCTGAAACGCTGGTGACTGTGGCCCCCCACCCCTGTCCCCTCCCCCTAAACATGGGGAGGGAGACCTTCCCACCGACATCGCGGCTTGCGTCTCCCTCCCCTTGTTTAGGGGGAGGGATCAAGGGTGGGGGTCAGCTAGAGCAACCGTTGCGTCTGCCCACTTACCGAACCGTATACCCGCCATCCACCACCAGCACTTCGCCGGTGACATAACCACTCGCCGGCGAGCACAGATACAGCGCCGCGGCGCCGATATCGATGGCTGATCCCGGGCGCTTCATCGGGGTCATGTCGCGCCAGACCGGGCCCCAGACCGGGTCCGCCAGACCGCCATTGGTCATGTCGGTGGTGATGTAGCCCGGCGCGATGGCGTTCACCCGGATGCCGTCCTCGGCATAGTCCGAGGCGAGACTCTTGGTCAGCATGTGCACCGCGGCCTTGCTGGCATTGTAGGCGGCCTGAGGCTGCGGGATGTTGGAGATGAGGCCGGAGATCGAGCCGATGTTCAGCATCACGCCGCTCTTCTGGGCCCGCATCGGGCCAAGCGCCGCCTGGCAGGCACGGAAGACGCTGTCGAGGTTGATATCCATCAGCCGGCGATACTGCTCCTCGGGAAAGCTGTGGGTCTCGCCATGCTGGGCGACCCCGGCATTGTTGACGAGGATGTCGAGCTTGCCCCCGCCGAGCTTCACCGCTTCGGCGATAAGCTGCGCCGGTACCGCCGGGTCCTGGACGTCGCCCTGCAGGTAGTCGACCTGGCGGCCGAGATCCCTGAAATGCTTGATCACCTCGGGCTTGGGTACCTTGGAGGAAAGGATGACGTGGGCACCGGCGTCGCTCAGCGCCTCGACGATACCGAGCCCGATGCCGCGGGTGGCGCCGGTGACCAGCGCGACTTTGCCGTCCAGACGAAACAGGTCGAAGATCATCGTGCTTCCCTCAGTCCTGATTTGGTCGCGCTTTCGAACCGGAAAAGTCTGCGACTTTTCCTGAAAGCGCTCTAGTGCATTGTCGTGGTGCTCGACCGATCCAGGCCGAGGATGAAATCGGCACAGCGGTCGCCCAGCATCATGGCGGGTGCCGTGGTGTTGCCGGCATTGATGTTGGGCACTGCCGACATGTCCGAAACGCGCAGATTGTCGACGCCACGGACCCGCAGGCGAGCGTCGAGCACAGCCATCGGGTCGCCGTCGGCACCCATCCTGGCCGTGCTGGCCGGGTGGTAGTTGGTCTTGACGAAGCGGCGGCAATGCTCGGCCATCACTTCGTCGCTGAGGTCAGGACCGGGCGGAGCGATAACCTTCTCGATGCGCTTGCCGAGCGGACCGGAGAGCAGCACATCACGGAAGAACCGTTGCCCCTCGACCATCATTTGCATGTCGTCGGGATGCTGCAGCAGGTGCGGCGAAACCAGCGGCATGTCCGCCGGGTTGGCGGAGCGAAGCTCGACATAGCCACGCGATTTTGGCTTCACCAGTACAGTAGTGATGGTGACGCCGTAAGTATCATCGAACACCTTGAGCAGGTCACGATCGAGATAGACGATCGGTACGCAGAAGGCCTGGATGGACGGTGGCGCGTCGCGGTCGACCGGGTTGATGAAGGCGCCCGCCTCGAAGCCGGCCGAGAGGATCGGGCCGTTGCCGAACAGCTTGAAGTTGAGGCCGTTCTTCAGCATGCGCCAGCCGACGCCCTGCCTGAAGTAGCCGTAAGGTCCATTGGCGACGGAAATCACCGGCACTTCCGGATGGTCGATCAGGTTGCGGCCGACGCCGGGCAGATCGACCAGCGTCCTGATGCCGTGGCTGCCGAGTTGCTCGGCCGGGCCGAGCCCCGAGAGCATCAGCAGCTTGGGCGTAACCAGGGCACCCGAACTCAGGACAATGTCGCCCGAGGAGAACGCGGTGTGTTCAGCCCCGCTGCCATCGCGGTAGGTGACGCTGACGGCCCGGCCGTTCTCGATATTGATCTTCTGCACGGCGGCGCGCAGCCGCACTGTCAGGCGCGGATCATCCTTCAGCGGCTCGATATAGGCGTAGGCAGCGCTCGAGCGTTTCCCCTTGCGGTTCATGAACTGGTAGAAGCCGACGCCCCGCTGGGTCACACCGTTGAAATCGTTGGTGAGCGGTTCGCCCTTCAGCTGCACGCTCTGCACGAACCAGCGCGAGACGTCGTCGACGTGACCGGGGTCGGAGACCAGCAGCGGGCCATCGTTGCCGTGAAAGTCGTTGCTCAGCCGATTATTGCCCTCGATGCGGCGGAAGTGCTGCAGCACGCTCGCCCAGTCCCAGGCCGCGCCATCATTGCTGCCGCGCAGGATCTGGTCCCACTCGTCATAGTCCGAGGGACGGCCGCGCATATAGACCTGGGCGTTCACCGAGGTGCCGCCGCCCAGCACATTGCCCTGCGGGATATCATGCACACGGCCGTTCAGGTGCTGCTGCGGCACCGTGTGGTGATAGGTCATGTACTTGGAGCCGTTGATCAGCTTGAAGATGCCGGGCGGCATGTCGAGCAACGGATGGTGATGCGAGTAGCCCGCTTCCAGCAGCAGGACGCGACGGCCGCCATCAGTCACCAGCCGGGCAGCCGCGACGCAGCCCGACGCTCCCCCTCCGATCACGATGTGATCGAACTCCTCCCGCATCTCTCGCCCCCTCCAGGACCTCGCGCCGACCGGCGCCAGACGGACGCTTTCGCCCTATCGTGGTGCGCACAATAGACGGCGCAATGGAAAAGTCGAACGATCATCAGTTGGCTCGAAGATGCCCGCCACGAGCTTCCATCGCGCCGATACACGGAAACCGTCGTCGCTGGCGGGCATGTGATCGATTGATCATTGACAGTGGGGCTCAAGTTACATTTTCTGTCGCCGCGGACTGGACCGCCGATTGCCTCCAGTTATTGCAACTATACATTCAGAGCAATTTTTGTTCTTTTTGGATTAAGACACTACATCGACTGAGCGGTTTTTGCTCATCCGCAAAATGTGATTGTGGCCGGCACTGTCCCGACCAAATTTTGCCGCATAGGATGCGAGATGAAGGCATTAACGTGACTTCAGGCGTTGGGGGGCACAAAACCAGCGTTCTGACGTGGGGGAAATGACAATAATAGATACGCGACGTGGCATTGCCGAGAATACCGACTGCGCAGCGAATGACCGGACGAATCTGTGGCAGGAGGCACCCTGCCCGTGAACCAGCACTCGCATCTGCAGCCGGAACCGGCTGAAACCCCGACTGATACGCTGTCACATGCCCAGATCCGCGCCGCGCGGGCCTATCTGGGGTGGACGGCGCTTGAACTCGCTGAAGAATCCGGGGTGTCGTTCTCCACGGTGCGCCGCGTCGAAATGGCTGGGCACCGTGCGGTGCGCGACGAAAACGTCGCGGCGATCCGCGAGGCGTTCACGCGGCATGGCGTCCGCTTCGTCACATATTCCGACGGGAGCCTGGGGATCGCCGGACGCAGCTAGAGATTATCGGCAAAGAACCTGAGCGCAGCGTCGCGCATGCGCGGCGTCTCCTGGTGCTTTACACCCGGCTCTGAAACCAGTTGCAGGCGTCCGGGTGCATTCGCGTAGGCGGCGCTCGTTTCAGCCCATGCCAGCGCTACCGCCGCCGGCGGGGTCAACGAGTCGGCTTCGCCGATACAAATGAGTTGCGGGCGGGGCGCGACCAGCGCGCCGATAGCGCCGGCATCGGCCTCGTTCAAGAGGCCCGGCACGATCAGGTAGACGCCGTGACCATCGTGGTTGCCCAGTTCGATCATCTTGCGGAGATCGGCGAAGCAGCAGAGGTGGGCGACGGCCTTGATGCGCTCGTCCATGGCGGCGAGCCAGTAACTCAGCGTGCAGCCCATCGAGATGCCGAAGGCGCCGATGCGCGCCGGATCGACGTCTGGACGCGAAGCCAGATAGGTGAGCGCCGCCGAGTGATCGCAGAGCATCTGGCCGAACAGGCCCTTGCCGTACCAGAGCAGCGCCTTGGAGGCCGCCCCCTCCGTGACGGTGGCGCGCTTACCGAACACCGGCATGTCGATCGAGAGCGTCACATAGCCGGCGCGCGCAAACACCGGACCGAGCGGATCGAGCAGATACTCGCGGCCGTCGAGCAGTTCGTCGGCGCCGATGTCGTAGCGACCGCCATGCGAGTGACCGTAAAGGATCGCCGGCAACCTGCCCTCAACCCTGAGCGGCCGAGTGAGGATGCCGCGGACCTCGGTGTCGCCGAGCCTGAGGGTCAGGTGTTCGACCTCGTAGTCGTCGCGCTGCTCGATCTGAGCGGCGCTCAGCGACACAGCCGGTTCCACCAACCCGACGAGTTGGCGCAGCCTCGCACGGGTAATGGCCATGTTACTTGTCGTCGTCCGAGACGATGGCGAACTCGAGCGGCAATGCGGTGGTGTACTTGATCTGGCCCATGGCGAAGGACGAGCTGACGTCGGTCAGATTGATCTTCGAAATCAGCTTCTTGTAGAACGAGTCATAGGCCGCGATGTCGGGCACGACGACGCGCAGCAGGTAATCCACCTCGCCGCTCATCCGGTAGAACTCGACCACCTCGGTGAAATCCTCCACCACGGCGGCGAACTTCCGCATCCACGCGTCGTTGTGCTCATTGGTCCGGATCGACACGAACACCGTGACACCGGCATTGATCTTGGTGGGGTCCAGCACCGCGACGCGGCCCTTGATGATCCCATCCTCTTCCATCTTCTGGATGCGTCGCCAGCACGGCGTCGTCGACAACCCCACCTTGCGGCCGATTTCGGCGACAGGAGTCGTCGCATCCTTCTGCAGGAGCGCCAGAATCTTGCGGTCGATCTTGTCCAAAGCTATGGCAGCCCCCTAGAAATCAGATTGCGTGAGTGTGATAAAATCAGCGCGATGACGCAAAGATGGTTGGATAAGGCGGCCATACAACGCAAATATCTTGCGCCTGTCAACTGGGCAGAAGGCTCCACAACCAGCTGAGGAAGCGCTCGAAGCGACTAGGGTTCCCGGCATCCGCGACGCTTCCCTCGGCCTCGCGGCGGCGCCACTCCGCCGGTGTATCGAACTGCCCCTGCCACAGCCCGCGTCTGGCTCGCCTCGCCTGGCCCTCGGCTCCGAGGTAACTGTCCGTCGCAATGGCAAGTCCGTCGGCGACCAGGGCCTCGGCGATATCGAGCTTGCCGTCGCGGCACACCGCGAGCAGCCGACCATAGCGATCGTGGCCCTCCGGACGGCAGGACAGCGTACGGTTACGGGTCAGCTCGCGCATGCGACTGGCGGCGGCCTTGCCGCAATCCCACGAGGCGCCGTTGGCCGTCCGACAAGTCTGGTTCCATTCCGGCGCGTCGATCCCCGGCAGGCGAATGCGCTGGCCGGCGAGATCGATGGTGTCACCGTCACTCACCCGCTCGACCGTACCGGTGAGCGGTGGCCCATCAAGCCTGAAGGGCGCGTCCGGCAGCAGCAGGTAAGCGATGATCCCCAGCCCGGCGAGGATGACCAGCCAGCTGCGCCAGTGGACCTTGCGGCGGCGCGGCAACGGGTTGCGGCGACCGTTGGCCCAGGCTGGCATCGCCCGATGCAGTGTCGGCTGCAACTGCTTCTCGCCACGGGCTTTTCCCATTTGGAGGCCCCGCCTTTCACCCAAACTTAACCATGCGAGGCTAAGGGTTTTTGCACAAGCGTAACGAACGCGTTTCCTGTTCGTAGTGTTTAGTCGAGTACTGCGTAAATGTCGGTAAAGGCCGCGATGCACGATCAGGACGTGCGCGCCCAGATGGGCCGCGAGCTTCGTCGCAACTCGCAGCGAGCGGTGTTCGACGCGCGACAGCGCCTCACCTCGAGCTCTGGCACCCGCGCCTCCTTCGATTTCGAACTGCTGGACGAGTATGCCAGCTCGCGCCTTGGCGGGTTGCTGGCCGTGCCGGCGCTGGTGCTGATCCTGGCACTGTTCTCCAGCCTCTGGGTCTCGCCGCTGGCAGCCGCCGGGTGGGCAGCACTGGTGATCCTCGCCAACCTGGCGGTGGTCTGGCTCTGCCGCCGCTTCAAGACCGAGGATCCCGGCAAGTTCAATGCCGGCCGCTGGACCACGACGTTCATCGGTGCGGAACTGGTCAACGGCATCGCCTGGGCCCTGTTGCCACTGTTCACGCTGGTGGCCGAAGACGGCATGCCGCTGCTTGTGGCGATGTTCGCCATCACCTTGGTGGGCATCGCCGCCAACGCGGTGTCGACACGCACCCTGCCCGGCGCCACGCTGATGAGCACCCTGCCGGCGGCGGCGACCGTCACCATCACCCTGCTGCTCGCCGGCGGCACGCTCAACTGGGCGCTGGCCGCGGTGGTGGTGGGCGGCGAGATGTTCTTCGTCTATCTCGCCAAGCAGCTCTACGCTTCCGAGCTCGAAACCATCGAGCACCAGGCCGAGAAGGACGCGCTGATCAACGAGCTCGAGGAAGCGCGCGAGATGAGCGACGAGGCCCGGCGGCACGCCGAGCAGGCGAACATCGCCAAGTCGCAGTTCCTCGCCACGATGAGCCATGAGCTGCGCACCCCGCTCAATGCCATCATCGGCTTTTCCGAAGTGCTGCAGTCCGAGTTGCTCGGCGCGCACAATGTGCCGCAATACAAGGAATATGCCGGCGACATCCATTCGTCGGGCCAGCACCTGCTCAACCTGATCAACGAACTGCTGGACCTCAGCCGCATCGAGGCGGGCAAGTACGACCTCAACGAGGAAGCGGTGTCGCTGATCGATATCGCCGAGGACTGTCGGCGGATGGTGGAGATCCGCGCCAAGGCCAAGGGCATCGAGCTCTCCGTCAGCTATGCGCACAACCTGCCAAAACTCTGGGGCGACGAGCGGGCAATCCGCCAGGTGGTGTTGAACCTCCTCTCCAACGCCATCAAGTTCACCCCGCAATCGGGCAAGGTGCACCTGATGGTGACGCGCTCGGGCGACGGCGGCCAGCTATTGAGTGTCCGCGACAACGGCCCGGGTATTCCCGAGAACGAAATCGAGACGGTGCTCAGTTCGTTCGGCCAGGGCTCGCTGGCGCAGAAATCGGCAGAACAGGGGGCGGGCCTCGGCCTGCCGATCGTGCAGAAGATCATGGAACTGCACCAGGGCCGGTTCGATCTGTTCTCGAAGCTCCGCTTCGGCACCGAGGTGATCGCCACCTTCCCGCGGGCCCGCGTGATGGATGCGCTGGCACCGGTCGTGGAAAAAAAGCCGCGGCTGCAGATCTACTCGGAAGCCAGCTGAGGGCTTAGCAAGCGGTACGTTCTGGCAATGGCCTGAGCGCCCGGTTCACCGCATACTCCCTCGCAAAAGGGAGATCATCTAAACTCATGCCCGCCATCCCCAATATCGACGAGCTGACCCGGCTCGCCTTCGAGAACTGCATCTTTCCCGTCGCCGACCAGCGGATTGTGCGTGAACAGGGGCCGACTATCTATGTCGCGGCCGACGGCATTGCATTGACCGACAGCCATGGCGTCACCCGGCTCGACATGATGGGCTCACACACCCGCGCCAACTCGCTGGGCTACGGCAACCGCGAGATCGCGACGGCGGTGTTCGAGCAGATGAGCGCGGTGCACTATGTCGGCACCACCAGTCACTTCGCCGAGCCGACGCTGCGGCTGGCCGGCAAGCTCGCCGAACTGGCGCCGGGCCGGCTGAAGCGCTCGGCCTTCACCAGCGGTGGCTCGGAATCGGTCGAGACGGCGCTGAAGCTGGCCAAGCAGTACCAGCGCGAGAGCGGCAAGAAACCCCGGGCCTACAAGACGATTTCGCGCTGGAACGCCTATCACGGCGCCAGCATGGGCGCCCTGTCGGTGACCGACTGGCTGGCGGTGCGTGACGTGTTCGAACCACGGGTGCCCGGCCACAGCTTCATCCCCAACCCGACGCGCTACCGCAACCCGTTCGGCATGGAAGAGGACGAGTATGCCGAACTGTGCGCCACCTATCTCGAGCGCGAGATCCAGTTGCAGGGGCCCGAGAGCGTTTCGGCCTTCATCGGCGAGCCGGTGATGCAGGCGCACGGCGTGCAGGTGCCGCCGCAGCACTACTGGGATCGGGTGCGCGAGATCTGCGACAAGTACGGGGTGCTGCTGATCGTCGACGAGGTGATCACCGGGTTCGGCCGCACCGGCACCTGGTTCGCCAGCGAGCATTTCGGGCTCGAGCCCGACATCATGACCATGGCCAAGGCCTTGAGCGCCGGCTACGGCCCGATCGGCGCAGTCATCACCCGCGACGAGATCGCCGATGCGATCCCGTTGTTCCGGCACGTTCATACCTTTGCCGGCCACGCCAGCATGGCCGCGGCCGCCAACGCAGCGATCCAGATCAAGCAGCGCGACGGGCTGGTGGAAGCGGGGAAGCGGAATGGTACGCGCTTCGGCGCCGAGCTGACGGCGGCGCTGGGCGACCACCGGATCGTCGGGCAAGTGCGCGGGCTCGGGATGTGGTGGTGCGTGGATTTCGCCGCCGACAAGACAACGAAAGCGGCGTTCACCGACGACACCGTGGCAGCGATTGTCCGCCGGATGAGCGACCATGGCATCCTCGCCTCGGCCATCGGCACGGCGCTGGAGATGGCCCCGCCGCTGATCGCGACGCCCGAGCAACTGGCGCGGGCCGTCGAGGTGTGCGCGCGGTCGGTGGAGGAAGTGGCGCGCGAGCGAGGGCTTTAGAGTCGCCACCGGCCTCTCGTCATCTCCCCCCTTGCGGGGGAGAAAGCGAAAACTTGGATCTTAGCGCAGCTAAGTCCTTAGTTTTCGCCAGAGGGGGGCCGGGGAGGCACGGTGCCCCCAACGTCCCCCCTCTTGGAATTTCTAAGGCTTAGCGAAGAAGCTAAGCCCAAGAAATTCCATTCTCCCCCGCAAGGGGGGCGATGGGCATCGAGTGTGCCGCACCTATCGATCCACCACCTCCCCGATCGCCATCTCCACAAACGCCAGCGCATCCCGGCGCCGTACCAACGGGTTGGCGTATCTCGACCGTTCGCCGCGCCGATGGGCCAAGGCCTCCGCAATGATCGGCCGCCAACGCGGATCGAATGCCGAGAGCGCCCATTCGCCGGCCGCGGACTTCGAAGCGATCTCGCCGGTAACCTTGGTGTAGGCCAGCCGGCTGATGCCTAGGACGCCCCACATGGGGCGGGCGCGCCCCAGCATGGCAGGTGACACGCCGGAAGCCCTGGTCAGCCAACGCCGCCAGTAAGTGGCGGCGTTGTCGCCGACCCAGCTCACCAGGCGCTCGCGGTCGTGCCAGAGGGCCTGCCGATCAAGCTTGCCGATCAACGTCACCGCTTTGGGCAGCGCGTGCCAGGTCGCCGGGTTGCGGTTGCCGCGGGCGAGAATGACGAAGTCGCCCTGTTGCGAGGTTGGCCCGTCGCCGATGGCGTCGGGGCCGGCACTGAGGTCGGCTTCGCTGAGCCAGATGCCGTCGAGCCTCGGCAGGGTCGGGTCGGTGCGATAACTGCGGTGGACCAGCATCAGCGCCTCGGCATCTTCATCGGTCAGTGGACGGGAGAGCACGGCGACGAAGTCGAGGTCGCTCTTGCCCGGCCGGAAGTCGCCGTCGGCGACAGAGCCGACGAGATGCAGGCCGGCAACCAGGTCGCCGGTGTTGCGCTGCAGCAGGCTGACGAAATGGCCAGAGGCGAGGTCGATGGTCGACGCTGCACCGGCCACGCTCATCGCCTAGGCCTCCTTGTCGCTGACCCCGGCGCTGCCGAAGGTGGCCATGTTGTTGTGGAGGTGGAGCGCGGTCTTCGCCAGCACGGCAGCGAGCGCGGCCCCGCTCCCCTCGCCCAGCCGCATCCCGAGGTTGAGCAAGGGGCGCTTGCCCATGGCCTCGAGCGCTCGGGCATGGGCATGCTCACCGGAGAGGTGGCCAAAAATACAGTGCTCGATCGCATCAGGGTTGACCGCCTGGGCGATCGCCGCCGCCGAGGTGGCAACGAAGCCATCGATGATGACGGGGATCTTCTGCTGCCGGGTCGAGATGATGGCGCCGAGCATGGCCGCGATCTCGCGGCCGCCGAGGCGGGCGAGGATGGCGAGCGGATCGGTCAATGCCCCCTTATGCAACGCCAGGGCGCGATCGACGGCATCGGCTTTGCGCTTCAGCCCCGCATCGTCGACGCCGGTGCCGCGGCCGACCCAGTCGGCGCCGGTGCCGCCGAACAAAGCGGCGTAAATCGCGGCGGCAACAGTGGTGTTGCCGATGCCCATCTCGCCGATGGCGAGCAGGTCGGGCTTACCGGCTACCGCTTCCATGCCGTAGGCGACGGTGGCGGCGCACATCCGATCGTCCATCGCGGCGGTGCGGGTGATGTCACCGGTGGGCAGTTCCAGCGCCAGCTCGAAGACGCGCAGGTTCAGCTCGTGCAGCGCACAGATTTGGCTTATGGCGGCGCCGCCAGCGGTGAAGTTGGCGACCATCTGTGCCGTGACTTCGCGTGGGAAGGCGGAGACGCCCTGGTCGGTGACACCGTGGTTGGCAGCGAAAATCGCCACCATCGGGTTGTCGAGGGTGGGCTTGGCCTTGCCCTGCCAGCGACCGAGGAACTCGACCAGTTGCTCGAGTTCGCCCAATGAGCCGGGCGGTTTGGTCAGCTGGCGATCACGCTGGCGGATGGCGGCGACCGCGCTCTCGTCGCCCGAAGGCGTGATGTGCAGCAGGTCGATGATGTCGGCAAAGGGGGAAGGCAAGGGCTGCTCCGGCTCAGGGGACGCCACTCATTGGCGAGTCCGCCTCGCCAAGTCCAGCACGATCAGGAGCTATTGATGCCCAGACGTCGTCTCAGATCTTCCTCGCCCCGGCGCATCAGCACGTTGTGGTTCCAGGCGAAGGCCGGCCGCAGCAGCGGTGCCAGGGTTCGCATCCAGGGTTTACCCAGCTCGACGCGCCAGTCGTAACGCACTGTGGTCCCTGCCCCGTCGGACGCGAGCGTCCAGAGCCCGACGCCGCTCAGCTCGCCACTGGCCCGGCCTTCGATCAGGTGCATCGGCTCGATGCGGGTCGACATGACATCGAAGGTAATGGTGTAGGGCAGCGCCGTCGCCCAGGTCAGGCGGCGGAGCGCGCCGATCCCTTCCGCGTCGCCATCACGGAGCCGCTCCACCTTGCGGACGGCGCGCCACCACGATGGCCAGGCGTCGACATCGACGATCTCTGGCCAGACGCGCGGCAGCGGAGCGGCGATCCGCCAATTCGACGCCAGCTCGAACTGGGTGACACTCATCTTGCATTGCCCCCTCGGCTGAAGGACAAGCGAGCATCGACCCATGGCAAGAGAACCGCAAGTGAGCGACGACGCGCCCCGCACGCCTCCGCGGCAGGACAATTATCGCCCAGGCGCGGAGCCGCAACCGCCGCAACCCGAGGCTTATGGCTGGCGCCTGGCGGATGACCTGGTCATGGGTCTCAGGTTCTTCTCGCGGCTCCCCACCGGCGACAGCCCCTTCGAGAAGCCGAACCTCAACCGGATCGCGGTGGGTCTCGGTTTTGCCAGCGTCGTCATCGGGTTCCTGCCGGCGCTGTTGATGATGCTCACCGCCTGGCTGGGCGTGCCGAGCTATTTTGCGGCGACGCTGGGGGTCGCGGCGATGCTGGTCGCCACCGGCGCCATGGCGGACGACGCGCTTGCCGACAGCGCCGACGGGCTGATCGGCGGCGCGACGATCGAACGGCGGCTCGAGATCATGAAGGACAGCCGGCACGGCACCTATGGCGTCGCGGCGATCGGGCTCTATCTCTTGCTGCGGGTGACGGCGATCGGCGTAGTAGCGGCATACAATCCGCTGGCGGCCGGAGCGATCTGGCTGGCCTCGACAGTGATCGGGCGATCGGCGTCGCTGTGGGTGAGCGTCGCGCTGCCCAATGCGCGCGAGGGCGGAGCGTCGGCGTCAGTCGGGCGGGTATCGCGAAAGGCGTTCTTCGGCGGCATGGCGTTTGCCGTGTTGCTGGCCTTCGTGCTGGCGGCGCCGTTCACCAGCGTGGTGGCGGTGATCCTGTCGCTGGCGGCAGCCACCGGCGTTGCTGCGGCATGGGTATGGACCTGCCGCAAGCTGATCGGCGGGCAGACCGGCGACCTGATCGGGGCGCTGCAAGCGCTGATCGAGGTCGCCGTGCTGACGGTGCTGCTGGTGTTCGTCTAGGCCGCCACTGCCGCCGGACTGACGGAGTGGGTTTTCAGCGCCGCACGGACCTGCGGGCGGAGCTTCATCCGCTCAAACCAGGCGCGGATGTTGGGGAAGTCGGTCAGCGGGGTTTTTGCCGCAGCGGCCCAGTTGACCATCACGAACAGGTAGGCGTCGGCGACGCTGTAGTCCCCGAGGAGCCACGCCCTGCCCTCAAGCTGCTTTTCGACGATCGCATAGCGAGCGGCAACGCGCTGGCGCGCATAGTCCTGAGCCTGCTCGCCGACCTCGGGGTGGAACAGCCACGGCGAGTAGGTCTTGTGCAACTCGGTACCGAGGAAGGTCAGCCACTGGTTGAGCAGGCGCCGCTCAGCCGTGCCGTGAGCAGGCGCGAGGCCGGCTTCGGGGTCCAGGTCAGCGAGATACTGCAGGATGATCCCGGCTTCGCTGACCTCGGTGCCGTCATCGAGCCCGAGCAGCGGCACGTAGTTGCGGGCATTGATCTCTGAGTAGAGCAGGCCGTCGGCCAGCCTGTGCGGCTCACCGATGATATCGACATAGACGAAGTCGAGCGGGATGCCGGCCTCCGCAGCAGCGATGGCGGGAGCAAGCGAACACCCATAGGGATGATAGTAGAGCTGCATTTCAGTCTCTCCGGTTGGTGATGCCGAAGAGCTAGTCGCCGCATCCTTGAAAGGCGAACGGCGATTTCGCCGCCTGCATTTGCATGATTGCAAGCGGTGGACGTGCTACATCAACCGCATGGACAACTGGAACGATTTGAAACTGGTACTGGCCATTGCCCGTGCCGGCACCCTTGGCGGCGGCGCCGTAGCGCTCGGCATCAACCACTCCACCGCGTTCAGGCGGCTCAATACGCTCGAAGAAAAGCTCGGGGTGCGGCTGTTCGAGCGCCTGCCGGGCGGGGTCTATCAGAGCACCAGCGAGGGCGAGCGGGTCGCCACCACCGCCGAGCGGGTGGAAACCGAAGCCGATACGCTGAGCCGCGAAGTTGGCGGGCGCGACCAGCGGCTGGTGGGTGCGTTGCGGGTCACTTCATCTGAGACGCTCGCCCACAGCGTGCTCACCGGGCAACTGGCGCGGTTCCGCGAGGCGCATCCGGGGATCGTGGTCGAACTCGTCGTCGACAACCGGGTACTGAGCCTCAGCCGCCGTGAAGCCGACATCGCCTTGCGGGTGACGCGGCCGAAGGAGCCGGACCTGTTCGGGCGCAAGCTCGCCGACATCGCCTGGGCGATCTACGCGGCGCCGTCGCTCGGGCCGCTCGACGAGGTGGCCGGGCGCGATTTCATCGGCTGGGGTGCGGAGGTCACGGGGATCGCGGCGGCCGACTGGCTCGGCGAGAAGATCGAGCCGCGTCATATCGTCTATCGCGCCAACAGCCTGATCAACCAGTTCACCGCCGCCAAGGCCGGAATCGGCTATGCGGTACTGCCGTGTTACCTCGGCGATATCGAACCCGGCCTTATCCGCGCCGGCACCGGACCGGTCATCGAGTTGACACGCGAGCTGTGGATCGTCACCCATGCTGACCTCAGGAAGACGGCGCGAGTCAGGGCCTTCTTCGATATCGTCGGCGACGGGCTGGTCGCAGAGAGTTCACTGTTTTCCGGCCAGCGCAGTGCTTGAATTGTGCCTGAGGCTTCCCATTATCGTGGGTAGCGTCAGCTAAGGGATTTGCATGCTGTTCATCGGTTTCGCCCTCGTCATCGCCATCGGCCTGGCCCTCCTGGTCAGCGCCGACGCCGGGTCGATGGTTGGCCTCACGCAGGATCAGCTCGGGCAATTGTTGCCGCTGGTTGCGATCCTGATCTTCATCGCGGGCGGGCTGTTCTCGCGGCGCTACAAATTCTCTGAACTGTTCGGCAACCTGGTCCTGTGGGCCGGCATCTTCGGCGTGGTGCTGGTCGGCTATACCTATCGCGACGACCTGACGCTGGTGGCTTCGCGGGTGTTCGGGGAGCTGATGCCGGGCATCGCAGTGGTCGACGGCGAACGCGGCAGCGCGACCTTCCGCGGCGGGCGCGACGGGCATTTCCAGATCAACGCCACCATCAACGGCGCCGATCTCCGCACCATTTTCGACACCGGCGCGAGCGCCGTCGTGCTGACGCATGATGACGCGCAGAAGGCCGGCTACGCCACCGAGACACTGCGCTACGACATATCGGTCTCTACCGCCAATGGCACCGGCAAGGCGGCGGCAGTAACGCTCGACCAGGTCGAGGTCGGCGGGATCGTGCGCAATAATGTGCGCGCCTTCATCGCCGAACAGGGGGCGCTGGAGCAAAGCCTGCTCGGCATGACTTTTCTCAGTACGCTCAGCCGCTATGCGGTAAGCGGCAACGCGCTCGAACTGGTCGACTGACCAACGCTCGGGCATAGTCGCCGTGCGATCACGGAGACTCCGATGCCATCACGTCCTTACGACGAAGCCCTGCTGCGCCAATCCTTTGCTGTCGCCAAACGCTCCCGCGATGGCGGCGACCACCCGTTCGGCGCGCTGCTGGCCGACAAATCCGGCAAGGTGCTGCGCGAACAGGGGAATGGCTACAGCTCGGAGGGTGGCGACCGCACCGCGCACGCCGAAAAGCTCCTCGCCTCGTGGGCAGCCAAGAACCTCAGCCTCGAAGCACTGAAGGACTGCACGCTCTATACGTCGGCCGAACCCTGCGCGATGTGTTCGGGCGCCATCTACTGGGCCGGCATCGGCCGGGTGGTGTTCGGCCAGACCGAGCGCGACCTAAAGGCGCAGACCGGCGCGCATGAGGAGAACCCGACGCTCGACCTGCCCTGCCACATCGTGTTCGAGGCCGGGCAGCGGCCGACCGAGATCGTCGGGCCGCTGCTGGCCGAGGAAGCCGCTCAGCTGCAGGCGGATTTTTGGAAGGCACATGAATAGCTAAGGCACGGGGCCCCGCCCCCTCCGAGCTCCGCTAGGCAGCAAGCTGCCAAGCTGCGCTTGCCTCCCCCATCAAGGGGGAGGTGGGTCCGGTGGATGGAGCGCGATTCTCCCACAACCACAACTCGGCACCTCCCCCTTGATGGGGGAGGATGGGAGGGGGTGGAGCAGCAAGCACAGGTGCGAGTGGGCCGAAGCGCCCTAAACCGCCAGTTGCAGTTCCGGCTCCAGCGCGTCGAACGCCCGCATGATTACTTCCGGCCCTGCCCCCTTGCGCGCTGCGTCGACGCTGAGGATCTGGCGGAAGGTGCGGGCGCCGGCGCGGGCGTTGGCGAGGCCGAGCATGTGGCGGGTGATGTTGTTGAGCCGCGCGCCCTTGCTGATCTCACGCTCGGCGTAGTCGGCCATGGCAAGCATCACGTCGCGTAGTTCGACAGTCTTCTTGGGCGCGCCGAAGAACCGTTCATCGACCAGCGTCAGCAGCATCGGCTCATGATAGGCGGCGCGGCCGAGCATGACGCCCGACACATGCGCCATCTGCGCTTCGGCATCCTTGATGGTCTTGATGCCGCCATTGATCATCACTGGCAGGGGCCTGAGGCGCTCCGCAAGGCGATGGACACGCCGGTAGTCGAGCGGCGGGATCTCGCGGTTCTCTTTAGGGCTAAGGCCCTTCAGCCAGGCCTTGCGGGCGTGCACGTAAAGCGCATCGACGCCCGCCGCCACCATGGCGTCGGCGAAGCGATCGAGGCTTTCCTCGGTATCCTGGTCGTCGATGCCGATGCGGCACTTCACTGTCACCGGCACGTCGGTGGCACCGCGCATGGCGCGGACGCACTCGGCAACGAGGTCCGGCTCGGCCATCAGGCAGGCGCCGAAGCGGCCGGACTGCACCCGGTCTGATGGGCAGCCAACATTGAGGTTGATCTCACGATAGCCGAACGTCGTGGCAATCCGGGTCGCCTCGGCGAGCTCCTTCGGATCGGAGCCACCAAGTTGCAGCGCCACCGGCTGCTCGACCGCATCGAACCCGAGCAGACGTTCGCGCGGCCCATGCACCACCGCTGCGCTGGTCACCATCTCGGTGAACAGCAGCGCGTGCGAAGTCAGCAGCCGATGCAGGACCCGACAGTGGCGGTCAGTCCAGTCCATCATCGGGGCCACCGAAAAGCGGCGGGCGGTTGCGAGGTCGTAATCCATGGCCGGGAAATAAGGCATGCGAAGCGAAATTGCCAGCCGTGCGGATCCTGCGGCGCCTTCGCTTGGCTCGCCTGTGTATCAGGCGTGCAACCGAGGGCGGTAAGTGAGTTCCTGGGTATGGCCATCGAAGGTCCGGCTCCCGATTAGTTCGAGGTCGAAGTCGGCGGCGCCGCCAAAGATCGGGCGCAACCCGGTCTGACCGGTGAGCACCGGAAAGATCGTCAGCTGGATACGATCGACGAGACCGGCTGCCATCAGGGCACGATTGAGCGACAGGCTGCCATGCGAGCGCAGCGGCACCGGCGACTCGGCCTTGAGCCGGGCGACGATGTCGACGCCGCTGCCGCTGGCGATAGTTGCGTCGGGCCAGTCGAGCGGCCCTTTCACGGTGCTCGACACCACCGTCGTCGGCAGGTTTCGCATTCGGTCGATCCACGCATCGTTGACCTCGGATTCCTCAGTGGCCGAGCCTAACATCTCGACGAAATCCAGGAAGGTCGCGGCGCCTAAGACCAACCGCTGCGGCTGGCTGTACTGGGCCAACCGGTGCTCAAGAAACTCAGGGCCCTGTTTCCCCCAATAGCCGCCCCAGTCACCGTTGTGGGAGCCGAAGCCGTCGAGACTGCTGAAAATGTCGAAGGTGTAGGTGGCGGTCATGGTCTTGCCTTCCCCGAAGAGGATTTCCGACGCCCCGCTTGAGGGCTCGACAACTGGTCGAGCGCCCGAGCCCGGATTCGACAGGGCTCAGCAATTTCCTGTCGTGACCTGAACCGACAAATGCGCAACGACGCGGGTCTCGAAGCCGCTGCACACCCGCCCCCGCCCACGGACATGCGGCGCGAAAATGCCAGCCATGCAGATTTAGCTTGGTTTCTAATAGTTCCGCGCGTTGACTTCATATGTGCACTTATTATATGTGCGCTTATGAAATCCAACCAGACGTACAAGCACCAGGCGCCAATGGGCTATCTGATCCACGAAGTGGCCCGGCTGATGAAGCGCCGCTTCGAGGAAGAAGCGCGGGTCCACGGCATTACGCTGCCGCAGTGGCGGGTGCTGGCGCAGGTGGCGATCAACGAGGGCATCACCCAGGTGGCGCTCGCCGCGGCGACCGACACCGACCCGATGACGGTGTCGGGTGTGCTCGACCGGCTGGAGAAGCGCGGCCTTATCGACCGCTACCCGGACCCGACCGACAGCCGGGCGAAGCTCGCGCGGCTCACCGCCGAGGGCGAAGAGATTTTCACCACGGCCCGCAAAGTCGGGCTGTCCATGTATGAAGCCGCGCTCGAGGGTGTCACCCAGGATGAACGGCAGACCGTGATCACCGCGCTCTCCAAGATGCGCGAAAACCTTTCCGGCCAGACGGCCGATCTCGAGGAAGTCTGATTATGAACGCCCGCGTCACTCCCCCCGCCCCCGGCGAAGCGAAGCCCGTCACTACTGCCGCCGTTGAAGCCAAGCCCGAGGCTGCGGCTCCGGCTGCCCCGGAAGCGCCGGCCAAGAAGAAGCGCTCGGGCCGGCGACTTGCCATTATGCTGGCAGTGCCGGTGGTGCTGGCGGCTGGCGGCGGCTATTTCTGGCTCACCGGCGGACGCTATGTTGAAACCGACAACGCCTACGTGCAGCAGTCCAAGGTGTCGATCTCTTCCGATGTCGCCGGCCGCATCGTTTCGGTGGCCGTGAAGGACAATCAGTTGGTGAAGGCCGGGGACGCGCTGTTCGCCATCGATCCCGAGCCCTATCGCATCGCGCTCAGCCAGTCCGACGCAGCGCTCGCCACGGCGCGGGTGAACGTCGAACAGTTGCGCGTCGGCTACTCGATTGCCAAGGCCAAGCTCGAGGCCGCCAACGCCACCCTCGCCATCCGGCAGAAGGAGTGGGATCGCGCCTCGAACCTGCAGAAGCAGGGGATTTCGGCCGAGTCTGCCCTCGATGACTCGCGGCTGGCGCTGCAGCAGGCCCAGAGCAACGTGGCGCTAGAAGAGCAGGACGTGGCCAATGCCACGGCGGCGCTGGGCGGCGACCCCAACATCAAGACCGACGACCATCCGGCAGTGCGCGCGGCCCTCGCGGCACACGACAATGCCCAGCGCAACCTCGACAAGAGCACGGTTCTGGCTCCGGCGGACGGCATCGTCAGCCAGGTGGCGAGCCTCAATGTCGGCCAGTTCATCAATACCGGCTCGACCATCGCGACGCTGGTCGAGACCGGCGACACCTGGGTCGAGGCCAACTTCAAGGAAACCCAGCTGACCACGCTCGCCGTCGGCATGCCCGCGGAAGTAAAGGTCGACGCCTATCCGGGCCTCGCGATCGAATGCCAGGTTGCTTCGATCGGTGCGGCGACCGGCGCGGAATTCGCCCTGATCCCGGCGCAGAATGCCACCGGCAACTGGGTAAAGGTCACGCAGCGCGTGCCGGTCAACATCGCCTGCGATACGGGCACCGACCTGCTCCGCGCCGGCATGAGCGCCACCGTCAACGTCGACACCAAGCCCGCAGGGGCCCAGGCTGCCGAAAGCCCGAAGGCGCTTTAACATGGCCGCCGCTGCCGCTGCTGTCTCGGCCCCCACGGTCGTCGTCAAGAATAAGGGCATGCTCACCGCCGCCATCATGGTGGCAGTGATCATGCAGGTGCTCGACACCACGATCGCCAATGTCGCCCTGCCCCATATGCGCGCCAGCCTCGGCGCGTCGCAGGACGAGATCAACTGGGTGCTGACCTCCTATATCGTCGCCGCGGCCATCGCGACGCCGCTCACCGGGTGGTTCTCCGACCGTTTCGGCCGGCGCAACCTGCTGCTCGCGGCCGTCGTTGGCTTTACCGCGGCGTCGCTGCTCTGCGGCATTGCCACCAACCTGGCGCAGATGGTGGCGTTCCGCGTCATCCAGGGCATCTGTGGTGCCATGCTGGTGCCGCTGGCCCAGGCGACGATGATGGATATCAACCCGCGCGAACAGCTTGGGCAGGCCATGGCGATCTTCGGCGCCGGTATCATGTTCGGGCCGATCATCGGACCGACACTGGGCGGCTGGCTGACCGAAACCTTCAACTGGCGCGCGGTGTTCCTCGTCAACCTGCCGGTGGGCGTCATCGCCTTCTTCATGCTGGCGGCGCTGATGCCGCAAACGCCGATCAAGATCCGCAAGTTCGATTTCTTCGGCTTCGGCATGCTGGCGCTCGCCGTGGCATCGCTGCAGATGCTGCTCGACCGTGGCCAGGGCGTCGGCTGGTTCGACTCGACCGAAATCTGGCTCTACCTGCTGCTTGCCATCTCGGGGCTGTGGGTGTTCGTGGTCCATTGCCTCACGGCCGAGAACCCGTTCATGGACATGGGGATGTTCAAGGACAGGAACCTCGTCACCGGGCTCGTCCTCATCTTCATCACCGGTATCACGCTGTTCTCCGGCCTCGCGCTGCTGCCGCCGATGCTGCAGAACCTGATGGGTTTTCCGGTGATCGAGACAGGCCTGCTGATGGGCCCGCGCGGCATCGGCACGATGGTGTCGATGATCGTGGTCGGCCGGCTGGTGTCGAAGTACGATCCGCGACTCCTCGTCGTCGGCGGTACCTTGCTGATGGGCTACTCGCTCTACATGATGACCGAGTTCGATATCGTCATGGGCTCGGGGCCGATCCTCATCTCCGGGTTCCTGCAGGGCATCGGCATGGGCTTTGTGTTCGTGCCGCTCAACTCGCTGGCCTTCGCCACCATCAACGCCAAGTACCGGGTCGATGCGACGGCGATGTTCAGCCTGATCCGCAATGTCGGCCAGGGCGTCGGCATCTCGGTGGTGACGACAATCCTCGCGCAGATGCAGGTGGTGAACTATGGCGAGCTGGCGGAGCGGATCACCCTCGACTCCGGCCCGCTGCGCGACTTCGCGGCAGCCTATGGCGGCTTTGCCAACGTGGTCGGCTCGATCCACGGCATGATCACCCAGCAGGCAGCGATGCTCGCCTTCCTCGACGACTTCCACCTGATGATGATCCTGACCTTCGTGTCACTGCCGATCGTCTTCCTGCTCCGCCGTCCCAAGGCAGCAAAGCCGATGACTGCCGAAGAGCGCGCCCACGCGATGGGCGAGTAACGACCAAGCCCGGCCGCCTTCAGCGGCCGGGTGGACCACACCAACTACAGGGTATTACGACATGGCCAGCCAGTTTGAGATTGTACACGACCTCCTCGATCTCGCCGGTGCCCGCTGGACCGTCGACGTGCTGTCGGTGATGCGCGACGGCAAACTGCGGTTCAACGAGATCTCGCGCGCCGTCGACGGCATCTCGCAGAAGCAGTTGACGCAGACGCTGCGCAACCTGCAGCGGCACGGTTTCGCGGCACGCGCCGCCTTCGCCACCATCCCGCCGCGAGTCGAGTACGAGCTGACCGAGCTCGGCCGCGACTTCGCTGCCAGCGTCCGCCCGCTCGGCTCGTTCGCGGTGCGCAACCAGCAGAGCATCGAGGCGGCGCGGCGAGACTTCGATGGGTCGGCGGCGTGACTGCAGTTCCCCGCCTGCGGGCGGGGCTGGCGCGAAGAGCGCCCCGGAGGGAGCCTTACCCATGCATGATCGTGCAAGGCTCCCTCCATTCCTTCCCCTTCCGTAGCTGCATGTGAGGCCTGCGCCCGCCATTCATTGAGCATTGCGGATCAAAGACCTACATGCAGTGCGGGCACTGCAAGTGGGGTTCGAAATGACCAACTCGGCTCAACGACATCGGGTCGTCGTGATCGGCGGCGGGTTTGGCGGGCTGGCCGCCATCCAGAAGCTCAAGGGCGCCGCTGTCGACATCACGGTCATCGACCGGCGTAACCATCACCTGTTCCAACCGCTGCTCTACCAGGTGGCGACCACCGCCCTCAGCCCGTCGGAGATCGCCTGGCCGATCCGCATGCTGGTGAAGCACCGGCCGGAAGTGACGACACTGCTCGGCAACGTCACCGGCATCGACAAGGCGGCACGACTGGTCGAGCTCGAGGATGGCGGGCGCGTCCCGTATGACAGCCTGATCATCGCCACTGGCGCGCGGCACGCCTATTTTGGCCATGACGACTGGGAGCCGTTCGCGCCGGGGCTCAAGACGCTCGAGGATGCGACCGCGATGCGCCGCCGGCTGCTGCTGGCGTTCGAGGCGGCGGAGCGCGAAACCGATCCGGGCAAACGCCGGGCGCTGCTGACCTTTGCCATCATCGGCGCCGGCCCGACCGGCGTGGAGCTGGCGGGCGCAGTGATCGAGCTGGCGCGAACCACGTTGAAGCATGAGTTCCGCTCGATCCGCCCGGAAGAGGCGCGCGTCATCCTGATCGAGGCCGGGCCGCGAGTACTGGCAAACTTCCGCGAGAACCTCTCGGCCTACGCCAAATCGGCGCTGGAAAAGCTCGGCGTCGAAGTCATGCTGGGCCAGCCGGTAACCGAGGTGACGGCCGACAGGGTGCGTTTCGACGGACAGGAGCTTCACGCCAACACCATCATCTGGGCGGCAGGCGTGCTCGCCTCGCCGGCGGCCAAGTGGCTCGATGTCGAGGCCGACCGCGCCGGGCGGATCAAGGTCGAACCGGATCTGACGGTGCCGGGCAGCCCGAATATCTTTGCCATTGGCGACACGGTGAGCGTGCTGGCGCCGAACGGCAAGCCAGTGCCGGGAATTGGCGATGCGGCCAAGCAGGGCGGCAAGTATGCGGCCTCGGTGATCCGGGCCCGGCTGGAGGGTCAGACCGTCGGCCCGTTCCGCTACCGGCACCTCGGCGATATCGCCACGGTGGGCAAGAGCGCGGCGCTGATCGACTTCGGCTGGATACAGCTCACCGGCTGGATCGGCTGGTGGACCTGGGGCCTGGCCCACATCTACTTCCTGATCGGGCTCAAGAACCGCATCTCGGTGGCGATCAGCTGGCTGTGGATCTACCTCACCGGCCACCGCAGCGCCCGACTGATCACCTGGGGCGAAGCCGGGAGCGGGAAGAAGTAGCGGCACTCGAGGCCGGAAAAGAAAAGACCGGGTCCCTCGCGGAACCCGGTCTTCTCAACTCAGATTTCTACGCCAGATCAGGCGGCCGAAATCTCGGTGACGGCGATCTTGCCAGTGCGGCGGTCTTCGCCGGTCTCGAACGAGACCTTCTGGCCTTCGCTCAGGCCGGTCAGGCCAGCGCGCTGCAGAGCGGTGGCGTGCACGAACACGTCCTTCGCGCCGCTGTCAGGCTGAATGAAGCCGTAGCCCTTCTGATCGTTGTAGAATTTGACGGTGCCCTTTTCCATCGGGGGAGTCCCTCTTCGCAGTGATGTGGTGGACAGAACGACATGCGATCACCCTGCCCGGTCAGTCGAATTTTGGAAGTCCTATCGTGCGCCTGACCGAGAGCGGGGGCATACGGCCGGAAGTCAGCCAAATGTCGATGCCAAACGAGATAATCGGCGCGCGCAAGATTGGCAAGTGAGCGCGCGCGATCACATCACGCTTTGGAAACGATGCGGTCGGGAGACAGCCAGTAAGGTGGCATCGCGCCGGCGAGGTTGGAGAGGGGCAACACCTCGGGCTTGAGCCGGATGCCGAGCACGTCGCCCATAAAGGCGCGGCGGGCCTCGATGCGGCCCCAGACATCAGGGAAATCGGCCTTCAGCTCTGCCCTGCCCTGCTCATCCAGCAGCGCGATACCATCCTCGATGTTGGCGCCGTAATAGGGCGGACCTGCGGCCGGGATAATGTCGCACTGTACCGCCTGGCCTGACAGGAACGGTTCCTTGGAGCCCGGGTAGACCTGAGTGTTCATCCACTCGTCGAGGTGAATCAGATGGCCCGGATTGAGCACCAGCTTGAAGAACGGGGTATCGAGGTGGCGGCGCGCCAGCGCATCGAGCTCCCCACCCGTCACGCCGATGCCGATGGTTTCGTACCACTCGGCCGCGCAGGCGAAGTATGGCCCGGCGAGGCGCTCGACATAGTCGCGGACATTGGCAGGCAATTCCGACTCGTCTTCGACCAGCCAGCCCATACGACTCGACAGCCCGCCCCAGTAGCCGACGGCCGAGGTCATCGGGTCGCCCTTCTGGAGCTTCTTGCCCGACGGACTGTTCAGACCAACCAGCTTGTCGCCGGACGAGAACATGGTGTGGCATGAGTGCGGCAGCACGCCGAGACGCATCTGCTGCACTGCCTCGAACTCGCTCATCCCTGGCCGGACATTGGCAATCACCGCCTTCACGGCTTCCGAGCAGGCGACGGCGCCAAACTCGAACTGGGCAATCTGGACAATCTCGTTGACGGCGCGGAGCCCGGTCACCGAGTGCATCAGCAAGGCATTGGCGTTCACCACCCGACCGTCGGCGCCGACAATCTGGCGTAGCGTGTCGACGATGTAGGACGGCGTTTCGAGCCAGGCCTCGGGCTTTGACGCTTCATTCGGGCCAAAGTACTTCCAGCCGAGCACTCCAACACGCTGATTAGCACTGATGCCGGCATTGCGCAGCACCTCAGCCAGCGCCGGGGTCTTGGTCCGGTCCTGGCCCAGAAGCCCGAACGGCGGATAGAGCCGCGCCTCCACTTCGATGGCGGCACTGGCGGCGCGACCGAGATTCTCGGGGCCGGCCAGCAGTGTTGGGGTGGTGTCAGGGGTAATGAGCAGCAGCGCTTCCTCGAAGCGCGGATCGAACCCGGTGATGTAACTGAGGTTCGCGGAGTGCTCGCGGTCGGCATAGACCACCAGAGCATCGAGCCCGGCAGCCCGACGGGCCCGGCCAAGGGCAGCGAAGCGGGCGAGATAGACGGAACGGTCGAGCTCGGGACGCGTTGCGGGAATGCCGAAATCCGGCAGCTTGGCGTCGATCAGGCGAAAGGCAGGCATAGAAGTCCCCCGGCCCGAGGCGATTTGTTTCGCAGCTCGGTGTTTGGTCCACCGTGAAAGAAACCGCTTTCAAAAGCAACCGCCGAGGGACGCAGTTGACAACGCCTGAAAACTAGATGCTATTAAGAACCATTCGCAACAAGAGATTGCCCGATCGATGATTACGCGCCGCCTCGCCGTCCTGGCCCTCGCTGCACTGGCCGGGATGATGGCCTTGCCTGCCCTCGCCCAGGAGAAGTTCAAGGTGGTGACGACTTTCACCATCATCGCCGACATCGCGCGGAACGTCGCGGGCGATGCGGCAGTGGTCGAGTCGATCACCAAGCCGGGCGCCGAGATTCACGGCTATCAGCCGGGGCCCCGCGATATCGTCAGGGCACAGGGCGCCGATCTGGTGCTGTGGAACGGCATGAACCTCGAGCAGTGGTTCGTGAAATTCTTCGACAACGTGAAGGACGTGCCGCAGGTGGTGGTGACCGAGGGCATCGAGCCGATGAGCATCGGTGAAGGCCCCTATACCGGCAAGCCCAACCCGCATGCCTGGATGTCGCCCAACAACGGGCTGATCTACGTCGAGAACATCCGCAAGGCGCTGGTGCAGTACGACCCGGCCAACGCGGCGACCTACGATGCGAATGCCGCGGCCTACTCCGCCGAGATCAAGGCGCTGGATGCGCCATTGCGGGCGCGGCTCGACCAGATTCCGGCCGCCGAACGCTGGCTCGTGAGCAGCGAAGGCGCCTTCAGCTACCTGACGCGCGACTACGGGATGAAGGAACTCTATCTCTGGCCGATCAATGCCGACCAGCAGGGTACGCCGCAGCAGGTGCGCAAGGTAATTGACGAAGTGCGGGCCAACCACATTCCGGTGGTATTCTCGGAAAGCACGATCTCCGACAAGCCCGCGCGGCAGGTCGCCAAGGAAACCGGCGCCGCCTATGGTGGCATCCTCTATGTGGACTCGCTCAGCGAGGCGGACGGCCCGACGCCCACCTACCTCAAGCTGCTCGAAGTCACGGTCGACACCATCGCCAAGGGATTTGGGAAGTGACCCTTACCGCCAACGTGCCGCACGAGGCATGGAACCCGGCGCCGCAACCGAGCCTCGAAGTCGAGGGTGTGACGGTCGCCTACCCGAACGGCAACGTGGCGCTGCGTGAGGCGACTTTTGGGCTCGGGGCTGGCACCATTGCCGGCCTCGTCGGCGTCAACGGCAGCGGCAAATCCACCCTGTTCAAGGCGATCATGGGTTTTGTGCAGCCGATTGCCGGCGAAGTGCGGATCGCCGGGCTGCCGGTGCGCGAGGCGCTGAAGCGCAATATCGTTGCCTATGTGCCGCAGGCCGAAGAAGTCGACTGGAACTTTCCCGTCCTCGTCGAGGACGTGGTGATGATGGGGCGGCAAGGCCATATGGGCTTTTTCCGCATGCCGTCGGCGCGCGACCGCGAGCTGGTTGAGCAGGCGCTGGCCCGGGTCGGGATGAGCGACTATCGCAAACGGCAGATCGGCGAGCTCTCTGGCGGACAGAAGAAGCGGGTGTTCCTCGCCCGGGCGCTGGCGCAGGAAGGACGGATCATCCTGCTGGACGAGCCGTTCACCGGCGTCGACGTACAGACCGAGGCGGCGATCATCGCGCTGATGCAGGAATTGCGCAGCCAGGGCCACCTTATGCTGGTTTCGACGCATAACCTCGGCAGTGTGCCGGATTTCTGCGACCAGGTCGTGCTGGTCAACCGCACCGTGCTGGCCTTTGGCCCCACCGCCGAGGTGTTTACCCAGGCCAATCTGGAGAAGGCGTTCGGCGGCGTGCTCAGACACTTCCAACTGGCTGGCGAAGACCTCCACGACGACAAGGATCGGCGCCGCGTCACCGTACTCACCGACGACGAGCGCCCGGTGGTGTTCTATGGCGAGAACGGCGGCAGCAAACCGGCTTCGCCGAGCAAGGCGCGGGACGAGAAATGATCGAGGAACTGCTCGTCCCCTTCACCTATGACTATATGGTCAAGGCGATGTGGGTGTCGGCGCTGGTCGGCGCGGTGTGCGCTTTCCTCTCCGCCTACCTGATGCTGAAGGGCTGGTCGCTGATCGGCGACGCGCTCGGCCATGCCGTGGTCCCCGGCGTCGCCACGGCATACCTGCTCGGCCTGCCCTACTCCGCCGGCGCTTTCGTCGCGGGTGGCCTCGCCGCCGCCTCGATGGTGCTGGTGCGAGCGCGCACCCGGCTCAGGGAAGACGCCGTTATCGGCATCATCTTCACCTCGTTCTTCGCGCTCGGCCTGCTGATCGTCTCGCTCAACCCGACCGCCGTCGACGTGCAGGCGATCGTCATGGGCAACATCCTCGGCATCTCGGACGGCGACGTCATTCAGGTGGTGATCATCTCGCTGGTGTCCCTGGCGATCCTCATCCTCAAGTGGAAGGACCTGATGCTGGTGTTCTTCGACGAGAACCATGCGCGCACCGTGGGGCTCAATCCACGAGCGCTGCAGGTGCTGTTCTTCGCGCTGCTGGCGGCTTGCACGGTCGCGGCGCTGCAGACGGTCGGCGCTATCCTCGTCATCGCCATGGTGGTGACGCCGGGAGCCACGGCGTACCTCCTCACCGACCGGTTCCGGAATCTTCTCGTCATCGCGGTGATCCTCGGCTCGGCCACCGCGGCGGTCGGCGCCTATATCAGCTTCTTCCTCGATGGCGCGACCGGCGGGGTCATCGTCTCGCTGCAGACGGCCTTGTTCCTCCTCGCCTTCTTTTTTGCCCCCAAGCATGGGCGGCTCGCCGCCCGGCGGCGCGCGATGCGCGAGGCGGGAGTGAACTGATGGACGCGCTCTACGCCTTCTTCGTCGAGCCGCTGAGCTACGACTTCATGCAGCGGGCACTGCTCGTCGCCATCCTCGTCGGCGCCGTCTCGGCCGTGCTGTCGTGCTTTCTGGTGCTGAAGGGCTGGTCGCTGATGGGCGACGCCATTTCGCATGCCGTGCTGCCCGGCATCGTCATCGCCTATGTGATCGGCCTGCCGATCGCCATCGGCGCCTTCGTCGCCGGGCTGTTCGCGGCGGTGAGCACCGGCTATCTGAAGGACAACAGCCGGATCAAGGAAGACACAGCCATGGGCATCGTCTTCACCGGGATGTTCGCCGTGGGGCTGGTCCTGTTCTCACGCATCGAGACCGACCAGCATCTGAGCCACATCCTGTTCGGCGATATGCTCGGCGTCACCTGGCAGGATCTGATCGAAACCGCCGTGATCGCCCTCGGCACACTCCTAGTAGTCCTCGCCAAACGCCGCGACTTCCTGCTCTATGCGTTCGATCCGCAGCATGCCCGCGCCATAGGCCTGCCGGTGAAACTGCTGCACTACGGCCTCTTGGCGCTGCTCTCGATCACCATCGTCGCGTCGCTTAAAGCTGTGGGCATCATCCTCGTCGTCGCCATGCTGATCGCCCCGGGCGCCATCGGGTTCCTCCTCGCCAAGCGGTTCGAGGCGATGCTCGCCATCGCCATGACGGTGGCCATCGGCTCGGGCATTCTCGGCACGCTGATCAGCTTTGCCATCAACGGCGCCACCGGGCCGTGCATCGTGCTGATCCAGACCGCGGTGTTCCTGCTGGCGTTGCTGTTCGCGCCGGGCGGCGGGCTGCTGCGGCGGCACAGAACCGTGGCAGCGGAACAAGGTTTATAGGATTGCGACCGGATTGACCGCGGGCCGGCATGCGCATATCTATGCGCACGCTGTATGCGCAGGGAGGTACCAATGTCGCGTCGTGCCGCAAACCTCTCGATCGACAGCGCGCTGATAGACGAGGCGAAGGGGTTGAACATCAACATCTCCCGAGCAGCGGAGTTGGGTATCCGCCGAGCACTGGCTGCTGAAAAGGCCAAGCGCTGGGCAGAGGAGAATGCCGAAGTGGTGCGCAGCAACAACGAGTACATTGCGCGGCACGGGCTACCCTTGCGCAAGTACCGCTCGTTCTGATGGCGCAGCTCGACGTCTATCGGCTCGCCGGTGGTGACCTCGTGGTCGATGTCCAAACCGATCTGCTGGGCGGCTTCGACAGCCGTATTGTCATTCCGCTGATGCTGCCGGATGTTGCTCCCGTGCGCCACAGGCGGCTGAACCCTCAGGTGCAGATCGGCGGCGTCCCCTACGTCATGGTCACGCAGTTCATCATTGCCATTGATGCACCCGAGCTTCGCAGCAAGATCGACAACCTCGATCGGCACTACGACGAGATCAAATCCGCTTACGACATGCTGTTCAACGGCTTCTAGTCCTGCACCGCCACTTCAGTGACCACAGACTTCGCCAGCTGGCGCTCGCGCAGCCAGATGTAGAGGCCCGACGCCATGACGATCGGGGCGCCGATATAGATCCAGATATCCGGCGGCTGGTTGAACACCAGCCAGCTGGCGCCGGTCATGAAGAAGATCTGCAGGTAGCCGAACGGGGCCAGCACCGAGGCCGGCGCATAGCGGTGGGCGGTGGTGACGAACAGGTGCCCGATCAGCGCCGCAACGCCGATGCCGGCAAAGCACAGCCAGATCACCGGATCGGTCGGCCAGACCCAGCCACCCAGCGAGAACGGCAGCACGCAGACCGTCGCGACGCCCGCGGCGTAGAATTGCTGCGTCGAGGTGCTGTCGACCCCGGCGAGGCCGCGGGTCGAAAGATTGTAGAGCGCGGCGCAGACGGCGGTACCCAACGACAGCAGCACCGCCGGATGGAAAGCTTCGGTCCCCGGCCGCACGATGATCATCACGCCGAGGAAGCCGACGCCGATCGCCAGCCAGCGCCGCCAGCCGACCGTCTCGCCGAGCAGCGGGATCGACAGGGCGCACAGGATCAGCGGCATGGTGAAGGAGATGGCCGAGGTGATGGTCAGCGGCAGATAGACCACGGCAATGAAGTTGAAGATGGTCGAACCGAGGAGGAACAGCCCGCGCCCTACCTCGAGCTTCAGGTTTCGCGTCCTTACGAGCGCCCGGCGCTCGCGCGGCAGGAAGAAGGCCAAGACGAGGATGAACTGGCCGGCATAGCGGACGAACACCACCTCCATCGGCGGCAGCCCGGCCTGCACCATCAACTTGGCGCAGCTGTCGATCACCGTGTAGCAGAAGAAGCCCGCAACCATCAGGCCGATGGCGAAGCTCCGGCGATCCTCGACGGGCTTCACCGCGCGGGCCATGCTCAGTCCTCCACCGGGGTGACGGTGACGGTGCGGTGCAACTGGCGCTCGCGGAACCAGATATAGACACCCGAGCCGATGATGATCGGTGCCCCGACATAGAACCAGACGTCCGGCGGCTCCGAGAAGATCAGCCAGCTGGCGAGCGCCAGCAGCAGCAGTTCGGTGTAGCTGAACGGCGCCAACGCCGAAGGCGGTGCGTAGCGATGGGCAATGGTGTTGAGCTGGTGCGCGATCATGCCGGTGACGCCGATGGCAATGAAGGCGAACCAGCCGGAACCGGTGGTGGGCCAGACCCACTCGTTGAAGGCGAACGGCGTGATGCAGGTCAGTGCGATCAGCCCGGAGTAGACCTGCTGCGTGGCAGCGGAATCGACGCCGGCAAGCTTGCGGGTGATGATCGAGTAGAAGGCTGCCGATAGCGCGCCGGCAAGGCAGATCAGGGATGCCGGGTGGAACGCCTCGGTGCCCGGGCGCACGATGATCAGGATGCCGATGAAGCCGGCGCCCACCGCGGCCCAGCGGCGCCAGCCGATCTTTTCGCCTAGGAACGGGCCGGAAAGCGCCGTTACCATCAGCGGCATGGTGAACATCAGCGCACCGGTGACAGTCAGCGGCAGGAAGCGCATGGCGAGGAAGTTGGCGCCCGTCACCCCAAGCAGGCAAAGACCGCGCAACAGTTGCAGCGGCCAGTTGCGAGTGACGAAGAGGTCGCGCTGCAGCGGCAGGAACAAAGCAATGGCCAGCACCACGTGGATGGCATAGCGCACGAAGACGATCTCGCCCAACGGCAGGCCGATGAAGGAGAGGTACTTGGCCGAGGTGTCGAGCGTCGCGAAGAACAGCTGCGAGATCAGCAGAATGCCGATGCCGAAATTGCGGCGCTCCTCGACGGGGGCGATGGTGGAAGACATTGACAGTTCCGAGGGGCCGCTGAGGGGACGCGGCGCCTTTCACCAAAGGGCGCAGCGGCCCGGCCTGTCAATGGCACGACGGCGGCAAACGGTTCAGTTGAACTAAAGTCTGGCGCTTGCAGTGCCGGCGTCACGCTCGATGAAGCGGCGAGCAAGGACGAACAACGCGAAGAGGATGGCGGTCGAGGCGAGATCGCCGACGAGGCTGAGCCCCCAGAACGGGATGGCCGCGACGTAGCAGGCAATCAACCCGTCGAGGCCGAAGCCGTAATAGCCGCCGAGGTAGACACCGAAGTTCGAGATGAGGAAGAAGGCGAGGCTGGCGAGAAGAGCCGCTGCGCCGAGGCGCAGCACCGTCAGCTGCGGCAGCAGCCCGCGCCCGATCAGCACGCCCGCCAGCATCCCCGCATAGGTGAACAGCGCCGAGCTGTGCCAGCCGAGGACGATATCGGCGAGCCCCATCACCGCCACCGGGATGAGCGCCGCGAGCCACGGGCTGCGGATCGCGTAGGCGCCAAGGAGGCTCACCCCGACCACCGCCGTGAGGTTGGGCGGGTGCGGGATCAATCGGCTCAGGACGCCGATGACGATCAATCCCAGGGCCAGTCGTTCGCTGTTGGTCACGGTCAAATCTCCTGCCCTAATTGTCGGGCCGTACCGCGCCCGGGTCAACCGCTCAGGCGGCGGTCACTGCCCGGTTCTCGGCGGCGAAGCCGTCGCAATAGACCATGCGGGCATGGTCGCCCGTGGCCTTGGCCTGGCGGATGCCCCAGTTCTGCAGCGTATCCATCAGCGGCGCCAGCGACAGGCCGAGTTCGGTGGCGCTGTACTCGACATGCGGCGGGGCGACGGCGAAGACTTTTCGGGTGATCAGCCCATGCTCTTCCATCTCGCGCAATTGCTGCACCAGCACCTTCTGCGAGATGCCGGGGATGCCGCGCTGCAACTGGGACAGGCGCTGCGGGCCGGCCAGCACATGGAACAGAATGTAGAGCTTCCAGCGCCCGCCGATGATCTGCAGGGTGCGTTCGAGCGGCCAGGTCGAGAGACGGTTCATAGCGGGCTCCGTTGCGCGCACCTGACGGTGCGTATGACACCAGAAGGTCTGTAGCGAGCAAGGTTCGATATCGGAACAAGGGACGCCTTCGACAAGGAGATCTCCCATGAAGGTTGTTTCGTTTTCGGCGTTCGGCGGTCCCGAGGAATTGCGTCTGATCGAGGCGCCGACGCCCACCGCCGGTCCGGGCCAGGTGCTGATCAAGGTGGAGGCGATCGGGGTCAATCTCGGCGACGCCATCATCCGCTCCGGCCGCTCGGGGTTACGGTTGCCAGTGCCATTCATCCCGGGCGGCGAGGTGGCGGGAACTGTCGCGGCGGTTGGTGCGAATATCAGCTTCGCGGTCGGCGACCGGGTGCTGGGTGCGATCTTTGCTGAGCCGCGGCTCGATGGCGGCTATGCCGAGCTGGTGGCGATTTCCGCTGAGGTGGCCTTCAAGCTGCCTGACGCGGTGTCGTTCGATGCGGCGGTGGCGCTGGCCGTGCAGGGGCTGACGGCTGAACAGTTGCTGGCGCGCAACCCGGTCGAGGGCATGTCGGTGCTGGTGCACTCGGCAGCCGGCGGTGTCGGACAGTTGCTGGTGCGGCTGGCCCGGCTGGCCGGAGCGGTCGGGTCGTCGGCACGGTTGGGAGCGCCGCCAAGGTGGACTCGGCCCTGGCCGCGGGTGCGGATCGGGTGGTGGTGTCGACGGCTGCGGACTGGGCCAGCGAGGTGGCCGGGCCATACGAAGTGATCTTCGATGCGGCGGGCGGCGAGATCACCGCTGCCAGCCTGCCGTTGCTCGCGCCGGAGGGGCGCTACGTGGTCTATGGCGGGGCCAGCGGGGTCTATCCGAGCTTTGGCCCGGAACAGATGACCGGGGTCACGGCCAAGGCGCAGACCATTGCCGGCTTCTCCCTGTGGTCGCTGCTCGGCGACCCGGCGCGGCGCGGCCCGGCGCTGATGGCCTCGTATGATGGGCTGTTCGGCGCCGTGGCGGAAGGAACGCTGACGGTTGATATCGGGCACCGGTTTGCGCTGGCGGATGCGGCGGAAGCGCACCGGTTGATCGAGAGCCGGGGGTCGGTGGGGAAGATCGTGTT
>JAESFN010000266.1_pt1 | contig 66195 bp, 71 predicted proteins | sample 9269411 | NCBI WGS metagenome assembly JAESFN01 (sample SAMN14505399, study PRJNA617100) | algae metagenome | isolation source: Iphinoe sp. HA4291-MV1 and co-occurring heterotrophs from trail next to... | place: USA: Maunawili Falls, Hawaii | collected 2009-07-25
CTATGGCGGGGGCGGTCTCTCGACGGGCGTCTTCGAGCAGGTGCTGTGCCGGCATCGTCTGGTACACTCTACAAACGGAACGCTGAACCGGCGGCAGACGGCGCGCCGATCGAAGGCTGATCCTAGGCGGTTAGGGTTAACCCGGACCTAACCGGATGGGGGTGTTTGAGGCCCTGAAGATGTGGCCGGCGTAAGGGCGGGATTGGGAAGGGGCCGCGGCAGCGCGGCTGATCTCGGCATTGTGGCTCCGCTCACCCCCACCCATCCTCCCCCGTCAGAGGGGGAGGTGCCGCACGGTGGACTTGGCGAGATCGAGCTTCACAGGGGGAAAAGTCCGAAGGGGCCCTCCCCGTTTTCGGGGGCGTTCGGAGAGGGCCGTCGGTTTGGTGGACCTGCCGCGGCCGGTGGCTAAGGAGGTTTCAGCTACCGGCCGCGCTTGGGGGGTCCGCCGCACGGGGACAGATACACCTTAGGGTGGGGGTCGTTTGGCCTGCGTGATGTCAACGTGAGCATAGACGGTTAGCCGAAAGTTGAATCGATCTGGAGAGGGGTGGGCGTGGCTCTCCGGGGGCCGGTGCGTGTGGACCCCCACCCTCGATCCCTCCCGCAAGGGGTAGGGAGACGACTGAGAGTTCTGGGCCGATCGGTGCTGGGGCGGCAGTTGTGGGGGGCCACGGCGTGGCCAACTCATCAGCGCGCTTGCAAATGACTGACCAGTCAGTTATTACGGTACTGACCGAGCAGTCAGTTAGGCTAACGAGCGATGAACACAACCGATACAGAGCGCGGACCGAAGTTCCGGCGGCGGGCGGAGGCCCGGCCGGACGAGGTGCTGGATGCGGCGCTGGCGCTGTTCATCGAGAACGGGTTTGCCTCGACGCGGGTTGAGGACATCGCCAAGCGGGCGGGGCTCAGCAAGGGCACGGTCTATCTCTATTTTCCGTCGAAGGAAGCGCTGCTCGAGGGGCTGGTACGGCGGGCGATCCTGCCGATCGCCGATTCGGCGCTGACCGCGCTGCACGACTACGAGGGCGATCCGCGCATCGTGCTCAGCATGGTGCTGACCATGCTGGCCGGGCGGATCAGCGACCCCAAGGTCATGGCGATGCCGAAGCTGATCTTTCGCGAGGCGATGGGGTTTCCCGGGCTCGCCGAGATGTACCGGCGCGAGGTGCTGGACCGGGTGCTGCCGGCGGTGGAGGGGCTGATCCGGCGCGGCATCGAGCAGGGATACCTGCGGCAGGTCGATCCGGCGCTCACCATCCGCTCGATCATCGGGCCGATGATGCTGCACGTGGCGATGGCCGAGATCTTCGGGATCACGCCGGAGGGCGGGTTGCATATGGACAAGCTGGTGGAGAACCACCTGAGCATCCTGTTCGACGGGCTGAGCGCGCCGCCGAGCGCCAAGCAGTGGTCGAGCAGCTGAGGAGACGATGATGGACGGTTTTCTCGCCTGGCTGTTCGGCCTCATTGCCCTCGTGATCCCCGGCTTCGGCGCGACCGAGGCGCCGCGCTACAACGGCTATGTCGAGGCGCGCTATGTCTATGCGTCGTCGACCACCGCCGGGCCGATCGAAGCGATCTCGGTGCGCGAGGGCGACGTGGTGCTGGAGGGCGACCTGTTGTTCCGGTTGCGCTCGGAGCAGCAGATCGCGCTGCTGTCGGCCGCCGAGGCGCGGGTGGCGGCGGCGGACGCGGGGCTGAAGAACCTCACCACCGGCAGCCGGGCCGACGAGATCGACGTGATCCAGGCAAGCCTGCAGAAGGCCGAGGCCGATCTGCAGCTCGCCAAGGACAGCGCGACGCGCAGCGAAAAACTGTTCAAGGAAGGTCTCGTGCCGCAATCGAAGCTCGACCAGGACCGGGCGAGCCTCGCCAGCGCGGAAGCGGCGGTGCGGCAGCTTCAAGCACAGCTGAAGGTAGCAGAACTGCCGGCGCGGACCGAGCAGCAGGTGCAGGCGGAGGCCAACCTTGCGGCGGCACATGCCGATGCCGAGAAGGCCAACGCCGATCTCGCGGACCGCACCATCACTTCGCCGGCGGCGGGGCGGATCGAGCGGGTGTTCTTCGATGCGGGCGAGATCGTTGCGGCGGGGGCTCCTGTCATTTCGATCCTGCCGGTGGGGGCGCTGAAGGTGAAGTTTTATGTGCCGGAGGCGGCGCGGGCCGGGTTTGCGCTGGGCGATCAGGTGGCGGTGAGCTGCGATGGCTGCCCGGATGGGCTGACGGCGAGCATCAGCTTTTTTGCCTCCGATCCGCAGTTTACGCCTCCGGTGATCTACTCTCGCGATGAGCGGCAGCGGCTGAGCTACCTGGTGGAGGCGATGCTGGGTGGCGCAACACTGCACCCGGGCCAGCCGGTGACGGTGGAGCAGCTCAAATGAGCGAGCCGCTGGTCATCGACGTGCATGGCCTCACCAAGAGCTTTGGGCCGAAGCGCGTGGTCGACCACTTCGACATCCAGGTGCCGAAGGGGGCGATCTACGGGTTCCTGGGGCCGAACGGCTCGGGCAAGACCACGACCATCCGCATGCTGTGCGGACTGCTGACGCCGGATGAGGGCGAGGGGACCTGCCTCGGCTTCGATGTGCGGAAACAGGCCGAGCAGATCAAGGAGCAGGTCGGCTACATGACGCAGAAGTTCTCGTATTACGAGGACCTCAGTATCCGCGAGAACCTCGATTTCGTGGCGCGGATGTACCGGCTCGACCGGAAGAAGGAGCGGGTGGACCGGGCGCTGGTGGACCTTGGGCTCGCCGATCGGCAGAAGCAGCTCGCCGGATCGCTGTCGGGCGGCTGGAAGCAGCGGCTGGCGCTGGCGGCGTGTCTGTTGCACGAGCCGAAGCTGCTGCTGCTGGACGAACCCACCGCCGGCGTCGATCCCAAGGCGCGGCGCGACTTCTGGGACGAGATCCGGCGGCTGTCGGCGATGGGCGTCACGGTGCTGGTCTCGACCCACTACATGGACGAGGCGGTGCAATGCGACTTCATCACCTACATCGCCTACGGCAAGAAGCTGATCGACGGACCGTCGGCCAAGATTCCGGAGATGGTGGGGCTGGAAACCTGGCGGGTGGAAGGGCCCGACTTGGTCAAGCTCGAGGAGCGGTTGCTCAGGGAGCCGGGTGTGGTGCAGGTGGCTCGGTTCGGCACGGTGCTGCACGTGTCGGGCACCGACAAGGCGGCGCTCAACGCGACGGTCGAGCGGCTGAAGGCGGAGGGGACGCATCGCTGGAGCCTGCAGGTGGCGGGGCTCGAGGAGGCGTTCATCTACCTGATGACCGGGGCGCGGGACAATTTCGCCGGTGACGGCAGTCAGGTCGCGGCATGAACCTCGGCTTCTCGCTCCGGCGCTTCGGCGCCGTGCTCTACAAGGAATTCATCCAGATGCGGCGCGACCGCATCACCTTCGGCATGATGATCGGGTTGCCGATCATCCAGCTGTTCCTGTTCGGCTTCGCCATCAACGCCGACCCGCGCAACCTGCCGACGCTGGTGGAGATGGGCGACAACGGGCCGCTGAGCCGGGCGGTGATCGCGGGGATGCAGAACTCGTCGTACTTTGCGTTCAAGGGCGCGGTGTCGGGGATCGGCGAGGGCGAGGAGGCGCTGCGGCGCGGCGAAGCGAACTTCGTGGTGGTGATCCCCGAGGACTTCGAGCGCGACGTGGTGCGCGGCAACAAGCCGGAGATTCTCGTGGCGGCCGACGCCTCGGACCCCTCGGCGACGGGCGGGGCGGTGGCGGCGCTACAGGGGATCGTCAGCGTGGCGATCTCGGAGACGCTGGTTGGGCCCTTGGCGCAGCAGGCGGGATCGGCGCCGTTCTCGATGGTGGTGCACCGGGAGTACAACCCCGAGGGCAAGACCTCGACCAACATCGTGCCGGGGCTGCTGGCGATCATCCTGTCGATGACCATGGTGATGATCACGGCGGTGGCGATCGTCAAGGAGACCGAGCGCGGTACCATGGAGATGCTGATCGCGACGCCGGTGAAGCCGCTCGAGGTGATGCTGGGGAAGATCCTCCCCTATGTGTTCGTCGGCTACGTGCAGACGGCGGTGTTCCTCGCGGCGGCGAGCCTGGTGTTCGGGGTGCCGTTCGAGGGCAGCGTCTGGGCGTTCTTCCTGGGGTTCAATCTGTTCATCGTGGTGAACCTGGCGCTGGGGTTTTTGATCTCCACGGCAGCCAAGAGCCAGATGCAGGCGATGCAGCTGAGCTTTTTCACCATCCTGCCGTCGATCCTCTTGTCGGGCTTCATGTTCCCATTCGCCGGCATGCCCGGCTGGGCGCAGTTCATCGGGCAGGCGGTGCCGGCGACGCACTTCCTGCGCGTGGTACGAAAGGTCATGTTGAAGGGCGGCGAGGTGGCGGATGTCACCGGCGAGCTCTGGGCGCTGATCGCCATCCTCGTGGTGATCTCGGGGATCGCGATGCTGAGGTACCGGCAGACGCTGGACTAGCCCGGACTTGTCATTTGGCGCTGTTGTTCATATCTTATGCCACATGACACACGCGATGCCCTTGCCGCTGGTGGCGGCTCCTGAATTCGACGGTGCGCCGATCACCGACGCTGAAGCGGCGGCGATGTTCCGTGCCGTGGTGAACCTGTTCCGGCTTTGGGGCGTAACGGATGGCGACGCGGCGACGCTGCTCGACCTGCCGGGGCGAACCTATGCGCGCTGGAAGGCCGGCGACATCGGCCGGATCGGGCGCGATGGCAAGGCGCGGCTCTCCAACCTGATGGGCGTGCACAAGGCGCTGCGGCTGATCTTCCGCGAGCCGCAACGCGGCTATGGCTGGATCAAGACGCCCAATGCGGCGTTCGGCGGGCAATCGGCGCTGGCGGTGATGCTGGGTGGGGAGCTGACCGACCTGATGCGGGTTCGGCGCTATCTCGATGCCGAGCGGGGCGGTTGGTGACGGACACTGCCGGCCTGCCGGTCGCCGAGATCCGGTGGCCGGGCGCGGTGCGGATCATTCGCAGCAGTTTTCCGCCGATCGACCTGTTCGAGGACATCGCCGATCCGGCCGACTGGCCGCTGCTGATTGCGGCGGAGCAGAAGACCAACCCGCGGCTGGCGGTGGCGATCGGCAATCTCGACCTGGTGCCGGAGGGGCGGCGGGTGGCCGGGCCGGGCGCCAGCTACCTGATGGCGCCGTTCACCCACTCGACGACCGACCGGCCGAGCCGGTTCAGCGATGGGCGGTTCGGGGTGCTATACGTGGCGCGGGCGTTCGAGACGGCGCTGTTCGAGACCATCCATCATCACGAGCGGTTCATGGCCGCGACCGGCGAGGAGCCGGGCTGGACCTCGCAGTTCCGCGAGATCGTTCTGGATATTGCCGCAATGCTGGTGGACCTGCGTGAGGCCGGCGACGAGCACGGCGATGTGCTCGACCGGGAGGACTATGGCGCCGCGCAGGCGCTCGGGGCGCGGCTCAGGGCTGATGCGGCGGATGGCGTGGTCTATCCGAGCGTGCGGCTCGAAGGCGGCGAATGCGCCGGACTGTTCTATCCCGACCTGGCGGCGAACCCGGTGCAGGCGAGGCATCTGGATTACCACTGGGACGGGGTCCGGGTGGATTATTACCGGGACGCCGGATCGCGGCAGGTGTTTGCGATCGGCGCCCAGCGAACTGGAGTGATGCGATGAAAGCCGTGGTGTTCGACGCGTTTGGCAGCCCGAGGAAAGTGTTACGGGTGGAGGAGCGGCCGCTGCCGGAGCCCGGGCCGGGGCAGGTGCGGGTGAAGCTGACCCTGTCGCCGATCCACAACCACGACCTGATGATCGTCACCGGGCACTATGGCTACAAGCCGCCGCTGCCGCATGTGCCGGGCACCGAGGCGCTGGGCGTGGTCGACAAGCTCGGCGAGGGGGTGACGAACCTCAAGGTCGGGCAGCGGGTGACCGGCGGGGCGAGCGCGGCGTGGGCGGAGTATTATCTCGCCGGCGCGCAATCGCTGGTGCCGCTGCCGGAGGGGATCGACGATGCGACGGCCTGCCAGCTGGTGTCGATGCCGCTGAGCGCCTGGCGGCTGCTCGGCGAGTTGCAGGTCGAGGCAGGCGAATGGATCGTGCAGAACGCGGCCAACGGCGCGGTGGGCAAGATCATCGCCAAGCTCGCGGCGGAGCGGGGTGTGCGGGTGCTGAACATCGTGCGCCGCGAGGAGGCGGTGGCGGAGCTCGCTGCCGAGGGTATTGGCGATGCGGTCTCCAGCGAGCACGAGGACTGGCAGGACCGGGCGCGAGTGATCACCGGCGGGGCGCCGATCCGGCGGGCGCTGGATTCGGTGGCGGGCCGGGCGTCGGACGAGCTGCTGGACCTCGTCGGAGAGGAGGGTTGGCTGATTTCGTTCGGGGCGCTGAGCGGGCGGCCGATGCAGATCAGCGCGGATAACCTCCTATTCAAGCGGGCGGTGGTGAAGGGGTTCTGGGCGGCCAAGCCCTCGACGTTCCACACGCCCGAGCAGATCCGCGGGGCGATCGTCGAGTTTGTCACCAAGGCCGCGAAGGGCGAGCTGAAGCTGCCGATCGCCGAGGTGTTTTCGCTCGACCAGGCGGCGGAAGCGGCCGAGGCCAGCAACGAGAAGGGCCGGCAGGGGAAGATCGCGATCCGGGGCAGCTGAGCCCGGGCTGCTGCTACAGGCCGAGGGCGCGGTTGACTTCGGCGAACAGGCGCTCGTCGGGCCAGTAGTTGTCCTGCAGCCACTGTTCCGAGTTGCGGACCTCGTCGAGGTTGCGGGCGACCCAGCCGATGCGGAGTGCGGTACAGACCTTGCCGGTGGAGTGCCGGTACATCGCCGCCATGGTTTCGAAGACGCGCTTCGAGTGGCCGTAGGTGTTGAGATCGGCCCAGCCGATCTTGGGCTCGGCCCAATCGGACGAGGGCAGCATGACCCGCGGCACCGGATACTGCTGGCACGCGGCGAGCAGGCGAGCGGCGTCGATCACGGCCTGGTAGTGCACGATGTCCGGCGCGTCCACACTGGGCGAGGTGGCGACGTGGATGACCGCTTCGGCGCCGGCGAGGGCCTCACGCACGGCCGGGGCGTCGTAGTCGATGGTTGCGAGGTCGGCGACGATTTCGGCGCCGGCGATGCGGTCGATGCCGATGGCGCCCGGAAACAGGCGGCGGAGGCGCCGGCCGACATTGCCCTCGGAGCCGATGATGACAGTCTTCATGAGGTCAATCCGAACATCTGGTCCTGGCGCTGGCGCAGGGCGTAGAGGCGGGTGCTCTGGTCAGGCAGCGCGTTGGCGGTGGTGAGGAGCTGGCCCTTTTTCACCGGGGCGGTGACCTTGCCGCCTTCGAGCAGGCCGACCGGCACGGCGTGCTGGCGGCGGGCGTCCTCGACGGTCAAAATGAAGCTGCGGTAGCAGGTTTCGCCGATGGCATCGAAGGTTTCGCCGATGGCGAGGTCGCGCTTCGCCACGGCGCAGACTTCGGCGACCGGGTTGGGCATCGGCACCATGTCGGGCTTGCCGTAGAGCATGATGCGGGCGGCGGTCAGCGGCACTTCCAGCGACGTCAGGTGATAGGGGCGGAAGAAGGCGTAGTACGGGCCCTTGCCGACGTGCAGGTCGTCCATGCGCTCGATGATGCGCGGGTGCTCGGCCTCGACGATGACGAAGACGCCCGGCGCGACGCCCTTGCCGATGGTGAAATCGACGACGCCCTTCTTGTTGAGGATGCCGCCGTCGGCCTTGGGGATCAGCACCTTGACCATGTCGTCGCGGTCGGCCTTGGGGCCGTGCATGCCCGGAACGTCGGGGACGAGGCCGGTCGCGTTGGCGATGCAGGCCATCTCGACCATGGTTTTGCTGCCGTCGACGAACTCGACCAGCATGCGCGGGTTCATGTTCCGGCGGATCGCTTCCTCGCGATAGTCGTCGGGAACCGCGTCGTGATTGAGCGGGTTGTTCTTGCCCTTGCCCGCCGAGACGATGCGGTAACCGAGCGCTGAGGCGAACTCGATCAGTTCCATGCAGCTCGAAGGCTCGTCGCCGGCGCCGACGGAATAGACGACGCCGAGGCGGTCGGCCTCGTGTTTCAGGTAGGGGCCGATGGTGACGTCGGCCTCGACGTTCATCATCACGAGGTGCTTGCCGTGCTCCATCGCGGTCAGACAGTAGTCGGCGGCGACGCCGGGCTTGCCGGTGGCATCGATCACCACGTCGATCAGCGGGTTCTTGACCAGCGTTTCGGCGGAGGTGACGGCCATCTTGCCGGCCTCGATGGCGGCGGTGACCTTGCTCTCGGTGTCGGCCTCGACGGCGTGCGCGTCGTCACCATAGGCGATGGCCATGGCGGCGCGGGCAGTGTGCGGGCGGCGGGTGGCGATGGCCGCGACCTCGATGCCGCGCATCAGTCCGCCCTGGGTGACGAGGTCGGTGCCCATTTCGCCCGAACCGATGACGCCGATGCGGATCGGCTTGCCGGAATCGGCCCGCGCCTTGAGGTCGCGCGCGATGCCGGTCAGATGCACATTGGTGAGCGGGGTCGGGGGGTTGATGGCCTTCATGCGGGGTGCTCTACCACCGGGGCGGCAACATGGGAACCTGAGAGATGACCGGCCAGCTCGATGTGATTCGCGAGGGAAACCAGGGGATCATCGCCCTCAACCGACCCGAGGCGATCAACGCGCTGAGCCTCGAGATGATCGACGGCATCACCCGGGCGCTCGAGCAATGGGCCGATGACGACGAGATCCGGCTGGTGTTGTTCGAAGGCAGGGGGCCGCGCGGGTTCTGTTCGGGCGGCGACGTGCGGGCGGTGCGTGAGCTGGTGCTGGCCGGCAGTTACGCCGCAGCGGACGCGTACTTTGCTGCCGAGTACGCGATGAACGCGCTGATCTCGACCTATCCCAAGCCGACGGTGGCGATGACGCATGGGATCGTGATGGGCGGCGGGATCGGCATCGCGGGTCATTGCCGCTACCGCTTCACCACACCGGAGGCGCGGTTCGCCATGCCCGAAGCGGCGATCGGCTTCGTCGCGGATGTCGGGGTCAGCTATCTCCTCGCCAAGGCGCCGGTGCATCGGGCGCTGCTGTTCCTGATGAGCGGCGTCGCTGTCGGCCCCGCCGATGCGCTGGCCCTGGGGCTTGCCGACTGTGTTTACGATGCGGCGCGTCGCGAGGCACTGCTGGGAGCCGTGGCACTGGCGGCCAAGGCGGCAAATCCGGATGCCGAGCTGGTCCACCTAGTGCAGAGCGAAATGGTGCCCGAGGGCGACGCTCCGTTTGTCGCTACTGCCGACGCCTACCGCACGCAGGATTTCAGGCAGGCGCTCGACGTGCTCATGGCTGTCGCGGATGATAAGCTCGATGCGGCACTTGCAGCTGGTTGCCCGACCAGCGTCGTCGCCATCTTCGAGAGCCATATGGCAGCCCGGCGCATGCCCAATATCCGCGATATCCTGACGCTCGACCTGAAGCTCGCGAGCCTGATGAGTCGGCGGTCCGATTTCGCCGAGGGCGTGCGTGCCGTGCTGGTCGACAAGGACCGCAAACCGGTCTGGAGCGCGGGCGACATCGTCGCGGTTTCGACGGCGATCGCGGACATCGTCCAGCCCGGCCGACCGGTCTGAGATCGGTACATTTTTAGCACTTCCTAAACCGTTCCATCGGATGCTGGCGCCGGGCAGAAGTCCACGGGGGCAGCCAAGGTAATGGCTCAGGCACGCAGCAAAACTATCGCCTTGCCGGCGATCGTCGATCTCGACGCGCTCGATCCGATCAGGGACGAGCTGGTCGACGCCATCGAATCCGGGCCGGTTACGGTGTCCGGGGCGGCGATCGAACGGGTGGCGACCAACGCGCTGTTCATGCTGCTGAGTGCCGCCGAGACCGCCCGTCGCAACAATTTCGCATTTTCGGTCAGCGCGCCCTCCGAGGCGTTCCGGCTGGCCGTTTCGCGGCTGGGGCTTGGGGCCCCGTTCGCCGCGATCATGGAAGGGTAATTCATGCGTGTACTGACGGTCGACGATTCCCGAACCATTCTCGCCATGCTGCACCATACGCTCAGCAACGCGGGCTTCGAGGTGCTCCAGGCCGAAGACGGCCAGAAGGGCCTCGACGTGCTCAAGAACGAGAGCGTCGATGTGGTGATTACCGACATCAACATGCCGGTCATGGACGGAATCGAGTTCATCAAGAACGTCCGCGCCTCGGGCATGCACAACTCGCTGCCGATCCTCATCCTCACCACCGAGACCAGCCAGGACAAGCGCGACCAGGGCCGCGCGGCCGGCGGCACCGGCTGGATCGTCAAGCCGTTCGACCCGGAGAAACTGATCTCGGTGATCCACCGCGTGGTGCACTGAGTTCTAACCGCCGCCTTCCCGGCAACCCAGAAGGGTTCGTGACTAGTCCATGAGCGACCTCGACGACTTCAAGGCCACCTATTTCGACGAGTGCTCGGAGCTGCTGCTCGAACTGGAAGAGCAGTTCGCCGCCATCGAAGAAGGCGACCGCTCGAGCGACCGGCTGAACGCGGTGTTCCGCGCCATCCACTCGATCAAGGGCGGCGGCGGGGCGTTCGGCTTTTCGGGGCTGGTGGGGTTCGCCCATGCCTACGAGACGCTGCTCGACCATGTCCGCGACGGACGGGTGGAGCTCAGCGAGACGGTGGCGGCGCTCTGCATCCGCGCCAACGACATCGTCGCCGACTTCGTCGCGGCAGCCAAGGACGGCACCGAGCTTGAAGCGGGCTATGGCGCCGAGGAAAAGCACCAGTTCGACGCGCTGACCTCGGGCGACCCCGACATGGCCGGCGAGCCGATGGAAGAGTTCGACATCGACTTCGTGCCCGTGATGGTGACCATCGCCGGGGCCGAGGACGATGTGGTGATGGCCGAGGAACCGCTGAGCCTCGCCGTGCTGGACGATGCGTTCGAAGCGCCGCCGCTGGCGCCGGAAGCCGGGCACTGGACCATCCGCTTCACCCCGCATTCCGAGCTTTACGCCCGGGCGAACGATCCGCTGCTGCTGCTGCGCGAACTGGGAACGCTCGGCGATATCCAGGTGCGGGCGGTGCTCGACGAGATTCCGGCGCTGGCCGATTTCGAGCCGTTCGGGGTGTATTGCAGCTGGGAGATCACCCTCAGATCGGAGACCGCTACCGAAGCTGCGATCGCCGAGGTGTTCGAGTTCGTCGAGGGCAATTGCGACCTGACCATCACCCGCGGTGAAGCGCCGGTGGCGGAAGAGGCGCTCGACGCCGAGATCGAGGCGATGCCGTCGTTTGCCGAGCTGATGGCAGTCGAAGCGGAGCCGGAGGTGGCTGTTGTCGCCGAAGACGCGCCGATGGCTGAGCTGCTGAGCTTTGCCGACCTGGCCGAGAGCATGAAGCCAGCGCTGAAGGCGGCGCCGCCGAAGATGCCGCCGCCGCTGAAGCAGGCGGCACCGGCTGAAGATTTCGACGGCGAGAACGACCGCCGTTCGGGCGCCGAGGACCGGCGCAACGGCGTGCAGTCGATCCGCGTCGACCTCGACAAGATCGACCGCGTGGTCAACATGGTGGGCGAGCTGGTGATCACCCAGTCGATGCTCACCCAGCAGATGGATGAGACACTGCGCGCCCGCTACCAGGAACTGGTGCGTGGGCTCGAGGTGCTGGCGCAGACGACGCGCGGGCTGCAGGACTCGGTGATGGCGATCCGCGCCCAGCCGGTGAAGACGGTGTTCTCGCGCATGCCGCGGCTGGTGCGCGAACTGGCCTCGAAGACCGGCAAGAAGATCCGGCTCGAGACGATCGGCGAGAATACCGAGATCGACAAGACGATCATCGAGCAGCTCTCCGACCCGCTGACGCACATGATCCGCAACTCGGCCGACCATGGCATCGAGAGCCCGGAAAAGCGGCTGGCGGCGGGCAAGAACGAGTCCGGGGCGATCCGGCTTTCCGCCGAGCAGGCCGGTGGCAACATCCTGATTGCAGTGGAAGACGATGGCGGCGGCATCAACCGCGAGCGCGTGCTGCAGGTGGCGCGCGACCGCGGCGTGGTGGGGCCGGAGCAGACGCTGAGCGACGAGCAGATCGACCAGCTGATCTTTGCGCCGGGCTTTTCGACCGCCTCGGAAGTCTCCGACATTTCCGGCCGCGGCGTGGGGATGGACGTGGTCCTCTCCAACATCAAGAAGATCGGCGGCTCGGTGCACGTGAAGAGCTGGACCGGCAAGGGCACGCGGATGACGCTGCGCCTGCCGCTGACCCTCGCGGTGCTCGACGTGATGCTGGTGAAGGTGGCGGGCTCGCCCTACGTGATCCCGCTGAGCTCGATCGTCGAGACGATCCAGTGCGCGCGGGCCAATTTCTCGCGCATGCCGACCGGTGGGCAGGTGCTGCAGGTGCGCGGCGAGTATGTGCAGGTGGTGGACCTCGCCTCCCGCTTCGAGATGACCACCGACGTGGCGCGCGACAACCGCTTCGTCGTCCTCTGCGAGGCCGAAGGCGGGGTGAAGGTGGCGGTGATCGTCGACGACATCATCGGCCAGCAGCAGGTGGTGATCAAATCGCTGGAGGAGAACTTCCAGTCGATCGAGGGCATCGCCGGCGGCACCATCCTCGGCGACGGCAACGTGGCGCTGATCGTCGACGTACAGGGTTTGAAATCCGCAACCGCGGCTCACAAGAGCGCTGCCTAAGCAGCGCTGACGACGGACACAACTGACGCCGGCCAGGAGGCCGGCAGGAAAGGCAGAAGACCAAATGGAATCCCTCGCATTCAAGGACGACATGTCATCGGGTGCCAGCGTCGCCGGCGCCAACTCGCTGCAGCTGATCGCGTTCTCGATCGGCGAGCAGACCTACGGGGTGGAAATCACCACGGTGCGCGAGATCCGCGCCTGGAACGGCGCGACGCCGCTGCCCAACACGCGCGAGTTCGTGCGCGGGGTGATCAACCTGCGCGGTACGATCGTGCCGATCTTCGACCTGCGCGCCCGCTTCGGCGAAGGCGTGACCTCGCCCACCAAGAATCACGTGGTGGTGGTGATGAGCGTCGGTGAAAAGTGGGTGGGGATCCTGGTGGACGCGGTGTCGGACATCCTGACCGTCGCCAAGACCGACATCCACAACGTGCCCGAGGGCAACTCGATCGACACGGAACTGCTCAACGGCATCGTGACGCACGAAAGCCGCATGGTCGGGCTGATCGACCTGCATGCGGTGGTCTCCGGCGCGAAGATGGACGGCTAAGGCGGAGCCATCGCCGAAGCTCGAAGGGCCGCTCCGTTGGGGCGGCCTTTTTGTTTGGGGCGGGCTTCGGACTCTTCTGCTTGACTCTCGATCGGCCTTTGGTGTTCCCTATTTGTTCTCGTGAGCAGATAGGAGGCTCGATATGCGGGGCCTCGCCATTGCAGATCTCGATGTCTTGCGGCGCAAGATCGCCGCGCTGGAAAAGCGGCCCGCGCTGGCCGAAGGTGCGGCTGTTGTCGCGCAGCGGCCGGGTCGACCGGTGGCTGCCAATGATACGCGGCCGCGTGTCGAAGAACTCCTCACCATTCCGCCCGGCGTGCTGCACGAAGTGTTCGTCGACGAACAGCGTAACGGTACGGCAGGGCTGGGTTTTGCGCTCGGGCTCGCTCGCGGGCTGATCGGCGGCGGGCGGCAGGCCATTCTCTATCTGCAACTCGTCGAACAGGCCCAGGAGATGGGCGTGCCCTATGCACTGGGGCTGCAGGGTTTCGGCATCGATCCCGACAAGCTGATCCTCGCCCGCACCAATTCGCTTACCGAGCTGCTCTGGGCCATGGAGGAGGCGGTTGCCTGCCGGGCGGTCGCCGGAGTGATCGCCGACATCCACGGGCATCCCAAGGCTCTGGATTTCACCGCGTCACGGCGGCTGTCGCTCCGAAGCTCAGCCGGCGGCAGCTCGGTGTTCCTCATCCGCTATGGGCGGGAGCGCGAGGCGAGCGCTGCAAAACTCCGCTGGCGGGTGGAGCCGGAATTGAGCACCGGCCAAGCCTTCGATCCGCAGGCTCCCGGGCCGCCACGCTATGTCGTCGAGATCGAAAAGCGGCGGCTCGCCGGAAAAACCATTCGGGCCGAAACCATGCGCCTAACTTTGGACTGGACTGAAAATGGGTTCGTTTCTGCTGAAGACGGAAGCCGGACTGGCCAAAGCTACGCCGCGCCGGCACCTCGTCCTGTCGTTGCCACGCTGGGCGACCGATACGCTCAAGCGGGCTGATCCCGCCCTCGCTACCTCAGGGCGTCCGCTGGCGCTGTGGGAGCGGCAGAAGGGCGCGATGAAACTCATGGCGGTCGACGCCGCGGCGAGCAAGGCCGGGCTGGCGTCGGGCCAGAACCTTTCCGACGCGCGCGCCCTGGTTCCCGATCTCGAGGTTCGCGAAGCCGACCGCAACGCGTTCGAACATGTCTTCGCCGATTTCGCCGACTGGCACTCCAATGCGAGCCCGATCGTATCGGTGCTCGCCGATGTCGCCGCTTATGGCGACCTGGTGCTCGATATCACCGGGGTGGCGCATCTGTTCGGCGGCGAGGAGAAGATGCTGGAGCATCTGACCGGGCGGCTGCGTGGGCTCGGTTTTACCGTTTCCGGCGCCATCGCCGATACGGTGGGGGCGGCCTGGGCGCTGAGCCATTTCCAGCCGGGAATTATCGCGCCGGAGATGCAGCGCGAGGCTCTCGCCGATCTGCCGGTGGTGGCGTTGCGGCTCAGCGAAGAACAGGTCGCCGGGCTCAACCAGATGGGGCTGAAGCGCGTCGGCCAACTCTATGGTCGGCCACGAAAGGCGCTGCAGGCGCGGTTCGGACTGTCGCTGCTGCTCCGGCTCGACCAGGCACTGGGCGAGATCGAGGAAAAGATCACGCCGCGCATCCCGCTGGCCGAGCATTTTGCCGAGCAACGCTTTGCCGAGCCGATCGGCTACCTCGACGACGTGCTGATGATGGCCCGCGACCTGGCAGTGCGGCTAGCCATCCGGCTGGAGGCAGAGCAGATGGGCGCGCAGAGCTTTCATCTTTTCCTCTACCGGGTCGACCACAAGGTCATCACGCTGTCGATCAATGCGGCGCGGGCAACGCGCGACCCGGCGCATATCGCGCAACTGTTTGTGCATCGCTCGGAGCGGCTGGTGGCTGAATACGATGCCGGCTTCGGTATCGACATGATCCGGTTGGCCGCCAGTTCGCTGTCGCCGATGGCAAGCACGCAGATCGGTGCGTTCGAGACCGACGACGGTGCGCGTGACCTCGACCGGCTCTACGACCGGATGAGCAACCGGTTGGGGGCGGCGGCGCTGATGCGCAGCAAGTTCGTCAACACCCATATTCCCGAGCAGGCGATCAAGCTCGAGCCGGTGGTGGCACGCACCGATAACGACCCGGACGCTACACCAGACCCGACATTGGTGAGGCCGCTGCGGCTGCTGCCCAGCCCCGAGCCGATCGATGTCATCGCCGAGGTGCCGGATGGCCCGCCGATGCGGATGACCTGGCGGCGGATCGGCTACCGCGTTGCCAAGGCCTCGGGTCCGGAGCGGATCGATGCCGAGTGGTGGCGGAGCGGGCAGAGCCTTTCGGGCATTCTGCCGCCGCAGAAGCGCGACAAGCGTGGCGATCCGCACGATGACGGCAAGGCGGACAAGAAAGCCAAACAGCTGCCGAAGAAGCCTGAACATGTGTCGAAGCTTGCGGCCTTCGATCCCATGCAGGTGACGCGCGACTATTACATCATCGAGGACGATGGCGGGCGGCGTTTCTGGGTGTTCCGGCTCGGGCTGTTCGGCACAACAGAAACGCCGCGCTGGTTCATGCACGGGTTCTTCGCATGAGCGCCTATGCCGAGCTGATGGCGACGAGCAATTTTTCCTTTCTGCGCTCGGGTTCGCACCCGGAAGAACTGGTCTCGGCGGCCATTGCGTTGGGGATGAGTGGCATCGGCATTGCCGACCGCAACAGCTTTGCCGGCGTGGTCCGCGGCTATGTCGCCCGGCGCGATCTCAAGGAGAATGCGCCGGATTTCCGCTACGTGGTCGGGGTGCGGCTGGTGTTCGACGACATCACGCCGGAGATCATCGCCTATCCCTCCGACCGCGAGGCCTATGGCCGGCTTTGCCGCATGCTGAGCCGCGGCAACCTCCGGGCAGAAAGCGAGAAGGGCAAGTGCATCCTGCATTTCGCCGACCTCGCCGACTTCGTCGAGGGGCAGCTGCTGATCCTCAGTGCCGACGAGGCGGACTGGGCAGGGTCGGAACGCGTGCTGGGGCAGCTCGCCGCAATGGCGCCGGGCAATACCTGGCTTGCGGCAGCCTGCAACTTCAAGGGCGGTGACCGCGGGCGGCTCAACCGGCTGGCGGATATGGCGGCGCGAAACAGAGTGCCGCTGCTGGCAGTCAACGATGTGCTCTATCACGAGCCAAACCGCAAGATCGTGCAGGACGTGGTGACCTGCATTCGCGAGCACTTGACGCTGGAAACCGCCGGCCGTCGGCTCGAACAGAATGGCGAGCGGCACCTGAAGCCGGCAAAGGAAATGGAGCGGTTGTTTGCCGAGCATGCCGAAGCTTTGGTCGAAACGCAGGTGCTGCTCGGCCGGATCGAGTTCAGCCTCGACCAGCTGCGTTACAACTACCCGACCGAGACCATCGGCAATGGCGAGACGGCACATGAGACGCTGGAGCGGCTGACCTGGGTGGGGGCGCATTGGCGTTACCCGAACGGCATCCCCGACAGCATCAAGCGCAGCGTGTGGAGCGAGCTCTGCCTCATCGCCTACAAGGGCTATGCCTCCTACTTCCTCACTGTCGAGGATGTTGTCCGCTACGCGCGGCACGAGCTGAAAATCCTCTGCCAGGGACGGGGGTCGGCGGCCAATTCCGCTGTTTGCTATTGCCTGGGTGTCACAGAGGTTGACCCCACCAAGGTCAAGCTGGTGTTCGGCCGCTTCCTCTCGACCGAACGCGACGAGCCACCCGATATCGACGTCGATTTCGAGCACGAGCGGCGCGAGGAGGTGATGCAGTACGTCTACAAGAAGTATGGCGGCAAGCGTACCGGGCTGACCGCGACGGTGATCTCCTATCGTTCGAAGAGCGCCATCCGCGAGACCGCCAAGGTGTTCGGCATCTCGGACGACACGATCGGTGCGCTCAACCAACTGCACTGGGGCTGGGGTAATGCGGCCGGACCAACGGGCACAAAGATGCTCGGTCTCGATCCGGACGATCCGACACTGACGCAGATGTTCAACGTCGTCGCGGTGCTGAAGAGCTTCCCGCGGCACCTGAGCCAGCATGTCGGTGGCTTCGTCATCACCCGCGATTCGCTCGAGAGCCTGGTGCCGATCTCGAAGACCGCGATGGAGAGCCGCACTATCGTCGAATGGGACAAGGACGATATCGACGCGCTGGGCATCCTGAAGGTCGATATCCTGGCGCTTGGCATGCTGACCTGCCTCAGGCGCTCGTTCGAGCTGCTGCATCAGCATTACGGTCGCGACGTCACGCTCGACCAGTTGATGGCCGAGGAGGGGGACGACGAGGTCAAGGCGCCGGTCTACCGGATGACGCACCGCGCCGACACGATCGGGGTGTTCCAGATCGAGAGCCGGGCGCAGATGTCGATGCTGCCGCGGCTCAAGCCCAAGGAGTTCTATGACCTGGTCATCGAGGTGGCGATCGTCCGTCCCGGGCCGATCCAGGGCGGCATGGTGCATCCCTACCTGAAGCGACGGCAGGGGCTCGAGCCGATCGAGGAGACGCGGCCGGAACTTCAGGCCGTACTCGAACGCACACACGGCATTCCCCTGTTCCAGGAACAGGCAATGCAGATCGCCATTGTCGCCGCCGGTTTCACTCCAGGCGAAGCTGATCGGCTGCGGCGCGCCATGGCAACGTTCAGGCGCAACGGCACCATTCACACCCTCAAGGAGCGGTTCCTCAGCGGCATGAAGCAGAACGGCTACCCAGACGACTTCGCCCAAAGATGCTTCGCGCAGATCGAGGGCTTTGGCGATTACGGTTTTCCCGAGAGCCACGCCGCGTCGTTTGCGCTGCTCGTCTATGCCTCGTGCTGGATGAAGTGCCATTACCCGGACGTGTTCGCCTGCGCGCTGCTCAACAGCCAGCCGATGGGGTTTTACTCACCAGCGCAGATCGTGCGCGACGCCATCGAGCACGGGGTCGAGGTGCGCTCGGCCGATGTAAATCTCTCCGATCTGGCGCACCTGCTCGAGCCGGGGTTTCCGGCCCATGCGCGGATCGCGAGGCAGCACCGGGAGATGCAGGGCGATATCTGGTCGACCAGGGCCATCCGGCTGGGGTTACAGCAGGTGATCGGGATCAAGGAGGACTATGCCAACCGCATCGTTGCCCGGCGCGGCGATGGCTATGCGTCGATCCGCGACCTGTGGGTGCGCACCGGAGTGCCGGTGGCGACGCTCCAAAAGTTGGCGGAGGCCGATGCCTTCGGGTCGATGGGGCTCAGCCGTCGCGAAGCGCTGTGGATCGTGCGGGGGCTCAACGGCGTCGCCGGGGCAGAGCAGTTGCCACTGTTTGCCGAAGCGAAGCGCGTATCTCGACCCGACGATCAGGCCACCGACCTGCCGGTGATGGCCGGCGGCGAGTCGGTGGTACACGACTACCGGACTTTGTCGCTGTCGCTGAAGGGGCACCCGGTCGGGTTCCTCAGGTCCGAGCTCGAGCGACGCGGCACACGAAAGTGCGCCGACCTGGTCGATCTGCCCAACGGCCTCAACGTCGAGGCGGCGGGGCTAGTGCTGGTGCGCCAGCAGCCGGGGACGGCGAGCGGCGTGATCTTCATGACTCTGGAGGACGAAACCGGCATCGCCAATGTCGTCGTGTGGAACAAGACCTTTGCCAAGCATCGGCAGGCGGTGCTCGGCTCGCGCCTGCTTGCGGTCCGCGGCAAGCTGCAGCGTGAGGGGCTGGTTACCCACATCGTGTCGTACGACTTCACCGATCTCACCCCACGACTGCTCGATCTGGCGCAGGGGCTCGACCTCGGCAATGGCGTGCTGGCGCATGGCGACGAGGGACGCAGCGGGCCGCAGCCGGGCCGCGACGAAGGTGAGCGGCGGCGGCGGGAGCAGCTTGACCGTGAGGCTTATGCGGCGCTGCCGTCGGGGCGCAACTTCCACTAGCCACACGTCCCGCTCACATCCTCGCGCTGCGGCATGGGGGCACTTTCGCGATGGGGCGGGACTGCTTATGTTTTGGGGTACCCACCGAAGGACCTCCCCATGTTCGACGCGCTGCGCTCCATCTTCCAGAGACCCGATGCCACTGTGCTCAGCATGGAGCCGAAACTGGCCGTCGCGGCATTGCTGGTGCATCTGGCGGCGATCGACGGGCAGATCAGCGCGGCCGAGCGGCAGGCGCTCGAGGGGACGTTGATGGATTACTATGGGCTCGGCGAAGCCGAGGTCACCAAGCTGATCGCCGAGGCGACCAAGCGGGACCAGGAATCCGTGGACTTTTACCGCTTCACCTCGGCGCTGAGCTCGCTGGACGAGGGCGAGAAGGTCGAGATCATCCGGATGATGTGGCAGGTGGTGTTTGCCGACAAGCGCAACCACGAGCTCGAGGACAATATGGTGTGGCGGATCGCCGAGCTGATCGGGGTGTCGTCGCGCGATCGTACGGTGCTGCGCAACCAGATGGCGCGGGCCTGACATGATCATCATCTCGACCACGCCGACGCTCGAGGGCCGGCCGATTCGCGACTATCTCGGCATCGTCACCGGCGAGGTGATCGTCGGGGCGAACATCTTCAAGGATTTGTTCGCGGGGATCCGCGATATCGTCGGCGGACGGGCCGGGGCCTATGAAGGGGCGCTGCGGGATGCGCGGAACACAGCGTTCGACGAGCTGCGCGCCGAGGCGCAGCGACTCGGGGCGGATGCGGTAGTCGGGGTCGATATCGACTACGAGGTGGTCGGGCAGGCCGGCTCGATGCTGATGGTTTCGGTGTCGGGGACGGCGGTGCGGCTGTAGCTGCCCAGCGCCTGCCGGTACGGGTTGACCCCCACCCCTGTCCCCTCCCCTTAAACATGGGGAGGGAGACGCCTACCGAGAAGCTGGTGGGCTGGTCTCAGCGCTTCCAGGCTTCGAACTTGCCGACGTATTCGGGTTCGCCCTTTTCGCAGTCGAAATCCTTCGCTTTTTCGTCAGCGGTCTTGCGGGCGAGTTCGTTGGCGTTGGGGTTGGCGAGGGCGTCGATGTAGGCGATGTGGCAGGTGGCGCCGGGGTTGATCTTGGTGACCACCAGAATCTGGCCTTCGGGCTTGCCCTCTTCGCCCTGGGTGAAGAAGCGGAGGATGGTGGCGAAGGGTTTCCAGTGGCCCTCGGCGTTGGAGACGCGCCACTCGATCTTGTCGCCCAGATGGTTGAACGGGCCGAGGGTCTGTTCGGCGGCTTTCTCGGTGGTGGAGGTGAGGCCGTAGGAGACGAACATCCGCAAGTCGCCTTCGGAGACCATCACCGGCATGCCCTTGAGGCCTGCGCAGGCCCACATGGTGCCGAAGTCATCGGACTCGATCACCGTGCAATCGACGTTGAGGACGAGGTCGGTGTAGCTCGACTCGATCTGCTGGGCTGAGGCGGGCGCCGCAAGCAGCAGAGCGGCGGCGACATAAAGCGCACTGGTGAAAACCCGTCCCATCACGGCAAATCCTCCTTAAGGCTGCATGCCACGTGCGCATTCGTATGCCTTGCAATCATGGCCCCGAATAGGCCACAACCCGCCGAAATAGACGCAAGGCAGACCCAATGAACATCGACGCGATCCCGATCGGCAAGAATCCCCCCGACGACCTCAACGTGATCATCGAGGTGCCGCTGGGCGGCGAGCCGATCAAGTACGAGATCGACAAGGCCTCGGGCGCGCTGTTCGTCGACCGCTTCCTCTACACGCCGATGCGCTATCCGGGGAATTATGGCTTCGTGCCGCATACGCTGTGCGGTGACGGCGACCCGCTCGACGTGATCGTAATGAACTCGCGCCCGCTGGTGCCGGGCGCGGTGGTGCGCTGCCGGCCGTTCGGCGTGCTGTTCATGGAAGACGACGGCGGCAAGGACGAGAAGATCCTCGCGGTGCCGGTGTCGAAGCTCACCAAGATGTATGACGGGATCAACGACATCACCGACATGCAGCCGATCCAGCTCGAGCGGGTGAAGCACTTTTTCACCCACTACAAGGATCTCGAGCCGGGCAAATGGGCTAAGATCGAAAAGCTCGGCGGCGTCGCCGACGCGCGCCAGGTGATCCTCGAGTCGATCGAGCGCGCCAAGGCCGAGAAGTAATCCAGCCGCAATCCTTGTCGCTCCAATTGTGAGTCCCATATCGGGGGCTCACATTGGAGGACCGGATGAAAGCCGTACTGACCGCACTCGCCGCCACCCTGTTGTCGACCGCCGGCACGCTGGCGCAAAGCCCCACCAATGCGGCCATCGAGCAGATCCTCGTCGAGCGGATCGATACGGCCGAGCAGAATGTCGGCATTGCCGTCGCGGTGATCGAGAACGGCGCGCCGCGCTTCGTCTCGTACGGTCATCCGGCGCTGGGCGACGCACGAGGGATCGACGAGCACACCGTGTTCGAGATCGGCTCGGTGACCAAGGTGTTCACCAATGTGCTGCTGGCCGAGCAGGTGCTGGCCGGCAAGATCGACCTCGATGCACCGATCGTCACCTACCTGCCCGCGGGTACGATGCTGCCGCAGCGCGGCGGCAAGCAGATCACGGCGTTCGACCTCGTGACGCATTCATCCGGGCTGCCGTCGGTGCCGCCCGACCTCGGGGCGGCCAATCCGGCCAACCCCTATGCCGGCTTCGGGGCCGACCAGCTCTATCAGTATCTCTCGACCTATCAGCTGCAGCGCGATATCGGGGCCCAGTTCGAATACTCGAACATCGGGCTGGCGCTGGTGACGAAGGCGCTCGAACAGGTGACCGGCAAGGACTATGCGAGCCTGCTGGAAGAGCGGATTTTCGTGCCGCTCGGGATGACCGAGACCGCGTTGACGACGACGCCGGAGCTGAAGGGGCGGCTGGCTACCGGGCACGATGCGGGGCGCAGCGCGGTCAGCAACTGGGACCTCGATGCGTTTGCCGGCGCTGGCGCGCTGCGCTCGACGGTGGCCGATGTCAGCAAGTTCATCGCGGCGGCGAGCGGAGCGGTGCCGTCGCCGCTCGATCCAGCGTTCGCCATCATGTTCGATCGCATGCGCGTTTCCGATGCCGGTGGCGGCAAGGTGGGGCTGGGCTGGTTCACGCTGCCCTATGACGGGGGCGGCGAGATCGCCTGGCACAACGGCATGACCGGTGGATACAACGCGTTTGCCGGCTACAACCGCAAGACCGGCAAGGGCGTGGTGGTGCTCTCCAATATGGCGAGCTCAGTGGGGATCGAGGATATCGGCTTCCACATCCTCGAGGCCAGTCTGCCGCTGACGCCGATGCCGAAGGCGCGGCAGGCCGCCGAGATCGACCCGGCGCTGCTCGATCGCTACGTCGGCAAGTACGAGCTGATGCCGGCCTTCGTGCTGGAGGTGACGCGCGAGGGTGACGGGCTTTTCGTCGAGGCGACGGGGCAGCAGAAGCTGCCGGTGTTCGCCGAAAACGAAACGACGTTCTTCTACCGGGTGGTGGATGCACAGCTGAGCTTCGAGCTCGGCCCGGACGGCAAGGCGACGAGCGTGACGCTGCACCAGAACGGCTTCAGCCAGCCCGGCAAGCGAATCGAGTAGTTGCCCCTTGAAACTGTGAAACCGGGTTCACATATATCGGTCAACGGTTGGATCGGGGCGCTGTCCCTCCCGGCGACATGATCCCAGCCAATGAAAGGCGCTCCCCTAACGGGTTGAGCGCCTTTCTCTTTTCCGGCACATGGACGGCATGGCAATGAGCGGACGGATCGTCATCCTCAACGGCGCGCCACGGGCGGGGAAATCCTCGATCGCGCGGGCGGTCATCGCTGATGTGCCGGGGCGGTGGGTGAGCCTCGGGGTCGACGCGATGAATGCGGCGCTGCCGCGGGAACTGTTGCCGGGGATCGGGCTGAGGCCCGGCGGCGAACGGCCGGAGCTGGAGCCGACGGTGGCACGGCTCTATGCCGAGCTTTACGACGAGATCGCGACACGGGCAGTGGCGGGCGAGGATGTGGTGGTCGATGTCGGCCACCATGACTGGTACTCGCGGCCGCTTGGCGTGCTGCGGGCGTCGGCGCGGCGGCTCAGCGGCTTGCCGGTGCTGCTCGTCGGGGTGCGCTGCCCGATCGAGGTGATCATGGCGCGGCGCAATGCCGATCCGCAGGGCGGGTTCTATGTGGCGGGCGATGGAATGCCGGAGCCGGTGCAGCGCTGGCAGGAGGCGGTGCACCAGCCGGGGATCTACGATCTCGAGGTGGATAGTTCGGCGATGACGCCGGAGCAGTGCGCGCTGGCGATTGCGGCGGCGCTCGAATCACCGCCGCGGCCGAGTGCGTTCGAGCGGATCGCTCAGGGGTAGCCGGCGTGCGGGACGGTGACGCGGGTGCTGAAGACGCGGCCAGTGGGGCTCGTGACATCGACGCTGCCGGTCCACTCGTTGGCGACCATGTAGAGGGTTTTGCCATCAGGGCCGCCCAGCATGACGGCAAAGCACATGCGGTCGAGGTCGAACCTCTCGACGATCTCGCCGCCATCGCGGACACGCAGCACGGTGGGGCCGGTGGAGGTCCAGATGGCGCCCTCGGCATCGGCGCAGATGCCGTCGTTGCCGTATTCGCCGACATTCGCCCATAACCTGCGATTGCTCAGGCTGCCGTCGTCGGCGATGTCGAAGGCGGTGAGGTTGCCGTTGAACGACTCGGCGCACACCAGCGTCTTGCCGTCGGCGAGGATGGCCATGCCGTTGGGGAAGGCGAGGCCTTCGGCGACTTTTCGCGATGTGCCGTCGGTCGAGACCAGCGCGATGAAGCCGGGCTGGAACTCGCCGCCGGGGAAGTCGAAGTTGACGTTGTTGACGTAGATGTTGCCGCCCGGGTGCACGGTGATCTCGTTGCAGCCGTAGGACGAGAGGCCCGAGAGATCGGCGAAGCGGGTGAAACTGCCGTCGGGCTGACGCAGCTTCAGGTCGTTGTCGGCGGCGTGGACCAGCAGCATGCGGCCATCGGGCAGCCAGTCGAACGAGAAGGGCAGCGAGGCGATTTCCGCCTCGACGCTCGGCTGGCCGTCGGCGCCGAGGGTGTAGAGCTTCTGGCCGACCCAATCGGCGAACCAGAGCTTGTTATCATGCCAGCGTGGGCATTCCCCGAGCAGGATTCCATCCATCAACTGGGTGATCTTGGTCATCGTCAAACTCCCGTATTGCTCTCAAAACAATGTCGGGCGACCCAAGGCCATTTCGACAGGCGGCGAAAAGAGATCGGGCGCCGGAGAGTGTCCGGCGCCCGAGGCAGTCAGTGATTCACGTGAAGCAATGGGGGCTTAGTGGCCGCCCATGCCTGCCATTTCGGGGTTCGCCGGCGGCTTCTTGACGAAGAAGGCCGCGACGATGGCGAACAGCGAGATGATCGCGCCGGTCATGAAACCGAGACGGATGCCCGAGGCGAGCGCCGTGACCGGCTCGGTGCCGGCGGCGGTGAGCGCGGTGGACTGGATGGTCATCAGCGCGATGAACAGGGCCACGCCCGCTGCACCCGCCACCTGCTGGACCGAGCCGAGGATGGCCGAGCCATGCGAGTAGAGCTGCATGGGCAGCGAGCTCAGCGACGCGGTGAACAGCGGCGTGAACATGATGGCGAGGCCGATGCAGAGCGCGATATGGCCGCCGAGGATCACCCAGATCGAGGTGTTCTGATCGACCAGGGTGAGGCCCCAGAGCACGGCGCTGACGATGATCGAGCCGGGCACCAGCAGGCGGGTGGCGCCCCACTTGTCGTAGAGCCGGCCGACGATCGGGCCGAGCAGGCCCATCATCAGGCTGCCGGGGAGCAGCATCATGCCGATCTGCAGCGGATCGAGCTTGATGACGTTCTGCAGGAACAGCGGCAAGAGGATGATGACGCCGAACAGCGACATCATGGCGATCGCCATCATCACCACCGACAGGGTGTAGTTGGTGAGGGCGAAGGCCCGCAGGTCGAGCAGTGCCTTGTCCTTGAGGCTCAGCTGGCGCCAGACGAACAGCACCATGGTGACGAGGCCGACGCCGAGCGGGATCCACGGCGACATGCCGTGTTCGCCGGCCCCAGCCGCTGCCGCTTCGCCGAAGCCGGAGAGGCCATAGACGATGCCGCCGAAGGCGAGCGCCGAGAGGACCACCGAGATGAGGTCGAGCGGGGTCGAGCGCGGGGTCGAGACGTTCTTCATCCGCCAGGCACCCAGCGCCAGCGCCGCCAGCGCGATCGGCAGCACCAGGATGAACATGAAGCGCCACTCGAAGTGGGTGAGGATGAAGCCACCGATGGTCGGGCCGATGGCGGGCGCCACCGACATGACGATCGAGATGTTGCCCATGGTTTTGCCGCGCGACTCGGGCGGCACGAGGGTCATCACGGTGGTCATCAGCAGCGGCATCATGATGGCCGTGCCGACGGCCTGGATGACGCGGCCGAACACCAGCAGCTCAAGGCCCGGCGAGAGGGCGCAGATCAGCGTGCCGGCCGAGAAGATCGCCATGGCGAGCATGTAGATCGGCCGGGTGTTGATGCGCTGCAGCAGGAAGCCGGTGATCGGAATGACCACGGCCATGGTGAGGAGGAACGCGGTGGTGAGCCACTGCGCGGCGCTGGCGGTGACGCCGAGATCGGTCATCAGCGGCTGGATCGCCACGCTCATGATGGTTTCGTTGAGGAATACCACGAAGGTGGAGACGAGCAGCAGCGCGATCACCAGCCGGTTGCGGGCGGCGGTGGACGAATCGACGGGCGCGGCAGCGGCGGTCGTCGGGATGTCAGTCATCGTTTCGGAGGTCATTTGTGGCCTGCCTTACGCTGGAAGGAGCTGAAAACGGGGACGTTGGATGGCACAGCTTGTACGGCTGCAGCCAGCCGGCACGGCGCATAGCGCCCGTGCATGGGGGCGGCAATTACCGACGGGGTCATAGGGAAATCTCCTTGGCTTTCACCAGTACGACGAGCGACCGGTGGCGAAATCGACAGCGTGCGCCGCAAAAATAGTTAAGCGGCGGATTAAGCGTTGATGAGGCAAGAGTCAATGTCGGGGCGCGACGAGGGACCAGGTCGTCAGCGCGCATGGCGGTGGTGGTAGCGCAAGGTGGGGGGCTTGAAGCAAGCCCCTTGCGACCCATATGTAGAAACTGAGGCGTTGCGCTACATGGGTGCGGGCCGGACAATTTTGAAGGGCTGGAGCATTGCTCCGGCCCTTTTTGTTTCCCACCGCAGGAAGCGTCCGGGAACCTTTTGCAGCCGCCCCACTCCAATGTTCGACGCGCCACCGGGGCGCGCCGATCATGGAGTTCACGATGAAGATCCTCTCGCTCGTTCTCGCCACCATGCTGGCCGGCGCGCTGCCGGCGCTGGCACATGATGTGCCTGCCGAGATCGCCAAGTCGCCGCCATCAGGCGCCTTCAAGGCGGTCAGCTCGCTGGTGAAGCTGCCGGACTTCCTACCCGGCATGGGGCAGCTCTACGTCGATCCGGCATCGTTGCCGGCCGGGCCGTTCCTCGCCTACGACCATGACGGCAAGCTGATCAGCACGATCTACATGCTGCCGATCAAGGACCTCAACCCGGACAAGCGCTTTGATGACCTGGCGGCGCCGGGCGGCAATGTCGACCACGTCGATGTCTACTTCAACGCCGGTCACCCCGGCGTCGAGGAGCCGCATGTGCACGTGGTGCTGTGGCATGTGCCGGTGGCCGACGAAGCGCGGGTGGCGCAATGATTGCGACGCGCAGACAGGCGCTGCAGGCCGGTGGGGGTTTCCTCGCCGCCCTGCTGCTCAAGCCGTGGCCGGTGCTGGCGGCCGAGACGGTCGAGATCGTCATGCAGGGAACGCCCGACGGCTCGCACGTGTGGTTCGACCCGGTCGGTATCCTGGTACAGCCTGGGCAGACGATCCGCTGGACCAACCGCGATGCGGGCAACGCGCATACGGTGACGAGCTACGATCCGAGCCTGTTCGAGCGGCCGCGGCGCATCCCCGAGGGAGCGACGCCATGGGACTCGGACTATCTGTTGCCGGACGAATCGTTCTCGCTGACGCTGAGTGTGCCCGGGGTCTATGATTACTACTGCGTGCCGCACGAGCATGCCGGGATGGTCGGACGGATCATCGTTGGGACGCCGGACGCCGGCGCGGCCGACTACGCCAATGCCGGGGTGGGGCTGACCGAGCTGCCGGAGATCGCGCTTGCCGGGTTCCCGGATGTCGCGGCGATCATCGCTGCTGGTGCGGTGCACCGCGAATAGGGGAGGACGGCACATGCTGACGGAGCTGAAGCCGCGGAGCGAGGTGCGGGCGCTGACCGAGGCCGAACTGGTGGAGCTGGCGCGGCAGGGTGGCGAGAATGCCATTCGGCTGCTGATCGAGCGCAACAACCAGCGGCTGTTCCGGGCGGCGCGCAGCGTGCTGCGCAATGACGGCGAAGCCGAGGACGTGGTGCAGGAGACCTACGTGAAGGCCTTCACCGCGCTCGCGAGCTTTCGCGGCGAGGCGAGTTTTTCCACCTGGCTGACCCGCATCGCGCTGAACGAAGCGGTGTCGCGGCTGAGGCGGCGGAAGCAGACCAGCGAGCTCGAAGCGCTCGACCAGGCGGTGAGCGCCGATGCCGGGCTGGTGTCGCTGTTCCCGCTGTCGCTCGCTCCACTCCCCGCCGATACGGAGGCTGCACGATCCGAGATGCGCCAGCTGCTGGAAACCGCCATCGATGGCCTGCCCGAGGGATTTCGCACGGTGTTCGTGCTGCGCGATGTCGAGGGGCTGAGCACCGAGGAGACGGCGGAGCACCTGAGGCTCAAACCCGAGACGGTGAAGACCCGGCTGCACCGGGCGCGGCGAATGCTGCGCGTGGTGCTGGAGGACCAGCTGCGCGGTTCGTTCGCCGAACTCTACCCGTTCGATGGGGCACGCTGTGCGCACATGGCGGACCGAGTGATCGCTGTGTTGCGCGAATGCTAAGTCTGGCCCGAGGCGCGAAATCCGGATTGGCGTGATCTTCATGGTGAGCTGACGGGCGAGCAGTGACCTTCAGCGCCATCTCAGGATGGGCCCCGGCCTTCGCCGGGGTGACATCGTGGGGTGGGGTAATCGAGGTGCCCCAAGCAGCGTGGTTTTCGCCGCAACGGTCGGGGCACGTGGAGCACCGTGGCCGTCGCGGCGCCACCAGCCGCAGTCGTCCGTTTGCGCAACGTACCCCTCGGCCTCGGTAGCCGCCGCAGCGCTTGACAGGACCGGGCTCGCGTCGTACTCAACAAGTATGTTAATTAACAAGTACGTTGATTACGACAAGGAGACGATGGATGAACAAGCTCATCAGCACGCACTGGATCAGCCTCGACGGCTTCATCGCCGGCCCGATGGGGGAGATGGACTGGATCCGGGGCGACGAGCAGCTGTCGAGTTACGAGATCGAGCTGGTCAACAGCGCCAGCAGCCTGCTGCTCGGCAAGGGCACGTACCAGGACTTTGCGCAGTACTGGTCGGCCGTCCCCAGCAGCCCGACTGCCGCGGCCTGGGAGAAGACCTATGCCGACCGGATCAACAAGCTCCACAAGGTGGTGATCTCGCACAATTTGCAGGCGGCGAAGTGGCCGACCTCGGAGCTGTGGCGCGATCTCGATGCGGCCAAGGTCAACGAGTTCAAGGCGCGGGCGGGCGGCGACATCCTCACCTATGGCAGCGCGACGATCGTGCAGCAGCTGACTAATCTGGGGCTGGTCGACGAGTACCACTGGCTGATCCACCCGATCGTACTGGGCAAGGGCCGGCGGCTGCTCGACAACCTCGAGCGGCGCTTCGACATCGAACTGGTCGACAGCGAGCGGTTCAACAGCGGCGTAATGAAGCTGATCTACCGCAAGGCTTAGAGCGGCTTTTCGGCGAGGCCGCGGAAGGCGTCGGGGACGGAGCGTTCGAGCTCGAGGGTCGCCGAGGCATAGCCGATGGCCTCGCTGCCGAAGCGGGTACGAACCGCGTCCATGGCGCGATCGGCCACCAGCCGGGCGGCGCCGCGCCGGGCGCCGGGACGGCGGGCTTCGTCGGCGAGCCCGAGCGGCAGCTCGAGCTGCACCAGCGGGTCGCGTTCGAGCTGGGCGACCGAGATGGCGAGCAGCGTGATGGTGCGCTCGTCCGGGTGATCGGCCTGTACGACACGCACCAGGTCCTCGGCGATTTCGGCCAGCGTCACGGTGGCCGAGATCGGGCTATCGATGGTGATCGAGCGGGTGACGGCGCGCATGTCGCGAAAGCGGACCCGGGCGGTGATGGTGTGGCCGTGCCAGGACTTGACCCTGAGGCGCGAGGCGATGCGATCGGCGAGGTGGTGCAAGGTCGGGCGATAGATGCGCTCGATGAACGGCTTCTTGCCGAGCGCCGACTGGGCGCCGGCCGAGCGGGCGCGCTGGTTGGTGACGATGCCGCGTGGATCGCGGTTCCAGCTCAGGGCGCTGAGCTTTTCGCCGGCGGCATGGCCGAGCAGGCGTTGCACCCACTCGGTGCGCTGTTCGGCCAGTTGGCCGATGGTGAGGATGCCCTCGTCCTCTAGCTTGCCCTCGGTGACCGGGCCGACGCCCCACATCAGCCCGACCGGCAGCGGGTGCAGGAATTCCAGCTCGCGGATGGGATCGACGACGACCAGGCCGTCGGGCTTGGCGACCTGCGAGGCGATCTTGGCGAGGTGCTTGGTGCGCGCCACGCCGACCGAGATGGGGAGGCCGAGTTCGGCACGGACGCGGGTGCGAACCGTGCGGGCGATGGTTTCGGGGCTGCCGAACAGGTGCTCGCAGCCGGCGACATCGGCGAAGGCCTCGTCGATCGAGATGCGTTCGACCAGCGGGGTGTAGTCGTCGAGGATGCCGATCGCGGCGTCGCCGAGGCGCTGGTACTCCTCGAAATGGCCGCCGGTGAAGATCAGCTCTGGGCAGAGCTCCTTGGCTGCCCAGCCGGACATGCCACCATGCACGCCAAAGGCCTTGGCTTCGTAGGAGGCGGCCAGCACCACGCCGCCGCCGACGGCGATCGGCTTGCCACGCAGTTCCGGGTTCAGCAGCTGCTCGACCGAGGCGTAGAAGGCATCGAGATCGGCGTGGAGGATGGTGGCGGCGGGCTCCATCCGGGACTCCTGCTGACGGCAATGAGAACATAAAGGGAACGAGGCGCGAGGCTTGTCAAGCGGCTTGGTGGCAGCCGAGAGTGCCCCGGGATCGGGAGGGCGCGATGCGGGCGGTGGTCTATTCGGCGTATGGCGGGGTGGAGCAGCTCAAGCTCGCGGAGGTGGCGCGGCCGGTGCCCGGTCCGGGCGAGGTGCTGATCCGGGTCAAGGCGGCGTCGCTCAACTCCTGGGACTGGGACCTGTTGCGCGGCCAGCCGTTCCTCGCGCGGCTGGGCGGGTTGCTGAAGCCGCGGCATCCGATTCTTGGGGCGGATGTGGCTGGGGTGGTCGAGGCGGTCGGTACGGGCGTGGGCCGGTTTGCCGTTGGCGACGCGGTGTTCGGCGATCTGAGCGGGGCGAACTGGGGCGGCTTCGCGGAGTTCGTGGCAGCGCCGGAGGCGATGCTGGCGACGATTCCTGAAGGCGTGAGTTTCGAGGCTGCCGCGGCGACGCCGCAGGCAGGGTTGCTGGCGTGGCAAGGCCTCAGCTGGAAGGGCGAGGTGCGGGCCGGCGACAAGGTGCTGGTCAATGGCGGTGGGGGTGGCGCGGGGACGTTTGCGATCCAGCTGGCGAAGCGGGCCGGGGCGATGGTGACGGGCGTCGACCGGGCGGAGAAGCTCGCGCTGATGCGCAGCATGGGGGCGGAGCGGGTGATCGACTACCGGGTCGAGGATTTTGCGGCCGGCAGTGAGCGCTACGACCTGATCATCGACATGGTGGCGTCGCGCCCGCTGGCGCAGTACCGGCGGGTGCTGACGCCGACCGGGCGGCTGGCGGTGGTGGGCGGGACGACGCCGACCATCCTCGCCGTGGCCTCGATCGGGGCGATGACCTCGAAGCCGGATGGGCAGCAGTTGGGGCTGGTGCTGCACCGGCCGGATGTGGGGCAACTGGCTGAGCTGGGGGCGCTGATCGCGGCGGGCGCGGTGAAGCCGGCGATCGACCGGGTGTATCCGCTGGCGGAGGCGGCTGAGGCGTTCCGGCGGATCGGTGAGGGGCAGGCGCTGGGGAAGCTGGTGGTGGCGCCCTAGCTATTGGCCAGTGCGCGCAGCCGCTCGTTCTCCTCCGGAACATTCTCGGCGAGGCGCGCGGCGGCGATGATCGGGAGCCAAGCCCCGATATCGGCCTCGGTGAGGTCGCTGGCGGCAAGGTAGTGCTGGAGATAAGCGTCGGCGAGTTCGTGGCCGGCGCCGTGGCGCATCAGCAGGTAGGAGCGGGCGACGTCGGCGGCCAGAGGGCCGGAGGTGGCGTCGGGCCAATCGACGATCATCGCGGCGCCGGGCATCCCGATGATGTTGAAGGGGTGGAAATCGCCGTGGCAGAGGCGGTTGCCCTCGGGGAGCGCGGCGAGACGGGCGAGCAGGTTTTCGCGCAGTGCGGCATCGAGATCGACGCGGCCGATGCGGTCGGCGAGGCGCGGCTTGAGCGGCGAGAGGCGGACCTCGGTGCGGGCGTGGATGGCGAGGTGGAGCGCCACCATGGCTTCGAGCGCCGCGGGAACCAGCGTCGGATCGGCGGCGGCGAGGCTGGCGAGCGGCTGGCCGGGGGCGCGATCCATGACGAGGCCCCAGCGACCGGCATAGGGGCCGGCCTGGTGCACTGCCGGGGTCGGCAGGCCGTGTTCGCCGACGATGGCGAGAATGGCCGCCTCGCCGAAGGCCACCGAGCGGTGATCGGGGTCGCGATAGAGCTTCAGCGCGTGCTCGCCGTAGTGGAAGGCCTCGGCCATCTTGCCGGCGCCGAGCAGCGGGCCGATTGCGTGAGTGGCAGTCATCAGCGCAAAGCCGCCTTGAGGGCGGTTGCGATCGGGGTCGGGCCGTTGGTCAGCTGGAAGGTGTGGCCGGCGGTCTTGGGCTCTTCGAGCACCGCGACGGTGACCGCCGCGACGTCGTCGCGGGTGACGGCGGCCGGCGTCAGCGCGGCCTCGGAGAGGGTGACTTTGCCGGTGCCCGGGGTGTCCAGCAACTCGCCGGGCTCGACGATGGTCCAGGCGAGGCTCGAGGCGTGGATGAACTTCGCAGCGGCGCGCTTCTGCTTGTAATAGTCCTTCATCTCGTCGTTCATCGCGCGGGTCGAGAGCCCGGTGCTGGCGCCGATCGAGGAGATCGAGACGTAGCGCTTCACCCCGGCATTCTCGGCGGCATGGACGGTGCGGCGGGTGCCGATGCGATCGAGCGCGCTGCCCTCGCCGGCGGCCGAGCCGGCAGCGAACACCACCGCGTCGGCGCCCTGCATGGCGGTGGTGAACTCGGCGAGCGGTGACGTGTCGAGATCGAGCACGACGGTCTCGGCGCCGCGTTTCACCGTCTCGACCATGTGTTTTGGATTGCGGATGGTGGCGACCACCGCGTGGCCGGCGGCGATCAGCTTTTCGACGACGAGGATGCCGGTGCGGCCGCTGCCGCCGATGACGATGATGCGCATGGGGATCACGTGTCGCTGGTTGGGGTGAGCTTCAGAAAGATGCGGTGCAGCGCATCGAGGTCGGACGTCGAGAGCGCGGCGAGGCCGGGAGGCGGGACGCGGAACTCGGCGAGCAGGGCGCGCTGGGTCTCGAGCCCCAGCGCGGTCAGCGCCACCAGCTTCACCCGCCGGTCGGACGGGGAGGGGCGGCGTTCGACGTAACCGGCCGTTTCCAGCCGATCGACCACCCAGGTGGTGTTGGACGGGTCGCTGTTGAACTGCCGCGCCAGCTCGCCGATCGGGCGGCCTTCGGCGTCGAGGCTATTGAGGATGCGCGAGTCGTTGGGCGTCAGGCCGCGCCGCTGCAGGCTGTCGGTGCGCTGCGGGTTGGAGCTGATGAAGAAATCGAACATCAGCCGCCAGGTGTCGGCGGCCAGCTCATCGGCGCGTGGTTTCATACACGCAGCCTAGCACGAGCTGGTCCCTTGTATATATTTTGAGTAGTACCATATTTGTGGCGCAACAAATAATGGAGCGCATGATGATGGAACTGCACGCGGGCAAGGTGGCGCTGATCGCTGGGGCCAGCAAGGGGATTGGCGCCGCAACCGCCGAGTTGCTGGCGCAGCAGGGCGCGGCGGTGGTGCTGGTGGCGCGATCGGTGGAGCCGACCGAGGCACTGGCCGAGAGCATCCGCAAGGCGGGCGGCCGGGCCCTCGCGGTGGCGGCGGATGTCGCCGACGACGCGGCGATGGAGCGGGCGGTGGCGGCCGGGCTCGAGGCGTTCGGGCGACTCGATATCGCGTTCAACAACGCCACCGACGGGCCGCGGCCGGCGCCGCTGGCCGAGCTCGATCTCGACGGGTTCGACCGGGGCATCCGCACCAATGTGCGCGGCACCTTCATCGGCATGCGGCACGAGATCACCGCGATGCTGCAGACCGGCGGTGGGGCGATCGTCAACATGGCGTCGCTGGCCGGGGTGATCGGGGTGTCGGGGCTCGCCGCCTATGTGTCGGGCAAGGCCGGGATCATCGGACTCACCAAGGCGGCGGCGCTGGATTATGCGGATCGCGGCATCCGGGTGAACGTGGTGGCGCCGGGGCCGATCCTCACCCACCATCTCGAGGCGGCGGGACCGGAGGCGCAGCGGCAGGCAGGCCTCGCGACGCCGATGCGGCGGATCGGGCGGGCTGAGGAGGTGGCGAGCGTGGTCAGCTGGCTCTGTTCGGACGCGGCGAGTTTTGTCACCGGCGTGGTGCTGCCGATCGATGGCGGGCAGAGCGCGGGCCACAAGATCCCGAGCAACTACCGGCAGGGCGAGGCGATGCGGGCGGCGGGCTGAGGCAGGACTCCCGCGTTCCGTCCGGCGGCTGCTACACAGCTTCCGGAGAACGAGGGAGACGATTCGATGGCTGGACGGCAGGTGGTGGTGCACCACGACGACCTGGGGGCGAGCTGGAGCGCCAACATGGCGTTCATCGAGCTCTGCGAGCAGGGCGTGGTCACCTGCGGCTCGGTGATGGTGCCATGCCCGTGGTTCCCGCACATGGCGCAGCTGGCGCGGGACAACCCGGACCTCGATATCGGCGTGCACCTGACGCTGACGGCGGAGTTCGACCGGTTCCGCTGGCGGCCGATGACCGGCACGGCCGACAACGGCATGTGCGACGCCGAGGGGTTCATGCACCGCCGGGTGGCGGATGTGCAGGGCGCCGACGTCGCGGCGGTGGAGGCAGAGCTGAGGGCGCAGATCGATGCGGCGCTGGCGGCCGGCATCGATGTGACACATCTCGATGCGCATATGGGGACGGTGTGGCTGCCGGAGTTCGTCGAGCTCTACGAGCAGCTCGGGGCCGACTATTCGCTGCCGATCTTCCTGCCGGGGCCGCAGGATGCGTGGGTTGAACCGTCAGTGGCGCTCGATCGCGCCTGGGCGAAGGCAGCGGCGCGCGGCAATCCGCTGTTCGACGGGGTGGTGTCGACGCCGTTCCCCAATCTCAGCCCGACGGTGGCGGACTATCGCGGTATCCTCGACAGCGCCAAGCCGGGGCTGAACTGGGGGGCGTTCCACTTCACCAAGCCTGGCGACATCGCGATGATCTCAGACGACGCGCCGTTGCGGCTCGCCGAGTACGAGATCTTCCGCTCGGGCGCAGTGGAGCGGATGTACGCCGAGCTGGGGCTGGAGCTGGTGGGGATGCGCGGTTTTCGCGAGCAGATGCGGCGGTAAGCGCCTTCAGGAAAGGTTGCAGATCTTCCGCTTCGAAGGCGCGGCTAGTCAAACTTTCGAAATGTCGAATCGGCCGGCGCCGGTTCGACTAGCCTCGGTAACAGGAGGTGTTTCATGAAGTTCGTGTGTCTCGTCTACATCGACAGCGCTGCCATCGGGGCGCTGAGCGAGGCCGAGGGGCGGCAGCTGGCCGACGACTCGATCGCCTTCGACTGGGGGCTCAGGCACAGCGGCAAGCTGATCCTGGCGCAGCCGCTGCAGGATCCCCATGCGGCGGTGACGGTGCGGCAGCGGGCAGGAAAATTCTCCAGCACGGACGGTCCGTTCATCGAGGCCAAGGAGCACCTGGGCGGTTTTTTCCTGATCGAGGCCGCCGATATCGACGAGGCCATCGCGGTGGCCAAGACCAGCCCGATCATGCGGGTGGCGAGTGTCGAAGTGCGGCCGGCGCTGGAGCAGGTGGATAGTGTGACGGGGCGAGGGCGGCCGGGGGTGGCGTAGGCGCCGCCCTTGCGGCAATGGCCGGCGGCGGCCAATGTCGCGGGCATGACCGTTCCCCTCCACACGCCCTATGACGGGTCCGCAAAACTCTTCCAGATCGGCGTGAAGCCGCTTGCGCTTGCCGACTGGATCGAGGTCGACGGCCGTCTGGCGGCCGACCTCGCCGAGAAGGAGCGGGTGAGTGCGGCGCATGCGGGCTCGGTGTTTGTCGCTGAGCCGGGAACGGAGCAGGCGCAGGCCGAGGTGCTGGGGTTGCTGGTGGAGCACCTTGTGGCGCAGTTCCCGCAGCACTATCGGCGGACCAGCGATGGGGTCGAGATCGTCCCCGCCGGGAAGCGCGTGGCGCTGGGCGGGCCGGGTGAGGCGCCGCTGCGGGTGGCGGCGAGCCTGGTGCAGGAAGACCTGGTGCTGATGCGTCGCGGCGAGGCGGGCTGGCGGCTCGCGGCCGCCTCGCTGTGCTTCCCCTCGTCGTGGTCGCTGAGGGAGAAGTTCGGGCGGCCGTTGTATGAGGTGCATGGGCCGGTGCCCGGATTTGGCGCCGGGACGCGAAATGCTGAGCTGATCCAGCGGATGTTCGACAACGCGCGGCCCGAAACGCCGATGCTCCGCTGGAACTGGTCGCTCTATGGAGACGACCGACTGCATCACCCCGAGACGGCTGACCCCGGCGTACGGCGCTTTGGGGCGGGCGAACGGGCGGAAAGCGTGTTCCTGCGGGTCGAGCGGCAGACGCTGCGGAAGCTGCCGGTGAGCGGCGATATCCTGTTCACCATCCGCATCCATGTCGATCCGCTGGCGCGGCTGGAGCAGCATCCGGACGCGGCGCGGATTGCCGGCTCACTGGTGGCGCAACTCATGGCGCTCGGCGCCGCCGAGCTCGATTACAAGGGGCTGACACTCGAACGCGACCGGCTGGTGGCGCGGTTAGGCGAGATCGCCGCGCGGGCAGGCGGATAGTGTTACGGGACGGGGACGGCCGAGGGTGTGAGATTACCTACCCTTTGGCGCAGCTTCGACTCGGCGTAGGTAGCCAAGATGGCAGTTCGTCGTTGCAACCGATGAGAACATCATTCTACGTCTCGCAAAGTTGCAATCGCGGCCTACGTAACATTGATAACATCACATGTTACGTAACATATTTTTCTGTCCGATGCAATCTGCGACAAATCATTGATCAGTAATTAGAAACCTGTTTCAGGTGGTTCGTCGGCTGGCTGCGGACCTGCTATTGCGCTAACTCGTGACTTCGGTAACGATACTGTTATGGTTCGGAGCAGGCAACAGCTTGAAGCGAGTCGGGACGCTCTGCGGTACGCGGTTCGCGGCCTGCAGAGAGAAATTGAGCTAATCGAGGCAGACATTGCGTCGCTCGGAGCGGAGCTCCGGCTGGATGACAAGTTCTTCTGGACGATTCTGGCCCCCATGCTTGTAGGCACGAGGGAGGGGCTCACAACCGCCTACATGCTTCGGATGCTGAGGACGGGTGGGATCGAAGTTGCCCCGGGCAACCTTCGGACATTCATTAGCAGATACGGCAAACGCGAGCTTCTTGAGTCTTCTGGAACTGGCCGTGCGCTCCTGTGGAAGCTGACGGCCAAGTCACGCGCTGAACTGCCAACTAGGAGAAGGGGCGGCTGAAGCGGCAAGCCCGAAGGAGGGCAACACAAATAGGGCATCTGCCCAGAAATCGAACCGCCCGGAGGTATGAACTCCAGGCGGCCCGAAGCCCCGAAGTCCTGTCGAACCGGGGGCGCGTTGGTCTGTCACGACCGCAAACGATGGAATCATCGTGCGGTGGCCACGTCAAGGTTCGACGTCATTGCTCAATATGGAGATTCCAAATGAGCCTTTACGACACCCTGACTGCCTCTCGTAAGCCTATCGGTACCACAGCTAAGACGGGCGAGACTTGCCCGGAGAGCGGTGTGTGGAAGGTGATCGGTACGCCGAGCACCACTGCGCCGATCGCCAAGGGCAATCGCATGCCGCCCTACGGTGGCAAGGCCGTGACCTGGTCGCTCGTGAGCTACGCCTAATAGGCTCCTAGCTGTTCAACAAAGCAGAAGGCCCGGGAGCAATCCCGGGCCTTCATCAATTTGGTGACAGCGGGTGAGCCGTTAAGCTCCGCCCGTCATGTGGGCCAGCACCGCCAGCAGCAGCAACGCTACGATGTTCGTGATCTTGATCATCGGGTTCACGGCGGGGCCGGCGGTGTCCTTGTAGGGGTCGCCGACGGTGTCGCCGGTGACCGAGGCCTTGTGGGCGTCGGAGCCCTTGAAGTGCTTGACGCCGGCGCTATCGGTGAAGCCGTCTTCAAAGCTCTTCTTGGCGTTGTCCCAGGCGCCGCCGCCAGCGGTCATCGAGATGGCGACGAAGAGGCCGGTGACGATGACGCCCATCAGCATGGCGCCGAGGGCCGAGAAGGCCGCGGCGGTGCCGGCGATCCAGTAGATCGCGAGGAACACGATGATCGGCGAGAGCACCGGGAGCAGCGAGGGGACGATCATCTCCTTGATCGCGGCGCGGGTCAGCATGTCGACTGCCTTGCCGTAATCGGGCTTCTCGGTGCCGGCCATGATGCCCGGCTTCTCCTTGAACTGGCGGCGGACTTCCACCACCACCGACTGGGCGGCGCGGCCGACGGCAGTCATCGACATGCCGCCGAAGAGGAACGGCAAGAGGCCACCGAACAAGAGGCCCACCACCACGTAGGGGTCGGCGAGCGAGAAGCTCAGCGGCCCGAGACCGGCGAAGAACGAGCCTTCCGGCGCGTTGGCAGAGAAGTATTGCAGGTCCTGCGTGTAGGCGGCGAACAGCACCAGGGCGCCGAGGCCGGCCGAACCGATGGCGTAGCCCTTGGTGACGGCCTTGGTGGTGTTGCCGACGGCGTCGAGCGCGTCGGTGTTGTGGCGCACTTCCTTGTCGAGGCCGGCCATTTCGGCAATGCCGCCGGCATTGTCGGTGACCGGACCGAAGGCGTCGAGCGCGACGATCATGCCGGCGAGCGCCAGCATGGTGGTGACGGCGAAGGCGATGCCGAACAGGCCGGCGAGGTTGTAGGTGACGATGATGCCGACGATGATGACGATGGCCGGCAGCGCCGTCGATTCCAGCGAGACCGCGAGGCCCTGGATGACGTTGGTGCCGTGGCCGGTCACCGAGGCTTCGGCGATCGAGTTCACCGGGCGCTTGTTGGTGCCGGTGTAGTACTCGGTGATGACGATGATCAGGCCGGTGATGACGAGGCCGGCGACACCGCACCAGAACAGGTTCCACGGCGTGAACTGCTTGCCGCCCTCGAGGCCGAGCTGCACGTCGAGCCCGCCGAACACCCACATCAGGGTCGGCAGCAGCACGATGAGCGAGAGGAGGCCGGTGGCGATGAGGCCCTTGTAGAGGGCGTTCATGATGTTGTTGTCGCCCCCCAGCTTCACGAAGTAGGTGCCGATGATCGAGGTGACGACGCAGGCGCCGCCGATGGCCAGCGGCAGGACCATGCCGGCCAGCTTGAACGCATCGGGCAGGACGATCGCCGCCAGCACCATGGTGGCGACCGCGGTCACCACATAGGTCTCGAACAGGTCGGCGGCCATGCCGGCGCAATCGCCGACATTGTCGCCCACGTTGTCGGCGATGGTGGCCGGGTTGCGCGGATCATCCTCGGGGATGCCGGCTTCGACCTTGCCCACCATGTCGCCGCCGACGTCCGCACCCTTGGTGAAGATGCCGCCGCCGAGACGGGCGAAGATCGAGATCAGCGAAGCGCCGAAGCCCAGTGCCACCAGCGAGTCGATGACGGTGCGGCTGGTCGGCGCGAGGCCGAGCATCTGGGTGAGGATGATGAAGTAGAGCGTGACGCCGAGGAGGCCTAGGCCCGCGACGAGCAGGCCCGTGACGGCGCCCGACTTGAAGGCGAGGTCGAGGCCGCCGGCCAGCGATTTGGTCGCCGCCTGGGCGACGCGCACGTTGGCGCGGACCGAAACGTTCATGCCGATGAAGCCCGCGGCACCCGAAAGGATGGCGCCGATGGCGAAGCCGATGGCGGCGTAGGCGCCGAGCAGGATGAAGGCGAGGATGAAGATGACCACGCCGACGATGCCGATGGTGGTGTACTGGCGGCGGAGATAGGCGGAGGCGCCCTCACGCACTGCGGCGGAAATCTCCTGCATGCGGGCCGAACCCGCATCGGCCCTCAACAGGCCTTGCGTCGTGACGACGCCGTAAACGATGGAGAGCAGACCGCATACTACGATCGCCCATAGCAATAGAGTCATAACGAATGTTCCCTCGGTGTGACGTCACCGGGGAACGCTCCGTAGTTGCAGCGGCGAACCGCTCCTCCTCGCCCCCCGACGATCGCGTGCGAAACTTGTGCCAAATCGCCGCAGGGGGCGCAATGGGGTTGGGACGATGGGGGTTCGCGGAGGGGGTTGAGACTTGTACCCGGCGCAGGCTGACCCCCACCCCTGTCCCCTCCCCCCCAAACAGGGGAGGGAGACGACAGGCTCGATAGCAGTGCCGGATTGACGCTCAGGCTGCGTAGCGGGCAGCGGGTTTCGACAACGACAAATGCGGGCGCAGCGCGACACGGCGGGCGGCCCAGTCGTCGTAGGCGGCGACGGATTCGAGCGAGGGGATGGTGACCAGTTCGCCGGCGTCGAAACCGGCGAGAGCCGCATCCACCATTGCGTCGGCATCCATCACGATCTCGGCAGGGAGGCCCGCGCCATCGGAAATCATCGGGGTGCGGGTGTAGCCGGGGAGCACGGCCTGGACCTGCACACCCCTAGGCTTCACGTCGAGATCGAGCGAAAGCGAGAGGTTCAGCACATAGGCCTTGGAGGCGGCGTAGGCCGCCGCGGCCGGAGTGTCGATGAAGGCCATGGCCGAGGCGAGGTTGACGATGGCGCCCGTGCCGCGAGCGGCAAAGGTCTTGGCGGCAACGGCGGCGAGGCGGGTGAGGGCGACGACGTTGATGTTCAGCATGCTGGTGAGGTCGTCGAGATTGCCGGCGCTGAGCGGGCCGCCGCCGATGAGGCCGGCGGAGTTGATCAGCAGGGTGATGGCTGCATCAGTCTCGAGGCGGCGCTCGACGCGGGCGAGGCCGGCGGGCTCACCGAGATCGGCGACGATGCGCTCGACCTTGGTGCCGTGGGTGGCGGCGAGGCTGCTGGCGAGGTCCTGCAGCTTATCGGCGTTGCGGCCGACCAGCACGAGGTCGTAGCCGCGTCTGGCGAGGCGGTCGGCGTAGATTTCGCCGATGCCCGAGGAGGCTCCGGTGATGAGGGCGGTTCCGGGATGTGCGGCCATGATCGATCTCCTGCAAATGGCGTGACGCCAGTTACATGATGACCGTAATTTAAATGGACAAGGGCGCGGCGGAAGAATCTTTGCCGAGCAGGCCATCCGCCGCGGCGGCCAGCATGTCCTCGGCGAGTGCTGGATCGGTGACGGTGCGCGACAGGGTGAGGGCGCCGACCATGGTGGCGTAGATGGCCATGGCGCGAGGGCGGGTGACCCCGGCGATTTCGACGATGAGGTCGAGATAGGCAGCAATGCCGGCCTCGAAGGCGGCGCGGAGTTCCCGGCTGCCACGGGCGGCGTCCTGCGACAGGGCGGCGATGGCACAACCGGCCTCGATCGAGTCGCGGTGCTGCGGCGAGAGGTAGTAGCTCACCATCGCGGCGTACGGGTCGGCGGCGGCGAGGGCATATTGGCGCAGGCGTTGGGTGGTGTCGGCGAAGACGCGGGTCACGGCCTCGGCGGCGAGCGCGTCCTTGCTGGCAAAATTGTTGTAGAAGCCGCCATGGGTGAGGCCGGCGGCCTTCATCAGGTCGGCGACGCCGATGCCGTCAAAACCGTGCTTGCGGAACTCGGTGCCGGCGACTTCGACGACATGGGCACGGTTCTTCGTCGCCTGCTCGCGGGTGACTTTCATCGCACGCTCCGGTTTGATGCTGACCGTAATGTAAGAACTCTAGCCGAGCTTGGCGAGAGTGGCGGCCAGCGCATCCGGGTCGCCGGCGATGTGCAGGGTCTTGAGGCGGGCCGTGTCGCCGGAGACGAGGCTAATCGCCGACTTCGGCACGCCGATCGCCCTGGCGAGGAGCGCGATCACCGCGGCGTTGGCCTTGCCCTTGTCGGGTACGGCCTTGACGCGGATGCGGAGCACCGTGGCGCCATCGTCGCGCCGCTCAAGCCCGTCGATGCGGTCGAGGCCGGCGTTGGGGGTGACGCGGAGGTGCAGGCGGATGCCGTCGGACCGGAGTTCGACGGCAGACGATGCCATGGGCGCTTAGAGCGCGCCGACGGCGGCCCGGGCGGCGTAGAAACCGATGAGGTTCTGCAGGAAGAAGATGATGACGAAGACGATCAGCGGCGACAGGTCGAGCCCGCCCATCGCCGGGATGACACGGCGGATCGGCTTCAGGATCGGCTCGGTGATCTGGTTCAGCACGCGCCAGACCGAGGCGACGAACTGATTGCGGGTGTTGATCACGTTGAAGCTGATCAGCCAGCTCATGATGATCATGATCAGGAAGATCCACCAGACGATGTTCAGAATGAAGCTCAGCGTCTGCAGAATGGCAAAGATCATCGGGTGGCCCTCGGGTTCGTCGCCCTATTTAGGGGGCGAAGCGCCAAGCGGCAAGCGGGCGCGACGATTTTGCCTTTGAGCGCGGTGAGTTGGCCCCCAAGAGGAGCGCTTTCCGATTGCTTAAGGTATCCGGGAGACGACCAGTGTTTGTGAGCGCCCTCCGGGCTATGACAACGGCATTGACTTCGCCCGGATGCCAGCATGTCCGCTTTCAAAGCGCCGTTCGGCCGTCGCAATGCTTCTCCCCAAGGCCCCACCGTCGCCGATAAGGCCCCGCCACCGATTTCGATCGAGGCGCTACGGGGGGCCCCGCTAGACGAGTTGTTGTCGAAAGCAGAGGCAGGTGACGCGCTGGCGATGTGCGCGCTGGGTAGCTTGCATCTGTCTGGCAGGGGCGACGTGGTGCGCGATGATGGGCTGGCCGCCAAGTGGCTGTTGAAATCAGAAGCCGGCGGTAACACCCTAGCATCTCGGCATATAGCTCTGCTGTCTGAGGCGGGCAGAGGCGTGCCACAGGACTACGACGAGTCCGTCCGGCGTCTGCGCCCGTTGTTCAAGGCCGGGGACGTAACGGCGGGGGTCTATCTCGGACGACACTATGCCAAAGGTGCCGGCGTCGCCCGAAATGTCGTTCTCGCCTATGCGTACTTTTGGATCGCAACGCTTGTCGGTGACGAGGAGGGTCTCGAGGAACTGGGCGAGCTTGCGTACTTGCTGTTGCCGGAGCAAATCAACGAAGGTACCGCTATCGCCCACGAATGGCAGCCGGGAAGGGAACTGGGGGAGTTCACCAACACCTCGGCGGAGCTCGCAGAGCGCTCGGCCGAGAATGTCCTCGCCGTCTACGGTCCGTTGCAGCAGCTGGCAAGAGACCTGTCGCCAGGCGACCGGTCGATATTGAAGAGCGGATTCGCGGGGCCGGGAAACTTCCTGGTGACGGTGCCCGGAAGTAAACTCAGCTACTTCTACCAGCAACTCGTGCTGCTTGGCTGGGTCGCCTTCCGGCGTTCACCACCCATCGAGGCGGCCCAGCCGGGCGCTAGAGCGTTCGAGACAACCAAAGCTGGATGCAAAGGCGTCCTCAGAGTTCTCGGGGCCATCCAGGCCTGACCGTCTCGACACCCAACCCAACCTTATGGTCGCGCACATGTCCTGTGCTCGTTGGGTCGCCGTGGTCCTGTGCCAACCTGCTTACGCCGCGCCTGTGATGTGGTCGGCGTGTCGGGTTCCCGCATCACACGACAACAAGACGACCCGGCCCCCTCCCGGTGTGACATGGACCTCAGGTTTTTTGGTTGGCCTTGCTCGGCCGCCAGGTGAACAGCCGGAACACATAGAGGCCGACGACGGCGATGAGCACCAGCCAGGTCAGCGGGTCGAGCCAGCTTTCGACCAGGTGGTAGTGTTCATGCAAGAGGTAGCCGGCGCCGACCAGTACGGTGTTCCAGATCAGCATGCCGACGGCCGAGAACAGCGCGAAGGTGGGGAAGTTCATCTTGGCGAGGCCGGCGGGGACCGAGATCAGGGTGCGGAGGATCGGGAACAGCCGCCCGACGAGGACGATCGGCTTGCCCCAGCGATTGAAGATGCGGGCGGCATAGTCGATCTCGTCGGCATTGAAGGCGAACCAGCGGCCGATCCGGTCGGCGAGCCACTTCACGCGCTCGAGGCCGAACAGCCGGCCGACGAAGTACCAGGGCAGCATGCCGATCAGCGAGCCGATGGTAGCGGCGAGGATCACGCCGAAGAAGTTGAGGGTGCCCTGTCCGGCGGCAAAGCCGGCGAACGGCACGATCAGCTCGGACGGAATGGGCGGGAACACCGCCTCGAGCAGCATCAGCAAGGCGATCCCGACATAGCCGAGGTCGGTGATGATCTGGGTGATCCAGGTGGCCATGCGTTCGCTGCTCCGTCGTTGACGGGCGTTCAGTAACCGACTGGGCGCGTCAGGCGAAGCGGGAAACTCCAGTCGGCGGCGCAAAAACGAAAATCCCCGCTTTCGCGGGGATCCTCAGTTCGGTCGGGTGCCGACGATCAGCTGGCCTTGGCGGCGCGCATCATGCGCTTGCGATCGTTGGGATCGAGCCAGATCTTGCGCAGGCGGATGCTCTTGGGCGTTACTTCCACGTACTCGTCGTCGGCGATGTAGCCGAGCGACTGCTCGAGGGTGAGCTTCTTGGGCGGGGTCAGGCGGACCGCTTCATCCTTCGACGTGGTGCGGATGTTGGTCAGCTGCTTGCCCTTCAGCGCATTCACTTCAAGGTCGTTGTCGCGGCTGTGTTCGCCGATGATCATGCCTTCGTAGATGTCGACGCCGGCATCGATCATGATCGGACCACGCTCTTCGAGGTTCCACAGGGCGTAGGTCACGGCCTGGCCGGTGCCGTTGGAGATCAGCACGCCAGTGCGGCGGCCCGGCAGCGCGCCCTTGAACGGCTGGTAGCCGTGGAACAGGCGGTTGAAGATGGCGGTGCCGCGGGTGTCGCTGAGCAGTTCGGGCTGGTAGCCGATCAGCGAGCGGGTCGGCACGTAGAAGCGGAGGCGCGAACGGCCGACGCCCGAGGGACGCATGTCGACGAGGTCGCCCTTGCGCTCGGTGAGCTTTTGCACGACCACGCCGGTGTGTTCGTCATCGACGTCGATGATGACTTCCTCGATCGGCTCGAGCTTTTCGCCATCCTCTTCGCGGAGGACCACCTTGGGGCGGCCGATGGTGAGCTCGAAGCCTTCGCGGCGCATGTTTTCGATAAGCACGGCGAGCTGCAGTTCGCCGCGGCCGGCGACGTCGAATGAGTCGTTGTCCTCGCCCTCGGTGACGCGGATGGCGACGTTGCCTTCGGCTTCACGCAAGAGGCGCTCGCGGATGACGCGGGACTGCACCTTGTCGCCTTCGCGGCCGGCCAGCGGGCCGTCGTTGATGCGGAAGGTGACCGACAGGGTCGGCGGGTCGATCGGCTTTGACGGCAGCGGCACAGTCACCGACGGGTTGGCCAGCGTATCGGCGACGGTCGAGGTCTCGAGGCCGGCAATGGCGACGATGTCGCCCGCTTCGGCGAGATCGATCGGGGTACGCTCGAGGCCACGGAAAGCCAGCACCTTCGAGACACGGCCCTTCTCGACGACCTTGCCGTCGCGGCCGAGCGAGTTGATCGGGTCGCCGGCCTTGACCGTACCCGAGGTGATGCGGCCGGTGAGGATGCGGCCGAGGAAGGGGTTGCGCTCGATGGTGGTGACGAGCATGCGGAACGGGCCCTCTTCCACCTTCGGCTCGGGCACGTATTCGAGCACCTTATCGAGCAGCGGCGCCAGCGAGTCCTTGGGGCCTTCCGGCTTGTCGGACATCCAGCCGAGCTTGGCGGCACCGTAGAGCACCGGGAAATCGAGCTGCTCGGGGGTCGCGTCGAGCGCGATGAACAGGTCGAAGATTTCCTCCAGCACTTCGAGGTGGCGCTCGTCGGGACGGTCGATCTTGTTGATCGCGACGATCGGGCGGAGGCCCTGAGCCAAAGCCTTGCCGAGCACGAACTTGGTCTGCGGCATCGGGCCTTCGGCGGCGTCGACGAGGATCACCACGCCATCGACCATCGACAGGATGCGCTCCACCTCGCCGCCAAAGTCGGCGTGGCCGGGGGTATCGACGATGTTGATACGCGTGTCTTTCCAGACCAGCGAGGTGACCTTGGCGAGAATGGTAATGCCGCGCTCGCGCTCGAGGTCGTTCGAGTCCATCGCACGTTCTTCGACGCGCTGGTTCTCGCGGAACGAGCCGGACTGCTTGAGCAGGACGTCGATCATGGTGGTCTTGCCATGGTCAACGTGAGCAATGATTGCGATGTTACGCAAAGACATGAGGGGCGGCCGATCGGATTTTCAGGAGATTAGCCGCGCCCCATATCGGACAAGGGTCACATTCTCAAGACAATTCGCCGAATAGGAGGGTTGCAGGGCGGCTCGCTGCCGGCCGCCCCGGAGCCGGACTTGCGTGGTCTGCAATTAGGGGTATATACCCGCATCTATGTCTGACCCCTGCATCTGTATTGCGGTTCGCAAGGCGAGCCGAAAGCTGACGGCGCGCTACGACGCCGCGCTCGAGCCCATCGGGATCAACCTCGCGCAGTTCTCGCTGATCCGGAATATCGGCCGCCATGGACCGGTGTCGTTGACGCGGCTGGCCGAGATCGTCGAGCTCGACCGCTCGACCCTGGGGCGCAACGTACGAGTGCTGCAGCGGGCGGGCCTGGTGGCGATCATGCCGGGCGACGACCTGCGGGAGGCGACGCTCAGCCTGACCGAGGCGGGTCAGCAGACGTTGAACAAGGCCGTGCCGATCTGGGAAGGCACGCAGCAAGAGATTCACCAGCGGCTCGGTGTCGCCGGTGCAGCACAACTCGAGGCCCTGCTCGGGGCAATCTAAAGGGTCATCCAAGATGCTTTCGGACCGGCTGGCGGCGTTCCTCGCCGCGCGCAACATTCACTATGGCTGGGTGGTGGCGGGCGCCACGTTCCTCGTCATGCTCGCAACCGCCGGCGCTATGGGATCGGCCGGGGTGTTGATCCAGCCGCTGGAGCGGGAGTTCGGCTGGACCACGGCGGAGATTTCGTCCGCATTGGCCGTGCGACTGCTGTTCTTCGGACTGCTCGGGCCATTCGCGGCCGCCTTCATGAACCATTTCGGCATTCGCCGGGTGGTGATGACGGCGCTGGCGTTGATCGGCGCGGGGATAGTCGGCTCGATGTTCATGCGCGAGTTGTGGCAGCTCCTGGCGCTGTGGGGGATCGTCATCGGGGTCGGCACCGGGATGACGGCGCTGGTGCTGGGCGCAACGGTCGCGTCGCGCTGGTTCGACAAGCGCCGGGGCCTGGTGATCGGGCTGATGACGGCCAGCAACGCCACGGGCCAGCTGATCTTCCTGCCGCTCTTGGCCAGCCTCGCCGAAACCATCGGTTGGCGCGCGGCGCTGAGCGTCACCGTGGTGGTGCTGGCCATCGCCTTCGCGCTGGCGCTGCTGCTCAAGGATTACCCAGCCGATGTCGGGCTCGCCCCGTTCGGCGGTACACCGCAGCCCAGGGTGGTGCGCTCGAGGAAGCTCAGCGAGCTGGTGGCGTCGCCGATCCGAGCCCTGCGCGAGGCGGCGAGGACGCAGGTGTTCTGGGTGCTGTTCGCGACGTTCTTCGTCTGCGGCTTCTCGACCAACGGGCTGATCCAGCAGCACTGGATCTCGATCTGCGGTGATGTCGGCATCACCCCGACCGGCGCCGCTGGCTATCTGGCGCTGATCGGCATCTTCGATTTCGTCGGCACGATCGTTTCGGGCTGGCTGTCGGACCGCTACGACAACCGCTGGCTGCTGCTTGCCTACTACGGGCTGCGTGGCGTCAGCCTGCTGTTCCTGCCGTACTCGGGCTTCTCGTTCGCCATGCTGACGGTGTTTGCGGTGTTCTACGGCCTCGACTGGGTGGCGACCGTGCCGCCGACGGTCAAGCTCACGGCGCAGCAGTTCGGGGCTGAGAAGGCGAGCCTGGTGTTCGGCTGGGTGTTCGCGGGCCACCAGCTGGGTGCGGCTTCGGCGGCCGCCGTTGCCGGGCTGGCGCGGACGGAGCTCGATACCTACACGCCGGCACTGCTGCTGGCAGGCGTGTTTTGCATCCTCGCTGCGCTGCTGGTGCTCAGCATCGGACGGCCTCGCCGGGCCGGTGCGACGGCAGCAGCGACGCCATAGAAAGGCCGCCCCAGAGGGCGACCTTTCGAGCTCAGATCTTCAGCGATCGCGGTTTGTCGGCCGACTGGTAGAGGCCCAGGCCAAAGCCATCCGGGTCCAGAAAGTCGGCGCTCCAGCCGCCCGGCGCTTCGCTCACCGGGGTGACGATGGTGACGCCCTGGGCGACGAGCGCGGCGACGACGTCGTCGATGCCGCCCTCGGCGAGATCGAAGATCAGCGCCGGCGAACTGCCGCGCGAGCCGTCCATTTCGAAGAAGATGATCTCGAGGCCCTGGTCGAGCGAACCCTGCAGCCAGTAGGGCTCGGCGCCCTCCATGCGGGTGAGTTCGATGCCGAGGGTTTCGTTGTAGAAGCGCTCGGTGCGGGCGATGTCGGCGACGTAGTAGACGATGCTGGCGCGGTGCGGTTTGGGAATCATGGTTGGCTCCTGTTGGTGCTTACGCCTGTTGTTGCCGCCGGCCGGGGAAACGTGAGCAAGGCCGCGATCTAGAGCGCAACTTTTCCGGTGCGTCGAGTTGGGGTCAGCGCGGGGGCGTCCGGCGGACGATGAACAGGTGGCCGTCCGGATCGTGGCTGGCGAACACGCCACCCTCGCGCAGCAGGGCCGGCAGCAGGGCGTCGCGGATGCGACCATAGGCGAGGTTGAGGCCGAGGCCCGGAGTGCCCTCGGGCAGCTCAAGGCCCGCGGCGCGGAGGCGCTTGCCGAGGCTGGAGATGCGCTGGCGCAGTGTCACGTCGTCGAGCCGCAGCAGGTAGGCGATCTCGCGACGATCATGGCCGCTGAGCGCGAGCGCGGCGACGGACTTGAGTGACGGCGGCAGGCCGGCGAGGACGGCACCGACCGAGGTGTCGTCGCCCGGCTGCTGAGCGGGGCGGGTTTCCTGCCAGGCGGTATCGCGGGTGCGGCGGCGGCCGGCGCCGCGGGCGGCCATCTTCGCCTTGTTGCGCATCACGCCGGCCAGCCAGCGCCGGTGCTCGGGGCGGGTGAAATCGGCGCGGCCAGCCCGGATGGCCTCGATCAGCGCATCCTGCAGCAGGTCGTCGGCATCGGCGGGGACGCGGCTGCAGCGGCGGGCGAGGGCGAGGAGCTGGTCGTAGGCCGACTGGCGCATCGCGTCAGGAGACGCGGCGCAGTTTCGGGCGCTGCTGGCCTTCCTCGGCCAGCATGTCGGCGACGGCCTGGGCGCCGATCGGCGGCGAGAACAGGAAACCCTGCACCTCGTTGCAGCCCTGGGCGCGCACGGCGTCGAGCTGCTCTTCGGTCTCGATGCCCTCTGCGGTGGTCGACATGCCCAGCGACTGGCCGAGCCCGATCACCGCCTTGATGATGGCGAGGCTGTCGCCCTTCGACTTCAGGTCGCGCATGAAGGTGCGATCGATCTTGATCTTGTCGAAGGGGAAGCTGCGCAGGTAGCTCAGCGAGGAATAGCCGGTGCCGAAATCGTCCATCGAGATGCGGACGCCGAGCGCCCTGAGCTTGTGCAGGGTCTTGAGGGTGGGCTCGTTGTCGGAGAGCAGCAGCGACTCGGTGATCTCGAGCTCGAGCCGGGTCGGGGGCAGGCCGGTATCGCGCAAAGCCGCTTCGACGGTCTCGTAGAGCCGCTTGTTCTTGAACTGCACCGGCGACAGGTTGACCGCGACGCGGACGCCCGGCGGCCAGGTGGCGGCAGTGCGGCAGGCCTCGCGCAGCACCCACTCGCCGATCTGGACGATCAAGCCGGTTTCCTCGGCGATGGGGATGAACTCGGTGGGCGAGATGGTGCCGCGATCGGCGGTGTCCCAGCGCAGCAGCGCCTCGAGACAGGTGATGCGGTTCTCTTTCAGCCCGACCAGCGGCTGGAACACCAGGCGCAACTCGCCCTTGGCGAGCGCCAGGCGGAGGCCGGCTTCGATCGTCCGGCGCTTCTGGATCGCGGCATCCATGCCGGATTCGAAGAAGTGGTAGGTCGAGCGCCCCTCGTTCTTGGCCTTGTAGAGCGCCAGGTCGGCGTTCTTCATCAGGATTTCGGAGGTCTCGCCATCCTGCGGCGCCATGGCGATGCCGACCGAGGTGCCGATCACCAGCTGGTGGCCATCGATGGTGAAGGGGTTGGCCATCGCCTTGACGATGCGCTCGGCAATGGTGGCCGCTTCGGCGGGGTCGTCGACGCCGCGCAGCAGCAGGGCGAACTCGTCGCCGCCGAGGCGGGCCAAGAGGTCGTTCTCGCGAGTGGCGCCCCAGAGGCGGGCCGAAACCTGCTGTAGCAGCTTGTCGCCGAGCGAATGGCCGAGTGTGTCGTTGACCGCCTTGAAGTGATCGAGGTCGATGCAGAGCACCGCGACATGCTCACCGCGGGCGAGGCCGGGCTCTGCCGCCGCCATCTCCTCGAGGAACTGCACGCGGTTGGGCAACTGGGTCAGCGCGTCGTGGCGGGCGAGGTGGCGGATCCGCTCTTCCTGCTGACGCTGCTCGGTAATGTCCTCGTGCGTGGTGACCCAGCCGCCATCCTTCATCGGATGGTGCTGCATCATGATGGTGCGGCCGTTGAGCTCGTGGATGTTCTTGCCGTACTCGCCACGGGCGATCACCTCGCGGCGCCAGCGGATGTAGTCCTCACGGTTGGCACCGGCCTGCATGCCCTCGTCGAACAGGTGGCCGAGGATGTCGTCGAGCAGCGTGCCGGGCTTCAGGAGGTGCTCGGGCAGGTTGTAGATGCGCTGGTAGGGCGTGTTGCAGATCACCAGGCGACCCTTGGGGTCGTACATGCAGAGGCCCTGGGAGATGTTGTTCACCGCCGCGTCGAGCCGGATGTTCTGGCGCTCCAGCTCGCGCTTGCGCTTCTGGATGATCTCGGAGGAGGCGATCTCCTCGGTGACATCCTCGTGGGTGACAACCCAGCCGAGGCCAGGCGAATAGACGTGCGCGGTCTCGAGCCAGCGGTCGCCGGCGACGCGCTCGCGCACCTTGGAGCGGGCGCCGCCGCGATTGCCGAGCAGTTCGGCCTTGTAGGCGGTGAGGAACTCTTCGGGCGACTGGTCGGGGTGGTTGCCCATCTCGGACGACAGCTTCACCACCGCCTCGAGCGTCATGCCCTTGCGGACCCGGCGGGCCGAGAAGCCGTAAATGTCGAGATAATGCTGGTTGAACATCACCAGCTTGAACTGCGGCGACCAGACGCAAAAGCCGTACGGAACGGATTGCAGTGCAGCATCGAGCAGCAACGCATCGGCGGCTTTACGAGCGGAATCGGCCGATAGCGCCTTCACTTCTGGTCAGGCCCCCTCAAATCCCCACAATCAGCGGGGAACGCTAGCGAAGGGCAGTTAAGATGGTTTTAAGCTGGTGTCCGGCTATTCCAGCCCGACCTTCAGCATTTCGATCTCGGCCTTGAGCTTCTGGATCTCGAGTTCATAGAGACGGGCGCAGTTCAGCCGGGTCGGCGCCTCGCCGAGCGGGATGATGACGCGGGCATAGGCGACGGCGCTCTGCTTGGTGTCATCATTGTTGGGATAGCCGTTGTCGTTGCTGTAGGCGCTCGACAGATCGCCACCGGCCACGCCGAGGTCGAGGTAGCCGCCGGACGAGTTGATCGACTGGCTGCAGCGCACGCCTTCGGAGGTGGTGATCGAATCCTCGCCGCCGGGGCCCACCGGCGGCGGCGGCAGCATCAGCCCGTCAGCCGCCGCCGCCGGCCATGCGACCAGTGTAGCGACCACAAACGCGTGGCAGAATCGGGCCGTCGAGCGCGGCAGGCATGACACAGAGCGCAATTGTCCGCTCCTTCTTGGTTGGGTCTATGTCGAAGGTCACGATGACCGGCCTGGTGAAGCCGGGGGCCATGGTGAGCTTGGCCGGCTTGACCACCACGCCGTCGATCGGCGTCTGGTAATCCGGCATCAGGGGGACGAGGACGAAGGTCATCTTGTGGTCGTAGGGATTACCCACCTGCAGGCGGAAGGCTTTCTTGTCGGAGGGGGTCAGTCCCGACTTTTCCAGTGGCGACAACGATTGGGCGAGGGCGGGCGTCGCGACCGCGAGGCCAACCACAGCGATCAGCGAGGCGACGGCAAGCTTCAGGGATGGCATGTGACGACAGTCCTCGTGGTGTAGGTGCCGGGCGGGAAACCGTTGCTGTTGTTGACGCGGTTGTTGAGCGTCATGGTGAGGGAGACGGCGCCAAGGATGCCGGTGCTGAAGCCGGTGGTGCTGGTGGTGTAGGCCTGGCTGGCGCCGGGGAAGAGGCCGAGGGCCGAAACGGTGTAGGCCACCTGGCGCGTCTCCAGCGCCGCGTTGTAGCCGCCGGGCGACACGACGAGGGTCGGCGGATCGACGGTTATCGTCGGCCCTTCGAGCAGGGTGAGCAGGATCGTCACCGTCGCCGGGGTATTGCCGTTCACCTGCGAACCGAGGACCGTATTGTCCAGCGAGTTCCGCAGCGCGCCGGCGGTCTGCAGATTGAGGGTGCAGGCAAACGCCGGCAATGGCGCCAGCAGCGCCGCGAAAGCGATGACGCTGGCGCCGAGCCGGATCAAGGTGCGCACGTGACGACCGTGCGGGTGGCGTAGGCTCCATCGGGGAAGCCGTTGGGATTGGTGATGCGATTGTGGATGGTCAGCACCGATGCGGCGATGGTGCCCAGCGACCGCGTGGTCTGGCTGGCGGTGTAGGCCTGGGTGACGGAGGAAAGTCCGGTCGCTCCCTGGTAGCGCACTTCGACGGCCTCGCCAGTCGACACGTAGCCGCCCGGCTGGTTGGTGCGGGAGGGCGCCCCGACAGTGAGGGTGGTCGCGCCGATCGACAGGATCGTCACGCTGCCGGCAGCGCCACCGGCTTCTTCCGAGCCGAGGGTCGTGCCGGTGGTGTAATTGAGGCCCAGGGTGCCGTTGGTGCTGGCGCTGAGTGTGCAACCGGCAACCACAGTGCCCGAGAAGTCGATGTTTACGGCCAGGGCAGGCAAGGTACTGGCCATCAGGCAGGCGGCAGTCAAAGCAAGTACACGCATGACTCTACTCCAGGTACGCGATCAAACTCCCCGGAGTGTCAGTATCTTATGGTTAATGAGGTCTAAATATCGGTCCGGCTAGGCGTTAGTGCGCAAATCAGCAAGATGCCGTCGCGCCGACCAGCAAGGAATGGCTACCGGCCGGACACGCAATAACACGCATTTACATACGTGGGAGAGCCAAGGGTCGCGCTTTTGCCTAGGCCGACTTCAGCATCACGTAGTCGTGGAACTGGTACGGACCCATCTGCACCGGGACGTGCTTTTCGACCTCGAACCCCTGCGAGCGGTAGAAGGCGATGGCGGCGGCGTTGCCGTCGTTGACGTAGAGCGCGACGGGCAGGTCCGTGCCGAAATGGGTGCGGGCGGCGGCGATCAGTGCCTTGCCGAGCCCGAGGCCACGCGTATCGGCGAGCAGGTAGAGCTTCTTGATCCAGACGCGGCCATCGGCGCGGTAGGCCGAGGCGAAGCCGACATCGCGTCCGTCGTGCGTCGCCAGCCAGTACTGGTGGCCGCGTTCCGTGATGTCGGCAGTGAGGGTGTCGAGCGCGTAGATCTCGGCCAGCATGCCGGGGATGCGGTCGGCCGGCAGGATGCCGGCGAAGGCCTCGGGCCAGATGCGCCAGGCGAGTTCGGCGACGCGCGACAGGGCGGTGGCGTCGATGGCGAGGATGCTCGGTTCGGACATGTCCCGTTGTGGCGCGCCGGTGATGGGGCTGGCAAGCGGGTCGCTGCCGTGTCAAAGACGAAGCGAACCCACACGGTGCCGCGCCATGCCCAGTTTCGTCCCCGACCTGCCGGTCATGCTCGCCTTCGCGGTCGCGACCTTCGTCTTGATGATCACGCCCGGCCCCGACATGGCGCTGCAGATGAGCCGCGCCATCAACTATGGCCGGGCGCATGGGCTCGCCGCGATGTTCGGGGCGATGACCGGCATCATGGTGCACACGACGCTGGTGGCGTTCGGCATCTCGGTGCTGATCCTCGCGGCGCCGCCGCTGTTCATGGCGCTGAAGATCGCCGGCGCGGTCTACCTGATCTGGCTGGCCTGGCAGGCGATCGCGCATGGCGGTGGGCTGCGGCTGACCGAGGCGGCGAAGAAGGTGCCGACGCTGTGGCAGAGCTTTGCCACCGGGCTCGGCATCAACCTGCTCAACCCGAAAGTGGTGCTGTTCTTCGTGACGTTCCTGCCGCAGTTCGTCGAGGCGCATGACCCGGCCGCGGCTGGCAAGCTGCTGTTCCTCGGTGCGCAGTTCGTGGTGCTGTCGATCCCGCTCGGCGTCCTGATCGTCTTCGCCGCCGAAAAGCTGGCCGCCGCGTTCAAGCGTAGCAAGTGGGTGGAGCGGGCGCTGAACTGGAGCTTTGCCGGCATCTTCACCGCCTTCGCGGCGACCATCCTTACTGCACAGGCCAGACATTGAATTATTCGCACGCCTTCCACGCCGGAAACTTCGCCGATGTGATGAAGCATCTCATCGTCACGCGGCTCTGCGAGTACCTGAAGAAGAAGGACGCGGCGTTCCGGGTGATCGATACGCATGCAGGGATCGGCAAGTATGACCTCACCGGTGAGATCGCCAGGCGCTCGCCGGAATGGGTGGATGGGATCGGGCGGTTGCTGGCGGCAGAGTTGCCGCAGAAGGCCAAGCTGCTGGTCGAGCCGTATCTCAACGTAATCCGCGAGCTGAACCCCGGCGGCGGCGTCGAGACCTATCCGGGTTCGCCGCTGCTGGTCCGAAAGCTGTTCCGGCCGCAGGATCGGCTGTCGGCGCTGGAGCTGCACCCCGAATATGCCAAGCGGCTCGGGACGCTGTTCGAGGGCGACGTGCAGGTGCGGGTGATCCACCTCGATGGCTGGCTGTCGCTCAATGCGCACGTGCCGCCCAAGGAGAAGCGCGGGCTGGTGCTGGTCGATCCGCCGTTCGAGGAGAAGGGCGAATTCGAGCGGCTGGTCGATGGGCTGGTGAAGGCGCACGGCAAGTTCGCCACCGGCGTCTACGCGCTGTGGTATCCGCTGAAGGACACCCGCGCGGTGCACGATTTCATCTCGGCGCTGCGCGACACCAATATTCCGAAGATGCTGAGGGCCGAGCTCAGCGTGCGGCCCGCGTCCAACCCGCCGCGGCTGCACGGTTCGGGCATGATCCTCGTCAACCCGCCCTTCACGCTCGAGGGCGAGCTGCGCATCCTGCTGCCGGCGCTGGCGCAATTGCTCGGCGACCCCGGCCAGGGGCGGCACAAGCTCGAGTGGCTGCGCGGCGAAGAGTGATCAGTACTCGACGCTGTCGACCAGCGCGAAGCTGGTCAGCTGCGGCGTGTTGATCAGGCCACGCGCCTGAGCCCCCACCCACATCTGCTTCAGCGCCCCCGCCATGCGTTCGGCGGCTTCTGCGGTCGCGAATTCGAGGTCGATCATCACGTGGTTCGGGTCGTCGGCGCGGCGGCCGACCCGGTGGCGCACGACGCCCATCTGGCGGCGGCCGAGCGGATCGCTGTCAAAGCCGTTGCGCCGCCAGGCCTCGTAGTCGGGAACCGAATGCTCGATATGCAGAAGGTACATCGCGTTCTCCTGAGCTAGAGCTAGAGTTCGAACTCGTAGTAGACCATCTTCTCGCCTTTGCCGCCGACCTTGGCGTAGAGGCCGTTGGCCTCGATGTTGTCGAGTTCGGTGCCGAGCCAGGCCTCGCGGCAGCCGAGTTCACGGCCCCAGGCGAACATCGCTTCGACCATGCGGGTGGCGATGCCCTGGCGCAGATGGGTCGAGGCGGTGCCGACCTCGTCGATGTAGAGCTCGGTGGGCTTGTCGGGGTGGCGGTGGATGACGGCGGCGCACTGGCCGACCACCACGCCGTTGTCGAAGGCAAGCAGCATCAGGTGGCCGGGTTCGAGCAGGTAGGCCTCGAGCCGATCAGGATGGATGGGTTCGTCGAACACGTCGGGCGCGATCTCGGCAAAGTCGAGTTCGTCGCCGGATTGCATGCGTCGCAGTTGGATAGGCATCGGCTGGACTCCTTGTTGGGAGGCGTCACCGATTGGGGATCGGATCAGACGTGCCTTGGGGCACCGCGCCGGGATTGCCGCGTGTTGTCAGCGGCAGGCTGATCCTAGACGGGCTTTGGCAGCCCGCCAAGCCGTCAGGCGGTGAGCGCGTCGCGCTCTTTCTTGCTGAGACGCTCGGTCTCGCTCTTCAGCTGCCCGCAGGCGGCGAAGATGTCGCGGCCGCGCGGGGTGCGGACCGGGCTGGCGTAGCCGGCATTGTTGACGATGTCGGCGAAGCGCTCGATGCGCGACGAGGACGAACAGTCGTAGTTGGTGCCGGGCCAGGGGTTAAACGGAATCAAGTTGATCTTGGCCGGGATGCCGGCAAGCAGGCGCACCAGTTCGCGGGCGTCGGCGTCGGAATCGTTGATGTCCTTGAGCATCACGTACTCGAAGGTGATGCGGCGGGCGTTCGACAGGCCGGGATAGTCGCGGCAGGCCTGGATCAGCTCTTTCAGCGGGTACTTCTTGTTGATCGGCACCAGCATGTCGCGGAGTTCGTCGCGCACGGCGTGCAGCGAGATGGCCAGCATGACGCCGATCTCGCGGCCGGTCGGTTCGATGTACGGCACGACGCCGGAGGTCGACAGCGTGATGCGGCGCTTCGACAGCGAGATACCGGCCTCGTCGGAAGCGATCAGCAGGGCCTGCTTGACGTTGTCGTAATTGTAGAGCGGCTCGCCCATGCCCATCATCACCACGTTGGTGATGGCGCGGCTGTCGCCCTCGGAGCCGCCCGAACCACGGGGAGCGGGCACGAGGCCGCCGTCATTGGGGCGGACGCCGCCGGGGAAATCGCCGAGGCGTTCGCGCGCCATCAGGATCTGGCCGAGGATCTCGCCGGCGGTGAGGTTGCGGACCAGCTTCTGGGTGCCGGTGTGGCAGAACGAGCAGGTGAGGGTGCAGCCGACCTGCGAGGAAACGCAGAGCGTGCCGCGATCTTCCTCGGGGATGTAGACGGTTTCAACTTCAACGGGCGGCAGCAGCGGGTTCTTGGGATCGCGGAAGCGGAACAGCCACTTGCGGGTGCCATCGATCGAGACCTGCTCGGTGACGATCTCGGGGCGATCGAGCAGGAACGTATCGGCGAGCTTCTGCCTGAAACCCTTCTGGATGTTGGTCATCCGGTCGAAGTCGGTGACGCCGTTGTGGTAGATCCAGTTCCACAGCTGCGAGGCGCGCATCTTGGCCTCGCGCTCGTCGAGGCCGATGCCCATCAGGGTGTCGCGCAGCTCGGGCTTCATCAGGCCGACCAGCGACGTCCGCCCCGAGGCTTTCGGGCGTTCGGCGTGGGCGTGATGATCGAGGTCGAGGGCGATACTCATGGTGCGGGCGGCGGCTTCCGGGCGTTTCAGGGCGCGGCACATAACATAGTAGCACGGATCACGCAAAGAAGGGGCGTGGGAGGCTGGCTTGCATCGAGTGGATGGCTGCCCCCCCACCATGCTTCGCATGGTCCCCCTCCCCCGCCACGCGGGGGAGGATCAGCCCGTGCAGTCTTCGATGGCGCGGCTGGCGGAGGTGGCGCCGGAGAGCGAGAAGGTCTCGGTGATGCGGATGCCCTTGTCGCTGGTGCCTTCGATCACGACGGTCGAGCCGGCGCGCAGCGCGCCCGCCAGGTTGTCGTTCTGGTTGGCATCGAGCAGCCAGGCGGCGTCCTTGTCGGTGAAGAGCTCGAAGCTCTGGCCGCTGACCGTGGCGGTCGCGGTGGTGTCGGGCGCAAACGTGAAGCCGGCAACGAGGTTCAGCTCGTTGCGCACGCTCTCGGACGGGCGGTTGGTGAGGTAAAGCCAGGCCTCGGTGAAATCGTCGGGGCTGGGGGTGACCTCGGTGGGCTTACTCAAGGCGAAGCAGACCGGGCCGGTCGACTCGGTCGCGGTGTAGGCGGTCCAGTCGCGATATTCGCCCAGGAGCTTCACCGACTGCGCCACGGCCACACCCGACAAGGCGGGGACGAGCACTGTGGCGATGGCAGCGATAGCGCGGAATTTCATAGGCGGGGCCTCAAGGTTCGGCGGTTGTTAGCAGGCCGGGCCGGCCGGATTCAATCACCGAACGCTCTGGAGGGCGTGAAGTTCACGCCCTCGTGTAGCACCGGTCAGGTGCAGGCCTTGCCGATTTCGCCGAGCGCGGCGGTGACGCCCGACAGGCTGTAGCTGTCCGACATCTTGTTGCCCTTCTGCGAGGTGCCGTTGACGGTGAGCTTGGTGCCCGCCTTCAGCGCTTCGACGAAGGTGGCCTCGTCGGCCTCGACGGCGAGCCAGGCGGCTTCGCCCTCGGTGACCATCGGGAAGGTCTTGCCGTCGATGGTGGCGGTGACGCTGGCATTGGTGGGGTGGAACGGGTAGCCGACCTGAGTCTGCACTTCGTTCTTGGTGCCGAGGCCCTTGCGGTTGATCACCAGGAAATGGATCGGGCTGCGCCGCACCGGGCTGCCGTTCACTTCCTTGGGGCTCCAGTCATCGGGCGAGGCCGAGATGTAGCACATGGCGCCATTGGCGTCCGTACCGGTCCAGGCGGTCCACGCCTTGAAGGTGCCCAGCTGCTTGATTTCCTGTGCGCCGGCAGGCGCCGCCGCCAGTGCGACAAAGACACTTCCGGCAACCAGAGCAGCCAGCGCCAAACGAGATGATGTCATCGCCCTAACATCCTTGAAGTTGCGCAACCGAGCGCCTGAGCATCGTGCCACGGCATGGTTACCAAGGTCTCAAACCGGCCGCGCATTTTGAGTTAGTGGCGACCTTAGCGGCAATCGTGTCGGCAATTTGACGTGCCAAATCGCCGAAAATCCTGTTTGGGCCCGCATGGTGAAGGAAGCGTTAACGCCGGCCCCTGGCCTCAAGCTGCCAGCGGATAGCTCTGCTCCACCAGATAGGGCCCGCCGCCGACGGAATCGCGCGACGAGAACAGGACGAACCGGCCGACCTTGAACTCGAGCGGCTCGAACCGGCCGGAGAAGGCGATGAAGCGCGCCACCTCCTCAGCCGAGACGCCGCGCAGCCGCGCCAGCGCCACGTGCGGCACGAATTTCCGGCCTTCCGGGGCGAGGCCGCAGCGCTGCAGCACCCGCTCCTGCGCGGCCTGCAGGCGGAGCAGGGCGGCGTTGGTCGAGCAGCCGGCGAACAGGGCGCGCGGCGTGTTTCCGCCGAACGAGCCGAGGTGATCGAGCTTGACGGTGAACGCCTCGCTATCGGCCAGCCGGTCGAGCATGTCGGTGACTTCGCTCGCCACATGGTGATCGACGTCGCCGATGAAGCGCAAGGTAATGTGATAGTTCTCGGTGTCGATCCAGCGGGCACCGAACAGGCCGCCCCGCTTGAGCGAGAGGGCGAGCCCCACCTCTGGCGGGACCTCGATTCCGGTAAAGAGCCTGGGCATCCGACCCTCCCTTTGCCGCGTTGAACGCGTGATTCGCGCTCATCTACATCAGGAACCTAGCGACGCAGGATGGCTGCTGCAAGACGGCCGCCATGCATGGCGCGAACGCCTGCCTCGTGAGGCGAAGAGGCAAGGATAAGCCGTTGAAGAACTGCGACATTAGGGAACGTTAAGGTGAGGTCCCGAAGTCTTGTATTGTCTGGGGTGTGCCCTCATATTGTGTGATCGACGGCAGAGGCTCGGAGGAGCGCCCCGTCACGTCGCCAGGAAAAGGAATTATTCGTCATGGCTGAATTCGACCGTCCGACTATCGCCGCTCAGCGGGCCGGAACCGCCGCGGCCATCGATGAGGGCCTGCGCAGCTATATGCTGAAGGTCTACAACTACATGGGCATCGGCCTCGTGGTGACCGGCCTCGTTGCCTATTTCGGCAACTCGTTCGCCACCACCACCGATTCTGCACAGGCCGTGGCGCAGCTCGCCAATGGCCAGATGCTGACGCAGTGGGGCGCGCTGCTCTACACCTCGCCGCTGATGTGGGTGATCGCGTTCGCTCCGCTGGCCTTCGTGCTGGTGCTGAGCTTCGGCATCAACAAGCTCTCGGGCGCCACCGCCCAGCTGCTGTTCTGGGTGTTCGCGGCCGTCATGGGCCTGAGCCTTTCGTCGATCTTCATGGTCTATACCGACGCCTCGATCGCCAAGGTGTTCTTCATCTCGGCGGCCACGTTCGGTGCGATGAGCCTCTACGGCTACACCACCAAGCGTGACCTCACGAGCATCGGCAACTTCCTGATCATGGGCCTGATCGGCCTGATCATCGCCTCGATCGTCAACATCTTCCTTGCTTCGAGCATGCTCGACTTCGCCATCTCGGCGATCGGTGTGCTGATCTTCGTGGGCCTCACCGCCTACGATACCCAGAAGGTCAAGGAGAGCTATGACGAGGGCCTCGGCTCGGAAGTGCTGCAGAAGTCCGCGGTGATGGGCGCTCTGTCGCTCTACCTCGACTTCATCAACCTGTTCCTGATGCTGCTCCGTCTGTTCGGTAACCGGGAATAATCTCAGCAATCAGCAAGTCTGATTGGATGTTTCAGGGGCCGCGATCTATCAAGATCGCGGCCCCTTTGTTTGCCGCGAGCTCCTGATGTCCGACATCCTTTTCCGCCCGTTCGAGTGGCGCGACATTCCCGCGATCACGGCCATCTACCGGCCCTATGTCACCGACACGGTGATCACCTTCGAGTACGATCCGCCGGCAGAGGCGGAAATGGCGCGGCGGTTCGGAGGCATGCTGGATCTTGGCCACCCGATCATAGTGGCCGAACGCGATGGCGAGGTCGTGGGCTACGCCTATGCCTCCTACTACCGCACGCGCATCGCCTATCGCTTCACCTGCGAGAACTCGATCTACCTGCGCCAGGACATGGTGGGGCAAGGGCTGGGCGGGAAACTGCTCGACCGGCTGATCGAGGAGAGCCGGGCAGCCGGCTTCAAGCAGATGATTGCGGTGATCACAGCCGAGCGGGCGAACTCCGTGCGGTTGCACGAGAAGGCCGGCTTCAAGCATGTCGGAACGCAGGAGGCGACGGGCTTCAAGTTCGATCGCTGGATCGGCGTGACCTACATGCAGCTGGGGCTTTGAGCCGCGTGGCCACCGGCGAGGAACCGATCTTCGAGCGCGCTCGGCAGTTCCTGGCGTTCGTCCTCGATGCGCCGTCGCCAAGCTTAGAGCGCCTTGAACTCGAGCTGGACCGACTGGCCGTAGCTCTTAACGAAACGCCACCTGGCCAAGCCACCGACTATGAGGCCGTCAGCATTCCCCGGCCGTCTCGCGAGTTTCTCAGCGGTCGGTTTCCTTCGCTTGGCCTATACCGGTCGACCACCTATTCACTCGAGCTTGAGGACGAGCTCACGGTTGGCGATGGCGTAGACGATCTGCTGGACATCACCGACGAGATGCAGCGTTTGTTGCATCATCTGGACGCAGCTGGGGCCGACGAAGCGCTGTTCGAGCTGCATGCGCTTGGCTGGCACTGGATGGGTCACCTGCGTGGCCTGACCGGGTACTTGCACTTTATGAGGCACGAGGAGCCAAATAGTGCGGAGTCGTCTGCGACGTAGTCGCTACGGCGCGAGCCGCTTCTCCATCGGGTAGCAGAACATGCCGCGGTCGGCTTCCGCGGGGCCGGCATCCTGCCAGCCATTGGCGAGGTAGAAGCGGTGGGCTGTGCCGGTGCTGGTGAGTTTGGCGACGGTGGCGCCGGAAGAGCGAAGGTGATCTTCGAGAGCGGCCAGCAGGGCTTTGCTGACGCCGTGGAAGCGATGCGATGGGGCGACGTAGTTGAGGCCGATCTCGTCGGGGCCATTGAGGCAGCCGACGGCGGCAATCTCGCCGTCGTGCTCCGCGACGAGGAACAGAGCTCCGGGACGCTCAAGCATCTTCAGCACCATCTCGGGCGTCTTGTTGCGGAGCCAGCCGTTGAGGATCGCGGGATCGTTGCGGTGGTCGGCAGTGCAGAGCTCGCGGATCGAGGCGGTGAGCACGGAGCTCATCGCCGCGGCATCCGCCGGCACGGCCGGGCGGACGGTGATCATTTGACGAGGGCGAGTTCCAGCACGCGGAGGACGGTCGAGAGATCGTGGCCGCGCTTCAGGATGCGGCCATCCTGGCTCAGCACCATGTACTGGCCCTGCTTGAGGCGAAGCTTGGGGTTCTTCTCAACGACGTAGAGCGGGCGCTCGGAGGCCCGCTTGTAGATCGAGAACAGGGCGCGGTCGCGGAGGAAGTCGAGCGCGTAGTCGCGCCACTCGCCATCAACGACCTTGCGGCCATAGAGGTTAAGGATGGTCTGGAGTTCCTTGCGGTCGAAGGTGACCGCCGGAACGAAGCGGTTATGGTTGGCCGGCTGAAGATCGGCGGGACCAGGGCTCGCGGCTGCCGCGAAATCGATGAGTAGCCCTGATCCAGACTGCTCGGGTTCGTCCACCATTGATCGGCCTCGTCACCTCGTTGTCATGATCGCGTCATTCGCAACGCTTGGCAAGCCGGTCGGATGCATCGGCGGGACCGACCAAAGGCGACTACGCATCTGCCGCAAGGGTTAATGCAAAATCCCTATTTCGGTCACAATCCCTCCTAGTTGGCGCCAGATTGACTCGGCACCTTATCTCCATTGCCTCCAGTGGTCGGCAAGCGGGCTGACCGAGCCCCCAAACCACGATGCTCGTTTGCCGGCCGCCTCTTACATGCACAGTCATTCTCCTCCCGCCCGCGCAAGCGAGCGGGAGTTTTGTTATGTGGCGGTAGACGTTAGCGGGTGAAGCTGGCGGCGCCGACGATCGGGCCGGGGAGCCCGTCGCGATCTTCCTGAATGAGAATGACGGCGCCATTGGAGCGGCCGGTCAGCAGCTCGGCGAGCGGCAGCGTAAGCTCGGCGCCGGCATCGGCCTTCCACATGCCCAGCACCTGGCGGCCGGTGACGATCTGCGTGTAGGCGACCTGCTTGCCCTCGTTCTCGCCACGCTCGATGGTGACGTCGGCGCGATCGAGGAAGGTGACGAGCCAGATCATCGCATCGGCTGCGCCAGCCTTGGCTGGCACCGAGACCTGCAGCATGTCGTCGGCGGCTTCGCTGAGTTTCACCTCGATCGGCAGGCTCGCGCCGCCGAGTGCGGAGTTCACGGCGTCGCGCTTCGAGCCGTTGAGGCCGCCCTTGCCGTTGATCACCAGTTGCGGGGTGAAGATACGCGAGGAGCCCCAGCTCGAAGCATAGTCGCGCTGGTGGTCGGAGTTCTCCTTGGCGCCGAAGGTGTCTTCCCAGCCGATATAGTCCCAGTAGTCGACATGGTAGGCGAGCGCGACGACGTCGGGGTGCTTGCCCATCTCATCGAGCATGGCGTCGGCCTTTGGGCAGGACTTGCAGCCCTGCGAGGTGAACAGCTCCAGCACCGCCTTGGGCGCAAGCTTGATCTCCCCGGCGAGGGCGGTGGAGATCAGGGCAAGCGAAAGGGAGACGCCGCAAAGGATAGAACGAAAAAGCATGGCGACGTTTGTAGGCAGGCGGGTTGTCCCGCGCGAGTCAAATCGGCGCGACTTCTCGTGATGGGGAAAAGGGGCGGATTCGGGAGGACTGGGCGCGCCCAGTGGGGCAAGTAGCCGAAGGATAGGGGCTCCGCCCACCCCTCCAAACCTCCCCCATCGGAGGGGGAGGTGCGTATCGAGTTTGTGGCGGCTTAAGCCGCGACGAGGTTGCGCAGCACGTAGTGCAGGATGCCGCCGTGCTGGTAGTACTCGAGCTCGTTGACCGTATCGATGCGGCAGCGGGTCGAGACTTCCTCGATGCGGCCGTCGGCGCGGACGATCTTCACCTTGACGGTGGAGCGCGGGGTCAGCGTGGTGAGGCCCTCGATTGAGACCGTCTCGGTGCCGTCGAGGTGCAGGGTCTGCCAGCTCTCGCCGTCAGCGAACTGCAGCGGCAGGACGCCCATGCCGATGAGGTTGGAGCGGTGAATGCGCTCGAAGCTCTGGGCGATGACGGCGCGGACGCCGAGCAGGCGGGTGCCCTTGGCGGCCCAGTCACGCGATGAGCCGGTGCCGTACTCCTTGCCGGCAAAGATCACCAGCGGGGTGTTCGACTTCTGGTAGGCCATGGCGGCGTCGTACATCGCCATGACTTCGCCGGTCGGGCCCTTGGTGAAGCCGCCTTCGACGCCCGGCACCATCTGGTTCTTGATGCGGATGTTGGCGAAGGTGCCGCGCATCATCACTTCATGGTTGCCGCGACGGGCGCCGTAGGAGTTGAAGTCCTTGGGCGCCACCTGACGCTCGACCAGGTACTTGCCGGCCGGGGTGGCAGGCTTGAACGAACCTGCCGGCGAGATGTGGTCGGTGGTGATCGAGTCGAGGAAGAGCGACAGGACGCGCGCCTCGTGGATGTCGGTGACCGGCGCCGGCTCCATGGTCAGGCCCTCGAAATACGGGGGGTTCTGCACATAGGTGGAGCTGCCGTTCCACTTGTAGGTCTCGCCGCCGTCGACGGCGATCGCCTGCCAGTTCTCGTCGCCCTTGAACACGTCGGAGTAGCGGCCGAGGAACATCTTGGGCGTGATCACCGTGCGGACGATGTCGGCGATCTCCTGGTTGGTCGGCCAGATGTCCTTGAGGTAGACGGGCTTGCCGTCAGAACCGGTGCCGAGCGGGTCGGTCGCAAGGTTCTTGTTCATGGTGCCGGCGATGGCATAGGCGACGACCAGCGGCGGGGACGCCAGGTAGTTGGCGCGCACGTCGGGGTTCACGCGGCCTTCGAAGTTGCGGTTGCCCGAGAGCACCGAGGCAGCGACCAGGTCGTTGGCGTTGATGCACTCCGAGATGGCTTCCGGAAGCGGGCCCGAGTTGCCGATACAGGTGGTGCAGCCGTAGCCGACGAGGTTGAAGCCGAGCGCATCGAGATCGGCCGAGAGCCCGGCGGCGTTCAGGTAGTCGGTCACCACCTGCGAGCCGGGGGCCAGCGAGGTCTTCACCCAGGGCTTCGAGGTCAGGCCCTTGGCGCGGGCCTTGCGGGCGACGAGGCCGGCAGCGATCAGCACGTTCGGGTTCGAGGTGTTGGTGCACGAGGTGATGGCAGCGATCACCACGTGGCCGTCATCGAGGCCGAACTTTTCGCCACGGACGGGCAGCGTGGCCTCTTCCGGGATGTCATCGACGCCGGTGGCGCCTTCATCGACGAAGCGGCTCTCGCCCTTCGACTCGGGCAGCGCGGTGCGTTCCTTGCGGCCGCCGGCGAGGTCCTTCATCGCCTCGGCGAACTTCGGCGCGGCATCGACCAGCGAGACGCGGTCCTGCGGGCGCTTGGGGCCGGAGAGCGAGGGAACGACAGTGGTGAGGTCGAGCGACAGGGTGTCGGTGAACAGCGGATCGGCGCTGTCGGTGGTGCGGTACATGCCCTGGGCCTCGGAATAGGCCTTCACCAGCGCGACGCGGTCGGCATCGCGGCCGGAAGTCTCGAGGTAGGTCAGGGTATCCGAGTCGACCGGGAAGAAGCCGCAGGTGGCGCCGTATTCGGGGGCCATGTTGGCGATGGTCGCCTGGTCTTCGAGGCTGAGGTAGTCGAGGCCCGGGCCGTAGAACTCGACGAACTTGCCGACCACGCCCTTCTTACGGAGCATCTCGGTGACGGTGAGCACCAGGTCGGTGGCGGTGATGCCTTCGTTGATCTTGCCGGTCAGCTTGAAGCCGATGACTTCGGGGATCAGCATGGTGATGGGCTGGCCAAGCATGGCCGCCTCGGCTTCGATGCCGCCGACGCCCCAGCCGAGGACGGCGAGGCCGTTGACCATGGTGGTGTGGCTGTCGGTGCCGACGAGGGTGTCGGGGTAGGCGTAGAGCTCGCCCGAGGTCTCGTCCTGGCGGGTCCAGACGGTCTGGGCCAGGTATTCGAGGTTCACCTGGTGGCAGATGCCTGTGCCCGGAGGCACGACGCGGAAGTTGTCGAAGGCTTTCTGGCCCCAGCGCAGGAACTCGTAGCGTTCGCCGTTGCGCTCGTACTCGAGGTCGACGTTCTGCAGGAAGCTCAGCGGGGTGCCGAACGAGTCGACCATCACCGAGTGGTCGATGACGAGGTCGACCGGGACCAGCGGGTTGATCTTCTGCGGATCGGCGCCGAGCTTGGCGGTGGCATCGCGCATGGCGGCGAGATCGACCACGGCGGGCACGCCGGTGAAATCCTGCATCAGCACGCGGGCCGGGCGGTAGGAGATCTCGTGCTCGGAGATGCGGGTGCGCAGCCAGTCGGCGACGGCCTCGATATCGGCGCGGGTGACGGTGATGCCGTCCTCGAAGCGGAGCAGGTTCTCCAGCACCACCTTCATCGAGTGCGGCAGCTGCGAGACGCCCTTCAGACCGTTCTTTTCCGCCAGCGGGATGGAGAAGTAGCTGTAGGTCTTGTCCCCGACGGTGATCGTGGTTCTGGACTTGAAGCTGTCGAGGGATTTCGAGGTCACGGGTGTCGCCTTCACGCGCTGGTGTTGCAAGGC
>JAESFN010000267.1_pt1 | contig 65986 bp, 67 predicted proteins | sample 9269411 | NCBI WGS metagenome assembly JAESFN01 (sample SAMN14505399, study PRJNA617100) | algae metagenome | isolation source: Iphinoe sp. HA4291-MV1 and co-occurring heterotrophs from trail next to... | place: USA: Maunawili Falls, Hawaii | collected 2009-07-25
CGCGGTCACCAAGTCCGAACTGAAGCCCAAGAAGATCATCAAGCGGCTGAAGGTCGTCGAGAGCTTCATCGACTCCGGCAACCGCCCGGAATGGATGATCCTGAACGTCGTGCCGGTTATCCCGCCGGAACTGCGTCCGCTCGTTCCCCTGGACGGCGGCCGCTTCGCGACGTCGGACCTGAATGACCTCTATCGCCGCGTCATCAACCGCAACAACCGCCTGAAGCGGCTGATGGAGCTTCGCGCGCCGGACATCATCGTCCGCAACGAAAAGCGCATGCTGCAGGAAGCGGTCGACGCGCTGTTCGATAACGGCCGCCGCGGCCGCACCATCACCGGCGCCAACAAGCGGCCGCTGAAGTCGCTCAGCGACATGCTGAAGGGCAAGCAGGGACGCTTTCGCCAGAATCTGCTCGGCAAGCGCGTCGACTATTCGGGCCGCTCGGTGATCGTCACCGGGCCGGAGCTGAAGCTGCACCAGTGCGGCCTGCCGAAGAAGATGGCGCTCGAGCTGTTCAAGCCGTTCATCTACGCGCGGCTCGACGCCAAGGGTCTGTCCATGACTCTCAAGCAGGCGAAGAAGTGGGTCGAGAAGGAGCGCAAGGAAGTCTGGGACATCCTTGACGAGGTGATCCGCGAGCACCCGGTGCTGCTGAACCGCGCTCCGACGCTCCACCGTCTCGGCATCCAGGCGTTCGAGCCGGTGCTGATCGAGGGCAAGGCGATTCAGCTTCACCCGCTGGTCTGCGCCGCGTTCAACGCCGACTTCGACGGCGACCAGATGGCCGTGCACGTCCCGCTGAGCCTCGAGGCGCAGCTGGAAGCGCGCGTGCTGATGATGTCGACCAACAACATCCTGTCGCCCGCCAACGGCAAGCCGATCATCGTGCCGTCGCAGGACATGGTGCTGGGTCTCTATTATCTGTCGATGGAGCGCGAAGGCGAGCCGGGCGAGGGCATGCTCCTCTCCGACATGGCCGAAGTGCATCAGGCGCTCGACACCGGTTCGGTGACTCTGCACTCGAAGGTCGTCAGCCGCGTCCCGCAGACGGACGAGGCCGGCAAGACCTACCTCAAGCGCTACGAGACGACGCCGGGCCGCATGCTGTTGGGCGAAACGCTGCCCAAGTCGCACAAGGTGCCGTTCGAGACCGTCAATCGCCTGCTGACCAAGAAGGAGATCGGCGACGTCATCGACACCGTCTATCGCCACACCGGCCAGAAGGAGACGGTGCTGTTCGCCGACGCGATCATGGCGCTGGGTTTCCGGCACGCGTTCAAGGCCGGCATCAGCTTCGGCAAGGATGACATGATCATCCCGGACTCGAAGGAACGGATGGTCAACGACACCCGCGAGCAGGTGAAGGACTATGAGCAGCAATATCAGGACGGCCTGATCACGCAGCAGGAAAAGTACAATAAGGTGATCGACGCCTGGAGCCGCTGCGGCGACCAGGTCGCGAACGCGATGATGGACGAGATCCGCGCCCAGCCCAAGGGCAAGGACGGCCGTCTCGCGCCGATCAACTCGATCTACATGATGGCGCATTCGGGCGCGCGTGGTTCGCAGGCGCAAATGAAGCAGCTCGCTGGCATGCGCGGCCTGATGGCCAAGCCGTCGGGCGAGATCATCGAGACGCCGATCATCTCGAACTTCAAGGAAGGCCTGACCGTCCTTGAATATTTCAACTCCACCCACGGCGCCCGCAAGGGCCTCGCGGACACGGCGTTGAAGACCGCCAATTCGGGCTATCTCACCCGCCGTCTCGTCGACGTTTCGCAGGATTGCGTTGTCGTCGAAGAGGATTGCGGCACCGAACGCGCGCTGGAGATGAAGGCGATCGTGCAGGGCGGCGCGACCATCGCGTCGCTGGCGGAGCGTGTGCTGGGCCGCACGACGGCCGAGGATATCGTCGATTCCAAGACCGGCGACGTGATCGTCTCCGAAGGCACGCTGCTGGACGAGCCGATGGTCGCGCGTCTGGAAGAGCTGAGCGTCCAGTCCGTCCGCATCCGTTCGCCGCTGATCTGCGAGTCGAAGGGTGGCGTCTGCGGCGCCTGCTACGGCCGTGACCTTGCCCGCGGCACGCCGGTCAATATCGGCGAAGCGGTCGGCGTCATCGCGGCGCAGTCAATCGGCGAGCCGGGGACCCAGCTGACGATGCGGACCTTCCACATCGGCGGCGCGGCCCAGCTGAACGAGCAGTCGAACCTCGAAGCCGTCAGCGATGGCAAGATCGAGTTCCGCGATTTGCCCACCATTCAGGACAGCCGCGGCCGTCGCATCGCTCTGGCGCGCAACGGTGAAGTCGCGATTGTCGACATGGACGGCCGCGAACGGGCCACGCATCGTATCCCGTATGGTGCGCACTTGCTGGTGGCGGACGGTCACATCATCTCGAAGGGCGACCGGATCGCGGAATGGGATCCGTTCACGATGCCGATCATCACCGAAAAGGCCGGCGCCGTTAAGTTCCAGGACCTGATCGAGGGCAAGACGCTCGTCGAGCAGACCGACGAAGCGACCGGCATCGCCCAGCGTGTGGTGATCGAGTATCGCGCGACCTCCAAGACCAAGGAGGATCTGCGTCCGCGCATCACCTTGCTCGACGAGGGTTCGGGTGAAGCAGCGCGCTACATGCTGGCGCCGGGCGCGATGCTCTCGGTCGAGGACGGCCAGACGGTGCAGGCCGGCGACGTCGTCGCCCGCGTGAGCCGCGAAGCCGCCAAGACCCGCGACATCACCGGCGGTCTGCCGCGCGTCGCCGAGCTTTTCGAAGCGCGCAAGCCGAAGGAAAACGCGATCATCGCGAAGGTCTCGGGCCGTGTCGTGTTCGGCAAGGACTATAAGGCCAAGCGCAAGATCGGCATCCAGCCTGAGGATGGCGGCGAGGTCGTCGAGTATCTGGTGCCGAAGTCCAAGGTGATCGACGTCCAGGAAGGCGACTACGTCAAGCGTGGCGACAACCTGATCGGCGGCTCGCCCGATCCGCACGATATCCTCGAAGTGCTCGGCATCGAGCCCTTGGCGGAATATCTCGTGTCGGAGATCCAGGAAGTTTACCGACTTCAGGGCGTGAAGATCAACGACAAGCACATCGAGACGATCGTTCGTCAGATGCTGCAGAAGGTCGAGATCATCGAGTCGGGCGACACCACTCTCTTGGTCGGCGAACAACTCGACCGCGAAGAGATGGAGGAGAATAACGCGAAGCTGACGCCGGGCCAGCGCCCTGCGGAAGGCAAGCCAGTCCTGCTCGGCATCACCAAGGCTTCGCTGCAGACCCGCAGCTTCATCTCGGCCGCGTCCTTCCAGGAAACGACCCGGGTGCTGACCGAGGCGGCGGTGCAGGGCAAGACCGACACGTTGAACGGCCTGAAGGAAAACGTGATCGTCGGCCGTCTGATCCCGGCAGGCACGGGCGCGGGCATGAACCGCCTCCGCGTCGCCGCTTCGTCGAAGGATGCGGCACTCCGCGCCGCCAGCCGTGCGTGGCAGGCGTCGCTGATCGCGCCGGAAACGGCGGCTGAAGAGCATGCGGCGGAACTCCGCCGCCCGGTGGAGGACGACAGCGGTGACGATCCGCTGGCCGTGGCGGTCGTCTCCGGCGACGGCAGCGACGAAGCCGCCGGCGATTACCTGAATAAGTAATTGCTCGATCGTGACGAAAGAGAGGGCCTCGGCGGCAACGCCGGGGCCTTTTCTTATTCGCCCTCATTACGTCATCCCGGCGAAAGCCAGGATCCAGCTTCTTCTTTCCCTTCGTGCTCTTCGTGTGAAATATTGGGCTGACACAAAGCTACGCAGACACAAAGGGAAGCTGGATTCCGGCCTTCGCCGGAATGTCGAGGAGGGGCGGGGATGATTGCTCGAATGGCGATCGCGCTGGCGGTAGCAGCCTGGACTCTACCCGCTGAGGCGCGCGGTATCGACTGCGCCAAGGCCGCGACCAGGCTTGAACAGACGATTTGCTCCGATCCTCAATTGCTGGAGCGCGATGCAGAGCTGGCCGGCCTCTACGCGCAGGCACTGACTGAGTTCAAAGGGGCCATCGCGCCCTATGTCCGCAAGGATCAGGCGACCTGGCTCGCACGCTTCCGGCTGATCGGCATGGCGGGTGAGGAGTCCGCCTGGTGCGAGATCGCCGACAAGGCCTGCATCCGCGAGGAGCTGATGCGCCGCATACGGACCTTCTACAGCGGCACCTATCGCAACAGCGGCGTCTATCTCGCTGCCGATGGCCGCAAGCTGCTGCTCTCTCCGGGCGCCGGCAACGGCTACACCTTGAGGGTGTTTGATCCCAAGCATCTGCCCGATGCGCATATCGCGACCTTGCAGGACGATCGCGCCGCCATGTGGGACGGGCCGGACTTCATGGTCGCGAAGATGGGCGACGGCAGCGGCCTCGAGCTGCCGCGGCCGGAAAAGGACGTTCCGGACGGCTGTGAGCTTCGCACGCTGCCCACCGCGCTCTCGATCCGGGTTTGGCAAAAAGGCCATTGCGGCGGCCGCGACTATGCCGGCACCTATCGTCGCGACCTCGACCAGACCCTCGCCGACTATGAGCTCAGCATCGATTAGAATGCGAGCGGCTTGCCGGCCGCGATGCGCTGGCGCAGGCGGTCGAGCGTGTAGGCGTTGCCCCATTCGAAATGTTGGTAGAGCGCATCGAAGCCGGCGCCATTGCCGTAGCCGGCGTTGGTGAGGGTCAGCCGGGTGCGGCCGCCGGGCAAGGCTGCGAAATCCAGCACCGTAACGGTCTTGCCGAACAGCTCGCGATTGGGGAGTGAGGCCGGCGTCTGCAAGTTGCGGATCACTAGCAGCTTGCCGGGAACATAGGCCTCGATCCGGTTGATGATGTTGTCCGGGTCGCCGATCGCTTTCTTGGGATCGTAATTGGCCTCGATCGCGCCGCCGACCCGCAGATCGACCCTGGCGATTGGTGCGGCCCAGCTGGCGAACCCGTCGCTGGTAGTGAATAGCGCGAACACTGCCTCGGGGGCCGCGTCGAGGTCGATCGAGAGCTGCAATGCGCGGTCGCCGCTCGGTTCTTTGAACGAAGTGTTGCTGATGCCCTTATAGTCGCGCCAGCTCGGCGCGGCGCTGGCGGGCATCGCCGCGATCAAGGCCACGGCGAGCAGAAAGCCCAGTTTCAGCATGACGTCTCCTCCTCAAGTCTTCGGAAATAGTCGCGCAGGCTCGCGACACAGGCATCATAGGTGACGATCGAACGGTGGGTGCGCGCCTGCATGACCGCGCCTTCCATGATGGTCAGCACGAAGGTCGCGAGCTGGGTCGGGTCGGCGGCGGCGAGGCGTTCGCCGGCCGCCTCGACACGGCTCCGCACCGCCGCCGTCCAGCCGTCGAAATTGGCCGCGAGCAGTGCGCGCACGGGCGGGTCGGGCTCGTGCAGTTCCAGCGCCAGCGATCCGATCGGGCAGCCATATTGGCAGTCGGTCTCGACAAGCATCTGGCGATAGGCGGCAAGCAGCGCGAAAATCTGTTCGACCGGATCGCCGATCGCGCCCCATGCCGGCTCCAGCAGCATCGTCCCGATGCCGTCGCGGTAGGCTTCCAGCACCGCGATCAGTACGTCCTGTTTGGTCGGGAAGGCGTGGTAGAGACTACCGGCATTGGCCTCGGCCGCGCTCAGAATGTCAGCCACAGAGGTGGATTGATACCCTTTCTCGGCGAAGAGCCGCATAGCCGTGAACAGGATCCGATCGCGTGTCGTCAATTCGACTCACCTCTTGAACGGTCATTCAAGCATGGCTTGAACGATCGCTCAAGACTGTTTCGTGAGCGTGCCGTTTACCAAGCTTTCACCAACCCGGCGCATATCGTTGCGCATGGAGAACATTGCCCATTACGAGACCGTCATCGGGGACGAAGGCGAGATCATCACGCGGGAGCGGCGTTATGCCGTCTATCTGCGTGGTGTGATCGGCCGCGCGGGATCGCGCAACCGGATGCCGCTGACCGTCCGTAATATCTCGGCGCATGGCCTGAAAGGCGAGTGCGCCTATCCGCCGCGCGCGCATGATCTGGTCGAAATCGATCTCCCGGGCGTCGGCACGATCACCGGGCATGTCCGTTGGGGCGATGGCTGCGCGATCGGTATCGCCTTTGACGGCCCAGTCGATCCCACAACGGCTTTCACCCGCAACCGCCCAGGTGTGCGTCGCTCCGGGCTGATGTCGGCCCACTAAGTATAACACTGGCCGCACTCGGCGAAGCCCTGCCCGGCGCATGGGGGTGGTTGGGGGGTATGCGCCGAACAGAACTTCGTGGAACGCGGGGTCTGGCTTAGCCGCGGGTCCCCGACCGCAAAGGCAGCACGCTGCCGGAACGCATGTCCGCCACTGCATGTATCAGCATCCGGTCGTTCACCGCGATTTCCGCGTTCAAAGCGACCTCTTCGCGGGTCGCCGGGTCGGCGGTTTCATAGCAGCGCACGCTCAGCGCCTTGGCAAGCAATTCGGACATGAACGTCGTTTGCCGGAAAGCGCTGGAGGTGTGAATCGAAGGTCGTCAGAGCACCGCCGCGCGCGGTGAGTGTCAGCGATTCGCGCCGGACGCCGGCTTTGATACGGCGAACGTCACGCCGTGAGCCGGCGCTGCACATCCTTGGATGGCGACAAAAGTGCGGCGACCGAATCGCGGTAGCGCCGCCCTACCGGCACCTCGGCACCGCTTTCCAGCCGAACCGCGATCGCGCCGGTCGGCTTGCGCAGCATCGCCGCGATCGCGCTCCGCCGGCAGATGGCCGAGCGATGCACGCGGGAGAATACGCGCGGGTCCAATGTTTCCTCTAGGCTGGTCAGCGTGCCGCGCATCAAGCCGCCGCTGCCGCGTGCGTGAAGGCGCACATAATCGCCCTCCGCCTCGATCCAGTCGATCGTATCGACCGCTACGCGCGCCATTTCCCGTCCGCGGCTCACCCACAACGCGTCAGTGAACACATCGTCGTTGGCGGCGTAGCCAACGCGGTCCGCGCCTTCGGCGCCGGCATGAAGCGAAGGCGCGAAGGAGATGAAGGCCAGTGCACCGCCGGCGAAATAGCCGGACCAGATCATGGCGAAGCGCAAATGCCTCGAAAATGCCATTGCCGGCTCGTGCGGAGCGTTGGTGACGAGCAGGGACACTCCCATGCGGCCGAGGATCAGCAAGGCAACCGAGGCGACGCCTGCTCCCGCGAGAATGAGCGCCCGGTCGCGCAGGCCGCGACCCGAAACCTTGTCCGCCAGCCGCGTGAAGCCGAAGAAAATAATCGCTCCGATCAGCGTCGTCAGCAGGCGGCGCGTCTGCCAGATCGCGGGGGGATATGCCTCCTGCAACTGGTTCCAGGTCAGGAACAGCAAATAGGTCGCGGCCCAAAACGCCAAGGCGCAGGCGATGCGCAGCCGCTCGCGCCCCGGGATGCGATCGAGAAGAGTCTGCATGCACCGTTCAATAGGACGTTCCGCGCCTCCGCGAAAGCTATTGTGCCTGCTGAAAGCTACGGTTCGTGCTGGGCGGCGCATCGGGCGTGGCGACTTCGACCGCGAGCCAGATGATTCCGGCGGCCCAAAGCAGCGCCTTCCAGCGGCTGCGAAAAATATTCGAATAGCCGAACATGCGCACCTTCATCGCAGCTTTCGCTTACTCAGTCGTGAAGAGCGCCGTCATTTCGCTGCCATGTGCCACCAATCACAGAGCTAGATCGCGAATCGCGTCACAAGCCAGCCATCGTAGGTTGCGTAGGCGTGAGAAAAGCCATGCTGGGGACGATCATGAAGGCCGAAGATCTTTCACGGATAGTGTCCGGGGGCGCGCTGATCGCCACCTGGGGCGCGACCGAGCTCGAGGACCTGCTGGAGCGCGCGCAACTCTGCCCGATGAAGAAGGGCGATGTGCTGCTGCATCAGGGCGATCCCGGCGACTACCTCATCATCCTGCTGGACGGCACCATTCGCGTATCGATGGTGGCGTCGAACGGGCGGGAAATCATCCTCGACTATCTGGAGCCCGGCAGCGTGATCGGCGAGATCGCGCTTCTGGACGGCGGCGAGCGCACGGCGAGCGCCACCGCGCTGGGTGAAGGCCAGTATCTGAAGCTGGGCGCCAAGGCGTTTCGCGATGTCCTGGAGCGGCACCCGACTGTCGCTTGGCGGCTGCTGAAGGAAATGGCGCGCCGCCTGCGTAACGCCAACAACACGATTGAAAGCGATCGGGCTTTTGCCTCCGGCCCTCGGCTGGCGCGGTCGCTTCAGCGGCTGGTCTCGAACGGGGCGGAAGGCATGCCGATCCGCTTGAGCCAGAGCGAGCTCGGCGCCTTTGCCGGGATCAGCCGCGAAAACATCAACCGCCAACTGGGCGCCTGGGCCGATGCCGGGGTCGTGGCGCTCGAACAGGGGCGGGTCCGCGTTCTCGATATGGACGTTCTGGAGGAAATCGCGATGGCGGCCGAGTAGCTTACAGGCCCGCGCTCCGGCGCACCGGCCCCGTTGGCCGGCCCGGAGACATCATCGTCATAGCCTTCATGAACGGGGGCGGCCCGACCAGGGGGTGGGCCGCCCCATTTCCTCCCCTTCCGGGAACCCGATAAATCTCCTAGATCGCGCGCGATGTTCGATATCGCTCCGACCGAGCTGCTTTTGTGCGCCATCGTCGCGCTGGTGGTGATCGGCCCCAAGGATCTGCCCAAGGCGATGCGCGTGCTCGGCTATTGGGTCGGCCGCGCTCGCGGCGTCGCGCGTCATTTTCGCTCCGGCATCGACACGATGATCCGCGAGTCGGAACTCGCCGAAATGGAAAAGAAATGGGCGGAGGAGAATGAGCGGATCATGCGCGAGCATCCGGCATCCGAAGACAAGCCCGAGATGCTGCCGCTGCTCGATACCGCACCCGAACTGCCGCTTGAAACCGCGCCCCCGCCCAAGAAGGACGGCGAGCAGTGAAGGACATTGACGAGAGCCGCGCGCCCCTGCTCGATCATCTGATCGAACTGCGCCGCCGCTTGCTCTGGTCGCTGACGGCGCTGGGCGGCGCCTTTGCCGTCTGCCTGTATTTCGCGCGGCCGATCTTCGCCTTCCTGGTCCAGCCACTGCTGCGGGCGGGCCAGGGCAAGATCATCTACACGGACGTGTTCGAGGCCTTTTTCGTCAACGTGAAGGTGGGCTTCTTCGCGGCGATCATGGTCGCGTTTCCGGTAATGGCGACGCAGCTGTGGAAGTTCGTAGCGCCCGGCCTCTACAAACAGGAAAAACAGGCATTGCTGCCGTTCCTGGTCATGACGCCGGTGCTGTTCGGGTCCGGCGCGGCGCTCGCCTACTATGTGGCGATGCCGATCGCGCTGCATTTCCTGCTGAGCTTCCAGGGCGATGTCGGCGGCGTGCAGCAGGAGGCGCTGCCTGGCGTCGGCAACTATCTCGCCTTCGTGACCAAATTCATGTTCGGGTTCGGCGTCGCTTTCCTGACGCCGGTGCTGCTGATGCTGCTGGAGCGGGCCGGGATCGTCACGCGGACCCAGCTGGTGCGGGGCCGGCGCTATGCGATCGTGATTTCGTTCGTGGTGGCGGCGGTGCTGACTCCGCCCGACATCGTATCACAGCTGCTGCTCGCGGTGCCGCTGGTGCTGCTCTACGAGCTGGCGCTGATCGCGATCTGGCTCACAGAGCGCAGAAGAAACAAGGCCTCCCCGGCCGAGGCCGAGGAGGCTTGAGCGACTATCTGCCGTTAATCGCGTCCTTGGTGTCCTTGCTGGCGGACGAGATGTCCTTGCCGGCACCGTCGACCGTATTGCAGGCCGACACCAGAAGCGACCCGGCGACAAGCGCCAGTGCGATCGTTTTGCGAACCATCTAACTTCCTCCGTTCAACGCGCTTCCAGCGCGCGCCGCAGTGAAATGCGCGAACCGCGCCACTGTTCCGACTCCGCAAGGAATGCGCGAAGGATTTGGATCAAGCCGAAAAAAGTTGGACCTGGAGGCGCTACCGGGGGGAGGCTAGCGCGTCCAGGTCCATTGTTGTTGGATAGCGAGAGCGGGGGGGCAAAAGGTCGCTATCCGAACTGCAGAACGGGCCTCGACCTGAAGGGTTCCGGCCAAATCGATTTTTTTTGAATTATTTTTTCAGTCTTCTTTTTCCTCTTCCGGCATCAGCGCGAAGCAGATCCTGAACGTCCCCTCTTTGCCGTCGCGCTCGATCGGACTGCGCAGCTGGCGCGACAGGCCTTCGATCACCCTGCCATAGCGGTCCGCGAGCAGGTCGCGGAGCTGCTCGGTCTCCTGCAGCGCGCTCGACCCCGCGACCAGGCAGGCGCGGTCGGGTTCGGGCTGCCTCAACACCGAAAGCCGGATCGCGGCTGAAGGATCGATCAGCATCGCGAGTTCGACCAGCTCGGTGGTGAGGAACGCGATCGGTATCGCCGTGTCCTGGCTTACATGGACGGTCGGCACGTCGATCAGGATCGCCAGGCGGGTGGCTGTGCCGGGCGCCGTGGCGCGCAGATTGGCGCTCAACTCGCCGATCAGCGAACGCAGATTGACGCCACGATTTTCCTCCAGCTCGGCAAAATGGTTGCGGTGAACGACCGCGAGCGCATCGACGCGCCGCCCGATCGTCGCATAGGCCGCGCCGGCGTCCTCCGTCGGCGCCGCGCGCGCGTGCAGGTTGATCAGGCTGGAGACGACCTGCAGGTTGTTCTTCACGCGGTGATGGACTTCGCGCGTCAGCTTGCGCTGTCGCACCAGGCCTTCGGCAAGGTCGGCCTCGTGATCGGCGACGGTGCGGCTGATCGTCTGGAAGGTATTGCCAAGATCCTCGATCTCGCGCGCCGGGATCGTCATGCGGCGCAACGGCTGGACGATGTCGCCCGGCTGATAGTTGGAAATGTTCGCGCGCAGTTGCTCCAGCGGCCCGATGACGAGGCGGTTGAACACCAGCCACGCGATCGCGATCGCGACCAGCCACATCAGGATGGGGATCAGCATCGTCAGCATTTCGGCCGGCTTGAACGGGACGCTCCTGACGGCGAACAGCAGCGACAGCGGCGTGCCGGGCACATCGGTCATCACCGTCTCGCGGCGATCGAGCGCGCCGGGCTGGATATCGGCGATCAGAGACAGCGATTGATCGCCCCCGCTCAATGTCAGGCTGTAGGGCGTCGAGAAATTGCCTGGCCGCAGCGTCGAGATCAGGTGCGTCCGGGGATAGAAGGCGACGCCGGCGAAGGCGCGCGTATCGCTTGGCAGCGTGATCATCATGCCGCGCTGCGAAAGCACGGCGCCCATGTCGCCGCGCAGATCGGGATTGATGTTGGCGGCGGCGACCTGTTGCGACCCGCAGACAAAGCGCCCGGTGCGCGACACGATCGCGAATTCGGTCGGCTGATCGAACGATGTGCCAAGCACGCTCAGGGTTCGCGCGCAGATATTGGCTTCGTCGCCGCCCCGCTCAAGCAGATTGACGGCCGAGCGCAGCGCGGTGGCATCAATGGCGAGCTGCGAACCCAGCCGCCGCGCGCTTTCGGCGGAAGCGACCCGCACTGTCGCCTGGCGCTCCAGATCGGCGCTCCGCGATATCTGCAAGGACGCGATGATCGCGAGCAGGCCCAGGGGCAGAAGCGCGAGCGACAGAAGGATGATCAGGCGATAGCTGGCGGACAGCCGGGAAAAGCGGTCAACGACGGAACCGGTCACCGCCCGCCCTGTCGCAACGCTGCTCATGAAGTCGGATTATTTGAGCTTGCCGAGCAGGTCCAGCATCTCTTGCGGGATCGATTCGTCGACAGTCTGTTCATAGACGGAGCGGAGCGCATTGCCGACACTGCTGTCCGGCGCGTCCGCCGGCTTCGGCTTGGCCTTCCGATCAGCTGTGCGTTTGGCGTTCGAACTCAACATTCCCCCCTAAAACCGGCCACGCCGACATTCACTAGGATACAACTTAAGATTCGGGCGTGGCGGCCACATAGCGGCCATTACAGGCTCGTGAAACAAATTAGCTTTTCGTTTGTTCCGCCTTCGCGTCAGATTTTTTATCCCGTCCGGCGCTTGGGGGGAGGGGGCTTGCCAAGCTCGCGACGACCGGCCCAAAGGACGGACTCAAAGCCTTGGGAGTCTTGCCAATCATGTCGCTAGGTCAACAACTGGCCCCGCATCTTCCTTTTCTCCGCCGCTATGCCCGCGCCTTGACGGGAAGCCAGCAGCACGGCGATTCCTATGTAAAGGCCGCGCTGGAAGCGATCGTGCAGGCGCCGGACCAATTCCCGCTTGATGTCGATCCGCGGCTTGGGCTCTACAAGACGTTCCAGGCGATATGGGGATCGGTGAACGTCGCCAATGACGATGATGCGGGCGAAGGCGATGGCGGCAACGAAGCGATCGCCCGCGCGCGGCTCGCCCGGATCACGCCCTTGCCCCGCCAGGCGCTGCTGCTGACGGCGATGGAAGGATTCACGCCGGAAGACGCCGGGTATCTGATCGACACGGACGCCGAAGAGGTCGATCGGCTGGTCAATGAAGCGCTCGCGGAGATCGAGGACCAGACGCGTGCCGATGTGCTCATCATCGAGGACGAGCCGATCATCGCGATGGATCTGGAGACGATCGTCCGCGATCTCGGTCATGACGTGACTGGCGTCGCGGTCACGCGCGACGAGGCCGTGGCCCAGGCCAAGGCGCGCCGTCCTGGGCTGGTGCTTGCCGATATCCAGCTCGCCGACGACAGTTCAGGCATCGATGCGGTGAAGGATATCCTGGCCGAGTTCGCGGTTCCGGTCATCTTCATCACCGCTTTTCCCGAGCGGCTGCTGACGGGGGAGCGGCCGGAGCCGACATTCCTGATCACCAAGCCCTTCCAGCGTTCGACGGTGAAAGCGGCGATTGCCCAGGCGCTGTTCTTCGATCGCGCGACCGTTCCGGCCTGAGGCCGGAACGGCGCTGGAACCTGCGTTGGGTCGCGGCGTTATCCTGCCGAGACCGTGGCAGGGGCGAAATGAAATGACCGAGGAAGACGTCCATCGCACCGGGAACCAAGCTCGGGCCGGGACGACTCCGCACGTCGTGCGCTACATTCTTGCCATCTCACTGGCGCTGGTCATTCTCGCCTATATCGTCATCCTGCTGATCTGATCCGCGCCGTTTCGCCCCGGTCCCCGCACCCCTCGCCCGCAAGGTATTGAATGGCAGAAGCCACCGCCCGCCGCATCGACGAATCGGAAACGGACGCCGCGCCCCACGCGGCGCTGTCGGATGACGAATTCCGCGAACAATTGGCGCTCGTCATTCCGCATTTGCGCGCGTTCGGCCGCTCGCTGTCCGGCAATCGCGACACGGCTGACGATCTGGTCCAGGAAACGCTGCTGAAGGCCTGGGCCGCCCGCAAGCGTTTCCAGGCCGGCACCAACATGCGTGCCTGGACCTTCATCATCCTGCGCAACCTCTACCTGTCGCAGATGCGCCGCGCCCGCTTCAAGGGCGAGTGGGACGATCTGGCCGCTGACCGGCTGCTCGCCGCCCCTGCGAGCCAGGACCGGCATGTCGAACTCGCCGATATGCAGCGTGCGCTGATGCACCTGCCGGAACCGCAGCGCGAGGCGCTCATTCTCGTCGGTGCCGGGGGCTTCGCCTATGAAGAAGCGGCGGAGATTTGCGGCGTCGCCGTCGGCACGATCAAGAGCCGTGTCGCTCGCGGCCGCGTGGCGCTGGAGACGCTGCTGAGCGACGGCTCGCTGCCGTCGCGACGCGATGGTCCCGATAATGGCGGCGTCGGTGCGCTAGACGTCATCATGGGTCAGGTCGATAGTCTGAGCCGCGATGCCGGCAACCAGGATACAGGCGATCCCGACGCCGATCAGGACAGCTAGTCGATCTGGTCCAGCTTGGCGAGGCATGCGAGCATGTCTGCCGGCAGTTCGAAACCGTCGCGAAAAGCAACCTGCAACGCACGGCCCACGCCTTCCGCCGGACAGGGCTTGGTGATCGCGATGAAGCGATTCTGCGACACGATACGCTCCTTGGTGTTTCCGCCGTTGAACATGGCCGGGTTAACGCACTAATCTATCGCAAGTTTCCCGAGTGTTGCAGACGCAACGAAGCGCGGCCAAAGACTGTGGCGTGAAAAGCACGGTCGAAGCCCTGATCGAAGCCCTCGAACGCGCTGCTGCTCACGCTCCATTCCTGCGCGGCGAGTCGGAGCGGCACCACGACCTCGCAAGTCTCATGAGGGCCGGCGATCTCGCAGGCGCGCTCGCGGCCGTGCCGACGGTTCCGGAGGGGGCGCCGGTGGCACGCCGGCTGCGGCTGGAGCGCGGGCGGGCGGCATTGACGCTCGCCATCGGTGATCTGGCGGGCCTGCTGTCGTTCGAGGAAGTGACAGGGGCGCTGAGCGATCTCGCGGATCGTTGCCTGACGACAGCGATAGAGACCGCTATCGCCGAACGCACGCCGGGGAAGTCTCCGCGCGGCTTCGCCGTCATCGCCCTTGGCAAGCATGGCGGGCGTGAGCTCAATTATTCGTCCGATATCGACCCGATCTTTCTCTACGATCCCGAGACGCTGCCGCACCGCGCCAAGGAAGAGCCGGCCGAAGCGGCGGTGCGGATTGGCCGGCGGGTTATTGAACTGCTGCAAGCGCGCGATGCCGATGGTTATGCGTTTCGCGTCGATCTGCGGCTGCGGCCTTCGCCCGAAGTCACACCGATCGCACTGCCGGTGGAAGCCGCGATCGGTTATTATGAATCGAGCGCGGTCGCCTGGGAGCGTGCCGCCTTTGTCCGCGCACGCGCCGCTGCCGGAGACCTCGCGCTGGGCCAATCCTTCCTCGACGCGATCCGGCCGTTCGTGTGGCGGCGCTCGCTGGATTTCGGCGCGGTCAAGGAAATGCGGGCCATGTCGCACCGCATCCGCGACCATCACGGTCGCGCCGCTTTCGGCCCCGGCTACGACCTGAAGCGCGGCCGTGGCGGCATTCGCGAGATCGAGTTTTTCGCGCAGATTCACCAGCTGATCCACGGCGGTCGTGATCGCAGCCTGCGTTCCCCGAGCACCACTCCGGCATTGGAATCGCTGGCGGAGGCGGGGCTGATCGGCCGCGAGGAATGCGCCGAACTCGCCCAGGCTTATCGACTTTTCCGCACGATCGAGCACCGGCTGCAGATGGTCGACGACCGCCAGACCCATGAGCTGCCGAGAGATGCCGCCGCGCTGGACAATGTCGCGCGGTTGCACGGGCTGGACGGCGGCGATGCGCTGACCGGGCTGCTCCGCCCCCATGTGGAGGCGGTCGGCGTGCGATATGATGCACTGGAAGGCGAGGCGCCGGCGGGCCTTCCGGTCGGCGAGACTCTGGGGCTCGCACTTGCCGATGCGGGCTTCGACCCGCCCAACGCGGCCCGCGCCGTGGTCGAGCGCTGGCGGGGGGGCGGCGTGCGGGCGCTGCAAAGCCCCGCCGCTCGCGAGGCGCTGGAGGAGGTGCTCCCCGGGCTGGTCGAGGCACTCGGTGCCGCGTCCGACCCGAATGGCGCACTGCACCGGCTCGACGATATTGTCGGCAGGCTGCCGAGCGCGATCAATTTCTTCCGCCTGCTTGCCGCGCGGCCGCCGCTGACCAAGCTGCTGGGCGACATATTGAGCTACGCGCCGACGCTTGCCGAGGCGCTGGGCAGGCGTCCCGAATTTCTCGACGGCCTGATCGATGCCACCGCGTTCGAACCCGCGCCCGAACTTTCCGATCTGATCGCCTCGCTCGGCGCGGTTGAAACCGGAGAATATGAGCGGCTGCTCGATCATGTCAGGCGCAGCGTCGGCGAGCGCCGCTTCGCGCTTGGCGTGCAGCTGATCGAAGGCAGCAGCGATCCGCTCGAAGTCGCTGCCGGTTATTCTCGCGTCGCCGAGGCGGCCCTGAACGTGCTCGCCGCCGCCACCGTGGAGGATCATGGACGCCAGCACGGGCAAGTGCCGGGCAGCGAGCTTGTCATCCTTGCGCTCGGCCGGCTCGGCGGCGGCGCGCTCACCCACGCATCCGATCTAGATCTGATCTATCTGTTCACCGGTGCGATGGATGCGGTGTCGGACGGTCTCAAGCCGCTGGAAGCGACGCGCTACTATAACCGTCTCGCGCAACGGGTGACGGCGGCGTTGTCGGTGCCGACCGCCGCGGGCTCGCTCTATGAAGTGGACACGCGGCTGCGGCCGTCTGGGTCGAAGGGGCTGCTCGCGGTCACGATCGAGTCCTTCGCCGACTATCAGCGCGACGCTGCCTGGACGTGGGAGCATATGGCGCTGACCCGCGCGCGGCCGGTGTTCGGCTCCGCGCAGGCGCGAACCCAAGCGCAGGCCGTGATCAACGAGGTGCTGCACCGCTCGCGCGACGTGCAGCGGCTTTTGAACGACGTCGTCACGATGCGCGGCGAGATGGCGAAGCACAAGCCGCCCGCCGGCCCGCTCGACGCCAAGCTCTCCGAAGGCGGGCTGGTCGATCTCGAATTCTGCGTTCACACCGCCCAGCTCGAGCACCGCGAGGGCTTCGATCCGTGCTTCGGCCCAGCCATCACCAAACTGGTCGGCAAAGGCTTGCTTCCGCCGGACTTTGGCTCCGCGCATGAAATGCTCGGGAGGCTGTTGGTGACGATGCGCCTCGTCGCGCCCGACGCCCGGGAGCCGCCGCCGCTGACCCGCGCTCTGATCGCGCGCGCCTGCGGATTTGACGGCTGGGACGCGCTGCTTGAAGGCTTTGCACAAAGCCGCCAGAGCGTGGCCCGACACTGGGCGTCGATCGTCGCCCGCAGCGAAGGAGGTTGAGATGGTGAAGTCCGGTGACCCCGCCCCCAAAGTCGCGTTCGAAGGTCCGGACGGCGCCGAGACCACGCTCGACGCCTGGCGCGGCAAGCCGCTCGTGCTCTATTTCTATCCCAAGGACGACACGACCGGTTGCACCAAGGAAGCGCAGGACTTTACCGCGCTGGCGGAAGATTTCGCGACGGCCGGCGTCGCGCTGCTCGGCGTCTCCAAGGATTCGGCGAAGAAGCACAAGAGTTTCACCGAGAAATACGGTCTCAAGGTCCCGCTCGGCACGGATGCGGCCGGCAAGCTGCTGGAAGCGTTCGGCGCCTGGGTCGAAAAGAGCATGTACGGCCGCAAATATATGGGCATCGACCGCTCGACCTTCCTGATCGACGAGGACGGCACGATCGTCCGCGACTGGCGCAAGGTGAAGGTGCCAGGTCACGCAGCGGATGTGCTGAAAGCGGCGCAAGAGCTGTGACTCCAATGCTTCCCGGGACGGAAAGTATTTAGTGGACGTATCGCAAGCGGCTCTGAAGGTGCTCTCCACGCCCGACCCCGCAGCGAAAGTCCGCGCTGCCCGAACAGCTGCGCGGGGTTGGCGCATGGGTGAATTGCGGCATGCATTCTCCGCGGCGATGCCCGACCGGCCGGCGCGGCCTGCGCAACCCGAACTCCTTCCGCCGAACCGCATGCCGAAGCGCGGTCGGATGGGTTCCGACGCCTCGCGGGTCGCGATGATCCACGCACTCGCCCATATCGAGTTCGCCGCGATCGACCTCGCCTTCGACCTGCTCGGCCGCTTCGGCGCGCATTTCCCGTCTGCCTTTGTCGATGACTGGATGCGGGTGGGGGCCGAGGAAGCCATGCACTTCGCGTTGCTCGACCGGCGGCTGCGTGCGCTCGGCAGCCATTATGGCGCGCTGCCCGCGCATGATGGGCTGTGGCAGGCGGCCGAGGAAACGGCGCACGATCCGCTCGCGCGCCTTGCCGTCGTGCCGATGGTTCTGGAAGCGCGCGGGCTTGACATCACCCCCGCCACGATCGCCCGGTTCGAAAATATTGGCGATCGAGCCAGCGTCCGCATCCTCACCCGCATCCTGGCCGATGAGGAAAGGCACGTCGCGGCTGGCGTTCATTGGTTCCGGCATGGATGTGAATCGGCGGGGTTGGATGATGTTTCAACCTGGCACAGCTTGCTTGCCCGCCATTTTCGGGGGTCGCTGAAGCCTCCGTTCAACGACTCGGCGCGCGCTCGGGCCGGTCTAACCCGCGACTTCTATTTAGTAGGTTGTCATTAACCGTCCTCTTTCAGACAAGTCCTGCAAGCCAAGCGGGGGGCTCCGCAAGGCATGAAAATCAAGGCGCGGACCGGAGGATCATCCGGACCGTGTGGGTCGCCGAAGGGACGGATTTTGTTCTTTAACGCACGGATCGCCACTCGCTCCGCTTTCGCGCTGATCGCAGGCCTGACGTCAGTCGCCGCCTCCGCCGAAACCGGCAATGCGCAGTTCAAGGCGCTGTTCCAATCCTGGCAGAAGATGGATCAGGTCGGTCAGGCCGTTCCCGCTCCGCAAGGGACGATGTCGGTCCCGTCGATGAAGCCGGTCGCCAATCTGCAGTTCACCAGCTTCTACGGTGTCCGCTCCGATCCGTTCCGGGGCACCGCCGCGATGCATGCCGGCGTCGATATCCCCGGTCCCGTCGGTACCCCGATCTACGCGACCGCCGACGGCATCGTCGGCCGCACCGGCTGGGTCGGCGGCTATGGCAATCTCGTCGAGCTGGAGCATGGCGGCAATCTCGAGACCCGCTACGGCCATCTCTCGAAGGTTCTCGTTCAGGCCGGCCAGCGCGTGAAGCGCGGCGACCTGATCGCGCTGATGGGCTCGACCGGCCGCTCGACCGGCAGCCACCTCCACTATGAAGTCCGCATGGACGGCCGCGCCGTCAACCCGATCCCCTATCTCGATTCCGCGCAATATGCGTCGAACATGAAGCAGCGCGTCAACGCGATGACCGCGCCGCTGGCCCAGGGCGGCCCCGAGGGCGACGCCGGCACCAACTGAGTTTCAGGAATATAGGAGAGGACGAGCCGTCGGCACCCGTTGCCGGCGGCTCTTCTCTTTCCTACATCTGTGTCGTGAGCGACCCGATCCAACTGACGAATTCAGCGGCCAGGCGCGTCGCGGCGATCGCGGCGAAGCAGGGCAAGCCGGCGATCCTGCGCCTGTCGGTCGAGGGCGGCGGCTGCTCGGGCTTCCAGTATCGCTTCGGTTTGGCGGATACGGTTGAGGGCTATGACACCGCGGTCGAAACCGATGGGGTGAAGCTGGTCGTCGACAGCATCAGCCTTGATCTGGTGCGTGGATCGGCAGTGGATTTCGTCGATAATCTTGGCGGCCAGGCCTTCAAGGTCGAAAACCCGCAGGCCCAGGCCGGGTGCGGCTGCGGTTCCAGCTTTTCGATCTGATTCTTCGCGGCTAGGTGAGGCGCATGCGCATCGTCACCTACAATGTGAACGGCATCAAGGCGCGACTGCCGCGCCTGATCGAGTATCTGAACGAGCAGAAGCCGGACATTGTCTGCCTGCAGGAGCTCAAATCCTCCGACGAGACATTTCCTGAAGCCGATGTGCGCGCGGCAGGCTATGGCGCGGTCTGGCACGGGCAGAAGGGCTTCAACGGCGTCGCCGTCCTCGCGCGCGGCGCCGATCCCGTCGAACGCATGCGCGGCCTGCCCGGCGATCCCGACGACGCCCATAGCCGCTATCTGGAGGCGGAAGTGGACGGCGTGGTCGTCGCCTCCATCTATCTCCCGAACGGCAATCCGCAGCCCGGCCCGAAATTCGATTACAAGCTCGCCTGGATGGAGCGCCTGCACGTCCACGCGGCTGGACTGCTGGCCGAGGAAAAAGCGGTCGTGCTTGCCGGCGACTATAATGTGATCCCGACCGACGCGGATACATTCTCGGTACGGGCGATGCAGGACGATGCGCTGATGCAGCCGGAAAGCCGCCAAGCCTTTCGTCGTCTGCTCTACCAGGGCTGGACGGATGCGCTGCGCACCCGTCATCCGACAGAACCTATGTGGACCTTTTGGGACTATCAGGCAGGGGCGTGGCAGCGCGACGCGGGCTTTCGCATCGATCATCTGCTGCTCAGCCCGATCGCCGCCGACCGCCTCGTCGATGCCGGCGTCGACAAGGAATATCGCGGTCGCGAAAAGGCCAGCGACCACGCCCCCACCTGGGCGCGGCTTAGCGACTGACCTTGGCTATTCGCTTTGTTAAGGAAAATAAGGTAAATGCCGCGTCAAGCATGACCGGGGCATCGCGATTTGAACGCCGATAGAAAGCTGCTGGTGCGCGGGGTTGGCGGAGCTGTGCTGCTGCTCGGCCTTGCCGCTTTCGCGGTGATGAGTCCGGGCGAGGCCGCGTCCGATGGCGGTGTCCTCGCTATCCCCCTTGATCCGCCCATGCCCGCGCCGCCGCTGCCGGGCGTAACCGGCCCTGCGGGCGCGCCGCTGATCGTCATCGACGCAGGGCATGGCGGCCACGATCCCGGCGCCCGCGCCCAATCGGGAGAGGCGGAGAAGGATCTGACGCTCGCCGTCGCGCTCGCCGTCCGTGATGCGCTGGCGAAGGACGGGCGCGTCCGCGTCGCGCTCACCCGTGCCGACGACCGCTTCCTCGTGCTCAACGAACGCTATGAGATGGCGCGCCGCTTGGGCGCCTCCCTGTTCCTGTCGATTCACGCCGATTCCGCCGGCGGTGACGGCGAAGCGCACGGCGCCACGCTTTACACTCTTTCCGATACCGCGACCGACGCGGAGGCGGCGCAACTCGCCGCGCGCGAGAACCGCGCGGACATTGTCCGGGGCGTAAACCTGAGCGGCCGCACCGGCGACACGGCTTCGATCCTGATCGACCTGGCGCAACGGGAATCGCAGGGCGCCGCGGTCGGCTTCGCCCGGTTGCTCCACCGCGAGGCGAAGGACGTGCTGCCATTTCGCCAGGATTTCCACCGTCAGGCCGGCCTGATCGTGCTGAAGGCGCCGGACGTGCCGTCGGTCCTGTTCGAAACCGGCTACATCACGAACGAAGCCGATCGCGGTTTGCTCGGTTCTGCCGAGGGCAGGGCAAAGCTCGGCGCCGCCGTCGCCCGCGCGATCGAGCTCCACTTCGCCAAGGGCCGCCGCGCGGCCTGAGCGATGATCAGCCGCTATAGCTGGTGAAGACGAAATCGCGTTTCGCGTTCCGATGGCAGGCGAGGCATTCGGTCTTGCCCGCCTCGACGCCGACGCCGCGCTCGGTGCGGCTGTCGCCGGCGAACTCGACGAAGCGCCAGCCGCTCCGATCCTTGGTCATCACATCGATTTGCTTGCGCGTCCCAGGCTCGAAATTGCCCGGCGTCGCTTTCGCTTCGCGCACGTCGAACACGATCGTCGAGCCGGCGGGGAAGGCCCCGCTGCGATAGCCTTTCATCGCCTTTCGGTTCGCATAGATGTTGTGAATGCCGCCGAAGCGCGGATGCGCCGGGCTGCCCGGCCCGACATAACCGCTCTCGACATGCTCCCACTGCCGAAATCCCTCCGGATATGGCACTTCCGGCGAGGCGGCGCCGATAGCGAGCAAGGCGAGAGGTCTCAGGGCAGATGTCTGCATGGGCGCGGGCTTAGCGGGACGAAGCGAACGCGCAGCCCGGCTTTCTGTAAGCCGCTTGTCCGGAGACACGAACGTCTCGCGCTTCTCCCATTTCAAAGCCTTGAAAACTTGCTAGAGCCTGTGTCCGAATGGAACAGTCTGGGACGGAAGGCTCGCGCTTCACGCTCAAGCGGGCGAGCGATTTCAGGGCAAAGCTTGGCGATCTCTGGACACGGCGCTGGGTGCGGTTCGCGGTTTACGTCGCGGGCCTGCTTCTGCTCGGCTATGCGGTCATCTGGCTGATCTTCGCGCGCGACCTGCCGTCGGTCGACAAGCTGCGCACCTATGAGCCGCCGCTTCCCACGAACGTCCGCGCGATCGACGGCTCGCCGGTGCACAGCTACGCGCGCGAACGGCGCGTGCAACTCTCCTATGCCGAATATCCGCAGCAGCTTGTCCACGCTTATCTTTCAGCGGAGGATCGGACCTTCTTCAGTCACGGCGGCGTCGACTATCCGGGCATCCTGCGCGCCGTCTTCACCAATTTGACGCGGCCCGGCCGTCCGATCGGCGCTTCGACCATCACCCAGCAGGTCGCGAAGAACCTGCTGCTCGGCAATGAGCTCAGCTACCGGCGCAAGGTGCGCGAGGCGATCCTCGCCTACCGGATCGAGGACGCGCTTTCGAAAGAGCAGATCCTCGAGCTGTACCTGAACCAGATTTTCCTCGGCCGGAATGCCTATGGCGTGCAGGCGGCGAGCCGTGCCTATTTCGACAAGGATGTCGCGCAGCTGACCCTGCCTGAAATGGCGTATCTGGCGATCCTGCCCAAGGCGCCGTCCAATTACGACCCCGACCGCCATGCCGACCGCGCGCTCACCCGCCGCAATTGGGTGTTGGGCGAAATGCGCCGCAACGGCTTCATCACCGATGCCGAGCATGATGCCGCGGTCGCATCGCCGCTTGGCGCCGTGCCGCGCCAGGGTACCAGGTTCGAGGCCAATGCCGGCTATTTCCTTGAAGAGGTCCGCCGCCAGCTGATCGGCAAGTTCGGCGAAGATGCCGAGAAAGGCCCGCACAGCCTCTATGCCGGCGGTTTGTGGGTGCGCACGTCGCTCGATCCGCGCTTGCAGGGCTTGGCCGAGAACGCCTTGCGCGACGGCCTAGTGCGCTACGATCGCGGGCGTGGCTGGCATGGGCCGATCCGCAAGCTCGATATCACCGGCAACTGGGCGCAGCGCCTCGCCGCCGCCAATCTTGGCGCCGGCTATCCGGACTGGCGCGTGGCGATCGTGCTGGACAAGGCAGGCGGTCAGGCGACGATCGGCTTCCCGACCGGCCAGACGGCGTCGCTGCCCTCCTATGCTGCGAGCATGCCGGTGGCGGGGCAGGGCGGCACCGCCTTCAACGCACTGAGGCCCGGCGACGTGATCGCGGTGAAGCAGGACGGCGGCGCCTGGTCGCTGCGCGCGATTCCCGCCGTCTCCGGCGCGTTCGTGGTCGAGGATCCGAACAATGGCCGCGTGATGGCGATGCAGGGCGGGTGGGACAGCCGCATCCACACGTTCAACAACGCGACCCAGGCACTCCGCCAGCCGGGTTCGACGATCAAGCCCTTCGTCTATTCGGCCGCGCTCGACAATGGCATGACGCCCGCTTCGATCATCGTCGATGGGCCATTCTGCGTCTATCAGTCGGCCCTGCTCGGCCAGAAATGCTTCCGCAATTTCTCCGGCGGCAATGCCGGGCCGCAGACGCTGCGCTGGGGCATAGAGCAGTCGCGCAATCTGATGACGGTGCGCGCGGCCTCGCAGACCGGCATGAACAATGTCGTCCGCACGATCGCGCGGATGGGTATCGGCAACTACACGCCCTATCTCTCGATCGCGCTCGGCGCCGGCGACACCACCGCGCTGAAAATGACCAATGCCTTCTCGCAGCTCGTTTCCCTGGGCCGCGAACTGAAGCCCAGCCTGGTCGACTATGTGCAGGACCGGCACGGCAAGGTCATCTTCCGCACTGATGGCCGCTGCGCCCTGATGCGGAATTGCAACGCGAAGGATTGGGATGGCAAGCCGATGCCGCGCCCGCCCGTCCGTGGCCGCCAGCTGCTGGACGCGATGACCGCCTATCAGATGGTCCACATCCTGGAAGGCGTCGTCCAGCGCGGCACCGCTGTCACCTTGCGCGAGCTCAATCGTCCGCTGATGGGCAAGACCGGCACGACCAGCGGCCCGACCAACGTCTGGTTCGTCGGCGGCTCGCCGGACATGATCGGCGGCCTCTATGTCGGCTATGACCAGCCGCGTTCGCTCGGCGGCTATGCGCAGGGCGGTACGCTCGCCGCGCCGATCTTCAAGCAGTTCGCACGCGAAGCGATGAAGGACATGCCCATCGTCCCCTTCCGCATCGCGCCCGGCATCCGCATGGTCCGGATCGACCGGCGATCGGGCAAGAAAGTGTTCGGCACCTTCCCGTCGCTCGACGAGGCCAAGCCAGCCGTCATCTGGGAAGCCTTCAAGCCGGAAAGCGAGCCGCGCCGCACGATCCGTCGCGAGGAAATCGCCGCGCGGCCCAAGGAAAAAGTGCTGCCCGCCGATCCGCGCATGCGGGGCGATGCCGAGTTCCTTGAGCGCGAAGGCGGCATCTACTAGGAGCCTCGCTCAATCTTTTAGGCCCGCGTTAGCGGTTGGAGTTTCGAGATGCGCGCCGAAGCGCAAGCCCATATCGACCAGATCAATGATGCACTCACGCTGCTGCGCCGGTTCCTCGACTGGGACCGCGCGCTGCGCCGGCTTGACGAGCTGAACGCGAAGGTCGAGGATCAGTCGCTCTGGAACGACCCCAAGGCGGCCCAGGCGGTGATGCGCGAACGCCGCCGGCTCGACGAGGCGATCGCCGCGACCCGCGCGATCGAGCGCGAGCGCGACGACACCGCCGAGCTGATGGAAATGGCCGAGGCCGAGGGCGACGAAGCGCTGGTGGATGAAGGCGTGGCCAGCCTCGCCGCGCTGGCCGAACGCGCCGAGAAGGACAAGGTCGCGGCGCTTCTCGCCGGCGAGGCCGACGCCAATGATACCTATGTCGAGGTGAATTCCGGTGCCGGCGGCACCGAGAGCCAGGATTGGGCCGGCATGCTGCAGCGCATGTACACCCGCTGGGCGGAACGCCACGGCATGAAGGTCGAGCTGATCGACTTTCACGCCGGCGAGCAGGCCGGCATCAAGTCCGCGACTCTGCTGCTGAAAGGCGAGAACGCCTATGGCTACGCGAAGACCGAAACCGGCGTCCACCGCCTTGTTCGCATCAGCCCCTATGATTCCAACGCCAGACGGCACACCAGCTTCGCCAGCGTCTGGGTCTATCCGGTCGTCGACGACGATATCGATATCGAAGTGATCGAAAGCGATCTGCGCATCGACACGTTCCGCGCGTCGGGTGCCGGCGGCCAGCACATCAACACGACCGATTCCGCCGTGCGCATCACCCATTTGCCGACCGGCATCGTCGTCCAGTCGCAGAGCCAGCGCTCGCAGCACAAGAACAAGGCCGAAGCTTACAGCCAGCTGCGCGCCAAGCTGTTCGAGCGCGAATTGCAGCGCCGCGAAGCCGAAGCGAACGCGACCGCCGCGAACAAGACGGACATCGGCTGGGGCCACCAGATCCGGTCCTACGTGCTGCAGCCGTATCAGCTGGTGAAGGATTTGCGCACCGGCGTCACTTCGACCGCGCCGTCGGATGTGCTGGACGGGGATCTCGATCCATTCATGGCCGCCGCGCTCAGCCAGCGCGTGACCGGGGAAAAGGTCGAGGTCGAGGACGTCGAATGATGCGGTTGTCTTCCCGCTCGAAGCGATCGGCTCTGGTCTGTCTTCTTCTCACCGCCTGCCAGGCGCCGGCGCAGCGCAACGCGGTTGAAAAGAAAGACCAGTCGCTCGAATTTCCTCAAGCGCACCGCCCGGTCGCGCAGATCGTTTCCAGCCGCTGGTCCGACGAGGAATCGCGCGACCGGCTGCGCGAGGCGGATGAGGTGATGGACCGCGCCGGCATCAAGCGCGGCATGACCGTCGCGGATATCGGCGCGGGCGAGGGTTATTACACGATCCGCCTGGCGCAGCGCGTCGGCAAGGACGGCCGCGTGCTCGCCCAGGATATCGTGCCACAAGTGCGCGATGCGCTCGCCGAGCGCGTCAATCGCGAGCGGCTCGACAATGTCTCGGTCAAGCTCGGCGAACCCGCGAACCCGGAACTACCCGATGGCAGCTTCGATCGCATCCTCATGGTCCATATGTATCATGAGATCGAGGAACCCTATGAGTTTCTGTGGAATCTCCGTCCTGCATTGAAAGTGGGGGGCGAGGTCATCGTGGTCGATGCCGATCGGCGGACCCAATCTCACGGCACCCCGCCGGCGCTGCTGCGCTGCGAGTTCGCGGCGCTGGGTTACAAATTTGTCCGGATCGAGCCGATGCCGCAGGCGGGCGGCTATTTCGCCTCATTCACGGTGGAAGGGCCGCGTCCTGAGCCTCGCGCCATCAAGGCCTGCTCACAATAAGCCGCATTGGCGGAACGATACGACCAGATCGCCGCCGAATACCAGATGATCGCGGATCACGATGCCGATCGGTCGTGCGATCCGCGCCAGGCTTCGCGTCGTCTCGATATCGGTAAGGCTTGGGCGCGGGTCGCCACTCGGGTGGTTATGCGCGAGAATCAGGCCCGCCGTTTCCAACCGCATGGCATCGGCGATGATGTCGCGAACAGGGAGCGTAACCGGGCCGCCTTTCCCGGCATAGCGGATGCACAGCCCGATCAGACGTTGCGCCGTGTCCAGATGCGCCACGTAGAGCCGTTCGTCGCGCGCGCCGACGAAGAAAGGCGCCAGAAGGCTCTTCGCGGCGCCCACGGTATCGATCAGGCGCGTGTCTCCCCGCGCGGTTTCCATCGAGATGGCGTAGGTGCAAGTGGTCGCGTCGCGGAGCGTTCAAAGCTCCGTTTCGGCGCAACGACAGGAAACATAGTCCGTTTTGGATTGGATCAGCCAAGCACGCCCATGCCGACCAGCAACAGCAGGAACGCGGTGAGGATGAAGGCGGCGAAGAACCCGAGCACAATCGTCCGCAGCAGCGCGCGGAACGGTTTCGTGCCATAGGCGCCGCGCAGCTGCCGATAGACATGGATTGGCGGGATGAACGTGGCGGCAATCGCGACCACGTCGCTGGAGAGGCCCAGCCTATTGGCGAGCGTCAGCGCGATCACCAGCAACGACATGAACGATAGCGAGTAGGTCACGAAGACCGCGTGGTCGTACAGCTTGAACTGCCGCCGCCAGGCATAGAGCAGCCACATGAACGGCACCGATAGCGGGATCAGCGCCCAGGAGAATTTATAGGCGCTCGATTGGACCTTGTAGAGCGTCAGGTTCGGGTTTTCGTTCGCCTTCTTGATCCCTTCGTCCAGCCGATGCCAGCCGGTCTTCAGGTCCGTGACTCTACCGGGACGCCACGTCGTGATGTCTTCCAGCCCATCCAGGTCGTCGGACATGCGCTCGATCCGCGTTTCGAGCGCGGGGCGGGCTGCCGGCGTGGCCGAAGCACGCCGGGCCTTGAGCTGGGCCAGTTCCGCCCGGACCTGCGGGATCTTGGCGCGCGCCTGGGCCTGCGCCGCTTCGGTCGGCGGCTTGTTTTCCGGCACTTCCATGTGCGCGCCGATCGCGCTGAACAACGCGAACATCAGAAACACCGAGAAGAGGAACAGCGCCATTGGCGAGACGAAGCGCGCGCGCTCGCCGTGGATGAAACGGCGCGTCAGGTCGCCCGGCCGCCAGGCGAGCAGCGGCAGTGTATTCCAGATCTTGCCTTCGAAATGCAGCACGCCGTGGGCCAGATCGTGCCAGACGGCGGAAAGCGTGCGATGAATGTGCTCGGGCTGTCCGCAGCGATGGCAATAGTCGCCCAAAAGCGCGGTCCCGCAGTTGAGGCACAGCCCAGCATGGCCGTCCTGGCTGAGCCGTTGTCCTGAATGGCGTTCGACCGCGCCCGCGATCAGCGCGCCCGTCACCAGCTCTCCCGCTGCCTCGACCCCCGTCATGGCGCCCGTCTAGCACCGTTACGCCCCAGCATGCTAGGCGCGCCGGCATGACGCCCGAACGGATCATCGCCGGAATGGCCGCGAAGGCGCGGGCCGCCTCCGCATTGCTGGCGCGGACGCCATCCGAGCTGACGGCGGAAGCACTGCGTGAAGCGGCCAAAACGGTCAGGGCTTCTTCGGCCGACATCCTCGCGGCCAATCGGAGCGATCTGGAACGCGCCTCCGGCCTTAGCCCTGCGATGCAGGACCGGCTGCGGCTCAATGAGGAGCGTATCGAGGGCATCGCCCTGGCGCTCGAAGCGGTCGCCGCGCTGCCGACGCCGCTTGGCGAGACGATCGACGAGCGGACGCCCCCCAACGGCCTGCGTCTCAGCCGCGTCCGCGTTCCGATCGGCGTGATCGGCATCATCTACGAAAGCCGACCGAACGTCACCGCCGACGCCGGTGCGCTGGCCTTGCGGTCGGGCAACGCCGTGATCCTGCGGGGCGGGTCGGAGGCGCGGGCGAGCAACCGGGCGCTGCACGAGGCGATGGCGGCCGGCCTTGCCGCCGCCGGCCTGCCCGAAGATGCGATCCAGCTTGTCAGCGGCACCGATCGCGCGATGGTCGGCGCGATGCTCAGGGCAGCCGGCCAGATCGACCTCATCATCCCGCGCGGCGGCAAGTCGCTGGTCGCCGCGGTCCAGCAGGACGCGCGCGTACCGGTGCTCGCGCATCTCGATGGCAACAATCATATCTATGTCCATGCCGACGCCGATCCCGCGATGGCCGAGGCGATCGCGGTCGATGCCAAGCTCCGCCGCACCGGTGTTTGCGGGGCGATGGAAACCTTGCTGATCGATGTGGCCTTTCCCGCCGCGATCCCGCTCGTCAAAGCCCTGCTGGAACGCGGTTGCGCGCTGCGCGGCGATGGCCGCGCGCAGGCGCTCGATCCGCGCATTGGTGCTGCCAGCACGGCAGATTGGGATACCGAATATCTCGATGCGATCTGCACCGTCGCAGTGGTCGACGGCTTCGACGCCGCGCTGGCCCATATCGCCGCGCATGGCTCGCATCACACCGACGCGATTGTCACCGCCGACGACACCGCCGCCACGCGTTTCCTCACCGAAGTCGACAGTGCGATCGTGCTCCACAACGCTTCCACCCAGTTCGCGGACGGCGCTGAATTCGGCTTGGGTGCCGAGATCGGCATCGCCACCGGCCGCCTCCACGCTCGCGGCCCGGTCGCGCTCGAAGGCCTGACGACCTACAAATGGATCGGCCACGGCACCGGCCAGGTGCGTGGTTGATGAGCGGCCCGCCTGCGTTTAGATTGCTCAACATGGCAATGACCCTGCAGCTTGACGACGAGGCTTCAGTTGCTCTGGCACGCGTCGCAAAAGCGCGTGGCCAAGCGATGGAGGCTGTTGCGAAAGAGGCGATACTCGATCTGGTCGCCGAAGAGCAGGAATTGATTGAGCTTGCCCGAAAGGGGCAGGAGGATTTTGCAGCCGGCCGCTGGATTACGCATGAACAGATGGTCGAGCATTTGCGCGCTCGCCGTCAGAAGCTGACGGAATCTTGAGCGAAGTTCGATGGTCGGCGCAATCGCTAGCCGACATTGAGGACTTATTATCCTATTGCGATGCGATTGATCCAGAGATCGCTCGACACATTGAACAGCGAATCGTGATCTCTCCCGACATTCTAACGCGGCATCCGCAAGCCGGTCCTGGCATTGGTGACACCGACTTGCGCAAGTGGCGTGTGCATAGGCTTCCGTTTCTGATCCTTTATCGAGCGGCCGACGGCTATATCGAGGTCGATCGCGTGCTTCACGCGAAGCAGAATTGGCGTCGCTCGCATTGAGCCGCATCGGCCTTCTCGGCGGCAGCTTCAATCCGGCGCATGGCGGGCATCGGGCGATTTCGCTGTTCGCGCTGAGGGCGCTGGGGCTGGACGAGGTCTGGTGGCTGGTCTCGCCCGGCAATCCGCTGAAGGATGCCAAGACGATGGCGCCGCTCGAGGCGCGGCTTGCCTCGGCCGAGGCGCTGGCGCGGGGCGCCCCGATCAGGCCGACCGCGATCGAGGCGAAGCTTGGCACCCGCTACACCGCTGACACGCTCAGGGCCTTGAAAAGCCGCTATCCGCGTCACCAATTCATCTGGCTGATGGGCGCCGACAATCTGCTGCAATTCGACGAATGGAGGAACTGGCGGGGCATTGCCCGCACGGTTCCGATTGCGGTGATCGCCCGCCCGGGGTATAATCGGGCTGCCCGCGCGGCTCCCGCGATGGGCTGGCTGCGGCGCTTCGTCCGGCCCGCCGGCCAGGTAAGAAACTGGACGACATGGAGACCCCCGGCGCTCGTGCTGTTGCGCTTTGTTCCCGACCCACGTTCGGCGACCCGCATCCGCCAGGCCGATCCTCTTTGGCACCGCCGCGCGTCCACGCGCGTTTCACCTCCACCACAGACGCACTCTAGCTGAGGAACCCTCTTGGCCGCACAATCCCTTGCACATCCCACGCCCGAAGCCGATCCGGTCTCGGCGCTCCATAATCTCGTGCTCGGCTCGCTCGAGGATGATCAGGCGGTCGAGACCGTCTCGATCCCGCTGGAGGGCAAGAGCAGCATCGCCGATCACATGGTCATCGCATCGGGCCGCTCGACCCGGCAGGTCGCGTCGATGGCGCAGAAGCTGGTCGAGCGGATCAAGGGCGAACTGGGCCGCTCCGCGCGCGTCGAGGGTTTGCCGGCGGCCGACTGGGTGCTGATCGATGCCGGCGACGTGATCGTCCATCTGTTCCGCCCCGAGGTGCGCAGCTTCTACAATCTGGAGCGGATGTGGGCGTTCGGCGAAGCACCGACGCCGCCCAGCCCAGCCAACGCCTGATCCTTGCTGCTCCACATCGTCGCGCGCGGCCGGATCGGGCGCGGCCCCGAGGCGGAGTTGGTCGACCGCTATGCCAAGCGCATCGCCTGGCCGCTGAAGCTGACCGAACTGCCGGACCAGGGTGGCAAGCTTCCGGTCCGCGATTCCGATGGCGTCACCGTGGCGCTGGACGAGCGCGGCGAGCAGTTGACATCGATCGAACTCGCCAAACAGCTCGAGAAATGGCGCGACGCCGGCCGGCGCGAGTGCCGTTTCCTGCTCGGCGCGGCCGATGGCCATGACGAAGCCGAGCGCACCTCCGCGGACCTGCTGCTTGCTTTTGGCCGCGCGACCTGGCCGCATCTGCTCGCTCGCGCGATGTTGATGGAACAGCTCTTCCGCGCGACGTCGATCCTTGCCAATCATCCCTACCACCGGGAGGGATGATGAAGGCTTGGGCGGTTCTGGGGCTGGCGGTAATGGCGGCGGCGTTGGTCGCGGCGGCCGATCCGCGCGCTCAACTCGCCCAGGCGCGACAGGAGGCCGAGGCCGCGCGCACGCGCTCGGCCCGGCTCGATGCACGGTCCCGTGCTGCCGGCGACGAGGCGGAGAAAGCCCGCGCCGCGCAGGCAGCGGTCGCCGCGCGCATCCAGGCATCGGAGGCCGATATCGCCGCCGCCGAGGCGCGGCTCGCGATCCTGAGGCGCCTGCAGCGCGCGCAGGAGCAGCGTCTCGCCGCCCGCCAGCAGCCAATCGTGAAGCTGGTCGCGGCACTGCAGACGATGGCACGCCGCCCGGCCGGCGCCGCGCTCGTCCAGCCCGGCACCGTCACCGATCTCGTCCACGTCCGGGCTTTGCTGTCGACGATGGCACCGCGCCTCGCCACCGCCACCGCTGGGCTGCGCGGCGAGGTCGAGCGCGCCCAGGTGATCCGCAGGGCCGCCGACACCGCCGTCGCTCAGCTTCGCGAGGGCCAGCGCCAAGGCAAGGTCGAGCAGCGGCGGCTGGTCCAGCTCGAAGCCGAGCAGCGCCGCCGTTCCGCGCAAATGGCCGCGGCGTCGCAGCTGGAAGCGCGGCGCGCCTCCTCCTTCGCCGAAAGCGCGAGCAATCTCGAAGAATTGGTCGCCCGCCTGGGCGCCGAAGGCAGCCTGCGCGATCGGCTTGCCAGCCTGCCCGGCCCGCTGCCGCGCCCGCAACGGCTGAGCGAAGCGCTGCCGGCCACCGCGCTGTCACCGGCCGCCGAACGCCTCGTCTACCGCCTGCCGGTGCTCGGTCAGGTCGTACGCGGTTTCGGCGAGGTGCTGGCGGCGGGCGGTCGCTCGCGCGGCGTGACGATCGCCGCCCGCCCCGGTGCGATCGTCGTCGCGCCGGCCAAGGGCCGCGTCACCTTCGCCGGCCTTTATCGCGGCTATGGCGGCATCGCGATCGTCGAGCATGATGGCGGCTATACCAGCCTCGTCACCGGGCTTGCCTCGACCAGTGCGCGCGTTGGCGACACGGTGGACGCCGGCGGCCCGCTCGGCCGGGCCGGGCCGGACGGGGTCACGGTCGAACTCAGGCAGCGCGGTCAGCCGATCGATCTGGCGACGCTGATCGGCTGATCTTCCTTCTCTGCAGAAAAGCCTCTATTCCTTAACAAAGACTCTGGCAGGATGCCCCTTATGCTTCGTCCCTTGTTGCGTGCCACCGCCCTTGCCGGCGCTCTTGCGCTGGTCCCGCTCGCCACGTCCGGCCTCGCCGCCGTCGACAATGACACGTACAAGGAACTCGACGAGTTCATGAACGTGTTCGAGCGCGTGCGCGCCGAATATGTCGAGAAGGTCGACGACAAGACGCTGATCAAGGGCGCGATCAACGGCATGCTCGCCAGCCTTGATCCGCACAGCTCTTTCTTGGACGCGACCGATTTCCAGTCGATGAAGGCGCAGACCGACGGCAATTATGGTGGCCTCGGCCTGACGGTTTCGATGGAGGACGGCGCGGTCAAGGTGATCGCGGCGAGCGAGGACACGCCCGCCGCCCGCGCCGGCGTCAAGCCGGGCGACTTCATCACGCATCTGAACGGTCAGCTGCTGTTCGGCGGCACGCTGGACGAAGCGGTCGAGCAGATGCGCGGCAAGCCCGGCACGCCGGTCAAGATCACGATCGTCCGCCCCGGTCGCGACAAGCCGTTCGACCTGAGCCTCACCCGCGAAGTGATCGAGCTGAAGCCGGTCAAATGGGAAGTGAAGGGCGATGTCGGCATCATCAACATCAACAGCTTTTCGAAGAACACCGGCGCTGGCGTCCGCGCGGCGATCGTCGGCATCGAGAAATCGCTGGGCCGCAAGCCGACCGGCTATGTGATCGATCTGCGCTCCAATCCCGGCGGCCTGCTCGATCAGGCGATCGAGGTGTCGGACGCATTCCTTGATCATGGCGAGATCGTCTCGCAGCGCGGACGCGAGAAGAACGATATCGAGCGCTATTATGCAAAACCCGGCGATGACACCGCCGGCGCCCCGATCGTCGTACTGGTCGATGCGGGTTCCGCCTCGGCCGCGGAAATCGTCGCCGCCGCTCTCCAGGATCATCACCGTGCGATCGTCATGGGCGAACGCAGCTTCGGCAAGGGATCGGTGCAGACACTGCTGCCGTTGTCGCAGACGACCGCGCTGCGCCTGACCACCGCCCGCTATTACACGCCGTCGGGCCGCTCGGTGCAGGAAGGCGGGATCGAGCCGGACGTGCTGGTGCCGCAGCTGAGCGATCCGGATTATAAGGACCGCCCGCGCTTTCGTGAGGCCGATCTGCGCCGCCACCTGATCAACCAGGCCAAGGTCGACAACACGGTGCTGGAGGAAGACACCAAGGACGATCCGCGCTTCAAGCTGACCGCCGATCAGCTGAAGAAGAGCGGAGTCGAGGATTTCCAGCTGGATTACGCGGTGAAGACCATCGCCCGGCTGAACAAACTGCCCGCCGTCCAGACCGCCGCGCGCGGCAAGTAAGCGCCGGCAAGCTCCCGTTAAGCCGGGATGTTACCACATCCCGGCTTAACGGGAGCTTGTCGAGGGCCTGTTTTCCTTTACCGAGAGGAAGAAGGGGAGGGCTTCGACAAGCTCAGCCCGAACGGAGTCTGGCTTGAGCAATCTTGGAAAAGCCCGCCTGATCGCGCTGGTCGCGCCCGCCCTGCTGCTCGGCGGAGCGCTGGCGTCGCAATATATCGGCGGCCTGCACCCGTGCGAGATGTGCTATTGGCAGCGCTGGCCGCACGAAGCAGCGATCGCGCTCGCGATCCTCGCCTACGGCCTGTCGCGCCAGCCGCGCTGGTCGCGCGCGCTCGTCATTCTCGCTGCGCTCGCCATCGCGATCTCGGGCGCGATCGGCGTCTTCCACGCCGGCGTCGAATATAAATGGTGGGAAGGGGTGACGACGTGCTCGCGCGGGCCGTCCGCCACCGACAGCGCCGACCTCCTCAAGCAGATCATGGCCGCGCCGGTCATCCGCTGCGACCAGCCGCAATGGACATTGGGCGGAATCTCGCTGGCGGGCTTCAACGCGCTCTTCTCCTTTGCTGCCGCCATCGCCATCTGGGCGTTGTCGCTGGGTCGGAAAGGAATGACGCGATGAAGCCAGGCGATCACCAGTCCGATGCCGCGTCGATGCTCCGCGTCGATCAGGCCGGTGAATATGGCGCGACCCGCATCTATGCCGGCCAGCTCGCGGTGCTGGGCGACCGCGCGCCGGCTGCGCGCGCGATCGCCGGCATGGCGGCGCAAGAGGAGGGGCATCGGCGTCGCTTCGATGCGCTGATCACCGACCGCGGCGTGCGCCCGACCGCGTTGCAGCCGGTCTGGAACGTGGCCGGCTTCGCGCTGGGCGCCGTCACGGCGGCGATTGGGCCGGAAGCGGCGATGGCCTGCACCGCCGCGATCGAGACCGAGATCGACCGTCATTACGGCGAGCAGCTCGACGAGCTGGGCGACAGCGATCCCGAACTGTCCGCGATGATCGCCGAGTTCCGCGCCGACGAAGTGGCGCACCGCGATCACGCGCTCGCCGCGGGCGCCGAAAAGGCGCCGGCCTATCCGATCCTGTTCCATGCGATCCGGCTTGGATGCCGGGCCGCGATTGGCCTATCGAAACGTATCTGAGGGAGCGTACGTCCATGTTCAAACCGATCAAACTGGCGCTGATGGCGGCGGCGATCATCGCGCCGCTGGCGGTGCCGACCGCTCCCGCCTTCGCTCAGCGCAACAAGAACGAGCAGGTGCTGGTGATTTTTGGTAAGGATAGCTGCCCGCGCGACACGATTTGCGTCCGCCGCTCCGAAGGCGAGCGCTACCGTATCCCGCAGGAACTGCGCCGCGTCGCGCCAAGTCCCGAAAATCAAAGCTGGGCCACACGCGCGCGCAGCATGGAATATGTCGGGGCCTCCGGCACCAATAGCTGCACGCCGTCAGGCGCGGGCGGCTGGACCGGCTGCTACCAGCAAATGCTGCGCCAGGCCCGCGAGGAACGCCGCGCAAGGGCGAATGGGGAACTGCCCGACGAGGGGCAGTGAGCTTCTATTCCCTCCCCCGTGTGGGGGAGGGTTGGCGAATCAGCTCCCCTTTTTCTCTCCCGCGATCCATCCGTCGATGTGCGCCTCAAGCACGTCTAGCGACACCGCGCCTTGGCTCAGCACCGTGTCATGGAAGCGTTTCAGGTTGAATTTCGGCCCCAGCGCCTGTTCCGCCCGCGCGCGCAGTTCGCGGATCTTCAGCTCGCCCATCTTGTAGCCGAGTGCCTGGCCCGGCCAGCTGATATAGCGGTTCACCTCGGCCTCGATATTGGCGTCGGTGAGGGCCGTGTTGTCCTTCATGTATGAAATCGCCTGCGCCTTGCTCCAGCCCTTGGCGTGCATGCCGGTGTCGACGACCAGCCGGCACGCGCGCCACATTTCGTAGGAGAGGCGGCCCATCTGCTTTTCGGGCGTGTCGTAGATGCCCATCTCGATCCCCAGCCGCTCGGTATAGAGCGCCCAGCCCTCGACATAGGCCGTGAAGCTCGCCTGGTATTTGCGGAAATCGGGCAGCTCCAGTTCCTGCTGCAGCCCGAGCTGGAACAGATGGCCGGGCATCGCCTCGTGGGTGGTCAGTGCCGGTAGTTCCCAAAAGGGCCGCTGATCCAGCTTCGACGTGTTCACATAGTACACGCTGGCGATGCCGGTCGCTAGCGATCCGGGCTGGGCATAGGCGGTGGTCGTCCCTTCCGCCGTCTCGGCCGGGATCGGCTTCAGGCCATAGGGCAGGCGCGGCAGGCGGCCGAAATAGCGGGGCAGCATGCCGTCATTGCGCTTGGCCTGCAGCGCCGCGACCTGCAGCAGCTCCTCGGGCGTCTTGGCAAAATATTTGGGGTTGGTGCGCAGTTCCTGGATGAAGGCCTCGCGGCTGGCGAAGCCAGCCCCCTTGGCGACCGTCTCCATCTCCGCCCGGATGCGCCTCACTTCGCTGAGGCCGAGCTGGTGGATCTGCTCGGGCGTGCGGTTGGTCGTCGTTTCCTGCCGCACGCGAAAGGCGTACCAGGCCGCGCCATTGGGCAGGCTCGAAGCGCCCACTGTTTTGCGGCATTTCGGCAGATACTCGTTGACGAAATAGGTGTGCAGCTTGCGGTATTCCGGGTTCAGCCTGTCGGCGATCAGCGTCCGCATCCGCGCTTGCATGTCGGTCCACTGCGCTTCGGTCATGTCGGTTGGCCGGGTGCCCTTGAACGGCGCGTAGAAGCGCGAGTCCTCGGGCTTGTCCGCGACGACGCCGATGATCGACTTGCCCGACGGGTCGAGTGAGTCACACGGCTGGACGAAGCCCTGCGCGACCCCCTGGCGTGTGATCCGCATCGCCTCCGCGTTATAGGCCGGGTATTTTGTCAGCCGCGTATAATAGCTTTCATAGTCCGCCCGCGTCTGCAGCGGCATCAGATCGGCCAGCCCGGCATAGCCTTGGAACCAGCCGGCATAGGTAGTGAACAGCATCTGGCGCTGGCCGAAGCCGTTGGCCTCGACCTGTTCGGCCAGCAGGCGGGAGAGGATCGCCTTGTTGGTCCGCTCGTCAGCCGACAGGTCGGCATCGAGAATCGCCTTCAGCCGCGCGAGCAGCTTGCCCGCCTCCGCCGCCTGCCGGTCCGCCTCCGCCAGGCTCGGGTCGGACAGCCTGTCGTCATAGGTCCGCACGCCCAGCGATGTCGCATATTCGGGGCTGTTGCGCAGAAACGCCGCCCATTGATCCGCCATGACCGATTTCAGATCGCCCGACGGCGTCGCCAACGCGGGCGCGGCGGATGCGAGCAGGCCCGCCACAAGAATCATCTTCAGCATGTATCCTCCCGTTGTTAGCCTTGCCGGGCCTTTTGCAGCCCGCCCGCGATCCGCCGTGCCAATGCGCGCGGTGTGAAGCGGATCGATTCGGCGAACGCCAGGTTCAGCGCGCCAGACACTTTCACCGCCTGATTGCGCTCCAGCGCCGCCAGGCCATCGCGCACCACCGCCTCGGCCGGGCTGGCGAAGCGCTTGAACAGCGCGCTGTCACCCATGCCGGCGACATCGGCGAACTCGGTCCGCGTCGGCCCGGGGCAAAGCGCCGCGACGCGGATGCCGTGGGGCTTTACTTCTTCGTGCAGCGCCTCGGAAAAGCTCAGCACGAACGCCTTGGTCGCATAATAGACCGCCATCCACGGCCCCGGCTGGAAGGAGGCGGTCGAGGCGACATTCAGGATGCCGCCGCTTCGCCGCTCGATCATGCCGGGCAGCACGCCGTGACACAGCTCCATCAGCGCGGTGCAGTTCAGCGTGATCATCTCGCGCTGGGCGGCCAAGTTCAGATCGGCGAACGCGCCGCGCGCGCCGAACCCGGCATTGTTGATCAGCGCCTCTACATTCAGCCCGCGCTGATCGATTTCCCGCATCAGCTTCTCCGCGCCGTCGGGCGTCGAAAGATCGGCGCCGATCGTCTTGACCGAGACATCGCAGGCCCGCTCCAGCCGCATCGCCAGTTCGGCCAGCCGGTCCTCGCGACGGGCCACCAGCAGCAGATTCTTCTTCTGGGCGGCCAGCGCCTTGGCGAAACCTTCGCCCAGGCCAGCGGATGCGCCGGTTATCAGCGTGACGTCCATGCCCCATTCCCCATATTCATCCCCGGTGAAGGTGCACCGGCTTATCTTTTCCGCCAAGCCGTTTAAGGGGTCGTCATGCGTATTCTTGTTGCCCTCATCCCGCTGCTGCTTGGCGGTTGCCTCGTCCGAACCGCCGCCGATGTCGTCACCACGCCGGTCAAGGCGGTCGGCTGGACCGCCGACAAGCTCACCACCAGCCAGTCCGAAGCGGACGAGAAACGCGGCCGCGAACTCCGCAAGGAAGATGAGCGGCGCGCCAAGGAAGACCGCCGCCGCCAGAAGGAACTGAAGCGCCAGCGCGACCAGATCGACGGCGAAAGCAACTTCTGACGCGCTTGACCCACCGCACCCCTTTGTGCAGGTGCGAAGCGCTTTGCCCGACGCCCGCGCCCCCAGCTTTCAGGACCTGATCCTCACGCTCCACCGCTATTGGAGCGATCATGGCTGCCTGATCCTCCAGCCCTATGACATGGAGATGGGCGCCGGCACCTTCCACACCGCGACGACGCTGCGCGCGCTGGGGCCGGACCCGTGGAACGCCGCCTTCGTCCAGCCCTGCCGCCGGCCCACTGATGGCCGCTATGGCGAGAACCCGAACCGCCTCCAGCACTACTATCAGTACCAAGTGATCCTGAAGCCCAGCCCGCCCAACCTGCAGGACCTTTATCTGGGCAGCCTGAAGGCGATCGGGATGGACCTGCTGAAGCACGACATCCGCTTCGTCGAGGACGATTGGGAATCGCCGACTTTGGGCGCCTGGGGCCTGGGCTGGGAAGTCTGGTGCGACGGCATGGAAGTCACCCAGTTCACCTATTTCCAGCAGATGGGCGGCTTCGATTGCAAGCCGGTCGCGGGCGAGCTGACCTACGGCCTCGAACGCCTCGCCATGTACATCCAGAATGTCGACAGCGTGTACGACCTGGATTTCAACGGCCGCGGCGTCACCTATGGCGACGTGTTCCTCGAAAACGAGAAGCAGATGTCGGCCTGGAATTTCGAGATCGCTAACACCGAAAGCCTGTTCGACCTGTTCCGCAAGGCTGCCGCGGAAAGCGAGAATTGCCTGGCCGCCAAGCTGCCGATCCCCGCCTATGAGCAGGCGATCAAGGCCAGCCACGTCTTCAACCTGCTGCAGGCGCGCGGCGTCATCTCGGTCGCCGAACGCCAGGCCTATATCGGCCGCGTCCGCGACCTCGCCAAAGGCGCCTGCGCGGCGTGGATGGAAAAGCACGGGTGGGCGGCGTGAGCTTGCAGAAGAAAAAGATGGTTTCGCGCGGAGGCGCGGAGGCGCGGAGGTTGCCGGTAACTCTTCCTGCGCGTAGCGCCCTGATAACAAGCCTTGCCGAAAATGGTGCGACTTCGTCGCTGCCGCGAACCCTCCGCGCCTCCGCGCCTCCGCGCGAACCAATCCTTTCTGTCGTTCATCATGCCTGATTTCCTTCTCGAACTCCTGTCCGAAGAAATCCCCGCGCGCATGCAGGAGAGGGCGCGGGGCGATCTTGCGCGGCTGTTCGAGGCAGAGATCGATAAGGCCGGGCTTGAAGCGCAAGTGATCGAGACCTTCTCGACACCGCGCCGCCTCGCGGTGATCGCCCGCGACCTGCCCGCCGAGACCGAAGCGGTCAGCGAGGAATTGAAAGGCCCGCGCGTGTCCGCCCCGCCCCAGGCGCTGGAGGGCTTCCTGCGCAAGACCGGCCTCCGCCAGGACCAGCTGACCGACCGCGACGGCGTCTGGTTCGCGGTGATCGACAAGCCCGGCCGCGCCACCGCCGAGGTGCTGGCCGAAGCCATCCCCGCGATCGTCCGCGCCTTCCCCTGGCCCAAGTCGATGCGCTGGGGCGCGGCCTCCGCCTCCACGGAAAGCCTGCGTTGGGTCCGCCCGCTGCAGGGTATCGTCGCGCTGCTGGGGCAGGAAATCGTTTCGTTCGAGATCGACGGCATCGCGTCCGGCGCGGAGACGGTCGGCCACCGCTTCCACCACCCCGGCCGCATCACCATCGGCTCGGCCGAGGATTACGCCGCGAAGCTGCGCGCCTGCCATGTGATCGTCGATCACGAGGAGCGGGAAAGCATCATCGCCACCGCCGCAACCGATGCCGCCGCTCGGGCCGGCCTCGCCCTTGTCCGCGACGTGGCGCTCTTGACGGAAAATGCCGGCCTCACCGAATGGCCGGTGCCGCTGCTGGGGTCCTTCGACCCGGCCTTCCTGGAGGTCCCGCCCGAAGTCATCCAGCTGACGATGGCGACCAACCAGAAATATTTCGCGGTGCAGGACGGGGACGGCAAGCTCGCCCCCAACTTCGTCTGCACCGCCAATATCGACGCGCATGACGGCGGCGCGGCGATCGTCGCCGGCAACCGCAAAGTGCTCGCGGCTCGGCTGTCCGACGCGAAATTCTTCTGGGAGCAGGACCTGAAGGTCCGCCTCGAGGACCAGGCACAGAAGCTCGGCCAGATCGTCTTTCACGAAAAGCTCGGCACGGTGGCGGACAAGGTCGAACGCGTCGCGAAACTGGCAAGATGGCTGGTGGAAGAGGGGATCGTTGGGGGTTCAAGTCCCTCCTCCGCTACCAACTCCGCTCGTCCCGAGCGAAGTCGAGGGGCGCAGGCACAGAATTCGGACCCGCGCCCCTCGACTACGCTCGGGACGAGCGAGTTGGCGGACATGGCGGAGCAGGCCGCCCGGCTCTGCAAGGCCGATCTCGTCACCGGCATGGTCGGCGAATTCCCCGAGCTGCAGGGCGTGATGGGCGGCTATTACGCCCGCGCCCAGGGCCACCCCGACGCCGTCGCAGACGCGATCCGCGACCACTACAAACCCGTCGGCCAGGGCGACGACGTGCCGACTGCGCCTGTTACAGTCGCGGTCAGCTTGGCGGACAAGCTAGATACGCTGTTTTCGTTCTTTCTTGTGCGCCTGGTGCCGACCGGATCGAAAGATCCATTTGCGCTCCGCAGAGCAGCAATGGGTGTGATTGCCCTTTTGACCCGGCATGACCTCAGGCTCTCACTCGCCGCAATCTACAGCTTTCTGTGGCCGCTGTGGAAAAGCGCCTTCGGTACGCGATTAGAGGGCCTCGGCAGCTACGAGAGCCTGAGCCAGCACGACTGGTTCCCTGCGTACGAGTTGAGCCAAGACAAGAAGCAGCTCCGTCTCTTTTACAAAGAGGAAAAGCAGGCGAGCTGGGATGTCAGCAGTGATGAACTGCCCGTCGTAGAGGCTTGGCTAAATGTGCTGTTTGGAGAAGAGATTGGCGACACTCTCCTCCTCGATTTCTTCGCCGACCGTCTCAAGGTCCAGCAGCGCGAGGCAGGCGTTCGCCACGATTTGATCGATGCGGTGTTCGCGCTTGGCCAAGAAACAGGAGACGCTGAGGACGACCTCGTCCGTCTGCTCGCCCGCGTGAAGGCGCTGCAATCCTTCGTCGAACGGCAAGAGGGCCGCGACCTGCTCGCCGGCTACAAGCGCGCCGCGAATATTTTGAAGAAGGAAAACTGGACCGTCACCCCGGCGAAGGCCGGGGTCCAGGAGTCGTCTGTTGAGGGGCTGGATCCCGGCCTTCGCCGGGATGACGACCTTTCAAAGAGTGACGCTGCGGAGCCTGAGGAACAGGCGTTGATCGCCGCGCTCGATTCGGCCGAGCCGCGCGCGCGGGCGGCGGTCGCGGAGGAGGATTTCGAGGGGGCGATGGCGGCATTGGCGAGCTTGCGCGGGCCGGTGGACGCGTTTTTCGAGAAAGTGACGGTCAACGATGCCGATCCGGCCAAACGCGCGGCGCGGCTGGCCCTGCTCGCCCGCATGCGCGACGCCGTGCATCAGGTCGCCGATTTCTCGCGGATCGAGGGATGACGGTGGCCCCAACTCCCGTTTGTTTCGAGCGAAGTCGAGAAACGCCGGCACCGAGCTTCTCGACTTCGCTCGACGCGAACGGTGAACAGCATGGTCAGTGCGACCTTTCGTGAACATTCGGCCTGCTGAACAGGAATCCAGAATGACGCAATACGTGTACCGCTTCGGCGGCGGAGTGTCGAACGGGGGGCAGGGCGACAAGAACCTGCTCGGCGGCAAGGGCGCCAATCTGGACGGCATGGCCTCGATCGGCCTGCCGGTGCCGCCGGGCTTCACGATCAGCACGCCGGTCTGCGCGCTCTATTACGATGGGGGCGAACGCTTCCCGGACAGCCTGAAGGCCGAAGTCGCGAAAGGCATCGCGCATATCGAGGCGATCACGGGCAAGACCTTCGGCGACGCGGCCGATCCGCTGCTCGTCTCGGTCCGGTCTGGCGCGCGGGTGTCGATGCCGGGCATGATGGACACGGTGCTGAACCTGGGCCTCAACGACGCGACGGTCGAGGGCCTCGCCGCCACCTCCGGCGACGAGAGGTTCGCCTGGGACAGCTATCGCCGCTTCATCCAGATGTATTCGGACGTGGTGCTGGGTCTGGATCACGGCAGCTTCGAGGAAGCGCTGGAAGTCGCCAAGGAGGATCAGGGCCATTTCCTCGATACCGACATGTCGGCCGACGATTGGAAAGCCTTGGTCGCCGAATACAAGAAGCTGGTCGAGGCGCAGTGGGGAAAGCCCTTCCCGCAAGGCGTGCACGATCAGCTCTGGGGCGCGATCGGCGCGGTGTTCGGATCGTGGGAATCGGACCGCGCCAGAGTCTATCGCCGCCTGAACGGCATCCCCGGCGATTGGGGTACTGCCGTCAATGTGCAGGCGATGGTGTTCGGTAATATGGGGCAGACGTCGGCGACCGGCGTCGCCTTCACCCGCAACCCCTCGACCGGGGAGCGCGCTTATTATGGTGAGTTCCTGATCAACGCGCAGGGCGAGGATGTCGTCGCCGGCATCCGCACGCCGCAATATCTGACCCGTGCGGCGCGCGAGGCGGCGGGCGCCAGGCCGCTCTCGATGGAAGAGGCGATGCCGGAGACCTATGGCGAGCTTGCCCGGGTCTTCGATCTGCTCGAGACCCATTATCGCGACATGCAGGACATCGAGTTCACCGTGGAGCGCGGCACGCTCTGGATGTTGCAGACTCGCTCCGGCAAGCGCACCGCCAAGGCGGCGCTGAAAATGGCCGTGGACATGGCGGGCGAGGGGCTGATCAGCGAGCGCGAGGCGGTTGGCCGCGTCGATCCTGGCGCGCTCGACCAGCTGCTTCACCCGACGCTCGATCCCGAAGCGCCACGCGACGTGCTGACCAAGGGGCTGCCGGCTTCACCCGGAGCCGCCTCGGGCGCGGTCGTGTTCGACGCCGACACGGCGGAAAAGCGCGCGGAGCTGGGCGATGCCGTCATCCTCGTCCGGGTCGAGACGTCGCCGGAGGATATTCACGGCATGCACGCGGCGCGGGGCATCCTGACCGCGCGCGGCGGCATGACGTCGCACGCCGCCGTCGTCGCGCGCGGCATGGGCCGGCCCTGCGTGTCGGGCGCGGGAACGCTCGCGATCGACGCGAAGGCAAAGCAGTTCCGCATCGGCAACCGCACGATCGGCGAGGGCGACATCATCACGATCGACGGCGCGACCGGCGAGGTGATGGCGGGCGCGGTGCCGACCGTGCAGCCGGAGCTTGCCGGCGATTTTGGCGCGCTGATGGTGTGGGCGGACAAGGTTCGCCGCCTGAAAGTCCGCACCAATGCCGAAACGCCCGCCGATTGCCGCACCGCGCGCGATTTTGGCGCGGAAGGCATCGGCTTGTGCCGCACCGAGCACATGTTCTTCGACGCGGCGCGGATCACCGCCGTCCGCCAGATGATCCTCGCCGACAGCGAAAAGGGCCGGCGGGCCGCGCTCGACAAATTGCTGCCGGAGCAGCGCGCCGACTTCGCCGCGATCTTCGAGATCATGGCGGGCCTGCCGGTCACCATCCGCCTGCTCGACCCGCCGTTGCACGAGTTCCTTCCGCATGAAGAGGCGGAGTTCGAGGAAGTGGCGCAAGCTGCCGGCGTCGGCGTCGAAACGCTGAAGCGCCGCGCGGCGGAGTTGCACGAGTTCAACCCGATGCTCGGCCATCGCGGCTGCCGCCTGGGCGTCACCTATCCCGAAATCTACGAGATGCAGGCGCGGGCCATCTTCGAGGCGGCCGCCGAGGTGGTGGAGCGGACCGGCCAGGCGCCGATCCCCGAAGTCATGGTCCCGCTCGTCGCCACCCGGCGCGAACTCGAGCTGATGAAGGACGTAATCGATCGAACCGCCGAAGCCGTGTTCGCGGAGAATGGCCGGCGGGTGGATTACCTCGTCGGTACGATGATCGAGCTGCCGCGGGCCGCGCTAAGAGCCGGCGAGATCGCCGAGGTCGGTGCCTTTTTCAGCTTCGGCACCAACGATCTGACCCAGACGACCCTTGGCGTGTCGCGCGACGATGCCGGCCGCTTCCTTACGTCTTACGTGGACAAGGGCATCTTCGCCCGCGACCCGTTCGTATCGATCGACGTGGAAGGCGTCGGCGAACTGATCAGGCTCGCCGCCGAACGCGGCCGCGCGACGCGGGCCGACATCAAGCTCGGCATCTGCGGCGAACATGGCGGCGACCCCGCTTCGATCGCCTTTTGCGAGAGCGTCGGCCTCGATTACGTCAGCGCCTCGCCCTACCGCGTCCCGATCGCCCGGCTCGCGGCTGCGCAGGCTGCCCTGAAGGGTTAGCGAATCCGCCTGATGACCCGGTTGCCGTCGGCATCGATCTCGATCCTCTCATCGGGCCGCAGATCGAGATTGTCGATCCGGCTGCCTGCGGCATCGTCGCGAACGACGGCCGCGGGTCGCGCCCGTTCATACTCGGCGATGCGGCGTTCATGTTCCGCCGCGCGCTTGTCGGCCTCCGCGATCCGCGCGTCATAGTCGCGCTTGGTCGCGGCATGCGCGTCGCGCTCGGTCGCCAGTTCGCGCTTCCAGCGGCCGCCGCCGGATCGCGACATCAGACCCAGCACCCAGCCCAGTACTAGCGTCAAGCCCAGGATCATCCAAAAAGCAGGCGTGAAATCCACGGCACCTCTCCCTTGTTACGGAGAGAGAACGGCCGGGATGCCCCGGCCGTTCCTTACTTGAAGTTGTCGGCGATCGAGCAGGCCGCCGGGCCGAGGATGACGATGAACAGCACCGGCAGGATGAAGCAGATCAGCGGCACGGTCATGATCGCTGGCAGCCGCGCCGCCTTTTCCTCGGCGCGCATCATGCGCTCGTTGCGGAACTCGGCCGACAGCACGCGCAGCGCGGAGGCGAGCGGCGTGCCGTATTTCTCGGTCTGGATCATCGTCGTGACGACGCCGCGCACCGCGTCCAGATCGACGCGGGTGGCGAGGTTCTCGAACGCCTGGCGGCGTTCGGTCAGGAAGCCCAGCTCGATCGAGGTCAGCATGAACTCGTCGCCCAGCTCCGGATAGCCCTTGCCAAGCTCGCGGGCCACGCGGCCGAATGCGGCGTCGACGGTGAGGCCTGCTTCGGCGCAGATCACGAGCAGGTCGAGCGCGTCGGGCAGGCCTTTGCGGATCGCGTCGCTGCGCTTCGAAATCTTGTTCTTCAGGTAAATGTCCGGCGCTTTGTAGCTGCCGATCAGCGCCGCAGCGGTCGCCATGAACTTCTTGAACGGACCCCATTCCGGGAAATACTGCACCCAATAGATCATCACGACCGCGCCGATGCCGAAGATGATCGGCAGCATCAGGCGGCCGAAAATCACGGCGACGGCGGCGTCCTTGGAACGGATGCCGGCCTGCATCAGCTTGATCTGCGCGGCCTTCAACTGCTCGTCCTGCAGCACTTTGAGCGAACCGAGCAGCGAGCGCATCCGGTCGGTCGTCTCGTTGCGGGCGTTGAGCTTGGCGCGCCGCTTCGAGCTGGACGCGGTGATGCCCGCCTTCAGCTGTTCCCGGCGGTCGTTCAGCGCCTTCACGCGGCGCGCCATCGGGTCCTTCACGGTCATGATCGCGTAGAGCGCGACCAGCACCATGAAGGTCGCGACGCCGGCCAGCAGCGTTGCTGCCCAGAGGACGTCGATACCAAGGACAGTCGGACCGGTCGCGGTTTCCATATCAAATCTCGAAATTGACCATCTTGGCCATGATGAAGGCGCCGATGCCCATCCACACCAGGCCGCCAAGGCCCGCGACCATCAAGCGCTCATCCTTCAGGAAGTTCGCCATGTAATCGTTGTTGATGAACCAGATGAGGCCGAAGACGATGAACGGCAGCGAGCCGACAATGTAAGCGGAGGCCTTCGATTCCGACGACATCGCCTTGATCTTCAGCTTCATCTGCGCGCGCTTGCGCAGCACGTCGGCAAGGTTGCTGAGGGTTTCCGCCAGGTTGCCGCCGGTCTCGCGCTGGATCGCGAGCGTGATGCAGAAGAACTGGAACTCCGCCGTGCCGAGCCGGTCGGCGGTTTCCTGAAGCGCCTGCTCCATCGTCCGGCCGATCTTCATCTTGTCGACGATCGTCCGGAATTCCTCACCCACCGGATCGGGGATTTCGGATGCGACCACGCCCAGGGTCTCGGAGATCGGCAAGCCGGCGCGCAGGCCGCGCACCAGCAGCTCGATCGCATCCGGGAAGCGCACGGTGAACTTGTTGATGCGCTTCTTGATAAGGTGGCCCACCGCCATGTGCGGCAGGCCGAGGCCGATCATGAGGCCTCCAAAAAGCCCCAGCAGCGCGGGTGCGCCCTTGATCATCGCCAATGCCGCGATGGCGAGCGCGATCGCCACATTTGCCGCCGCGTAGTGACCGACCGACCAACTCTTGCCGGTCATCGCCAGCCGCTTCTTCAGCAGCGCCGGCTTGGGCAGGAAGCGCGCGGCGAAACTGTCCATCCGCGTGTCGCCGGCCGTGGTGATGCGGCGCATCTTTTCTTCGACGCTGAGAGCGCCACCGCCGCGGTGGCGGTCGCGCAGCCCCTCGAGCCGCCGCTTTTGCGCCTTGCCGCTCGATGGGCCGGAGAACGCGACGAGCAGCAGCGCGAGCGCCATCACCGCGCCGAGCAGGAGAAAGAAGAGCTGCGACATCGCCGCCTGGACCCCTTATGCTTTCTTCTTCGGGAACTTGACCTTGAAGCTGCCGAGCTTGCCGAGCAGCGACCCGCCACCGGCCTCGGCCACATCTTCGTCATCGCCGGACGCGGAGATCAGCCGTCCGGCAAGCGCGTGCAGCGCCTGGCCGGCCTTCGCGCTCTTGCCCGACTCGGCGACCGGCTTGCCCAGCTTCGCCGCCTGCGCGGCGAGCTTCTGGTCGAGCGGTACCACGAAATCGATCTTGCGCTCGATCGAGGCCTCGAAATCCTTGCGGCTCAGCTCCGGCACGCCGCCAGTCGTGACCTTGTTGGCGACGACGATCACCGAAGCGTTGGGCGCATGGCTCTTGAACCACGACAGGAAGCGGATGCAATCGCGCGCCGCCGCCAGCGTGATTTCAGTGACCAGCACGACCGAGTTCAGGTCCTGCACCAGCATCGGATGCTGCACCAGCATGTGGCGCGGCAGATCGATCACCGTGCATTCGAACGCAGCGCGAATTTCTTCCTGCAGCTGGAAGAAGGCCGATCCGTCCGTCATCAGCGGTTGATTGATCGGCGCTTCCGCCGACAGCACCGCGAGCTTTTCGTTCACGCGCACCAGCGCGCGTTCGATGAACAAACCGTCGATGCGGCTCGGATTCTCGATCGCGTCGGTGAGGCCACGGCCGGGCTCGAGGTCGAGCGCCAGCGCGTCGGTGCCGAAATGCACGTCAAGGTCCAGCAGCGCGGTCGATCGCGAATCCTTGTCGCCGAACAGCCATGCGAGCGAGGCCGCGACCGTGGAGGCGCCGACACCGCCGCGCGCACCGATGACGGCGGTCATCAGATGCGGACGGTCCTGCGCCGCCTCCACATGCTTAGGCGCGCTGAACACCGCCTGGGCCGACGCGAAGGAATCGCGCAGCTGATCGGCATGCAAGGGCTTCAGCAGATAATCCTGGATGCCGCTGACGACGAGGTCGCGGTAGAGGCGGACATCGTTGGTCATGCCCATCGCGATCACGACCGTGCCGGGTTCGCAGACCTCGGCCAAAGCATTGATCTCGTTGAGCGGCTCGCGCGTCTCGGACAGATCGACCAGCAGGACGTTCGGGCTGGCCGAAACGGCCAGGTTCTGCACGGCCGCGCGTAGCCCGCCGCGCACGACTTTTTCCGGTGACCAGCCCATTTCGACCGCGATCGGACGGATCGCGTCGGCAGCGCTGTCGTCGCAGACATAGGCCACGAACGGATCACGCAAGCTCGCGGACCGCGTGGGGCTCCAGGGTGCGTTCATGTCAGTTTCCCTTGCCCGTGGATTCGTTCTTGAGACCCTGTTTCCCGGTGGGAACGGTGTCTCGATAGTTCCGGATCGCCTTGCTCGACGTCACCGGGTCGGTCGCGGCGCCCGCCTCGCGGCCCTGCACGAGGTCCAGCGGATCGGCGACCATCGCCGCGAGCGCCGCGTTATTCGCGCAGCCGTAATTCGACATGGCGGAGCTGGAGAAATCCGGACTCGAAGGACGGCTCCAATCCGGGCAGCCCGCGACCCTGGCGCTCGCGCGGCTGACGACCACGCGTACGGTGCCGGGCGCGATCGCGCCGGCCGTGACGGGAGCGTTGCCGGTCAGTGTCATGCCGCGACGGCCCAGAAGAGCCTGGACTTCACTCTGCACGGCGCCCGATCCTGCCGGGTCGTCGACCGAGACGCGGTCGCCGAAGGCGAGGTCGATCGAACGGAACCAGCCTTCCAGCCGGTCTTGTTCGCCCTGGCCCAGGCCATAGCCGCCGCTATTCAGATCAATCACATAATCGGTGCGCTGAACGACAGGCTGGTGAACCGATTCGACACCGCGATTTTCCGTACCCATGCAGGCCGGCAACGCCAGCGCCAGGGCGATCAGGGGCAGGGACTTGAGAGTCATCATCGTCTCCTTGGGCGCGCGCATCACTTGATCGAAAAACCGGGCGCCGGCTGGGCGTCGGCCAGCTTCTTGCCCTTCGGCGAAGCGCTCGGCACCTGCGGGGCAGGCGCGGCCTGGCCGATCGGCCGGCCCGGCACCACGGTCTGGGTCTGCGGCGGCGCGAGAGTCGGCACGGGCCGGCCTTCGCTCGTCGGGCTGCTGGAAAAGGTCTTGCCCATGAACACGCGCGCGGCGTCGGTCGAGGCCTTGTAGCCGTCGGTGGGCAGCGGGATCGAGCCGTTAGTCGGCTTCACGAGATACGGCGTGATGATGATCATCAGTTCGGTCTCGCTGCGCCGGAAACGGCTGGAGCGGAACAGCGTGCCAAGGATCGGCACGTCACCGATGCCCGGCGCCTTGTCGATCTGGTTGAAATGCTTGTTCTGCAGCAGGCCGCCGATCATGAAGCTCTGGCCCGAGCCGAGTTCCACCGTGGTTTCCGCCCGGCGCGTGGTTAGCGCGGGGATCTGGAAGCCGCTGAGAGTGACCGATCCCGTCGAGGTCAGTTCCGACACTTCGGGGCGGACGCGCATCGAGATGCGGCCGTCCGCCAGCACGGTCGGGGTGAACGATAGGCTGACGCCGTACTGCTTATACTCGATGCCGATCTGGCCGAGGCCCTGGGCGAGCGGGATGGGGATTTCGCCGCCGGCCAGGAAGCTCGCCGTCTCGCCGGACAGCGCGGTCAGGTTCGGATTGGCGAGCGTTGAGACCAGGCCTTCGTTCTCGGCCAGGTCGATCGCCGAAGCGATATCGATGCCGAAAAGGCGGCCGAGCAGCGCGATGTTGGTGCGGCCCGCGCCTTGTCCCAAGGTGCTCAGATTGTAGAAGGCGCCCGGATTGGCCGGGTTGACCGGAAAACCCGTCGCCGGATTGACCGGGATGGTGCCCGTCGCGCCCGGGAAGTAGTTCGACGCCGGCACGGTCGGGAATTTCGAGACGTCGACATTGCCGATCGATCCAAAATTGCGGCCCTGCGCGATGCCGAACATGAAGCCGCCGGTCTGATCGCGGGTCAGCAGGTTGGTGCCGATTTCCTTGACCAGGTCGCGGCTGACTTCGGCGATGCGAACCTGCAGGTTGACCTGCAGCGGCGTCGCGGTGCGCAGCCGGTTGATCACACCCATCTTGAGCGACGCGCCCGGATCGGATGGGTTGACGCCGGGGTTCAGCGCGGTCAGCACCAGCCGCTCGACGGCGGCGCTGTCATCGGGCGAAGCGACCGTGCCCGTGATGACGGCCAGCTGGCCCGCGCTCGTCACCGCGACGTCGGAATCTGGAAATGCCAGCTTCAGCATCTTGTCGAGCGACGTGATGTTCTGGTTCACTCGCACGTTGGTCGCGTAGATGACCTGGCCCGAAGCGGTGGTGGCGAACACCGTCGCTTCGCCATTTTCCTTGCCGAACAGATGAATCTGGCGCGGGTTGCTGACATAGACGTCGGCGACCTTGTCATTCGAGGTCCAGACGTTCGAAACACTGGCTGGCAGCGTGACGAGCTGGCCTTGGCCGACCGACAGCAGCACTTCGCTGGTCGGGCGCTGAGTCCCCGCCGGCAGCGCGCCGACGCGGGCCTTGCCCGGCGCGGCGAACGCCGGAGCTGTGATGCCGCCGGCGAGCAGGACGGCGAGCGCCGCTGCGACCGAACGAGTCACGATCTTTGTCTTGCGCATCTTATTTACCCCCAACCGGGACATCGGTCACCGCATTGCCGCGGGCGACCTTGACGACGGGACCGGCTTGAAACGACCCGCCGCCGCCCTGCGCCATCGCCGGAGCAGCGGGTGCCGACGGGACAACGCTCGGGACAGTGCGGCGCGCGAAGCGCGACACATCGCCGCCGGTGACGAAAGTGGTGTCGGTGTCGATCGGACGCGACGCGACCGCGAGCAGGATCTGCCGCTCAGCCTTCGGATCCTTGGTATCGCCCACCGACACTTCGCCGGCAGCGATCGCGCGCTCCAGCTCGGCATTGTTGTCAGCGATCGAGCGCAGCGACAGCGACAGCGAACCGAGCGACTGCGCGACGGCGATCTTCTCGGCGATGCGGGGCGTTGACTCCAGCGTCACGGTCGAGAAGGTCTTGACCTCGGTCTTGCCTTCCTTGGTCTCGGTGTCGGTCCGCTGGTCGGTGGCGAGCACGCGAATGTTGCGAACGAAAGTCTCGGAGGTCTTCAACGCCGGGCCATTGCCGCCGCCTTCGACCGCCTGGGTCAGCATCAGGTCGATGCGATCGCCCGGAAACACGAAGCCGGCGACGCCGCTCTGCGCGGAAACCGCGATCGTGACCGCGCGCATGCCGGGGCCAAGCGCGGCGGCGAGAAAGCCGCGGTCGCCGGGTTTCACCACGGCGCCCTGGGTGATCGGCTGCCCGGCGGTGATCGCGTAACGGACCACAGTGCCGGGCTGCGGAGGCGGCACTTCGCCCTGCAGATAATAGGCTTCCTGGACGAGTTCCTTCGGCCAGGGCTGGAAGCGGAAGCTGTCCGCCTGCAGGATCGTGCCGACGGGAAGAGCCCGAGTCGCGACAAGCACTTGGGGACCGTCCGGCTTGGGCGCCTCCGCCGCCTGGGCGGGGCTGCCGGAGTTGCTGAACAGGCTCCGTGCCATCACGGCAGTGACGGCTGCGATGACGAGCGCGCCCACCAGCAAAGCGATTTTTCTTACATCCACGTCGGACGACTCCTGCATGCGGGTCCACGACCCTCGGCAATCGTCATGAAGCGAACTGGTTAAGATAGGGTTCGCTCACGACCCACAATCCGGCGATGGCGATGGCGACGCCGTATGGTATCTCGGGATTGGCACTCAATTTGCGGATCTTGTGGACGGCGATCACGATCAGCGTCAGCACGCCGCCGAGCAACGACATGATCACGAGCAGCTTGATGAAGGGCAGCACCGGCAGCCACAGCGCGAGCGCGCCCAGCAGCTTGACGTCGCCGCCGCCCATCCAGCCCATCGCGAACAAGCCGGCGAAAATCGCGAAGGCGGCAATGCCGAGGCCCAGCTGGATCGCGATGTCCGGCCACAGCGTCATGCCCGCCGCCCACCAGTAAAGCGGCGCGAGCAGCGCGATAGCCAGGTTCAGCCAGTTCGCGATGATGCGCGATTTGAGATCGGTGGCCGCCGCGACGAGCAGCAGCACGCAAAGCATCGCGAGCAGGATTTGAGCCATCATGCACGCGGCTCTAGACGCCAAGCCTTGCGAACCCGTAACCAGCCGCCATGAGCTTCGACAGGCGCGTCGTCCCGGCGGGGGCATCGATCGGCAGCTGGGCGGCGGCGGATGGTTGGCCGCACCGCACTTTCGGCTGGCCCTCAGGCGGCGGGCGAGGCTCGCTGTTGTTCCTGGGCGGGCGGGGCGACGTCTTCGAGAAGTATTTCGAGGCGTTCGATCATTGGCGCCGCGCGGGCTGGTCGGTCGCGAGTTTCGACTGGCGCGGGCAGGGCGGGTCCGGCCGATTGTCGAACAACACGCTCTGCGGTCATGCCGATGATTTCGCGCCCTGGATCGAAGACCTGGCCGCCTTCTATGCGGATTGGGCCGCAGCCAACCCCGGACCGCATGCGATCATCTGCCACTCGATGGGCGGACACCTGACCCTGCGCGCGCTGGCGGAAAAGCGGATCGCGCCCGATGCCGCGGTGCTGGTCGCGCCGATGCTGGGGCTGAAGAGTCCGCCGTTCGGCGCGCGGCTGGGTTCGTGGATCGCGGCGTTGATGTGCCGCATTGGCGATCCGAAGCGGCTCGCCTGGAAGACCAATGAGCGGCCCGGCGTCCCCAGCCGCGCCCGCCAGGCGCTGCTGACCCACGATCCCGACCGCTATGAGGACGAGCTCTGGTGGAAGGAGAAACTGCCGGAGATCGCGCTTGGTCCGCCCAGCTGGGCCTGGGTCGCGGCGGCCTATCGATCGACGCTGGCGCTGGAAAAGCCCGGCACGCTCGAATCGGTGACGACGCCGATATTGGTGCTGGAAGCGACGGCGGACCGGCTGGTGGACCCGGCCGCGATCGAGCGCCAGGCAGCGCGCCTGCCCAATGCGGAGTTGCGCGCCTGGGGTGCGGAATCGGCGCACGAAATCCTCCGTGAGGCCGACCCGGTCCGCGACGCGGCTTTGCAAGCGATCGACCGCTTCCTCGACGCCCGCGCACCGCGCGCATGAGCCGTTTCGACGTCGCCATCGTCGGTGCGGGCATCGCCGGCGCCAGCCTTGCTGCGGAACTGGCGCCGCACGCCTCGGTGCTGCTGCTGGAGGGTGAGGACCAGCCCGGCTATCATGCGACCGGCCGCTCGGCCGCGTTCTGGTCGGAAACCTATGGCGGTCCGCTGATCCAGCCGCTCACCACCGCATCCGGGCCGTGGCTGCACGACGCCGGCGTGCTGACTCCACGCGGGGAATTGTACCTGCTGCGCGAGGGGGATGCGGAGGCCGCCGATCGCTTCGCAGCCGAGTTCGCCGATCGCGTGCGGCTGGAACGCTGGACCTCGGAAGAGGTGCGCCGGCGCTTCCTTCCCGCGCTCGCCGAGGAATGGACCGGGGCGCTCTGGATGCCGAGCTGCCAGGACATCGATGTCGCGGGCGCGCACCACCTGTTCCTCAAGAGCGCGCGGCAGGCTGGCGCGACGCTCCGAAACGCGGCGCCGCTGGAGCGCGCGGCGCCCGGTGCGTCCGGCTGGTCGCTCGTCGCGGGCGGAGAAGAGATCGGGGCCGGCATCCTCGTCAATGCAGCGGGTGCCTGGGCCGACACCGTCGCCGGGCTTGCCGGCGTTGCCCCGATCGGCATCCAGCCCTATCGCCGCACGGTCGTGCAGCTGGAGGTCGATCCGGCCGCCTCGGCCGATCTGCCACTGGTCATGGCGATGGACGGCAGCTTCTATTTCAAGCCCGAGGCCGGCGGCCGGCTTTGGCTCAGCCCGCATGACGAAACACCGGTCGATCCGCACGATGTCGCGCCCGAGGAAATCGATGTCGCCATCGCCATCGACCGTTTCGAAACAGCGACCCGCTGGCCGATTCGCCGTGTCGAGCGGCGCTGGGCGGGCCTGCGCAGCTTCGCGCCCGACCGCCTGCCGGTCTATGGATTCGACCCGTCCAACCCTCGCTTCTTCTGGTGCGCCGGCCAAGGCGGCTTCGGCATCCAGACCGCGCCGGCTGCGGCGCGCATGGCTGCGGGTCTGTTGCTCGGCCGGACGGCGGGAGAGGTGGACTCCGCGCCGTATCTGCCGGATCGGTTCCGCTAACCCATCATCAGCGCATCGATGGCACCTTGAAGGATGTATGCCGCCGCCAGCTTGTCGACCAGCTCCGCGCGGCGGGCGCGGCTGGCATCGGCATCCAGCAGAGTGCGGGTCACTGCCTGGGTGGACCAGCGCTCGTCCCACAGCAGGATCGGCAAACCCAGCGGCTCCAGATTGCGGGCGAAGGCGCGGACCGACTGGGTGCGCGGCGAATCGCTGCCGTCCAGGTTGAGCGGCAGGCCTATCACCACGCCCTTCACCGCCTGCGATGCGATCAGTTTTTCCAGTGCGGCCTTGTCCGCCGAGAATTTGCCGCGCCGGATCAGTTCGGCAGGACTCGCGATCGACCAGCCAGCATCGCATAGCGCGATGCCGATCGTTTTCGTGCCGACGTCCAGCCCGATCAGCCGCCCGCCTTCCGGGAGGGCAGGGCGGAAATCGAGAGCCGATGCCGTGATCACCTCGCCTGTGCTCCGGCGAAGGCCGGAGCCCTGCGACGCAACGCTCCGGCCTTCGCCGGAGCACTATTAGTGCCTCCATATGCCGCCAGCCGTCGCGCGGCATCGGCGCGGACATTGGCCCAGAACAGGCTGATGTCGAACACGTGATAATTGTTGCCGGGCAGCACATAGGGGCCAAGCTTGGGTCCCGGCCCGATCAGCAGGATGCCGCGCCCTTCGCAGCGGGCGGGGACCAGGCCGGGCTTGATCTCCGCTGTCGAGAAATCGTCGCTGGGGAAAAGCGTGCCGAGGTTGGCCTCGGCAGGCGCGGCGCCATCCTTGGTGCCGGTGATCGGGTTGGTGCACAGAAACGCGGTGCCCTTGCGCGGCTGACCGTTGAAGCCCGTGGTCGCGTCATAGGTGTCGAGGATCAGCTGCGGATCGGCCGGCTCGCCGAAGCTTTGCCACGACAGCAGGCAGCGCGCCTGGTCAGCGGTCTCACATGCTGGAAAGCCCAGCGCGGCGATATCGGTTTCCAGCGAAATCGGCCAGCCTACGACATAGGCCGCGATCACGCGCTTCGCGAGCGGCGTGCCGGCGACCTTCTCGCGCAGCAGCCGCGTCAGGTGCAGCGCACCCTGGCTATGTCCGGCGAGGAAGATCGGCTGATCCTTCGGAATGTCCCGGACGAATTCGTCGAACGCGAGCGCGACGTCCTGATAGGCAAGGTTCAGCGCCTTGCGCGCATCGTCCTCGGTGGTCAGGAACGCGCCGAACGTGGCCTGCCGATATTTGGGCGCCCATATCTCGGCGACCTCGTTCCACGCGCTCGCCTGGCCGCGGATGAAAAGGCGCGCGCGGTCGTTCGCCTCCGCATTGTCGAGCGGCATGTTCCAGGCGTTGCGGTCGAGGAAGCTGGTCGGATGGATGAAGAACAAGGCCGCCTTCGGCTTCGGGTTCGGCGCATAGCCGGCCGGCACCCACAATGCCGGGTCGTTCGCGGTGTTCGGCGGACGCGAATACCACATGCGCGGGTCCGCATAGGCTGCTTGGGGCTGGGCCGGTTCCGCCTTGAACGCGACCGTCGGCACCAAAGCCTTGGTGATCAGCTGCTGGCCCCAGAGCTGCCAGACCACGCCGGCTCCGACCAGCAACGCGATCACGGCGGCGACGAAATACAGGAATTTGCGATCCAACTTCTTTCCTTCGTCACCCCGGACTTGGTCCGGGGTCCCGCTATTCTCCGAACCCTAAGGAAGAAGCGGGACCCCGGGTCAAGCCCGGGGTGACGGGATGGGTGGTTGCTCAGCCGAGGCCCCAATGCTAGCCGCCCGGCCATGTCCGTCGATCTGGCCACTGTCCGCAAAGTCGCGGGTCTCGCGCGCATCGCGATCAGCGATGCCGAGGCTGAAGCGCTCGTCCCCGAACTCAACAATATTCTCGGCTGGATCGAGCAGTTGCGAGAGGTGGATACGTCCTCGGTGCAGCCGATGACCGCCGTCATCGCCAACCATCTTCGCCTGCGCGACGACGTCGTCACCGAAGGCGATATTCGCGACAAGGTGCTCGCCAACGCGCCCCAGGCCGAACACGGCTTCTTCGCCGTGCCAAAGGTGATCGAATAGTGACCGCCCTTACTGACTTGACCGTTGCCGAGCTGCGCGACGGCTTCCGGGCCGGAGACTTTTCCGCGCGCGAAGCGGCGGAGGCGTTCAACGCGGCCGTCGCCGGCGCGAAGACGCTGAACGCCTTTCTGGTCGAAACCCCGGACCACGCGCTCGCCGCCGCCGACGCCGCCGACAAGGCGCGCGCGGCCGGCGAGGACGCCAAGCCGCTCGCTGGCGTGCCGCTCGGCATCAAGGACCTGTTCTGTACCGAGGGCGTGCCGACCACCGCCGCATCCAACATCCTGGGCGGGTTCACGCCGCCTTATGAATCGACGATCACCGCGAATCTGTGGCGGGCGGGCGCGGGCATGCTCGGCAAGCTCAACATGGACCAGTTCGCGATGGGCTCGTCGAATGAGACGAGCGCGTTCGGAGATGTGATCTCGCCCTGGCGGCGGAGCGATGGCGGCAACGCCCCGCTCGCCCCAGGCGGATCGTCGGGGGGAAGCGCGGCGGCGGTCGCTGGCCGCATCGCGCCGGCAGCGACCGGCACCGACACGGGGGGCTCGATCCGCCAGCCCGCCGCCTTCACCGGCATCGCCGGCATCAAGCCGACCTATGGCCGTTGCTCGCGCTGGGGTGTGGTCGCCTTCGCCTCCTCGTTGGACCAGGCCGGGCCGATGGCACGCACTGTCCGCGACTGCGCGATCATGCTGGAGGCGATGAGCGGCTTCGATTCGAAGGACGCGACCTCGCTCGACCTTCCCGTCCCGGCCTGGGAGAGAGGCCTGTCTTCCGGCCTCAAGGGCAAGCGCATCGGCATTCCGAAAGAATACCGGGTCGATAATATGCCCGCGGAGATCGACGCGTTGTGGCAGCGCGGCATCGCGTTCGTGAAGGATGCCGGCGCCGAGGTGGTCGAGGTGTCGCTGCCCCACACCAAATACGCGCTTCCCGCCTATTACATCATCGCGCCGGCCGAGGCGTCGTCGAACCTCGCCCGCTATGACGGCGTCCGCTATGGCCTGCGCGACCTGCCGGATGGCGCCGGCCTGCAGGATATGTATGCCGCCACGCGCGCCGCCGGTTTCGGCCAGGAAGTGAAGCGCCGTATCCTGATCGGCACCTATGTGCTCTCGGCCGGCTTTTATGACGCCTATTACAATCAGGCTCAGAAGGTCCGGGCGCTGATCGCTCGCGATTTCGATGATGCCTGGGAGAAATGCGACCTGCTGCTGACGCCGACCGCGCCGTCCGCCGCTTTCGCGCTGGGCGAGAAATCGGCCGATCCGCTCGCCATGTATTTGAACGACGTCTTCACCGTGCCGTCGTCGCTCGCCGGGCTGCCCGCGATGTCGGTGCCGGCGGGGCTGGACGGGCAGGGCCTGCCGCTCGGCCTTCAGGTCATTGGCAAGGCGTTCGACGAGCAGGGCGTTCTCGATGCGGGTCTGGCTATCGAAGATCGTGCAGGATTCACCGCAAGACCGGAGTGTTGGTGGTAATGTTGTGCTGAAGGCGCCCTGTGCAGGGCGTGAATCAGAGTTTGAGGCCGGTCTTCGACCGGGTTGCGGTGGCGTATGCGTGGATGTCCGCGCCCTTGTTGCGAACGATCGCGCGCCGTCGCTTGTCGCTGCCGCATTTTCAGCGCTTCGCCGACCGCGCCGGCTTCCAGCTGCGCAGCGACCATTATTACGAGCCGACCTATAACGACACCGATTTGCCCGACGATGTGACCGCGGAGCGGCAGCTGCCGGGTATCGACCTGAATGACAAAGCCCAGCTCGCCCTGATCGGGCAGCTGAATTACGGGGCCGAGCTGGAGGCACTGCCGCTGCACTCGCAGCCGGGCGCATTCGGCTATATCAATCGCATGTACGGCTTCGGCGATGCCGAACTCTATTACAGCATCATCCGCCACAAGAAGCCGAGGCGGATCATCGAGATCGGCTCCGGCAACTCGACGCTGGTTGCTTTGGAAGCGCTCGCCGCCAACAAGCGCGACGATCCGTCCTATGTCTGCGATCTTGCCTGTATCGAGCCCTATGAGATGCCGTGGCTGGAAAAGACCGGCGTCCGCGTGATCCGCGAGCGGGTCGAGCATGTCGATCTGACGGTGTTCGACGCGCTGGGTCACGACGACATTCTGTTCATCGACAGCAGCCATGTCATCCGCCCCTATGGCGATGTGTTGCACGAGTTTCAGCAGATCGTGCCGCGCGTGGCGGCGGGCGTATGGGTGCAGGTGCACGACATCTTCACGCCGCGCGATTATCCGGAGAAGTGGCTGCGCCAGCACCGGCGCCTGTGGAATGAGCAATATCTGCTTGAGAGTTTTCTTGCCTTCAACAGCCGGTTCGAGGTGATCTGCGCGGCCAATTGGCTGAAGCACAATCATTTCGATGCGATCGCCCGCGCCTGCCCGATGCTTGGACGGAATCCAGCGGCGGAGCCGGGCGCCTTCTGGTTCGTCGCGAAATAGCCGGGATCAGGCGCCGGGCGGCTGCAGCCCGAGATAGGCCAGCCGCTTCACTTCCCGCCGGCCGCGCGTCACCGTGTCCAGGATCAGCCCGCACGACAGGCTGAGGATGCCGAGCATCACCAGGCCGGTGCACAGGATCGCGGTCGGGATGCGCGGCACCAGGCCCGTGTCGGCATAGGTCAGGATGAGGTCGAGCGAGAGACCGAGTCCCATCGCCAGGAACAGGATCGTGAACAGCCCGAAGAACGCGACCGGCTTTTCGATCCGGTAGAGGTCGAGGATCAGCCGCAGGATGCGGAAGCCGTCGCGGTAGGTGGAGAGCTTGGAGGCCGATCCCTCCGGCCGCGCCGCATAGGCGGTGGCGACTTGGGCGACCGGCATTTTCAGCTCGAGCGCGTGGACGCTGATTTCGGTCTCGATCTCGAAACCCTGGCTGAGCGCGGGAAAGGATTTCACGAACCGGTTCGAGAATACGCGGTAGCCGGACAGGATGTCGCTGAAGGTCTGGCCGAAAATCCAGGTGACGCAGCCGGTCAGCATCCGGTTGCCGAAACGGTGGCCGCGCCGATATGCCTCGGTCGCGTCGCTGGTCCGGGTGCCGACGACCATGTCGAGCTGCTCGTCTAGCAGCCGCTGGATCATCCGGGGCGCGGCGTCGGCGTCATACGTCGCGTCGCCGTCGGCCAGCACATAGATGTCGGCCTGCACATCGGCGAACATACGGCGGACGACATTGCCCTTGCCTTGCGTCCGCTCGGTGCGGACGATCGCGCCGGCCTCGCGCGCGACGCGCACCGTGTCGTCCTTCGAGTTGTTGTCATAGACGTAGATGACGGCCTCGGGCAACGCGCGGCGGAAACCCTCGATCGTCGGCGCGATCGCGGCGGCTTCGTTGTAGCAGGGGAGCAGCACCGCGACGCGCGGCTGCGTCGCCGACGCGGATACCGCCAGACGTTCGACCATATTCATGGAGGCGGCTTTAGCACCTAAGTCTTAAGCACGCGCTAGTGTTATCGCTCCCTCGCGCTCACCCTGACCGCGAGAGGGTTGCGCTGTCATGCCGTGTCGCGCAGAGCGAGAGCATGGCTACCGCAGCAACCAGCACCTATCGCGTCCACGGCGCCACCGGCGAGTGGGAGGTCGTGATCGGCCTCGAGGTCCACGCGCAGATCACCGCGTCCAAGGCCAAGCTATTCTCGGGCGCGGCGACCGCGTTCGGCGCCGAACCGAATTCTCAGGTCAGCCTGGTCGACGCGGCGATGCCGGGCATGCTGCCGGTGCCGAACCGCGAGTGCATCCGCCAGGCGGTGCGCACCGGCATGGCGATCGATGCCACGATCAACCGCTGGTCGCGTTTCGACCGCAAGAATTACTTCTACGCCGATCTGCCGCAGGGTTATCAGATTTCGCAGCTCTACCACCCGCTGGTCGGCGAGGGCGAAATCGCTATCGAACCGGAGGGCGGCGAACCCAAGATCATCGGCATCGAGCGCATTCATGTCGAGCAGGATGCCGGCAAGCTGATGCACGATCAGCACCCGACCAGCTCCTATGTCGATCTCAACCGCTCGGGCGTGGCGCTGATGGAAATCGTGTCGCGGCCGGACATGCGCTCACCCGCCGATGCCGGCGCGTATCTGCGCAAGCTGCGCTCGATCCTGCGCTATGTGGGCAGCTGTGATGGCAACATGGAAGAAGGCTCGATGCGCGCCGACGTCAACGTGTCGGTGCGCAAGCCGGGCGACGAATTCGGCACGCGGACGGAGACCAAGAACGTCAACTCGATCCGCTTCGTGATGCAGACGATCGAGATCGAGGCGCGGCGCCAGGTCGATGTGCTCGAAGATGGCGGCAGGATCGTCCAGGAAACCCGCCTGTTCGATCCGGACCGGGGCGAGACCCGTTCGATGCGCTCCAAGGAAGACGCGCACGACTATCGCTATTTCCCCGATCCCGACCTGCTGCCGCTGGAGCTGGACGACGCGTTCCTCGCCGAATGCCGCGAAAGCCTGCCCGAGCTGCCGGACGCGAAGCGCCGCCGCTATGAGAGGCAGCTGGGCCTCAGCACCTATAATGCCGATGTGCTGACCGCCGAGGTCGAGACCGCGCGCTGGTTCGAGGCGCTGCTGGCGGCGGGCGGCGACCGGGTGACCGCCAAGGCCGCGGCCAATTGGCTGATCTCTGACCTGTTCGGGGCGTTGAACCGGCTCGGCGTTTCGGTCGACGACAGCCCGGTCAGCCCGAACCAGGGCGCGGACCTGCTGGCGCTGGTGGCCGACGGCACGCTCTCCGGCACGCTCGCCAAGCAAGTGTTCGAGATCATGCTGGAAACCCGCGAGGACCCGGCCGCGATCGTCGACGCGCGCGGCCTCAAACAGACCAGCGACACCGGCGCGATCGAGGCGGAAATCGCCAAGGTCCTCGCCGCCAACACCGACAAGGTCGCGCAGTATAAAGGCGGCAAGGAAGCGCTGTTCGGCTTCTTCGTCGGCCAGACGATGAAGGCGATGGCCGGCAAGGCCAATCCACAGGTGGTGAACGAGCTGCTGAGGAAGGCCTTGAACTGATCGCGCTTGTGCCGCGCGCGCCCTTGTCCCAAGCTGGTTTGGAACAAGGGGGCAGGCCATGATCGCACGTCTTTTACAGGCGCTGAAACCTTGGCCGCGTCATCCGATCGACAGGCAATATGGGATCGAAACATCGCGGCGGTTTCGCGCGATTCGTATCCGTGTCGGCGATGCGGAGCTGGATGACGCCAATATCGGCTATGTCGGGTCGCACCCCAGTGTGGTCCGCGCCGCGCTCGGCACGCTGCCCGATCTGACCGGCGCAGCATTCTATGATCTCGGCTGCGGCAAGGGCCGCGTGCTCGCGATCGCCACCGATATTCCGTTTGCCAGCATTACCGGCATCGAGCTGTCGCCGGGATTGGCGGCCAAGGCGCAGCGTAACGTCGAGCGCATGGTTCGGAGGCGGACGCCGCGCGCGGTCCCTCAAATCATCACGGGCGATGCCACCAGCCCGGCACTTGTCGATAATGGGCTGATCGTCATCTATCTCTACAACCCATTCAAGGCGCCGCTGGTGGCGCGGCTGCTCGATCATCTGTCGGAACATCTGCACGGCAATACCAGCTGCCGACTATTCCTGGTCTATTATAATCCGGTCCATGCCTCTGTCGTCGACGCTCATGTGGGCTTCGAGCGTTATCATGCGCGGCGCTATCCACTCACTCCTGAAGAGGTGACTGCTTCGCCTTGGAAAGGGCAAAGGTTCGACAGCCTCGCCATCTGGCAGGCGCGCACGGCAGATACGGCGGCCCCGCTCGCTGACGCGAACAGGCCGATCAAGGTATTGAAAGAGAACGTGATTGCCGAGGTCGCTGAAGACTGACTGGCAATCCCAGCAACACTTCGTAACATACATCAGGCGGGGTTCGCGTTATATTGTCCGTTCCGAAGCGGCCGGGTGGTCGCGAAGCGGGGGGACATCGCGATGCTTTCAAGGCTCCAAGGCCGTTTGCGGCGCTATTTTATTCCGCCGCACCCGCTGGACAAGCAGCTAGGGATCGAGACGACCAGCTTTGTCGGTCGGCGAAAGAGCGCGACTGGAAACCAGGAACTGGATGCCAACAATGTCGGCTTTGGCTGCGTGCAGCCCAGCGTCGTCCGGACTTCGGTCAAGCTGATCCCGAATGCCGAGACGCGCAGCTTCATGGATATCGGCTGCGGCAAGGGCCGGGTGCTGGCGGTTGGGAGCGAGTTCCCGTTCCGCGAGGCGATCGGCTACGATATCGTGCCGCTGCTCGTCGACGTGACTAACAGGAATGGCCGGATCATCGGCGACCGGTTTCCTGACCGGCCCAGGATCCGCGCGACGCTGAACGATGTGATGACACCGGGCAATTGGCCGTCGGGCGACTTGGCGATGTTCCTTTACAACAGCTTCCGGGAGCCGTTGGTCCGCAAGTTCGTGGCTGCGATCGAGGCCTGGGACGATCAGCATCCCAATGAGTCGCTTTATCTGGTCTATCTGAACCCGGTTCATTTCCACGTGTTCGATAGGTCGCCACGGCTGGAGCGGTTCGCGACCGATATGGTCCGTTATTCCGATGAAGAGCGAACCTCGCTTCATTCGGGGAACGTCTCGGACACGTTCATCATCTACCGCGTCAAGCGCGCCGGCGATCCGCCGGTGCTGCCAGGTCATGATCGGGAAGTTCGGGTGACCGTGCCTGATCTGGGCGCGGATATGGTTGTGTGATGAAACGGGCGGACGCTTCGGCGCCTGCCCGCCCTACGGCCGGTAGGTGAAGTTCACCATCGAGGTTTCGAAGTCGGTGACTCGCAGTGCACGGCGGGCGCGGAGCAGGCCGCCGCCCGAGGCTTCCTCGTGCACGGCATAGTCGACATTGCCCATGACGAAGCGGCCGGTCGGCGCGGCTTCGAACGCGGCGCGCGTCATTTCTTTCAGCAGATACCAATTGGCGCCGCCGCTGCCGGCCTTCTGCCCGCCGAAGATGTAATAGGTCCGGTCGCCCACCTGGCCGCCATAATAGGCGGCGAGCACGCCGGCATCGGCGACGGCCAGCACCACTTCCAGCGAGCGCCCACAGCGCGCCATGTAATAAGCGTAGCGCAGGGCCTGCTTCACGCGGTTATAGCCCATGTCCTTGCGGGCATAGCTGGCGCGCTGCAGGTCCATGATAGCCGGAATCGCCTTCAGCATCTTCCAGCCGGTGAAACGCTCCAGCCGCAGCCCCGGCACGCGCTCCGGCGCGTATTTGGACTCATAGCGGACGCTGTCGCTGACCTTGGCCCAATACCGGTCCCAGTTCGGCCATTTCGCGAAATCGACGCCCTGCACCGCGAACGGCCGGACCTGATCGACCGTCACGTCGCGCAGCAGAGCGAATTCGGCCTCGCGCGGGGCTTCGCAGCTCCACAGGCCGCCATAGCTGTAAGTCCCGGCACCCAGCTCGGCGAGCAGCGCCCGCATCGCTTGCTGCCAATGTCCCTGTTGATCCTCGGTCAGCTGGATGCCGTCCTGGATCTCGAAGTGACGGCCACGCTTCAAAACGGCGCACTGACCGATTTTCTGCTGGCTTGCCGAATCCACGAATTCGAACATCAACAGCTGGCGGGCACCGATCAGCGCCTGCGCCTTCAGATGGTCGTGATCAGCCTGAAAGGATACTGAGGTCCGGCCTGCGAACCGATCCCATTCGGCACGGCCGGCCTCGGCCCGGCGCGCCACGACGCCGCCGACCTGCGTCGGCAACGCGGCATCGCCCCTGAAGCTGAAAGCCTGACCGAGCTGAATTACAAGGTCAGTGTCCACCGATTTCGTCGCGTACATGCCACCCCCCAACCCGTTCACGCCGAATAAGCAGGCACATTCCGGGCTTGTCACCGCTCCGTGACGCGCGTGTCAGTAACAGATTCGCGGCGCTTTTCCGACTCCAAATTGAGCTTAACGCGCGATTGTAATCTCGATTTGGGTCACCTTATGACCGGCCCAAGGATCGCCCCTTCAGACCGGCTTGTGGTGCTCGCCTTTTACCCAGCGGACAGTGCCGGAACTCGCCCGCATCACCACGCTCTCGGTGGTCATGATGCCGCCCTTGCGGCGCTTGACGCCGTCCAGCAGCGATCCGTCGGTCACGCCGGTCGCCGCGAAGATGCAATCGCCGCGAGCCAGTTCGGTCAGGTCATAGACCTTGTTCAGATCCTCGATGCCCCATTTGCGCGCGCGCGATCGCTCATCGTCGTTGCGGAACAGCAGCCGTCCTTTGAACTGGCCGCCCACGCAGCGCAGCGCCGCCGCCGCCAGCACGCCTTCCGGCGCGCCGCCCGATCCCATGTACACGTCGATCGTCGTGTCGGGGTTGGTGGTCGCGATCACGCCGGCGACGTCGCCGTCCGGGATCAGCATGATGCCGCAGCCGACCGCGCGCAGCTCCGCGATCAGCTTTTCATGGCGTGGGCGGTCGAGCACGCAAGCGATGATCTCGTTCGGCTGCACGCCTTTGGCCGCGGCGATCGCGTGCACATTCTCGGTCGCGCTCTTGTCGAGGTCGATCACGCCGTCGGGATAGCCGGGGCCGATCGCGAGCTTGTCCATGTACACATCGGGCGCATTTAGGAGGCAGCCCTTTTCGCCGATCGCGAGCACGGCGAGCGCGTTCGGCCCGGCCTTGGCGGTGATGGTGGTGCCTTCCAGCGGATCGAGCGCGATATCGATCGCCGGGCCGCCATGTTCCGAACCGACTTTCTCACCGATATACAGCATCGGCGCCTCGTCGCGCTCGCCTTCGCCGATCACGACCGTGCCGTCGATATCCAGCGTGTTGAGCGCGGCGCGCATCGCTTCGACCGCCGCCGCGTCCGCCGCTTTCTCGTTGCCGCGCCCGATCATGGTCGAGGCCGCGATCGCCGCCGCTTCGGTGACGCGCACCATTTCCAGCACCAGCACGCGATCCAGATTCTGGCTTGCCGTCACCATTGAAAATCCAACTCCCTGAAACTGGCGGCGCGATAGGCGAGGGGCATGACATTGTCGAGGCGGCGCGATCGACGCCCCTTTCCGCAGCGCAGCATTTGCGCTAAGGGCGCGGGCAAATTCCGCTCAGACCAGGATTTTCAATGAGCCTCCGCAACGTGGCCATCATCGCGCATGTCGATCATGGCAAGACCACCCTCGTCGATCAGCTGTTCCGCCAGTCCGGCACCTTCCGCGAAAACCAGCGCGTCGAGGAACGCGCGATGGACTCCAACGATCTGGAGAAGGAGCGGGGCATCACCATCCTGGCCAAGTGCACCTCGGTCGAATGGCACGGCAAGGACGGCGACACCCGCATCAACATCGTCGACACGCCCGGCCACGCCGATTTCGGCGGCGAGGTGGAGCGCATCCTGTCGATGGTCGACGGCGTCATACTTCTAGTCGATTCGTCCGAAGGCGCGATGCCGCAGACCAAGTTCGTGACCGGCAAGGCGCTGGCACTCGGTCTGAAGCCGATCGTCGTCGTCAACAAGATCGACCGGTCGGACGCGCGCGTGCAGGAAGTGCTCGACGAAGTGTTCGACCTGTTCGTCAGCCTCGAGGCCAATGACGAGCAGCTCGATTTCCCCGTGCTCTTCGCATCGGGCCGCAACGGCTATGCCTCGGACGATCCCGAAGCACGCGAGGGCACGCTGGCGCCGCTCTTCGAAAAGATCGTCGAGCATGTTCCAGCGCCTTCGGCCGACCCTTCGGGGCCGTTCAAGTTCCTCGTCACACTGCTCGACCGCGACAACTTCCTGGGCCGCATCCTGACCGGTCTCATCTTCTCGGGCTCGATCAAGACCAACATGCCGATCCATGCGCTGGATAATGACGGCAAGATCGTCGAAACCGGCCGCGCATCGAAGATCATGGCGTTCCGCGGGCTGGAGCGCGTTCCGGTCGAGGAAGCCAATGCCGGCGACATCATCTCGATCGCGGGCCTGACCACGGCAACCGTCGCCAACACGATCGCCGACACGTCGGTCAGCGAACCGCTGCACGCCCAGCCGATCGACCCGCCGACCCTGTCGATGCGCTTCGCCGTCAACGACAGCCCGATGGCGGGCCGCGAAGGCACCAAGGTCACCAGCCGCATGATCCGCGACCGCTTGTTCCGCGAGGCGGAATCGAATGTCGCGATCAAGGTGACCGAAAGCGCCGACAAGGATTCGTTCGAGGTCGCCGGCCGTGGCGAGCTTCAGCTCGGCGTGCTGATCGAGACGATGCG
>JAESFN010000268.1_pt1 | contig 65714 bp, 59 predicted proteins | sample 9269411 | NCBI WGS metagenome assembly JAESFN01 (sample SAMN14505399, study PRJNA617100) | algae metagenome | isolation source: Iphinoe sp. HA4291-MV1 and co-occurring heterotrophs from trail next to... | place: USA: Maunawili Falls, Hawaii | collected 2009-07-25
GGCGTCATCGACAGAAAGCGCTTCATCCTGTCACGCCGAACCAAGCCAAATCTGTAACCCATCTATCCGGTCTGAACTGTTACCCATCTAACAGTTGGACACCTTGTGCAATGCGTCTATATACAGATCGACATCAGAGGGATCGCGCTGCGGCACTCGGGATAGCCAACGAGCGGTTGTGAAATCCGGTTGCAATCTAAGGGCTTGCAACCGATAGCGGCGGGCAAGCTCCATTTGCCCGGCCATGGCGGCGGCAGCGGCCATCAGGCGGTAGGCCGGTTCCGGGTTGCGCATCTGGCTCAGGTTGGCCAGCGCCTCCTCGAAGCGGCCACGGAAGAAGTTAATCCCGCCCAAGGTCCACAGGTACTCGTCCGGCGGGATCGGGTTGAGCCGCATGGCGGCGGCGATCTTCTCCTGGGCCTCACGGTGGTTCGAATTGTGGGCCAGGGTATCGGCGAAGTCGGCGAGGATGTCGGCGTGGTTCGGCGCCAGTTCGGCCGCCGTCGACATGTGGACGAGGGCCTGATCCAGATCGCGGTCGAACAGTGCAACGCGACCAAGCTCGCGATACGCCGTGCCGTCATTGGGGTCGATCGACACGGCGCGCTCGGCATGCAGCTTTGCCTTGTCGAGCAGCGCCTTGTCCGAGCCTGAGCGCAGCACCCATTCGACCACATAAGAGCGGGCCAGGGCGCTCTCGATCGTCGCCTGTTCCGGTTCGATGTCGCGGGCGATGCGCAGCGATTTGCGACCGCGCCGGATCTTGGGCAGGTCGAAAGTCCTGAGATTCTGGCGCCCGGCGAGGTAATGCGAATAGGCATTGGCATCGCGCAGGGTGCGTTCGCGCTGCAGTTCGGCGGTCTCGATCGACTCGGCCAGGGCCCGCGCCACGCCATTGGTGAAATCCCAGTAGCGCTCCGGGGCGGTCAACGCCGAAAAGGCGAACTTGTCGGCCCAGACGATCTCCCGGCCGGCGGCGCGCACCAGGCGGATGGCAAGCGACAGCCCCTCACCGGCGAAGTGGGGAGCGATACGGCTTTCCACCGCGTAGTCGATCTGATGCGCCCGCACCTCGTCGAGTGCGGTGAAGGGGTCGAGCTGCCAGGCGGTATGCGGCGCGATTACCGACAGCGACTTCAGTCGCGACAGGCCGATTGTCACATCCTCGACCAGCGCCGGCGCCAGGTGCTTGGGAATGCTCGCCTGCTTGAAATCCTGCAGCGGCGGCAGCAGCACGACGCGCGGCACGAAACTCACCCGGGCCCGGTCTTCGTCGGCCATCGGTCGGCGGCGCTCTACGCCGTGCGGCTGGGCGGGGACTGCCGCATCCTCCTCACCCGCAAACAGGTCGGCGGTTTCGGCTGCCGGTTCCATGCCGAGCCCGTGCCGCAGCCGGTTGCGGAATGCGGCAAAGGCGGCGCGCGCGCCACTCTCGTTATTCTCCGAGCGGAACAGCTCGACGGTGGCGCGGCACACCACATCGGAATAGGGCAGGCGCTCGGCGAGGCGGAACAAAGCCGAATGGGCGCCGCGACCGCCGATGCGCAACGCCGCCTCGGTCGCCTGGGTGGCGAACTGGTTCTCGATGCGGGTGCGCTCAAGCGCCAGCCACTGGTCGAACTCGCTGCCCACGCCGCTGACGCCGGCCAGTAGTTCGCCGCGGTAGAGACCGATCAGCCGCTCGAGCTCGGCGGCATCCTCAGCGCTGCGGACACGGCCGACCTCGCGCAGATCGAGCACCACATCGCGATTGAGCTCGATCTCGGTGGCGTCGGCGTCGAACAGGTCAAACCCGTACTTAGCCTCGAGTTCACGCGTATGCAGCAGGGTTTGCCTGAGGTTGGTCATCGCCTGCTCGGCGGTGCTGGCCTCCCAGGTCCGCTCCGCCAGAGCCGACCGCCGCGCCCGGTTGGAAAAGTCCAGATACAGCACAGCTGCAAGGGCATAGGCCTTTTGGCGCAACTTTACTGCCGAACCATCCGCCAAGCGGAGGACCGGGGTCCCCAAAAGCTGCAGGGTGACCGTTTCACGCATAGAAGTGATCGGCATTGCTCAGTTGATCCGACGAAATTGGTGGAAGTTTACTTGACGAAGTAAAGGGCAGAGCGTAGCCACGTAACGGCTAGATAACGCATTGAAGTAAGCTACCCATGCGTGACGCGCTAGCACAATAACTGCGAGGAGACGCGGAGGGTGGGCCGCAGTGTCCCGCATATAGGACCCGAAACCTAGGCAACAATATCGAGGGACGAATGGAATCAGGAACATCGAACTTGGCTGCAGCAGCTATCGCGGACGCTAGGGGTTCCCAACTGATCGAACTGAGCGCCGACATCGTCAGCGCCTACGTGAGTCATAACGCGCTGAGCGCCAGCGACATTCCAAAGTTGATCGCTACCGTGCATGCAACGCTGAGTGGTCTGGGCGGTGCGCCCGAGCCGGAAGCAGTGGTCGAGCTCCGGCCTGCAGTTCCGGTGAAGAAATCGATTACACCGGAGTACTTGATCTGCCTCGAGGACGGCAAGAAGTTCAAGTCGCTGAAGCGGCACCTGAGGACCGAATACGACATGTCGCCGGAAGAATACCGTGCGAAATGGGGCCTGCCGGTGGACTACCCGATGGTGGCGCCGACCTACTCGGAGGCGCGCTCGCGCCTTGCCAAGACCATTGGTCTTGGTCGCAAGCCCAAATCGACAGCCGCCCGCGGGCGCGCCAAGATCGTTTCCTGACATCACCTGCGCAAGTTATCCCAAAACCGGCGTTTCGTGCGCCGGTTTTTCGTTATGTGGATTCGCTGACGCAAAATCCGCTAGCGACTAAAAACTGCCCCCTCCGCTTGGTGGGGGAGGGAGCAGTAGGACACAGGACCCGAATTTCCTATGCGTGACGCAGGATAGGCCCGGGTTCGTGACGTGGGCGTTATGTGTGATGTCAGCGGAATATCAGGCAGCACGCTCAGCGTTCGATGCAGATCGCAACGCCCTGGCCGCCGCCGATGCACAGCGTTGCGAGGCCACGCCGGACGTCGCGCCGTTGCATTTCGTGCAGCAGCGTCACCACGACACGGCAGCCGGAAGCGCCGATCGGATGGCCAAGCGCGATGGCGCCGCCATTGACGTTGATCCGCTCGAGATCCCAGTCCATCGCCTTGATCACCGCAAGCGCCTGGGCGGCGAAGGCCTCGTTGAGCTCGATCAGGTCGAGATCGGTGGAGCGCCAGCCGGCCCTGTCCAGTGCCCGCTGCGCCGCCGTCGCGGCACCGAGGCCCATTTCCATCGGTTCGAGCGCTGCCGAAGCGCACGAGACGATGCGGCCGAGTGAGGTCAGCCCCAACTGGCTGGTCTTCGCCTCGGAGGCGAGCAGTACGGCCGCCGCGCCGTCATTGAGACTGGCGGCGTTGCCGGCCGTCACGGTGCCCGCGGTATCGAAGGCCGGCTTCAGCTTGGCCAGCGCGGCAAGGGTGCTGTCGGCTCGGGGCTGTTCATCGACGGCAACGAGCCGGGTCTCGCGGCGATCGCTGATGGTCACTGGCGCGATTTCGTCCGTGAAGTAACCGGCAACCGCGGCGGCCACTGCCTTCTGGTGCGAAGCCAGGGCGAAGCTGTCCTGAGCCTCGCGGCTGATGTCGAACTTCTTCGCCAGCCCCTCGGCGGTGATCCCCATGGCGACGTGGTTGAAGGCGTCGACCAGGCCATCGACCATGATGCTGTCGATGGCGGTGATATCGCCGAGCTTGCTGGCGCGGCGCCCGGCCAGCAGGTGCGGCGCCTGCGTCATGCTTTCCTGCCCGCCGGCAACGATCAGCTCGGCCGCGCCGGCGCCGATTGCCTGCGCGCCGAGGTGAATCGCCTTCAAGCCGGAGCCGCAGACCTTGTTGACTGTGAAGGCGGGAACCGCGATCGGCAGGCCGCCAGCGATGGCGGCCTGCCGCGCCGGGTTCATCCCGGCGCCTGCCGTCAGCACCTGACCGATGATCGCTTCATCGATCATGGCGGGATCGACGCCGCTGTCGGAGAGTACCTGCGAGATGGCGACCGCGCCCAGTTCGGTTGAGCTGGTATCGGCGAAGGCGCCGACGAAACGGCCGATCGGGGTGCGGCGGGCCGCGACGATGTGGACGGGGCTGGTCATCGCATGAGCTCCGGGAGTTTCTCGAACAGTTTCAACGCTTCGGGGTTGGCGAGCCCCTCGATATTGCGTACCGGCCGGCCGTGCACCACATCGCGCACCGCCAGTTCGGTCAGCTTGCCGGAGCGGGTGCGCGGCAGATCCGCCACGGCAATCAGCCTCGCCGGCACATGGCGCGGGCTGGCGCCGCTGCGGATGCTGTTGCGGATGCGCAGCGTGAGGGCCTCGTCCAGGCTGGCGCCTGGCACCAGTTTGACGAACAGCACCACGCGGGTGTCGTTGTCCCACTCCTGGCCGATGCAGAGGGCGCTGTCGATCTCGGGCAGTTCCTCGACTACCGCATAGATTTCGGCGGTGCCGATCCGCACTCCACCCGGGTTCAGCGTCGCATCCGAGCGGCCGTGGATCATGATGCCCCGATGCGCCGTGCGCTCGGCGTAGTCGCCATGGGCCCAGACGTCAGCAAAGCGCGAGAAATAGGCGGCGCGATAGCGCGTGCCGTCCGGATCGTTCCAGAAGCCGAGCGGCATGGACGGAAACGGCGCACGGCACACCAGCTCGCCTTTCCCCGCGGGCATCGATTGCCCATCCTCGTCGAACACGTCGACCGCCATTCCGAGTCCCGGCGCCTGGATCTCGCCGCGCCACACCGGCAGGGTCGGCACGCCGAGGACGAAACTCGAGACGATGTCGGTGCCTCCCGAAATCGAGGCGAGGTGCACGTCGGCTTTGAGGTTGGCGTAGACGTAGTCGAAGCAGTCTGCCGCCAAAGGCGAGCCGGTGGAGAGGATGGCGCGCACCGAGCCGAGGTCGTGCGTGTCGATCGGTTTCAGCCCGAGCTTGCGGATCGAGTCGATGTAGCGCGCCGAGGTGCCGAACAGGGTGAAGCGTTCATCTGCCGCGTAGTCGAACAGCTGGGTCGGCTCGGGGTAGAGCGGCGATCCATCGTAGAGGCAGAGCGTCGCGCCGCAGCCCAGCGCCGAAGCTAGCCAGTTCCACATCATCCAGCCGCAGGTGGTGAAGTAGAACACCCGGTCGCCCTCGTGCACATCGCAGTGCAGCCGGTGCTCCTTCAAATGCTGCAGCAGTGTGCCGCCGGCAGAGTGGACGATACATTTCGGTTTGCCGGTGGTGCCGGACGAGAACAGGATGAACAACGGGTGGCTGAACGGCAGCCGCGCGAAACGCAGCGGGGCGGCGGAGTAGGGGGCGAGGAGCGCCTCAAAAGTCACCGCGCCGTCGATGCCTGCGGCGGTCGCCGTGGCTCGGCCGAGCACGTCGATCACCACGGTCTGGGCCGGCGTCAGCGCTGCAGCCACCTCGGCAATGGTCGTGCCGATGTCGATCAGTTTGCCGTTGTAATGGTAGCCGTCGATCGTCACGAACAGCTTTGGGGTGATCTGGCTGAAGCGGTCGAGCACGCCGCGTGCGCCGAAATCCGGCGAGCACGACGACCAGACGGCGCCGATCGAGGCTGTCGCCAGCATCATCGCTACTGTCTCGGGCATGTTGGGCAACATGCCGGCGACGCGGTCGCCGGCGCCGATACCGAGCCCCAGCAGCGCCTGCTGCAGACGCGACACCGTCTGCCGCAGCTCATCCCAACTCCAGCGCCGCCGCGCGCCATGCTCGTCGCGGAAGACGATGGCATCAGCCGGCCCGTCGCGCCGCAGCAGGTTCTCGGCGAAGTTCAATCTCGCATCGGGCAGGAAGCGCGCGCCTGGCATCAGCTCGCCATCCACCATGAGGCGCTCGCCTTTGTCGCCAATTACGCCGCAGAAGTCCCAGACCGCGCTCCAGAATGGGCCGCGTTCGGTGATCGACCAGTGATGGAGACCCCAATAGTCGTCGGGGGCGCAGCCATGGCTGGCCCGCGTCGCTTCGGCGAACTGCCACAACAGGGTCATGCGCCGGCGCGCCGGCTCCATTTGCCAGAGAATTTCACCCTCCCGTTTTGCAGCGACGCTAAAGCTTGTGCCACCTCGACAAGGAGTCGTATTTCTACGCTATGCACCTGATCCCCCCCAGCCTTGGCAAGCCCGACCCCGGTGCGGCAGGTTTCGGCTACTCGCTCGCCGATATTCCGGTGCCCATCGTGTTTGCCGCCCACCGCATCATCAAGGATTGCAACGCGCCGTTCGCTGCGCTGTTCGGCTACGAGCGCAATGAGATGCTCGGCGCCAGCTTCCGGCAGCTCTACCAGGACGTCGGCGATTTCGTGCGGGTGGGCGAATTGTGGCGCGGTCCACTCGGTGCCGGAGCCATCTACTTCGATGAACGGGTGATGCGGCGCAAGGACGGCAGCACCTTGTGGTGCCGCGTGCATGGCCGCTCCAACACGCCGGACGATCCGTTCGCCGAGGCGATCTACTGTTTCGAGCCGATGCAGCGCGGCATCCTGCCGACCGAGCATGTGCTCACCGGCCGCCAGCGCCAGATCCTCATGCTGGTGGCACAGGGTTTCACCAGCGGCGAGATCGCTGCCGAGCTCAAGCTGTCGCGACGCACCGTCGAGGCGCATCGCGCCCGGCTGATGAAGACCATCGGGGTGCGCAACGGCGCCGAGCTGATGGCGTGGTTCAATGAAAGGGAAGGCTGATGCCAAGGGGGATGCAAGGCGCGATGACGGAACAGAGAACGGCGCTGGTGACCGGGGCGCTGGGGGGTATCGGCTCCGCCATCGCGGCGCGGCTCAGTGCTGACGGCTTTCGTGTCGCCCACCACGACATCGTCGATCGCACCGATGCCGACTATTTTCGCGCCGACCTCACTCAGTCCGGCGCTGGTGAACAGCTGGTGGCCGAGGTCATTGCGCGCTATGGCCGGCTCGACGTGCTGATCAACAATGCCGGCGCCCAGAAGGTGGCGCCGGTTGCTGAGTTCGCCCGCACCGACTGGGATCTGGTCCGCAGCCTCAGCCTCGATGCTTCGTTCGAATGCATCAAGGCCGCCGTGCCGGGCATGGTGGGGCGCGGCTGGGGCCGTATCATCAACATCGCTTCGGCGCATGGGCTGGTCGCTTCGCCGTTCAAATCGGCCTATGTCGCCGCCAAGCATGGCCTCGTCGGGTTGACCAAGAGCGTGGCGCTGGAGGTTGCCGAAGCCGGGGTCACCGCCAACGCCATCTGCCCCGGCTATGTGCGCACCCCTTTGGTCGAAAAGCAGATCGATGACCAGATGCAGGTGCACGGGCTAAGCCGCGAGGCGGTGGTCCGCGACATCATGCTCGCCTCGCAGCCCACCCGCCGCTTTGTCGAAGCCGAGGAGGTGGCGGGGTTGGCATCGTACCTGGCGAGCGACGTGGCGCGTTCGATTACGGGGGCGACGATCGCCATCGACGGGGGGTGGACGGCACGGTGACGCCGCCGTGACCCGCCCGGAACGGCGGCACAAGTCGTGTCCTGTTCAACGGTTGCATTTGACAACCACTTGTATTATGCAAGTACCACTCAGGGAGTGGGGATATGGTGATTGCCGTCAACAAGTCGATCAATATCGATGCCACGCCGGAGCGGGTCTGGTCGGTGATAGCGGGCACTGCAACGTGGCCAGAATGGATGCTGGTTGTGCCGGCTGTGCAGGATGGTCCCCTTGATGTGGGAAGCGTCGTTGCATGGCGGGACGAGTCTGGCGCGATCTATCTAGCTGGGCGGGTTACGGAGTTTGAGGAGGCGCAGCGTCTGACCCTCGAACTTGAGGATGTGAGCTGGACTCGCGAAGCCGAACCTGGAGAAGTCACCTATCGCCTGCTCTTGTCGCGACATGGCGGCCGGACCCGGTTGGAATTCTCATTGGGTGACCTCAGCATTGACGACGAGGCTGAGCACTGGCGGAGCGCCTACGCCGAGAGCCGCGAGCTGGAGCAAATCAAGGCGCTGGCAGAACGACCACTACCGTAATGATTCAGGCCAATCGCACGGCAGTCCCAGCATAGTCAGCGGCCGAGATGGCGGTGCATAGCGAATGCCACTCGCAGCCCGAGCAGGCGGCACGAGTGCGGCCGCTGGCAAAGGCTTCGCGCATCTGTCGCAACAACTCCGGCCCCAGCACGACCTGCTCGCCCACCGCTGGTGGCGTCTCCAGCAGCTCGCCGAGGTCGCGCAGGGCCAGGCGGTCGCGTTCGATGACGCTGTCGCGATGGCAGTGCGGCTCGGCGTCACTCAGCAGCGGGGCGCAGATATCGTCCGGCCCCGCCACGATCAGCAGGCCTTCGCCATCGCCGATGCGGGCGGCGATGGCGTCATAGTTGGCGGTGAAGGCCGCGCTGTAGCCCCTGCCCACATAGGTCAGCAGACAGAGCAGGTGATGTGGGCGCAGCCTTATGGTCATCAGGCGGTACGGGTCTTGCCGCGAGCAAGCAGCGCCAGCAGGGCTGCGCCGAGCGCCGATTTCAGCACGCCTCCGATGATGAACGGCGCGACGCCGCTGCTCCACGCCACGTCGGCACCAAACAGGGTGGCGAGCCAGGCGCCGCCAAGCGCCAGGCAGAGCGCGTTGCCGAGCAGCATGCTGACGAAGGCCAGCACCGGCCGGCGGCCGTTCCAGCCGCGTTCCGCCAGCCAACCGACAACGGCACCCACCACCGGGAAGGCGAACAAGTAGCCGGCGGTGGGGCCGACGAAGTGATGCGCCCCGGCAGCGCCGCCCGACAGCACCGGCAACCCGACGGCCGCCTCGGCAAGCCAGGCGACAATGGTGATGGCGCCGAGCCGCCAGCCATAGAGCGCGCCGACCAGCGTCACGGCGAAGGTCTGCATGGTCACCGGCACCGGTACCATCGGCACTTCGACGTAGGACGAGAGCGTCAGGAACAGCGTGCCGAGCACGACGGCGCCAACCCGCCAGGCGAGCGGGCGGCTTTGGAGGTCGAGTGGACTGAAGGCGGGCGTCAGGGCGGCGGCATTGGACACGAGGGTGGCTCCTTGCGAGAATAATAGATAATTTTGCTTATCTATCGCTAAAGGAGTCCACAGCTGCGTGAGATTTGCAAGAGGGGCTAAAGTCGAGCCGTCGCAGGAAGCTTGCGAGGCGCTGGTTTCCGGGGCTCCTGGCCACTCCAGCGGATGTGGCGGGCCAGTACTGTCGCCGCCGCTTCGATCTCCCCGTCGCGCAGCGCGGCTAGGATTGCCATATGGTCGCGATCGGTCGGCGCTTCCCATTCAGCGCGCCAGCCGGAAAACAGGAAGCGGGCGCTGGCGCTGTGCAGATCGTCGATGGTCCGGAGCAGGCGCGGCATGCCGCAGGGGGTGATGATCAGCCGGTGAAAGGCCCGATTCGCCTCCTCCCAGGCCTGCACGTCGCTGGCCTTGTCGCCGGCCTTGCTGATCGACTCCGCCTCGTCGAGCAGGGCTTTGGTGAGGTGCGGGCCGGCCTGGCGCAGCGCCAGTACCTCGAGCGCGGCGCGCATCTCGGCCACTTCGCGCACTTCATCGAGGCTGAAGCCGGCGACCCGTACGCCGCGGCGCGGCTCGCTCACTGCCAGGCCCTGCGCCTCGAGCAGCCGGAACGCCTCGCGCACCGGTACGTGGCTGGCCTTGAACTCCTCGGCGATGTGGTCCTGGCGCAGGCGGGCGCCGGGCTGGAGGTCACCGGCGATGATCCGTTCGGCCAGGGTGCGGCTGATGCGGACGGAAACGGGATCGTCTTTGGCAGTGGTCATGATTTTGTAGATAATTGATTGGCCAGGGGATGGCTACCATGCAGCGCGCCCCATGACCTGCGTCACGCGCCCTTGATCGCCCCGGGCCCGGGGATGGCGCCGGGCGGACATTTGCCGAGGATGATCATGCCCAGCACCTCGTCCTTGGTGACGTCGGTGACGCGCGCGGTGCCGACGACGCGGCCGTTCTTCATCACCGTCACCCGGTCGGCGAGATCGAACACGTCGTGGATGTCGTGGCTGATCAGGAAGATGCCGATGCCCTGGGCCTTGAGCTGCTTGATCAGCTCGCCCACCTGCGCGGTTTCCTGCGGCCCGAGCGCCGCGGTCGGCTCGTCCATGATCAGGATGCGAGCATTGAAGTGGATGGCCCGGGCGATGGCGACCGACTGTCGCTGGCCACCCGAGAGCGATTTCACCGGCTCCTTGAAGCGGCGGAAATTGGGGTTAAGCCGGCCCATCACCTTGCGGCACTCGGCTTCCATGGCGATGTCGTCGAGCGTGCCCCAGCGGGTGCGCAGCTCGCGCCCCAGATAAAGGTTCGCCGCCGCATCGACGTTATCGGCCAGCGCCAGGGTCTGATAGATCGTCTCGATGCCGAACGCCTTGGCGTCGCGCGGGTTGGAGATGTCGGCGTCCCGGCCGTCGATGCGGATGCTGCCCGAGTCGCGCTTGTAGGCGCCGGATAGTACCTTGATCAGCGTCGACTTGCCGGCGCCGTTGTGACCGAGCAGGCCCACCACTTCGCCCGGATAGAGATCGATCGAGGCGTGGTCGACAGCCTTGATGCCGCCAAAGGCGATCGAGATGTCGTCCATCTCGACCAGCGGGGCGCTCGGCGATGTGGCAGCGGCGGAAGTGCTTTCAGTAGTCATTGCTGCCTCCTTACTTGACGCGCCGACGATAGATCTGGTCGACGAAGACGGCGAGCACCAGGACGATGCCGACCACGATGTTGGTGTAGGCGGAGTCGACATTGAGCAGCGCCATGCCCGACTGTAGCGACTGCATCAGCAGGGCGCCGAGGATGGCGCCATAGATGGTGCCGATGCCGCCGGCCAGCGAGGTGCCGCCGATCACCGCCGCGGCGATCACATAGAGCTCGTTGAGCGTGCCGAGCGCCGTGGTTGCGGCGTCAAGACGGGCTGAGGCGATGATCGCGGAAACGCCGACCAGCGCGCCCATCAGGGTGAACACCATGACGGTCAGCCGCTTGGTGTTGACGCCAGCGAGTTCAGCCGCCTCCGGGTTGCCGCCGGTGGCGAAGATGTAGCGGCCGAAGCGGGTCCGGCGGGCGACGAAGGTCATTACCAGCCCCACTGCGAGCATGATCAGCACTGGGATCGGGTAGCCGGTCTGGAAGGTCAGCCCGTCGAGACAGGTCACCACCTTGTCCGCCGCCTGGCAGATGGCGGCCCCGGCCTTGTCTTCGACGCCCGGTGGAATGGGGATCTTGTTGTCGAGCGCGAAACGCTCGGCGACGCGGGGCGGGTAAAGATAGGAATTGACTACGGCCGTGGTGCCGAGGACTGCCGCACAGCCGACGACGACGCTGAGGATTTCGGCCCAGACCGGCTTGGGTTTGAAGTTGAAGGTCAGCCGGCGCCGCCGACCGGCGACCACTGCAAGGCCGATGCCCACGCAGGCAATGGCCGCCAGCGCCCAGCTCCAGACCGGGCCGATCGAGGCGGCCGGGCCGTTGCCGCCGATCAGCTTGAAAGTCTTGTCCATCGGCGCGACGGTGACGCCGCTGGCAATGAGAAAGGCGGCGCCGCTGAAGGCGATCAAGCCACCTAGCGTGACGATGAAGCTCGGGATCTGCCCATAGGCGATCAAGACGCCGTTGAAGGCGCCGATGGCAGCGCCAAGCACGATGGCGAAGACCACCGCGATGATCCAGATGGCGGGATGGCCGACGCCGAGCATGGGCCCCAGTTCGAACACCTGCAGCACGCCGGTCGCCACCGCGACGATGCTGAGCATCGAGCCGACCGAAAGGTCGATCTGGCGCAGCACGATGACCAGCACCATGCCGGTGGTCATCACCGCGATCACCGAGGTTTGCACCAAGAGGATCCACAGGTTGCGCGAGGTGAGGAAGGAGCCGCCGAACAGACCGCCGCCACCAGGCCTGAGGATCGAACTGATGACGTCGAAGCCGACCCAGATCAGCAGCATCGCCGCCAGCATGCCGAGCATGCGCGTGTCGATTTCGGCGGCGCGGATCAGCCGCGTCAGCAGGCCTTCGCTGCTGGCGGCGGGACCGCCGGTGTTCGATTGCTCAGTCATGCCCACCCCTCCGGCCAATTGTCATGGCCGCCGTCTGGCAAGGCCGACCTTGCCCATTGTCTGTACCCGGCGCCCGCAACGTGGCGCTGAACGAAAAGGCCGCGTCACCCCGGTGAGGCGACGCGGCCGACAAGCTTCAGGTCAGGCCGGACCGATCAGTTGCAGGCCGGAACCGAGCCGGCGGTGACGCCGGCACAGGCCTGTTCCTTGGTGATATGGCCGGCATCGATCGCCACCTGGATGTTGTCCTTGGTGATCGGGGTCGGGGCGAGCAGGATGGCGTTCATCTCGACGCCGTTCTTGCCGCCGCTGAACTTGGCCACGCCCTGGATCGCCGTCGGGTCGGTGCCATCGGCCAGCGCGATCGCCGCGTTGGCGGCAGTGGTGCCGAGGTCGATCGAGTTCTTCCAGATCGAGACCAGTTGGGTGCCGAGTGCCACGCGGTTGATGGCGGCGAGGTCGCCGTCCTGGCCGGTAACTGGAACTGCGCCCGCCATGCCCTGCGCATCGAGGGCGGCGACGACGCCGGAGGCCATGCCGTCGTTTTCGGACAGCACAGCATCGACGCCGTTATTGGTGGAGGTCAGGCACTGCTCCATGTTCTTCTGGGCATTGTCCGGCTTCCAGCCATCGGTGAAGGTCTCGCAGACATTGGTGACCTTGCCGCTGGCGAGGGCGTCCTTGAGGACTTCCTGCATGCCCTGGAACAGGAAGGTGGCGTTCGGATCGCCCTTGTCGCCCTTGATAAAGGCGTAGCGGCCTTCCGGTTTCACCTTCAGCGTTTCCTCGGCCATGATACGGCCGACGCCGACATTGTCGAAGGTGATGTAGAGCGCGTTCGGATCCTCAAACTGCACGTCATAGGCAATCGACTTGATGCCGGCGTCGCTGATCTTCTGGATCGAGGGCAGAATGGCGTCGGAATCGTAGGCAACCACCAGGATCACGTCCGGCTTCTGCGAGATCAGGCTCTCGATGTCGGCGGCCTGCTTCTGCGCCGAACCCTGCGCGTCGGTGGACAGGTAAGTATCGCCGGCAGCTTCGACCACCTTTTTGATCGCTGCTTCGTCGGTCTTCCAGCGCTCTTCCTGGAAGGTTTTCCACGACACGGCGATGGTCTTGCCCGCGGCCATGACGGCAGTCGAACTGGCGCTGATCAGCACAGCACCGGCGAGCAGCGTGAGAATTTTGAATTTCATTGCAGAGCCCTCCCAGACTCCGTGCGGAACCCTCGGCGCACTTTTGCGTCCACTGACCAGACAAACCACGCCGTCGTTCCGCAGCTTATGTGTCGATTTGCCTGTGAGGTACGCACACGGACGCTGCATCAGCCTCACAGCCAAGTCAATCTGCATCCCGATGGCGACGGATATTTATGCAGCTTTCCGTCAATCCCGACTTTTGGCGGAGGCATTGACCCGATGGGCATTTGCCGGTTGAAGTAGAACGCACAGGAGAACGGATCGGCGGGGGACTAAGCCGACTCGGAACTTGGGGGGAATTGATGCGAGCTCATCGGCTTGCCGCGCTCTGCGCGGCGGTGCTGTTGTGGTGTGCGACGAGCCTGGGAGCCGCTGCGGCAGCGCGACCCGAGCCGGGCGCTATCCTCAGGGACTGGTACACTCTGATGAACGAACTGGTGCGGCATACGGCGACCTATTCGCCGCCGGTCGCCAGCCGGTCATTCGCCTATCTCGGGATCACCGCCTTCGAAGCAGCGGTGGGCGGTTCGGACAAGCTCCAGTCGCTGGTCGGCCAGTTGCACGGGCTCGAGCAGCTGCCGCAGCGCGAGCCCGGCGCGACCTACGACGAGACGGTGGTGATCAGCGCCGCAATGTCGGACGCCATCGTCTTCTACTTCGGCAATACCGGACCCACCGGCCAGCGCTCGATCAACCGGGCGCAGAGCAAATGGCGGGCGCTTGCCGTCGATGGGGTGGCCGAGGATGTGGTTGCCCGCAGCGAGGCGTTCGGCAAGGCGATGGCGGCGGCGATCTTTGCCTGGTCGCAGGGTGATGGCGGCGCCACCGTGCTCAATATGGGCTTTCCCTACGAGTACGACCTGCCCAAGGGCGACGACAAATGGGTTCCCACCAACCTGATCCGTCAACAACAGCTGCCGCTGCTGCCGGAATGGGGCAATAACCGCACCTTTGCCACCCCCGACGGCGCCACTTGTCCGACCACGGGCAACCCGACCTTCAGCGCAGACCCCGGTTCGGATTTCTACAAGGAAGCCGACGAGGTGTACGAGACGGTCAAGAACGCCACGGCGGAACAGGCGGCGATTGCCCGCTTCTGGTCCGATGACCCGATGCTGTCGATGACCCCGCCGGGTCACTGGGTATCGATTGCGCTGCAGGTGGCCGAGCGTGCCGACCTGCCGCTCGACGAGAATGTCGATCTGCTCGCTCGCATGGGAATCGCCATGTCGGACGCTTTCGTCGGCTGCTGGCACGCGAAATACGCGTTCAACCTGGTGCGGCCGATCACCTACATCAAGAAACTGATCGACCCAAAATGGGAGCCGATCCTCAACACGCCGCCATTCCCGGAATACCCCAGCGGGCACAGCACCGTGTCGGGCGCCATGGACGCGGTGATGACGGCGTTCTTCGGCGAGAATTATGCCTTCGAGGACCGGACTGGCTCGCCGGATGGCCGCAACCCGCGGCAATATGCGAGTTTCCATGAAGCGGCCGAGGAAGCCGGGATCTCGCGGCTTTATGGCGGCATTCATTTCCGCTCGGCTATCGAGGATGGGTTGGTGCAGGGCCGCTGCATCGCTGCCTATACCATCGCGCTGAAGACGAGGAAGTAGGACCATGCGCACCACGCACAGCTTTGCCGTCGCGCTGCTGGTCGGCGCCAGCCTCGCTCAACCCGGGCTGGCGCAGATGCCGGCGGTGCCGGTGTTCGTCGACGAGACTGCGACTTCGGGGATCACCACCAGCTATGACGGCGACTGGTTCTACATGGTCGGGGGTGGTGTCGCGGCATTCGACTGCAACGATGACAGCTATGCCGACATGGCTTTGCCCGGCGGCGAGTCGAAGGCGCAGCTCTACGTCAATACCAGCAAGAAGGGCGGCAGCCTGACCTTCACACCCGAGGAGAGCGGGATCGAGTTCGACAGTGTCAGCGGCCTCTACCCCGCCGATATCGACAGCGACGGCATCACCGACCTGCTGGTGCTCAGGGTCGGCGAGAACCTGGTGATGCGCGGTCTGGGCGCCTGCCGGTTCGAGCGCGCCAACGAAGCCTGGGGTTTTGACGGCGGCGACGCCTGGACGGCCTCGGCGGCGCTGACCTTCGAGCGCGGCTCGAGCTGGCCGACCATCGCGGTGGGCAACTACATCGACCGCAACGAGGAGATATCGCCTTGGGGGTCGTGCACCGACAACTGGCTGCACCGGCCTCATGAGGCCGGCAAGTTTGCGCCGCCATTGCCGCTGAAACCGAGCTTCTGCGCGCTCTCGATGCTGTTCACCGACTGGGACAAGTCGGGGACGCCGAGCCTGCGCGTCTCCAATGACCGCGAGTATTACGAAGGCGGGCAGGAGCAGATGTGGCGCATCCTGCCCGGCGCTGAACCCAAGCTTCTCACCCCTGCCGATGGCTGGAAGGTGCTGCGCATCTGGGGCATGGGCATTGCCAGCTACGACCTCGATAGCGACGGCTACCCCGAGTATTTTCTCACCAGCATGGCCGACAACAAGCTGCAGACGCTAGCAACGCCCGGACCGAAACCCGACTACAAGGATGTCGCCTATGCGAGGGGGGTGACGGCGCACCGCCCCTATACCGGCGACGACCTGCGGCCCAGCACGGCCTGGCATGCGCAGTTCGACGACGTCAACAATGACGGGCTCGTCGATCTGCTCGTTGCCAAGGGCAATGTCGACCAGATGCCGGATTTCGCCATGCACGACCCCAATAACCTGCTGTTGCAGGGAGCCGACGGCAAGTTCGTCGAGGTGGGCGACAAGGCGGGCATTGCCAATAACGGCAATTCCCGCGGCGCGGCGCTGGTCGATTTCAACATGGATGGGCTGCTCGACCTCGCGGTGGTCAACCGCCGCAGCGGGGCGCAGGTCTGGCGCAACACCGGCGCTGCGGCCGGCGGAAACTGGATCGAAATCGAACTCAGGCAGGCCGCTCCCAACGAGGATGCAATCGGCAGCTGGATCGAAGTGAAGCGGGGCGAGACGACGATGCGCCGCGAGCTCACCGTGGGTGGTGGACACGCCGGTGGCCAGTTGGGCTGGGTGCATTTCGGACTCGGTGAGGCAGCCGCTGCGGATGTCGCCGTGGTCTGGCCCGACGGGAAGCGCAGCGATTGGACGAACCTCGCGGCCGGCAGCTTCTACGTGCTGGAGCGCGACAAGCCCGCCATCCCGTTCAGTCCGCGCGACTGACGCGGGTGACCATGTCCCTCGCCAGGCGCCTCGCCGGAGCTATCGTCCTTGCTGGCCTCCTCGCCGGCGGGGCGGCGGCCGGCGAGGCCGAGGGGATGCTTGCCTATCAGCGGGGCGAGTTTGACGCCGCGATACGCGAACTGTGGCCCGCCGCGGCCGCGGGCAGCGTCCGGGCGCAGACCATGGTCGGCTTCATGTACGCGACCGGGAAAGGGACGGCCCAGGACGCGGCCGAAGCGGTGCGGTGGCTCGGGCTCGCCGCGGCCAAGGGTGATGCGGAAGCCCAGTACAATCTCGGCTATGTGTATGACGCCGGCCTCGGCGTGGCGAGAAACCCGGCCGAAGCGGTCAAGTGGTACCGCTTGGCGGCGGAACAGGGCCGCGCCGACGCCCGCTACAATCTCGGGACCATCCTGAAGGATGGTGGCGAGGGGGTGCCACAGGACCAGGTCGAGGCGGCCAGATGGTTCCGGCTCGCGGCCGAACAGGGCGACGCGTACGCGCAACTGGGTTTGGGGCTGCTCTATCTGCGCGGCGGTGGCGTCGCCCAGGATTTTGTCGAGGCGCATAAGTGGGTGCGCCAGGCCGCCGAGCAGGGCTACGCGGCAGCCCAGTTCAACCTGGGCAGTATGTATCTTGAGGGGCACGGGGTGGAGCGCGACGAGGTCGAGGCGGTGCGGCTGTTTGAGCTGGCCGCCGGGCAGGGCTACGCCCCGGCGCAGTTCAATGTCGGCATCTCCTACCACACCGGGCGTGGTGTCGCCCCCAACGACGTCGAGGCGGCCAAGTGGTTCAAGCTCGCCGCCGACCAGGGTTATGCGGCGGCGCAGGCCAACCTCGCGATGCTCTACGACCATGGCCAGGGCCTGCCACAGGACGACCAACAGGCGGTGTTCTGGTATGGGCTCGCCGCCAACCAGGGCGATGTCTACGGGCAGTATGGGTTGGGGGCGATGTACCGGAACGGCTACGGCGTCACGCAGGACGATGTCATGGCCTATATGTGGACCAGCCTCGCCGCCCAGTATGGCCTGCCGATCGCGGTGAAGGATCTCGACACCCTGACAGCGAGGATGAGTCCGGCCGAAATCGAGCAGGCTCGCGGGCTCGCCATCGCCTGGGTGCAGCGCTCGCGAGGCAAGTCGCCCTGACGACCGAGGGTCAGGACGACGAGCCGCCGGCCGCGAGCCGCATCAGGTCGGTATCGAAGTTCACGTCGGCCGCCGATCGCTCGGCCGCCGTGGCGTTGCCGGCGAACTGGTGCTGGTAGCCATCCCAGGCGGCGTTGACGATGGCGCGACCGACCCCGGAGGCGACGAACTGAGTGAGTTCGGTCGCTGCGCGATCGATGCGGGTGCCCAGTTCTGGCGCGCCCCAATCCTCGGGCGCGGCAAAGATCGACGTGGGGACGGGGACGGCCCTGAGGAACGCAAACAGCGGGCGCAACTGTTCGTCGGGCACCATGGCGTGGCGGGCGGTGCCGGCCGTCGCCGCGAGGATGACCGGCTTGGCGATCAGCAGGTCGTTGTCGACGAGGTCGATGAAGGATTTGAACAGCCCGCTCATCCCGGCCTTGTAGACCGGGGTTGCGGCGATGATGGCATCGGCGCCGGCGAGGGTGTCGATGGCGGCCTGGACTTTCTCGCCGACGAAGCCAGCGACGATAGCCTTGGCGATGTCGACCGCCAACGGTGCCAGGTCGATGATGCCGAGCGAGGTCGCGTGCCCCGCGGCGGACAGGCGGTCGAGGCTCTTCTGGGCGATGCGGTCGGCCAGCATGCGGGTCGACGAGGGCTCGCTGACCCCGGCATTGATGACGACGAGCCGCAAGGGCTGGTCGGGGTGGTGAAACGGCTTGGTCAACTAGACCTCCGAGGGTGACGGCGAGCCGGCGAGCAGCAGCTCGCACAGGTCGCGCAGTTGCGTGAGTTGCTGGTCGCTGAGGCGACAGGTCATCGCCTCTGTGACATGGCGGCCGTGCTTGGCGCCGACGCGCTTCTGCAGGTGCAGGCCGGCCTTCGAGAGGTTGAGGATGCTGGCGCGCGCATCCTCAGCGTCGGGTTGGCGATCGATCAGGCCGCGGGCTTCGAGCCGCGCCACCGCGCGCGACAGGCCGGCCTGGCTGATCAGGATGTCCTTGCCGAGTTCGGACATCCGCAAGCCGGTTTTCGCGGTCGAGAGGGCGTAGAGCACGCCGTAATCGGTGGGCACCAGATCGCCCCAGGCATCGCCGGCGTGCAGCTCGGCAGCGATGGTCATCTGGGCGCGGAACAGCGCCTCCCAGGCCGCGTTGGCCAATCTGGTATCGCTGGCCATGGCTCAGCCCACCAGCGGTAGTTTAGCGGCGACGGCCGGGTCGGTATCCTGGTAGGGACGGGCGCCGGTGAGATTGTCGCCGCGGTTGGGGTTCGGTGTCGGCTGCCGCGCCGGCGCGTCGCCATATTTGGCGGCGACCAACCCGGCATGGGTCGGGGCGGCGGCAGCGCCGGGGGCGCGGCGCGAGGCCATCTCCTTACGCAGCACCGGCACCACCTCGGTACCCAGCAGTTCGACCTGCTCCAGCGCCACCTCGAGCGGCAGGCCCATGGCGTCGACCACCCAGAGCTGGCGCTGGTAATCGCCGAACGCCTCGCGGAAGCTCAGCGTCTTGTCGATGATCTCCTGCGGACTGCCGACGCTCAGCGGGGTGTTCCTGGCATAGTCCTCGAGGCCGTAGCTCGAGCCGTAGATCGGGTTGCCCTCGAAGAACGGCCGGAAGCGCTGATAGGCGTCCTGCGAGTTTTTGGCGATGAAGGCATGGCCGCCCAGCCCGACAATCGCCTGTTCCTTGGTGCCGTGGCCGTAATGCTCGAAGCGCTCGCGGTAGAAGTTGACCAGCGGCAGGAAATGGAAGTTCGGCGCCAGCACGTTGTTGGCGAAATAGCCGTTGCCATAATAGGCCGCCTGCTCGGCGATCTCGGGGGTGCGGATCGAACCGTGCCAGACAAACGGCGGCACATCGTCGAGCGGCCGCGGGATGGCGGTGAAGCCCTGCAGCGGCTGTCGGAACTTGCCCTGCCAATCGACCACGTCCTCGCGCCACAGCCGGTGCAGCAGGTTGTAGTTCTCGAGCGCCAGCGCCACGCCGTTGCGGATGTCCTGGCCGAACCAGGGGTAAACCGGCACGGTGTTGCCGCGGCCCAGCATCAGATCGACCCGACCCTTCGCCAGGTGCTGCAGCATGGCGTAATCCTCGGCGATTTTCACCGGGTCGTTGGTGGTGATCAGCGTCACCGAGGTCGAAAGGATGATGCGTCGGGTCAGCGCCGCGATATGGGCAAGCAGCGTCGTCGGCGAGGACGAGAAGAAGGGCGGGTTGTGGTGTTCGCCGATGGCGAAGACGTCCAGCCCGACCTCGTCGGCGCGTTGCGCGATACGGCCGATGGCGTCGATCCGCTCAGCCTCGCTGGGGGTGTTGCCGGTGAGCGGGTTGCGGGTGACGTCGCTGACCGAGAAGATACCGAACTGCATGATGTGCCTCCTGGGGCTACTGCTGCAGGATATATATGTATGCGCATGCATCTATCAAGATAGCCCGGCGTCGCGTCGTGTGCGACCCCGGCCGTCAGCCGGTTTTCGGCTCCGCGAGGGCGCTCAGCTTCTGCCCGATGCTGTTGAGGATGCCGTGGAAGGTGGACAGCTCCCCGTCGGTGAGATCGCCGAACAGTGTCAGTGCGAAGTTGGTGGTTTCGGCGTTCAGCGTTGCGACGGCTGCCTGTCCTTTGTCGGTCAGGGCGACGACGACGGCGCGCCGGTCGGTGGGGTGGGCGGTACGATGCACGAAGCCGGTTTCCTCGAGCGCGTCGACCAGCGCGGTGACGTTGCGAGGGGTGACCTTGAGCGTTGTTGCCAGCTGGCGTTGCGTCACCTCACCGGCCTCGCCGAGGACCCAGAGCACATGGGCCCGGGTCAAGGTCAGGCCGCGCTCGGCAAGGCCGCGCTGCATGTCGTCGGTCATCAGGGTGGTGACGAGGAACAACTGCGACAGCGCGTCGCGGCGTTTCGATGTATATGCCTCATTGTGTATCATATTCACGATGTGCTCTGTGTCAGCTGGCAACATGGAGTAGCAAGATGCCTGACGTGACCGCCACCGAAAACATGACGCTGATGCGGGCCGCCTTCGACGCGTTGCGGCGGAAGGACATGGACCAATGCACCAGCTTCATGACGCCGGATTTCCTCATCAACCTCGCCGGCATGCCGTACCAGATGCACGGCCCGAGTGCCTGGCGGAAGAATGCCGCGCTGTTCTTCAAGGCGTTCCCGGATTTTCAGCTGGTGGAAGAAGACATGTTCGCCGCTGGTGATCGAGTGGCAGTGCGTTTTCGCTTCACCGGTACGCATCGCGGCGAGTTTCTCGGGATGCCGGCGACGGGCAAGCGGGTCGATTACCAGAGCTACGAGCTCTACCGCATCGCCGATGGCAAGGTGGCGGAGGAGTGGATCTGCTCGGACCTCCTGACCATCCTCAACCAGATCGGCGCGCTCAAGCCCGGGCAGCTGATCTCGATGTGGCTGGCCGGCTATCGTGTCTGGTTGGCGGCGGGACTGGGCATAGCGGTGGGTGCGGTGGCGGCCCTGGTGGCAGCGGCAGCCTTGGCCTGAGCTCAGCTCACACGGTCTAAGGATACGTCAGCGCGATCGGCCCGGACTCCTCATTTCTGGTGGGCGGCAGCATGCCGCCGGTTGACTCGCGCAACTGGGCATGTCTATAACCGGCCGGCCGGTAAGTAATTATCTGGACCCGTCGTGATGGTCGGGTTGCGGTGCCGGAGGGATGCTGCCCCGCCAGGGCGAGCGTCGGGCGAGGAGGACGAACTTGGCGATGAAGATCCTGGTGGGCATCAAGTGGGTGCTGGATTTCAGCGTCAAGGTTCGCCTCAAGAGCGATGGTTCGGGTGCTGACCTCACCGGCGCGCGCATGAGCATGAACCCGTTCGACGAGATTGCCCTCGAGCAGGCCATCCGGCTCAAGGAAAGCGGCGTGGCCGGTGAGATCGTGGTGGCTTCCGTCGGGCCACAGGCGGCGACCGATATCTTGCGTCGTGCACTTGCCATGGGCGCCGACCGTGCCGTGCTGGTCAGGGCCGACACGCGGGTCGAACCGTTGGCGGTGGCCAAGGTGCTGAGGGCGCTGGCCGCGCGCGATGGCGCGGGCCTGGTGCTGCTCGGCAAGCAGGCGATCGACGATGACAACAACCAGACCGGGCAGATGCTCGCGGCGCTGCTGGGCTGGCCGCAAGCGACCTACGCCGCGGCGCTGCAGGTCGATGGCGACGTAGCGACGGTGGCCTGCGAGAGCGACAACGGCATCGAGACCGTCGGGCTCACCCTGCCGGCAGTAGTGACTGCGGACCTCCGCCTCAATACGCCGCGGCACATTTCGCTGCCCAACATCATGAAGGCCAAGAGCAAGCCGCTCGAGGAGGTCGCCGCGGACGCCCTCGGCGTGGATCTCCGGCCGCGCCTGAAGGTTCTGCGCACCGACGAGCCCGCCAAGCGCCGGGCCGGCATGATGGTAGCCAGTGTAGACGAGCTGCTCGAAAAGCTCCGGGTCGAGGCCAAGGTGCTCTGAGCGATGCAACAGACGTATGAGACGATGACGAGATGAGCATTCTGGTATTGGCAGACCACGCAGCGGGCGCCTTGCAGCCGTCGACGGCGCGGGTCATTTCGGCGGCACGGCAGGTGGGCGACGATGTCGTCCTGCTCGTTGCAGGCCGCGACTGCGCCGGCATCGCCGATGCGGCGAGCAAGATCGACGGGGTCGCCCGGGTGCTGCTCGCCGATGACGATTCTCTCGCGCACCAGTTGCCGGAGCAATTGGCGGCCCTGATCGTGGACCTCGCGCCGGCCTGTGATGCGATCCTGGGCTCGGCAAGCCTGGTGGCCAAGCGCTGCCTGCCGCGCGTCGCTGCAATGCTCGATGTCATGCAGGTTTCGGAGGTGATCGCGGTCGTGTCGCCCGACACGTTCCGACGCCCGACCTATGCAGGCAACGCGATCGAGACGGTCCAGGCGACCGATCCAAAGCTGGTCGTCACGGTCCGCACCACCGCATTTGCGCCTGCCGGCGCTGGCGCCGCGGCTCCAGTCGTGACGATCTCGCCGGGGCCGGCCGCCGGGTTCAGGTCGAGCTTTATCGGCCACTCCAAGCTTGGCTCGGACCGCGTCGAGCTCGGCTCGGCCCGGCGGGTCGTGTCAGGCGGGCGTGGCCTCGGTTCGCGCGAAAGCTTCGACAAACTGGTCTATCCGCTTGCCGACAAGCTGCAGGCGGCGGTGGGCGCTTCCCGGGCGGCTGTCGATGCCGGATACGTGCCCAGTGACTGCCAGGTGGGCCAGACCGGCAAGGTCGTGGCTCCCGAGCTCTACCTGGCGCTCGGCATTTCCGGCGCTATTCAGCATCTGGCGGGCATGCAGGACAGCAAGGTCATCGTGGCTATCAACAAGGACCCCGATGCACCGATCTTTTCGATAGCCGACTATGGCCTCGCGCAGGACCTGTTCGAGGCCGTGCCCGAGCTGATTGTCAAGCTCGGCTGAGCAGGCGGGGCGAGCAAGGGCGATGGACTATTGTGATCATCCTCCGACCCTCGCGCATCACGAGGCCGCATTTTCGGGGGATTTGCTCCCCGGCCTCAAACCAATCAGCGATGATCGGGCGCCGCCGGCGTCCGGCCTCGCCGATCCGAACGGTCCAGGCGGAGCGATCTCAGGCTGAAGTCGGTTTGCGTGATACTCATGGCCAGTAGTGTCGGCCAACATTCTATATAATATGGAATGCGCCAGGATCGTGTACGTTCCTGAGCCAAAAAGGAGGAAAAGGTGGAGGAGTGCACGAAGAGAAATACCACGGGCTGGCGCCGGTCGCTGACGCGGCTGGCCGGTGCGGGCGTGGCGCTGGCGACGGTCCTGACCGGCGCGGTCTGGGCGCAGGACCAGGTCGAGATTCGCATCATGGCGGTCGATTCGTACGCCAAGAGCTGGCAGGACAACCTGGTCCCCAAGTTCAACGAGGCGTTCCCGAACATCAAAGTGACCATCGACGCCACCACGGGCGCGGAGATGCTCGCCAAGATGATGCTCGACGCGGTCGATCCGAACCCCGTCTACGACATCGTGCTGGCCGACGATCCCTGGGTACCCCAGTTGGCCGAGATCGGCGCTCTCAAGGACCTCAAGGGGCCCGAGATCGCTGCCCTGACCGATCCGGGCTACGATTGGGATGACTTCAACGCGACGCCGCTCGCTGCCGGTGAATGGAAGGGCGGCCAGTATGCCGTGCCTGTCCGCTCGAACATGCTGCTCATGTTCTACAACCGGGAACTCTACCAGAAGGCCGGCGTGCCCGAACCGACCCCGGCGCTGACCTGGGACGAGTTTTTCGAACAGGCACCGAAGCTCTTCCTCGACACCGACGGCGACGGCGCCGTGGACGCCTGGCCATTTACGACCTTCTTCTCACGTGATGTGCTGACGCCGACCATCTGGCAAACCATCCTCAATTCCAATGGTGGCCAGTTGCTGGACGAGAACGGCAAGCCGGCCTTCAACAATGAGGCAGGCGTCAAGGCGGCGGAACTGCAGAAGCGGCTGATCGACATCGCCCCACCGGGCGCACTCGGACACGGCTTCTCGGAATCGCTGCAGGCGTTCCGCCAGGGTCAAGCGGCGGTCATGTTCACCTGGGGCAGTGTCTACAAGGCGACGGCCCTCGACCCGGCCGTCAGCAAGGTCACCGACGGCAAGCTCGGCATGCAGACGCTCCCTGTCGGCACGGTCAGCGGCGGGGCGCACCGGGGTATCTGGAACGCCGGTATCATGGCCAAGACCGCGCATCTCAAGGAGGCCTGGACCTTCCTGCAGTGGCTGACGTCGAAGGAAGGCGAGCAGATCAACGTCTCCACCGTTGGTTCGTTCCCGGCGCGCAAGTCTACGCTCGCCGGCGATCCCCCGGCCGAGTGGATGCGTCCGGTCTTTGCCACTCTGCAGCAGGCGTATGACGTGGCGGCAGCGGGCAAGATGTGGCGCATCCGCAGCCCGAAATCGGACGCGACCCAGCAGATTCAGGCCGACGAGATCGCCCGCTTCCTCGCTGGACAGGCGACGGCAGAAGAAGCGCTGGCCTCCGCCGCCCAGCAGATCGAGGCTGTCCTGCAGTAGGACCATCGGCCGCCGGCGTCGCGACGCCGGCGGCTACCCCCTTCCGCACTGGCCGTGCCCGGATACCCGCCGGGCAGGGCGTCACCAGGCCCAAACATGGCTGTTCGCGCCAGGCGCTCGCCCGGCGTGAGGACAACCGAGGAACCCATGCGAAATAAAGCGATCATCGCCGAGGTCAAAACGCTCTCGGCCAACATCTCCTTCCGCAACTATCAATTTCTGAAGATCACGGCCGAGGATGGCACCGTTGGCTGGGCCGAGTTCGATGTCAATTTCGGCTCGCCCGGCGTCGCCGGCATCATCAACGAACTCAGCCATCGCCTGATCGGCCAGAGCGCGATGTACCACGAGTTCATCTTCGAGGACCTTCGCAACATGACGCGCCCCGGCTGGGGTGGCGTCATCGGCGAGGCGCTGGGCGCCATCGAGAATGCGTTGCTCGACCTGAAGGCCAAGACGCTGGACGTGCCGGTCTACATGCTGCTGGGCGGCAAGGTGCGCGACAAGCTGCGCGTGTACTGGTCGCACTGCGTGTCGTATCGCCATGGACGCGCCAGCCACTACCCCGAGGACAAGCGCATCTACGACGCGGACGGCGTGCGCAAGATCTCGCGCGAAGTGGTGGACCAGGGTTTCACCGCCCTCAAGACCAACATTTTCCACTATGACGGCGAAGGCCGCATTTCGGGCTGGGGCCCCGGCATGGGCGCGCCCTACGAGCCGGGCCGCAACGTCGAGCGCAAGACCATCCGTGACCTGCATCGCCACCTGAGCACCATGCGGGAGGCCGCCGGGCCTGATGTCGATATCCTGGTCGACCTCAACTTCAACATGCGGACCGAGGGCTATCTGAAGGTGGTCCGGGCCCTGGCCGACCTCGACCTGTTCTGGATCGAGATCGACACGATGGACCCCAAGTCGCTGGCCTATGTGCGCTCGCAGAGCAAGCATCCGATTTCGTCGTGCGAGACGCTGATCGGACTGAACCAGTTCCTGCCCTACTTCGAGCAGCAGGCTGTCGACGTCGCCATCGTGGATACCCCATGGAACGGCGTCTGGCAGTCGATGAAGATCGCCGCGGCCGCCGCGGCCTACGACGTCAACGTCGCGCCGCACAATTTCTACGGGCATCTCGCCACGATGATGAATGCCCACTTCTCCGCGGCGGTGCCGAATTTCCGCATCATGGAAACCGACATCGACCGCATCGCCTGGGACAATGAGCTCTTCACCCATGCGCCCGAGTACCGTGACGGCTACCTGATCGTTCCCGACCGGCCGGGCTGGGGCACCGAGCCCAACGAGGCGGCGTTCGCGAAGTACCCCGCCAATCCTGCGCTGGGGCCCGCCAAGCGAACGACCCCCGGCTTTCTCACGATCTAGCCAGCCAACGCGCTGAAGTACGAACGGACCGTCCGATGGTTGAAGTCAACGAAGCAGTCGATGTCGTCATAGTGGGTGCCGGGGCCTCCGCCGCAGCCTTTGCGTGGAGTCTTGCGGAAACCGGTATGCGCATCCTCTGCCTCGAGCAGGGCGACTGGGTGAAGGCGGAGGCCTTCCCCAGCGTCGGGCGGGATTGGGAGGAACGCGCGGCAACGGACTTTGCCATCAGCCCCAACGTGCGGCAGCGACCGGAGGACTACCCGGTCAACGATGCGGACTCGCCCATCGCGGTGGCCAATTTCAACGGGGTCGGGGGAGGGACGATGCTCTACGCCGCACACTTCCCCCGGCTCCATCCTTCCGATTTCCGCGTGAAGACGCTGGATGGGGTCGCCGACGACTGGCCGGTCGACTACGCGACGCTCGAGCCCTTCTTCGCGCTCAACGACGAGAAGATGGGCGTCTCCTCGCTGGCCGGCGATCCGGCCTATCCGCCCAAGCCGCAGGTCATGCCGCCCATACCGATGGGGCGGACGGGCGTCACCATCGGGCGGGCCATGAACAAGCTGGGCTGGCACTGGTGGCCATCGGACGCGGCCATCACTACCCAGACCTATGCCGGGCGCGCGCCCTGCATCAACCTGGGCCAGTGCGGCTCCGGGTGCGCGCAGGGCGCCAAGGCCAGCACCGATGTCACCTACTGGCCCGAGGCGATGCGCGAGCGAGTGGAGGTGCGGACCCGTTGTCGCGTCAGCCGCATCGAGACCAACGAAAACAACCGGGCGACCGGCGTCTACTACTACGACGGCGACAATATCGAGCGCTTCCAGCCTGCCGAGATCGTGGTGATGGCCTCCAATGGCGTCGGCACGCCGCGTCTGTTGCTCAATTCCGCATCCGAGCGTTTCCCCACTGGGCTCGCCAACTCGAGCGGCCTCGTGGGCAAGAACCTGATGCTGCATCCCTATGCGCAGGTCCGCGGCTATTTCGACGAGCCGATGGATGGCTATCGCGGCCCGCACATCTGCACCTGGAGCATGCAGTTCTACGAGACCGATCCGAGCCGCGGTTTCACGCGCGGCTACAGCTACCAGTTCTCGCGCGGGCACGGACCGGTCACCGCTGCCGTCAACGGCATGGCCGATGGCCTCATTCCCTGGGGCGAGGGGCATCACGAGGCGTTTCGCTCGGTCTTCGATCACTCGGCCGGCATGGTTTCGATCTGTGAAGACCTGCCCGAGGAGATCAACGCGGTCACGCTTGATCCCAATCTGCGCGACAGCAACGGCATCCCGGCGCCGAAACTGACCTACCGGCTGAGCGAAAACACCAAGGCCATGCTCGATCACTCCGTGCAACGCGGCCGCGAGATCCTCACTGCCGCCGGCGCGCGACACATCACCTCGCGGTCGCCGCTGCCTTATGCCGGCTGGCACCTGATGGGCACCGCACGCATGGGCACCGATTCCCGGCGCTCGGTGGTCAACGAATGGGGCCGCAGCCACGACCTCAAGAACCTCTTCGTCATCGACGGCAGTGTTTTCGTGACCAGCGGCGGGGTCAATCCGACTTCGACCATCCAGGCCCTGGCGCTCTACTTCGCCGACCAGGTGAAGTCGCGCATCTACGACCTGTTCGACTGAGGGGCCGCGCATGAGCACGATCGACAAAGACGACTTCTCCGCGCAAGAGCGCGACATCCTGCGCATCGTCGCCGGGCACATCATTCCAGCGAGCACGGCCTATGGGCTGCCCGGCGCGGACGATGCGACCATCCTCGCCGACATCCTGCGTTCGGCCTGGCGTGAGGGGCGCAAGCTCAATGAGGCCGCGGTGGTGATCGATACCGCCTCCGGCGGGAGGTTCACGACAATCCCGCGGGCGGAACAGGCGGCTGTGCTGCAGCGCTTCCGCCAACAGCATCCGGGCCTGGCCCGCGCCTGCGAGATGGTCACGGCCCGCTGCTACTACCGCGATGACCGGGTTATGCGCTCGATCGGCATGGAGGTCCGGCCGCCGTTTCCGATCGGCTTCGCGGTCGAGCCGAGCGAACTCGACCTGCTCGAGCCGGTGCGGCAGCGCGGCAAGATCTACAGAGACGTCAATTAAGGGGGGGAAGAATGGTTGACCTGACCGTTTCTTCAGTCAGACCGGCACGCAAAGTTGCCTGGCACAAGCTGAGTGACCTGACTTCGCGCTGGTCGTTCATGCTGCCGACGATCATCCTGCTGGCCGCCGTGCTGGCCTATCCGCTGCTCTATGCGGTGCAGATCAGCTTCTCCAAGTTCGACCTCATGACCTTTGGTCCGGGCGAATGGGTCGGCTTCGACAACTATATCAAGGTGCTCTCGGACTACCGGTTCTGGGACTCGATCCGGGTGACCCTGGTCTACCTGGCTTTCGCGCTTCCCCTCCAGATCGCGCTTGGCTTCGGCATTGCCTACGTCATCAATGCGCCCTGGTGGGGACGCTCGGCCGTGCGCGCGCTGTTCATCATTCCGCTGGTAGTAGCGCCGGTGGTGGCGGGTGGTATCTGGCGCATGATCCTCGATCCGCTCTGGGGCCTGATGAATTGGCTCCTTGGACTTGCGGGCATCCCGGCGCTCGACTGGTTCGGTGATCCGAACCTCGCCATGGCGACCGTCGTCATCATCGATATCTGGCGGTGGACGCCGTTCGTCGTGCTCATCGCCACCGCGGCGCTGCTGTCGCTGCCCAGGGACGTGTTCGAGGCCGCGCGCATCGACGGCGCCAACTGGTGGCAGACGCTGTGGATGGTGGCCCTGCCGCTGCTGGTGCCGGTGCTCGCCGCGACGTTCATCGTGCGCTGGCTCGGGGCGGTCAAGATGTTCGATATCGTGCTGGCGTCGACGTTCGGCGGTCCGGGTAAATCGACCGTCGTGGTCAACCTCTTCATCTATCAGGAAGCCTTCCGGTCCCTGCATTTCTCGGAATCGGCCGCCATGGCGATCATCGTCCTGGTGCTGACGATGATCATCACCGGCATCCTGCTCGGCTTGAGCCGCAAACTGGAGGACGTGCAGTGAGCACGCTTGTCCGCCGTCACCGGTTTCGGCTGGGCCACACCGTGCGCGTGGTGTCGGGCGTGGTTGTCGCCCTGCTGTTCCTGTTCCCGATCTTCTGGATGGTTCTGACCTCGTTCAAGCAGCAGGTGGACATCTTCGTCAGCCCACCCAAGCTGCTGTTCGAGGTGTCGTTCGATTCCTACATCAAGTACCTTGAACGCTCCGACATCATCCAAAAGCTGATCAACACGATCATTGTGGCGGTGGGCTCAGCGCTGCTGTCGATCGTTGCCGGCTCCATGGCCGGCTATGCTCTGGCCCGCATCAAGCTCACCGGTGCAAACGCTATCGGCGTGGTGATCCTGCTGTCGCGCGGCGTTCCGCCGATCGCCCTGGCCGTGCCGATGTTCCTCGTGGCGCGCAAGTTCGGCCTCACCGACAAGCACATCACGCTCATCATCGCCTATGCCACCTTCCTCATCCCCTACGTGATGTGGCTGATGCGCGGCTTCTTCCTCGCGCTACCCCGGGAACTCGAGGAAGCGGCGGTAATCGACGGCTGCTCGCGTTTCGGGGCCTTCGTACGAATCATCGTGCCGCTATCGATGCCGGGCATCATTTCGACCTTCATCTTCTCGATGATCATGGCCTGGGAAGAACTGCTGTTCGCCCTCGTGCTCACCAATCGCGACGCTACGACCATTCCCGTGGTCATCGCAGGTATCGCCGGAGATACGGATACCGGTGCGAACTGGGGAGCATTGACGGCGATGGGGACCATCACTGTGGTTCCCATGGTGATAATTGCGCTACTAGTACAGAAGTGGCTGATCCAGGGCTTGGCAGACGGTACGACAAAATGACCGCCGGCGGACGAATAACCGAAGACCTGAGCTGGCTTGACCTGATCAACAAGGAAAGCGTCGTCCTCACCAAGTCCCAGCTGGCGCGGCGGCACATCCAGAAAATGATCCTGTCGGGAGAGATCCGGCCGGGCGATCGCCTCACCACGCGCGAGGTCTCGCAGGCGCTCGGCATCAGCGAGACGCCCTGTCGCGAGGCGGTCAACAGCCTGGCAGCCGAGGGTTGGCTCGAGGTGCAGAGCCATGTGGGAGCGGTCGTCCAGGGACTGCGCATCGATCAGATCAAGGAGATCAGCGCGCTGCGCGGGCTGATCTGCGGGCTGGCGATCGAGCTCAATGCGTCGCGCTACGACGCAGCGTTCCTCGCGCGGCTGGACGAGAACATCGAACGGTCCTTCGCCGCGCTCGAGAGCAACGACTTCGGCCAGTTCGGCGCGCTCAACTATCAGTTCCACAAGATGCTCTGCGACGGGCCGGGGAGTCCCTACAGCTATCGCATCCTCGAGAACATGCTCGGGCTGATGTCGTCGCGCCGGCACGGCATCCCGGCCTATCGCGAGCGGCTCGAGGCGGCCATCCAGGAACATCGCCAGATCCGGGACCTGCTCAAGGCAGGCGATGTCGAGGGCGCGGCCCGGATTGCCCGCCAGCACGAACTCAATACCGGCACCTTCCTCATCCGCAAGATGACCGAACTCGAGCAGGCCGAGGCCGAGGCCTCGACCAGGCGCCATGTCCACACCACTCCATGACGCAAGCGGCCCCCGCGGCCAGCCGCCAGCAGGCGGACCTCGTTGATAGAGACCAGAACCATGTACAGACTCGACAAGCACTATATCGGCGGCCAATGGGTTTCCTCCCGCGGCAAGCGGGAGCACCCGATGGTCAACCCATCCACCGAGGAGATCATCGGCGCGGTGACGCTGGGCGACGCGGCTGATGTCGATGCGGCAGTCGCGGCGGCGCGCAGCGCGTTCCCGCGCTGGTCGGCGAGCCCCGTCGCGGATCGTATCCGGCTGATCGAGCGGACGCGGGAGATCTACAAGCGCCGCCTCGACGAGATGGGGGCTGCGATCTCCGCCGAGATGGGCGCGCCGATCGACCTCGCTCGGGAGCGGCAGGCGCCTGCGGCCGCCAACCACATGACCAACTTTCTGCGCGTCATGGAAACGTTCTCGTTCTCCGAGCCCTTCGCGGACTATGCTCCGGACGACCGGATCCTGATGCAGCCGATCGGTGTCGTCGGCATGATCACGCCGTGGAACTGGCCGATGAGCCAGGTCGGCCTCAAGGTCGTTCCGGCCCTGCTGGCGGGCTGCACCATGGTGCTCAAGCCGTCCGAGTTCGCCGCGCTCTCCTCCAACCTGCTTGCCGAAATTCTTGACGAGGCCGGCGTACCGGCCGGCGTGTTCAACCTCGTGCATGGCGACGGGGCGGGGGCAGGGGCACAGCTTTCGGCGCATCCTGATGTCGCCATGATGAGCTTCACCGGCTCGACCGCCGCCGGGCGCGCGGTCATGAAGACGGCCGCCGAGACTTTCAAGCGCGTGGCCCTCGAACTCGGGGGGAAGGGCGCCAACCTGATCTTCGCCGACGCCGACGACAAGGCGATCGAGCGCGGAGTGCGCCAGTGCTTCTCGAACAGCGGCCAGAGCTGCAATGCGCCGACGCGGATGCTGGTCGAACGATCGATCTATGAACAGGCCGTCGAGCGCGCCAGAGAGGTGGCCGTCTCAGTGGCGGTGGGGAAGTCCGATGGTCCCGGTCCTCACCTTGGTCCAGTCGTTTCGGGGCGCCAGTACCAGCGCATCCAGGCACTCATCGAGGGAGCCCTCAAGGAGGGGGCAAGGCTGGTCGCCGGCGGACCCGGGCGGCCGAGCGGCTTCAACAGCGGTTATTTCGTCCAGCCGACGGTCTTCGCCGATGTGACGCCCGAGATGACTATTGCCCGCGAGGAGGTTTTCGGTCCGGTGCTCTCGATCATCGCGTTCGAGGACGAGCAGCACGCCCTCGAGATCGCCAATGGCACGCCATACGGCCTGACCAACTATGTACAGACCCAGGACCTCGAGCGTCGGCGTCGCCTGGCGAGTGGGCTGCATTCGGGCATGGTCGAGATGAACGGGCAGCCGCGCGGTGCCGGCGCACCATTCGGCGGCGTCGGCTACTCGGGGCTCGGCCGCGAAGGTGGCAAGTGGGGGCTCGAGGAGTACCTGGTCGTCAAGTCCGTCTCGGGCTGGAACTAGCGCTTCATTTGGTCTTCAGGATGCCATGAGCCAGCATGTCGAAATAGTCGTCGGCGAACGCGACGGCGCGCCGCGCGCCCTTGGGATCGAACCAGCGCGTCATCCAGTTGAGCATCGAGAGCGCGCCCAGCGCCACCACCGCGGCGTTGGGGGCGCTCAGTTCGCCGCTGGCGATCCCGTTGCTCACGATGTCCCGGAACAAGCTTTCGTACTTCTTGCGGATCGCCCGTTCCTCGTCGCTGACGACGCGATTGAGCCCGCCGAAACCGTGCAGCAGGGTGACGTACTCGGTGTAGTTCTGCTCGAAGAATTCGGCATGGGCGCGCATCGCCGCCCGCAGTCGCAGGGACGCAGCCTGGTCCCCAGGCGGCAGCGCCGCAGAGACGTGGTCGTAGAGCCGCTGCAGCAGGTCGGTCACGATGGCTTCGTAGATCACCTGCTTGGTCGGAAAGTAGTGATAGACCGCCGCCTTGGAGACCCCGACGGCACTGGCGATGTCCATCAGCGAGGTTTCCGCGAAGCCGCGATGGGCAAACAGGTTGGACGCCACGCCGAGGATGGTTTCGCGCGGTGCCTCCATAGAGGACGGTCGGCCAACTCGCCTTGGTCTTTGTACCGACACGCCCTGTTCCTCCGTGGTCCTGCCGCTCCTGTTACACCAATCTTCGTTGCGTCGAGAAGCGCGCAACCGGTGTTTGCCGGCGCGCAGCCTGCCGAAGTGTCACACGCATGAACTGGCCGCTCGAGGGCATTCGCGTTCTCGACCTGTCACGGGTCCTGGCAGGTCCGCTCAGCGCCATGGTCCTCGCGGACCTCGGGGCCGATGTCATCAAGGTCGAGCGGCCGGGGTCGGGCGACGGCACGCGTGATTGGGGCATCGAGCTCGGTCCACGCGAAAGCACGTACTTTCACGCCTTCAACCGCAGCAAGCGTTCCGTGACCGCCGACCTGGCGTCGGCGGAGGGGCAGGACCTGGTACGGGCCCTCGTCGCGGAGGCCGACGTGGTGGTGGAGAACTACCTGCCCGGCACGCTGGAGCGTTTCAGGCTGGGCTACACGGACCTCCTCGCAGTCAACCCGCGCCTCGTCTACTGCTCGATCTCGGGCTACGACAGCGCCGGGCCCGAGGCTGGACGTGCCGGCTATGACTTGGTGCTCCAGGGCGAGACCGGCGTGATGGCGACCAATGGCGACGCGGACGGCCCGCCGCTCAAGCTCGGCCTGCCGGTCGTCGATCTGTTCACCGGCATGTATGCGGCGCAGGCCATGCTCGCGGCTCTGCTGCGCGCGCGCCAGACCGGCGCCGGCTGCCGGATCGACGTGTCGCTGGCCGATTGCGGCCTCGCCATGACATCCTACTACGGCATCGAAGCGATGGTGCAGCGGGCCGAGATGCCGCGCTACGGCAACATGCATTCTTCGATCGTGCCGTATGGCGTGTTCAGCGCGGCCGATGGGCGCTTCGTGCTGGCCGCCGGCACGACGGCACAATACCGCAAGCTGTGCATCGATATCCTCGAACGTCCCGACCTCGCGGATGACGAGCGATTTGCCACCAACCTCAATCGCGTCCGCAACCGCGCCGTTCTGCTCGATGAGCTCGGCCGCTGCTTCGCGGCGCGCGAGCGCGACCGGCTGCTGGGGCACCTGGCCGAATGCGGCGTGCCGGCGGGCCGGGTCGAAGGCTTGTTCGCGGCTCTCGACGGCGAGCGCGCCGAGGCGATGACCACCGTGCACCGCGAGGCGGGAAAGCCTGATGCGCCCGGCTTCCTGCCACCCTGGCGGTTCGACGGCTCCCGTCCTGCTGCCCAGCGGCCGCCGCTGCTCGGCGAGCACGATGACGACGTGCGACGCGGATTGTGGGACGCCTAGCAGGTCGATCGAGACACCGACACGACTGAAGATAATTATTGACCGGCCGGCCGGTAAATATTATGAGCCGGAAGAGACCGATGATGGAAAGGTGCCGTGATGTCGTTCGAGTGGAGTGATCCCCTGTTGCTCGAGCACGAGCTGGATCAGGACGAGATCATGCTGCGTGACGCCGCCCGGTCCTTCGCGCAGGATCGGCTCGCCCCGCGCGTCAGCCGCGCCTACATGGACGAAGTGGTCGACCGCGACGTCTTCAACGAGTTCGGCGACCTCGGCCTGCTCGGCATCACTATCCCCGAGGCTTATGGTGGCCTGGGTGGCAGCTACGTCACTTACGGCCTCGTCGCCCGCGAGATCGAGCGCGTCGACTCCGGCTATCGGTCCATGCTGAGCGTCCAGTCGTCGCTGGTGATGTACCCGATCCATGCTTTCGGCACGGAGGCGCAGAAGGCGCGCTACCTGCCTCTGCTCGCCACTGGCCGGATGGTCGGCAGCTTCGGCCTCACCGAGGCCAATGCCGGTTCTGACCCGGGCGGCATGACGACGCGCGCCGTCAAGATCGAAGGCGGCTACCGCATCAGCGGCAGCAAGCTGTGGATCTCCAATGCGCCGATCGCCGATGTCTTCGTCATCTGGGCCAAGTCGGAGGCCCATGACGGCAAGGTCCGCGGCTTCCTGATCGAGCGCGGCACCAAGGGGCTTTCGGTCAACAAGATCGAGGGCAAGCTGTCGCTCCGGGTGTCGGTCACGGGCGAGGTCGTGCTCGACAACGTGGAGGTTGCCGACGATGCAATCCTTCCTGGAACGTCGGGCCTGCGCGGTCCGTTCGAGTGCCTCAACCGCGCCCGCTACGGGATCTCGTGGGGCGTGATGGGAGCAGCGGAGGATTGCTGGCACCGCGCCCGGACCTACGGCCTGCAGCGGGTCCAGTTCGGGCGGCCACTGGCCGCGACGCAGCTGTTCCAGAAGAAGCTGGCCGACATGCAGACCGAGATCGCGCTTGGCCTGTTGGCTAGCCTCAGGGTCGGCCGCCTGATGGACGCAGGCAAGCTCGCGCCGGAAATGGCTTCGCTCATCAAGCGCAACAATGCCGGCAAGGCGCTCGACATTGCGCGCACTGCCCGAGACATGCTCGGCGGCAATGGCATCCAGGTCGAGTACCACGTCATGCGGCATGCCCAGAACCTCGAGACGGTCAACACCTACGAGGGCACGCACGACGTCCATGCCCTGATCCTCGGTCGCGCGCAGACCGGCCACCAGGCGTTCTACTGACGCGACCGGGCAGGGAACTCGTCATGCACAGCTCGCCCCGGGTGCGCTGCGTCCGCGAAGACGCGATCGCAATCGTCGAGGTCGACAATCCACCGGTCAACGCGCTCAGCCACGCGGTGCGGCGGGAGTTGCTCGACATGCTGCAAGGGCTCGAAGCCGACGCCGCCGTCGCCGGCATCGTGATCACCTGTCGCGGCAGGACGTTCTTTGCCGGCGCCGACATTGCGGAGTTCGACAAGCCGGCCGCGGCGCCGCTGCTCGGCGATCTCATCGGCTTGCTCGACACGATGACCACTCCCACCGCCGCTGCCATGAAGGGCACCGTGCTGGGCGGCGGCCTCGAACTCGCGCTCGCCTGCCGCATGCGCATCCTCGATCGCAACGGGGTGGTGGGCTTTCCCGAGATCAAGCTCGGCCTCATTCCCGGCGCCGGTGGCACCGTGCGCCTGCCGCGGCTCGCCGGACCCGGTGTCGCACTCGAAATGATAGCGACCGGCAAGACGCTGGATGCCGCCCGTGCGCTGCACCATGGCCTGGTCCACGCCGTGGTCGACACCGATCTGACGGCAGCGACGGTTGCCCATCTGCGGGCGCATCTGCACGACCCGCCCGCGCGCGTACGCGACACGGTCGTCCCTGACGATCCCGGCGGCCTCGATGCCTTCGAGCGCGGGGCCGGGGAACTCGCAGACAAGTCCCCGAGAGACCGGGCGCTGGCGGCTGCCATCGAGGCGGTGCGCAACGCCCTTGCGCTCGGCTTCGATGACGCGATTATTCGGGAGCGACAGCTGTTCGAGGCGCTGCGCTCGAGCCCTGCTTCGAGGGCGAAGCGGCACCTGTTCTTTGCCGAACGCCGGACCATGGTCCTCCCCGACGTCGACCTGCGCAGCGTCGCACCCCGGCCTGTGCGGCGGGTCGGCGTGGTCGGGGCGGGAACGCTGGGCAGCGGCATCGCGGCCGCCCTCGCCGCGGCGGGCTACAACGTCCGGGTGCGCGAGACCTCGGCGGAGGCCCTTGATGCCGGTCGCGGTCGCATCTGGCGCAGCTTCGAGAGCATGGCCAGGAAGGGCAGCCTCGATGTGCCGGCCGCCCGCGACCGCGTTGTCGGCACCCTCTCCCTGTCCGACTTCGCGGATTGTGACCTGGTGATCGAGGCTGCCTATGAGGATCTCGAGGTCAAGCGGACGATCTTCGCCGAACTGGATCGGGTGACGAGGCGCGGCGCGATCCTCGCCTCCAACACCTCCTATCTCGACGTGAACCAGATTGCCGCCGCAACGGGGAGAGCGGCCGACGTGGCCGGGATGCACTTTTTTTCGCCGGCCCATGTCATGCCGCTGGTCGAGGTGGTGCGGGCCAGCCAGACTTTGCCCGATGTCGTCGCCACGCTTGCCCGGGTCGCCAGGACCATGGGCAAGGTGCCGGTGGTCGTCGGCGTCTGCCACGGCTTTGTCGGCAACCGCATGCTCGGGGCGCGCAACGCCCAGATTCCCCGGCTGCTGCTGGAGGGCGCGCTGCCACAGGACATCGATCGCGCCCTGCGCGATTTCGGCTGGCCCATGGGGCCGCTCGAGATGTGGGATATGGCCGGCCTTGATATCGCGTGGCGCAACCGCAGATATCTCGGCGAAACCGAGATAATTGGCGACGCCCTATGCGCGCTGGGCCGCTTCGGCCAGAAGGCTGGCCGCGGCTACTATTGCTATGCCGAAGGACGGCGTGATCCGCTCCCCGACGCGGACGTCACGGCGCTTATCGAACGCCTCTCGAGTGAGGCCGGCATCGTCCGCCGGCAGGTCTCCAGCGAGGAGATCGTCGAGCGCACGCATTTCCCCATGATCAACGAGGGCTGCAGAATCCTCGATGAGCGGATTGCGGCCCGATCGGCGGACATCGATGTGATCTGGGCCAATGGCTACGGCTTTCCGCGCGAACTGGGCGGGCCGATGCACTGGGCCGAAGACCTGGGCTGGCGACGGATCGTCGAGGGCCTCTCCAACTGGCACACCACTACGGGTGACGACGTGTTCAGGCCGTGTGGTCGCCTCCTCGCAATGTCTGCTGTTTGAGGGTGGAGCCGTGATCAGTCGGGACCGCATTGATGTGGATGTCGTCATCGTCGGTGCAGGCCCATCGGGGCTTGCCGCCGCGATACGGCTCAAGCAGATCGCCGACGCGCAGGGTACCCCACTATCGATCGTCGTGCTCGAGAAGGCCGCCGACATCGGCGCGCATATCCTGTCCGGCGCGGTGATGGACGTGTCCGCGCTCGACGCACTCCTCCCCGAATGGCGCACGCAACGCGCTCCGCTCGGACCCGAGGTTACGGCCGATCACTTCGTCTACCTTACCCAGGGCGGATCGCTCGAGATTCCCCATGCGCTGTTTCCGCCCCAGCTCGACAATCGCGGCTGCCGCGTGGTGAGCCTCGGCATCGTCTGCAAATGGCTCGGCGAGCAGGCCGCGGCGCTGGGCATCGACATCCTTCCGGGCTTTGCGGCCTCCGAGCTGATCTTCGATGAGAGCGGCGCCGTGGCGGGGGTGATCACCGGTGACATCGGCCTCGGCCGTGATGGGCAGCCCAAGGCCGGCCACGCCGCCGGCATCGAAGTCCACGCCCGCTACACGTTGATCGCCGAGGGCGCACGCGGTTCGCTCGCCAAGCAACTCATCGCCCGATACCGGCTCGACGCCGCCTGCGATCCCCAGCATTACGGGCTCGGCATCAAGGAGACCTGGGAGATACAGCCCGACCGGCACCGGCCCGGCCGCGTCGAGCACCACCTGGGCTGGCCCCTGTCGGATGACACGGGTGGCGGTGGCTTCGTCTACCACGGCGAGGCCAACCGGGTGTCGCTGGGCTACGTCGTCCACCTCAACTACGCCAATCCCTGGCTCTCGCCCTTCGACGAAATGCAGCGCTGGAAGACCCATCCGCGGCTACGGGCGCTGCTCGAAGGTGGTCGGCGTATCGGCTACGGGGCGCGGGCTATGACATCGGGCGGCTGGCAGTCTATCCCCGAGTTCGGGTTTCCCGGCGGCGCCCTCGTCGGCTGCTCCGCCGGCCTGATGAACCTGCCGCGCATCAAGGGCATCCACAACGCCATGTGGTCCGGCATGCGGGTCGCGGATGCAGTGTCCGAGGCGCTGAGCGCCGGCCGAAGCAACGACCTGATCGCCGGCCTCAGGGATCAGGTGCTGCGTGGTCCGATCGAGGCCGACCTGCGCCCCGTTCGCAACGCCAAGGTGCTGCTCTCGAGGCTCGGCACGCGCCTCGGCTTCACGCTGGCCGGCTTTGATCTCTGGTGCACGGCGCTGACCGGCAAGTCGCCGTTCGGTACCCTGCGGCACGGCACACCCGATCACGCTACGCTGGCGCCAGCCTCGCAAAGCCATCGGATCGAGTATCCCCGACCCGATGGCAAGCTGACCTTCGACCGCGCCTCGTCGGTCTTTCTTGCCAATCTTGCGCACGGCGAGGATCAGCCAGTCCACCTCCGGCTGCGCGATCCCAGCCTGCCGATCAAGGCCAACCTGCCGCTCTATGCGGAGCCCGCGCAGCGCTATTGTCCGGCCGGCGTCTACGAGATCGTGAGCGACGTCGCGGGCGAGCCTTCCCTCCGGATCAACAGCGCCAACTGTGTCCACTGCAAGACCTGTGACATCAAGGACCCGCTGCAGAACATCGACTGGGTCCCGCCCGAAGGGGGATCGGGCCCCAACTACTCGGGCATGTAACTGAGGGGCGAGAAATGAGCGAAGCGTATATCTGCGCCTACCGGCGTACACCGATCGGCCGGTTCGGCGGTGCGCTCGCCGCAGTGCGTCCCGACGATCTGGGGGCTGTTCCAATCAAGGCGCTGATGGCGGAGCACGCTGGAGTCGATTGGGAGGCCGTCGACGACGTGATCTTCGGCAACGCGAACCAGGCGGGCGAAGATAACCGGAACGTCGCACGGATGAGCCTGCTGCTGGCCGGACTGCCGGAGACCATCGCGGGCACGACGATCAATCGTCTGTGCGGATCCGGCATGGATGCCGTGATTGTCGCCGCCCGCGCCATCCGGTCGGGCGAAGCGGAGCTGCTGATCGCGGGTGGCACGGAGTCCATGTCCCGCGCGCCGTTCGTGCTGCCCAAGGCCGAGGCTGCATTCTCGAGGGCCGCGGAGATCCATGACACGACCATCGGTTGGCGTTTCATCAATCCGCTGATGCAGGAGCGATATGGTGTCGATCCGATGCCTCGGACCGCCGAGAACGTAGCCTGGGAGTTCGGCGTGAGCCGGCAGGCCCAAGATGCCTTTGCCGCCCGCAGCCAGGCCAAGGCTGCGGCCGCGCAGCAGGCCGGCCGGCTGGCCCTGGAGATCGTGCCAGTTGCCGTGCCGCAGCGCCGCGGCGAGGCCGTTCAAGTCGTGCAGGACGAGCATCCGCGCCCAGGTATCACCCTCGCGGCGCTGGGTGGGCTGGAGCCGCTGTTTCCGGACGGTACCGTAACGGCGGGGAACGCTTCCGGGGTCAATGACGGGGCAGCCGCGCTGATCATTGCCTCCGAAGCGGCCGCGACCCGGCACGGCCTTACCCCGATGGCACGCATTCTCGGTGGCGCGGTGGCCGGAGTTGCGCCCAGGATCATGGGGATGGGACCGGTTCCTGCGTTCAGCAAACTCAGCGCGCGGCTCGGGCTTGCCGTGTCGGACTTCGGCGTCATCGAAATCAACGAGGCGTTCGCCAGCCAGGCGGTCGCCGTGCTGCGTGCCCTTGGGGTGGCCGAGGACGATCCGGGCGTAAACCCCAATGGCGGTGCAATCGCGCTCGGCCATCCGCTCGGGATGAGCGGAGCCCGACTCAGCGGGACCGCAGCGCTGGAGCTTGCCCGGTCTGGCCAGGAGCGGGCCCTCGCAGCCATGTGCGTGGGCGTGGGGCAGGGGGTCGCCATCGCATTGGGACGTCCATGACTGAGCGCGACCCCGGCTGTCGAAATCGGTCGTCCCCGGATCAGGTCGTACCGGATTTGCAGCCTCCACCTTTTGGATGCTTGACGCGCTCGGGTGATGAGGAGTATCTGCCCGTCTCAGGACACCTCACCCTAACGTGAGGCTTTCGACCTGGGAGGGTCGCCATGGCTGATATGCCCCTGACTGCGCCGGCAGTGAAACCGGCTAACCCCAATTTTTCGTCGGGTCCCTGCGCCAAACGTCCTGGCTGGACGGTGGAAGTGCTCGCCAACGCGCTGGTTGGCCGCTCGCACCGCGCCAAGCCGGCCAAGCAGCGCATCGAGAAGGTGATCGCGCTGACGCGTGAACTGCTCGAGGTCCCCTCGGACTACCTGATCGGCATCGTCCCCGCTTCCGATACCGGTGCCGTCGAGATGGTGCTGTGGTCGATGCTCGGCGCCCGTGGCGTCGACATGCTGGCCTGGGAATCGTTCGGCGAGGGCTGGGTCACCGACGTCCAGAAGCAGCTGAAGCTCGACAACGTCCGCGTGCTGAAGGCGCCGTATGGTGAGCTGCCGAACCTTGCCGAGGTGAACTTCGACAACGACGTGGTGTTCACCTGGAACGGCACCACTTCGGGCGTCCGCGTGCCGAATGCCGACTGGATCCCCGCTGATCGCCAGGGCCTCACCATCTGCGACGCCACTTCGGCGGCGTTCGCGCAGAACCTCGATTTCAAGAAACTCGATGTGGTGACCTTCTCGTGGCAGAAGGCGCTCGGCGGTGAAGCGGCGCATGGCGTGCTGATCCTCTCGCCCCGCGCCGTCGAACGGCTCGAGACCTACAAGCCGGCCTGGCCGCTGCCGAAGCTCTTCCGCATGACCAAGGGCGGCAAGCTCATGGCCGATATCTTCGAGGGCGCCACCATCAACACCGTGTCGATGCTGTGCATCGAAGACGCGGTGGATGCGATGGAATGGGGCAAGACCGTCGGCGGCCTGAAGGGCATGCAGGCCCGCGCCGATGCCAATGCCAAGGTGCTGGCCGACTGGGTCGCCAAGTCCGACTGGGCGGCGTTTCTGGCCAAGAACGAGGCCGAACGGTCGAACACCTCGATCTGCCTCGTGATCAAGGACCCCGCGATCACTGCGCTGAGCGACGAGGCACAGGCCGCCTTCGCCAAGGCGATCGTCTCCCGCCTCGACAAGGCCGGCGTCGCCTATGACATCGGCGGCTATCGCGACGCCCCGACGGGCCTTCGCATCTGGGCTGGCTCGACGGTCGACACGGCGAACCTCGCGGCGCTGACCCCGTGGCTCGACTACGCCTTCGCCGCCGAAAAGGCCGCCCTGGCAGTCGCGGCCTGAGGCCGCGACGCGAGCGAGTAGCGAGTAGTGAGTAGCCAATAGCGCTGCCCACATCGCCGCTCGCCACTTCCCTATTCGCCACTCGCTATTCGCTATTCGCTCAACCCCGGAGGGTTGCCCAAATGCCCAAGGTTCTCGTTTCGGACAAGCTGTCGAAGACCGCGGTCCAGATCTTCAAGGACAACAATATCGACGTCGATTACCTGCCTGATCTGGGCAAGGACAAGGACAAGCTGTTCGAGGTGATCGGCCAGTATGACGGCCTCGCGATCCGCTCGGCGACCAAGGTCACCGACAAGATCCTCAGCGCCGCCAAAAACCTGAAGGTGATCGGCCGCGCCGGCATCGGCGTCGACAACGTCGATATTCCGGCTGCCACCAAGGCCGGCATCATCGTGATGAACACCCCGTTCGGCAACTCGATCACCACGGCCGAGCACGCCATCTCGCTGATGCTGTCGCTGGCCCGGCAGATCCCCGAGGCCGATGCCTCGACCAAGGCATCGAAGTGGGAAAAGAACCGCTTCATGGGCGTCGAGGTCACCAACAAGATCCTCGGCCTGATCGGCGCCGGCAATATCGGCTCGATCGTTGCCGACCGGGCGCAGGGCCTCAGGATGAAGGTGGTGGCGTTCGATCCGTTCCTGACGCCGGAGCGGGCCCAGGCGATCGGTGTCGAGAAGGTCGAGCTCGACGAGCTGCTGAAGCGCGCCGACTTCATCACGCTGCACACGCCGCTGATCGATGCGACGCGCAACATCATCAACGCCGACGCCATCGCCAAGATGAAGGACGGCGTGCGCATCATCAACTGCGCCCGTGGCGGCCTCGTCGATGAAGCGGCGCTCTACGAGGCGCTGAAATCGGGCAAGGTGGCGGGTGCGGCGTTCGACGTGTTCGTCGAGGAGCCGGCGCAGAACAACCCGCTGTTCGAACTCGCCAACTTCATCGCCACGCCGCACCTGGGCGCTTCGACCACCGAAGCGCAGGAGAACGTGGCGCTGCAGGTGGCCGAACAGATCTCGGCCTATCTCAACACCGGCGAGATCACCAACGCGCTGAACTTCCCGTCGATCTCGGCTGAGGAAGCGCCGCGCCTGACGCCGTGGGTAAAACTCGCCGAAGCGCTCGGCTCGTTCGCCGGGCAGCTGACCGAGACCTCGATCAAGGGCATCCGCATCGAGTACGAGGGCAATGTCGCCGCTCTCAACACCAAGCCGATGACCGCAGCGGCGATCAATGGCGTGCTGAAGCCGCAGGTGGCGGAAGTGAACATGGTTTCGGCGCCGCAGATCGCCAAGGATCGCGGCATCAATGTCGAGATTATCACCCGCGACCAGCAGGGGGCGTATGAAGGCTATATTCGCCTCACCGTAATCACCGAGCGGCAGGAGCGCGGCATCGCCGGCACCATCTTTGCCAACGGCAAATCGCGTATCATCCAGGTCAAGGGCATCAACATGGATGCCGAGCTGACGGAGTCGATGCTCTACGTCACCAACGAGGACCGGCCCGGCCATATCGGCCGTCTCGGGACGCTCCTCGGCAACCTCGGCATCAACATCGCCAACTTCAACCTCGGCCGCGCCGAGGTGGGTGGCGATGCGATTGCGCTGTTGTCGATCGACGGGGCAGTTACGCCGGAACAGCTCAAGGAAATCGCCGGGCTGCCCGGCGTGCGCCAGGCCAAGGCCGTGGCGTTCTAAGCACCGATCGCCAGGTCGAGTTCAAGGGGTCGGCGTGTTGCGCCGGCCCCTTTGCTTTGTCCCTTCATGTCAAGTGAACTTGACATGCTCCAGTAGCGAGTCTATGTAAAGGACGCTTTACAGTGCTGTGGAGGTCCCGATGACGAACGAGCAGGCGACGCGCCGCTATTTCAGTGTGTTGATCCCGGGTGTGCTGCTGTTCCTGGGCCTCAGCATAGGGCTCAAGCTGGCCGGCAGTACGGCGCTGCTCCCCGACGCCCTGAAGCCGGTCGTCGCCCTGGTCCCGGCGGCGCTGCTGGCCGGGATGTTCTGGGCGCATTGGCGCTACATCAACGAGATCGACGAATTCCTGCGCTCTATCCAGATCAAGGCGGCGTTTGTCGGGCTGACCGTGGTGATGACGATCGCCACGGCCTGGGGCTATGTCGAACTCTATGTCGATCAGGTGCCGACGCTCTCGATCTACTGGCTCAACCCGATTTACTGGCTCACCTACGCGGTCGCCGCGGTGACCATCACCCGACGCTATGGTGACGCAAGCTGAAAAACCGGATCAGAGAGCTGCGCGGCGAACGCGGTTGGTCACAGGCGGTGCTGGCCGACAAGCTCGGGGTGTCGCGGCAGTCGATCAACGCCATCGAGACGGGTCGCTACGATCCGTCGCTGCCGCTGGCCTTTCGCATTGCCTCGCTGTTCGAGACGCCGATCGAGGCGATCTTCGATGGGCGGGAGGAGGCTGGGGGGTGAACCCTCGGTGACGGAATCGCCGTGGCAGATGAAAGGCCGGGCATACCCGGCCTTTGTGTAGTGCGCTCCTGGCGGCTGCACCACTTCGCGCCACCCCGCTCGATGTCATCCCAGCGAAAGCTGGGACCCATCTATCCGCTGGTGCAGGTGGTGAGTTGGGTCCCAGCTTTCGCTGGGATGACGGCCGGTGGAGGTGGGTAAGAAGGTGGTCACCCCCTCCGGCATTTTGAGGTGGTTCAATTCATCTGCGAGATAGTTCACCGCAGCGGGCGGAAGAACTCCTGCAGGTCCCCGGCCAGCAGCTCCGGCTCTTCCATGGCCGGGAAGTGCCCGCCCTCCTTGAACTCGCTCCAGTGGGCGATCTGCTGCTGCGGGTCGAACAGCGGGCGAACCAGGTCGCTGGCATTGAACACCGCGACGCCGCGTGGAGTGGCGCTGGGTGGGGCCCAGCCCATCGCCTTGAAGGCTTCCCACAGGGCGTTGGCCGAGGCGGAGCCGCCACCACCGAACCAATAGAGGCTGACATTGGTGAGGAACTGTTCGATATCGACGGCGTCTTCGATGGTCGTCTTGTCGGGGTTGGTCCAGGCTTCGAACTTCTCGGCGATCCAGGCGAGCTGGCCGATCGGCGAGTCGTTGAGCGCGTAGCCGAGGGTCTTGGGCCGGGTGGACTGGATGGCGATGTAGCCGTTGCGATCGGCGACCTTGGCCAACAAGGCTCCGGCTCGCTGCTTCTGGTCGTCGGTGAGAGCCGGGTTCTGCGAGAGGTCGCCGCCCATGAACGAGGCGACGGCGATGACGCTGTCGAGGTCGGTGCCGAGGTGCAGGCCGATGGCGCGGCCATTGGTCAGCACGTCGAGCTGGGCCGCTACGTCCGAGCCCATATCGGTGCCGTGGACGGCGAAGCGGTCGTAGCCGAACTGGTTGAGTAGTTCAGCGATGGCGGCGGCGGTCTTCTTGGCGGTCCAGCCGGGCTGGCGCGGGGCAGGGGAGAGGCCGAAGCCGGGGGCGGTCGGGATAATGAGATGGAAGGCATCCTTGCCGTCGGCCGGATTGGTCAGTGGTTCCACCAGCTTCAGGTATTCGATGCCCGAACTCGGCCAGCCGTGGCAGAGCACCAGCGGCGTGGCGTCGGTGTGCTTGGAGCGGATGTGGAAGGCGTGCACTTGCTCGCCCTCGAACTCCAGCATCACCTGCTCGTAGCGGTTGAGCTCGGCCTCCTGGGTGCGCCAATCGAACGCCGCCCAGCGCTCCGCGAGCTGGCGGAGATAGCCGCCGGGAATGCCGCGCTCCCAGGTGTCGGGAGCCACTTCCACCGGCCAGCGCGCGCTGCGCAGGCGATGCTTGAGGTCGGCGATCTCGGCATCGGGGATGGCGAGCTTGAACGGCTTGGCGGCGGCCATGGTGGTCTCTCCTCGGGCTGCGGAATTGGCGATGGCGGCGACTGCCGGCACGAGTGCTGTGGCAATGGCGGACTGGATGAGGGATCGACGGGTCAGGGGCATTTGGGTCGTCCTCGCTGTCTCGGTGCCGGTCTCTGCCGGCCCCGGAACCATGCGCCGGCGATGCTGACAGAGCCTGTCAGCAGCACGAGGAGGGCACAAAAATACAGCGCCCCCGCGGTCACCCGCGGGGGCGCTTTTGCGCGCCACATCTATCGGTCAGTCGCGGCTCAGCGGTGGCCCCAAGAGGGTCATGCCGTGGCGAGTGAACACCGCCGCAATAGCTGCTCGATCGGGATTGGCGGCGCGCGCCAGCGGCCCCAGCTCCTCGTAGAACTTATGGCCGCCGCCGGGCACGTAGACCACCAGCACCTCGGCGGGCTCGTCGGTAAGGTTGAGGAAGGCGTGCGGCACGCCGGCCGGCAGGTAGACGAAACCGCCTGCCTCGAGGATCTCGGTCTGGTCGCCGCAGCGCACTTTGAAACGTCCCTTCAACACCTGCAGCGTTTCCTCCTGCAGATGATGGACGTGCAGCGGCGGGCCACCGTGCGGCGCCACCTCGACGACGAAATAGTCGAACTTGCCGGCGGTGTCTTCGCCCGTCACCTTGAAGATGAGATCCCGCCCGGGACCCGACTGCAGCCGGAGCCCTGCCTCCGGCGTCAGGAACTTCGGCTTCAGCATCACCTCGCTCGATTGCTCGCGTACGACCTGCATCTGGACCTCCCTGGCGTTGAAAATGTTGCCATCAGCACATTCGCGCCGGGGGGCGTTCACGTGCTACAGCAAAGACTGACAGGCGGTTTTTCATTTCTGGTGGTGCCATGGAATGGGATGATCTCCGGCACTTCCTCGCCGTGGCGCGCACCGGCAGCCTCACCGATGCGGCGCGTGCCCTCAAAAGCAGCGCGGCAACGGTCAGCCGGCATGTCGAGGCGCTCGAAGACAAGCTCGGGGCGCAGCTGTTCGAGCGCCGCTCTACCGGCTACCTGCTGACCGAGACCGGCACCGCCGTCCTTGCCAAGGCCGAGGAAGCCGAGGAGGCCGTGCTTGCGCTGGAGCGGGAGACGATGGGCGCCGACCTGCGGCTCTCGGGTCGGGTGCGCGTGGCCACCACCGAGGATCTGGCCACCATGGTGATCGTGCCGGCGCTGCCGAGCTTTTGCAGCTGCAATCCGCTGATCTCGCTCGAGGTGCTGGCCCGTCTCGACCTGTCGAGCCTGACGCGGCGCGATGCCGACCTGGCGCTGCGGACCGTGCGGCCGGGCCAGGGTGAGTTGCTGATGCGGCGGGTCGGGGCGGTCGATCTCGCGGTCTACGCCTCGCCGGGCTATGTGGTGTCCCGGCACCTGGGCGATGGCCCGGTGGATTTCAGCAGGGTTGAGATCGTCTCCTGGATCGAGGAAATGGCCAACCTTCGCGGTGGCGCCTGGTTGGCGGAGCATGCTGCGGGATCGCGGATTGCGCTGCGGGTGAACACGACGCGCCTGTTGTTCGATGCCTGCCGGGCGGGGCTGGGGCTCGCCATTCTGCCGTGCTTCGGCGCCGACAGTGATCAGGGCCTCGTTTGCGTGGTTCCACCCGAACAGGTGATCTCGATCGATGCCTGGCTCGTCATGCACCGCGACCTGGCCCGGACCGCACGGGTGCGGGCCGTCGCCGACTTCATCGTCTCGCTCGGGCCGAGGCTGTCGCGCCGGCCCTCGCCAGGAGATCGGGATTGGCACTAGCGACAAGAAGCGCCCCCGCAGTGACCCGCGAGGGTGGTTTGCTGCTCCGCGTATGCTCAGGCGAGGGCGCGCGTCCGGCCGAGACCGACCCATTGCAAGCCGACGAAGGCGGCAACCGCGACGGCCTGGACGAGGACGAAAGCGACGCCCAGCAGGGTTAGCGGAAACGTGCCGGCCAGCACCACGATGACGCTGCCGACCACCCAGGCGGCGTTGACGACGACGATCAGCGTCGCAGCAGCGCGGGGCGTCTGCTGCTGCAGGCCGACCCAGCCGACAAAGGCGGCGAAGGCGATGAGGAACAGGCCGAGCGGCATGGCCGCTGCTGCCGGCAAGCCGGTCAACTCGGCGAGCAGGGCGCCGCCGATGACGAGCAAAGCGCCGGTGGCAGCGGTGGCAAGGGCGTCGGCAACAAAGGCAAAGCGGATGAGGTTCATTTCGGTTTCTCCGTCGGGGTTTCGTATTTGACGGCGACACATTTCTACCTCCCGCTTCCCCGTCTCAACTAACGCAGAGGTAATTGAACCGGCGACGCGACCGCGTAGGGTTGTCGGCATGACCCACGCACAAGCCACGGCCTCCGACCGTTCCATCGGCGACTACATCCGCGACTGGCGGCAGCACCGGCGCTTCAGCCAGCTCGCCCTGGCGCTGGAGATCGAGCTATCCCAGAAGCACCTGAGCTTTATCGAAAGCGGTCGCTCGATCCCCAGCCGCGAGGTGGTGCTGCGCATTGCTTCGGGCCTCGGCGTGCCGCTGCGCATCCGCAACCTGATGCTGCTGGCCGCCGGCTACGCACCGGTCTATCCAGAGCGGCGGCTCGACCATCCGGACCTGGCGCCGGCACGCGCCGCGGTGGACCTGGTGCTCAAGGCCTATGAGCCGTACCTCGCCATCGCCGTCGATCGTGGCTGGAACCTCGTTTCGGCCAACGCCGCCGCAGCGCCGTTCCTGGCGCAGGTGCAGAATCCTGAGTTGCTGCAGGAGCCGATCAACGTGCTGCGCCTCAGCATGCGCCAGGATGGGCTGGGGCGACTGATCGTCAACTACGACGAATGGGCCCGCGACATCCTGCGGCGAGTGGCGGCGCAACTCGAAGCGAGCGGCGACCCTGTCATCGCCGAGCTGCTCGAGGAGCTTCGGGAGATCTCGGGTATCGCCCCCGGCCACGAGGGGCGCGACGAGCATGGCGGGGTGTTCGTGCCGATGAAGATGCGCTTCGGCGACGCGGTGGCGAGCTTCATTTCCACCACGACGGTGTTCGGAACGCCCACCGAGATCACGTTGAGCGAACTGGTGATCGAGGCGTTCCTGCCGGCGGATGCGGAGACGGCGGCGCTGCTGGCAGTGGCGGTGGGGTGAGCGCTTCGCGGGCATCGCGGCTGTGGCCCCACCCCCTCCCAGCCTCCCCCATCAAGGGGGAGGTGTCGGGCCGGTGGATTTAGCTGAAATCGTGCCAACGCACTGAGCGGCACCTCCCCCCTTGTGGGGGAGGCTGGGAGGGGGGAGCGACGCGCACCGGCTTGGCCGCGTCCTACCCCGGCACCCACTGATACCAGACGATCGTATCGCCGAAGAGCGGGTGCAGCTCGTCGCGCAGATGCGTCAGCCCGTGCTTCTCGTAGAAGCGCCGGGCGGGCGTATTGCCGGGACGGGTGAACAGGGTGAAGCCGCCGGGCAGTTGCGCCTTGGCGGTATCGAGCAGCATGCGGCCAAGGCCCATGCCGCGTGCCTCGGGTTGCATGAACAGCTGATCGAGGATGGCCGCCTTTGGCTTGATGGCGAGAAAGCCGATGATCTCGCCCTCGGCTTCCGCCACGGTTACCTGCCAGCCCTCGGCGATCTCCACATCGATGCGGGCCCGGAGCCGCTCGAGGCTCGGCAACTGCGCCGGGCCTACACCCGGCAGGCCGGCGCTCAGGTGCCAGATGGCGGCGATGGCGTCGTAGTCGGCGGCCGTCGCCGGGCGGATGTCGATTTCCATCATGCGGTGCGCCTCGCGCTCCACTCGGCCAGCACCAGCCCAGCGGCGATCAGGACGGCCGCAACGATGTGGAACAGCTGCAGCGCTTCGCCCAGGACGATCACCGAGCCGACGGTGCCGAATAACGGGATCAGATTGACGAACAGGCTGGCGCGGTTGGAGCCGATCAGCTCGACGCCGCGGACATAGAGCAACTGCGAGATCACCGAGGGGAAGACGACGGTGTAGGCGGCGATCAGCCAGCCCTGCATATCGATGGCGGCGAGGTTGGCGCCCAGGTTGGCCGGGCCGTTGCCAAGCGTCGCCTGGTAGGCGAGCGAGGCGATGATGGCGCCGGTGCAGGTGGCGGCGAGGAAGCTGGTCCAATGGGTCTGCGGGCGCCAGCGCAGGGCGATCGAATAGATGGCGTAGGCGAAGCAGGCGAGGATGATGAGGAGATCGCCGAAGTTCACTTCGAGCGTCAGGATGCGCGTGAGGTCGCCATGCGTGGCGATGATGGCGACACCGAGAATGGTGACCAGCACACCGAGCAGTTGCAGGCCACGCACCCGGGTACGGAACAGCGCGAAGTTGAGGATGATGACGAAGATGTTGATTGCCACCTGCTCGAGCGAGGTGTTGACGCCCGAGGTGTAGTAGGCGGCGACATAGACCAGCACGTTGAAGGTGGCAAAGCCGACGGCGCCATAGAACAGGTAGAGCCACCATTTGGCGCGGATCACCGGCCAGTCGCGCTTCAAGGGTGTGATGGCGAAGGGCAGCACCAGCAGCAGCGCGCCGGTCCAGCGCAGGATCATCAGCGAGTGCGCATCGATATGGCCGACGGCGAGCTTACCGGCGACGACGTTGCCGCCCCAGAACAAGGTGGTGAGGACTAGGATCAGGTAGGGGCGATCCAGCAGGGCGTGGAACGCGCGGTTGCCGGTAGCGGCGGAGGAGTTGGTCATCAGGGCCGTCTGGTTCGGACATCGGCCGCCACCTTGCAAGGCAGCGGCCGAAGAAGGCGCGAACTTATGCGGCGTTGCTGCGTCGCGCCAGCCCGTCAGGCAGCGGGCGGGATGTTCTGGTTGAGCCGGAACAGGTTTTCCGGATCGTACTTGGCCTTGATCTGGCGCAGCCGGTCCCAGGTCGAGCCGGGATAAGCGGCGCGCAGCCCAGCGCCACCCTCGATGCCGAGGAAGTTGACGTAGGCGACGGCGTTCTGCGTGCTTACGCTGTCGATGGCATCGGTGGCCCAGCGATCGAAGTGCGCAGTGACATCGGCACCACCTTCATACATGGCGAGGAAGCCGAGCATCACCTTGCCCTGGCGATGCGCGAAGGCGGTGGCGTCGGCTGCGACGCGCGAATAGGCACCGCCGAGTACGCGGATCTGGCCCATCTTCATCGGCGAGGGACAGGCTTCGAGCGCTGCGAGCATTTTGGCCGCCGCCTCGACGCTGAAACGGTCGACGAAGCGCGAGCGGCACGAGACGGCCGGGCGCATCTCGGGTGGCGGGTCCATGGCGTACATGGCGGAGTAGGGCGCCGGACCGACGAGATCGGCGATCGGGGTGGCAATGGCGCGGAATGGGGCCAGAGCTGCGGCCGCGGCATCGGGGGTGCCGGAGAAGGCCATCATGCCGATCAGCGCCAGCCTGCCGTGGAACTCGGCTGGTACGAACGGCACCGGCGGGATCGGCATCACCATGGCGATGGTCGACAGCGCCTCGGGAGCGGCGTCGGCCAGTGCGGCGAATTTCGCCATGTTCTCGGCCGTGGCCGGCAGGACCAAGGGGCCGCCGACGAAAGAGGGGAGCGGGTTGAGCTGGAACTTCAGCCGGGTCACCACGCCAAAGTTGCCGCCACCGCCGCGCAGCGCCCAGAACAGGTCGGGGTGGTTGGTCGCATCGACGACGAGGATGTCGCCGCTTGCCGTCACCACTTCGGCTGCGAGCAGCGAGTCGATGGTGAGGCCGTGCTTGCGCACCATGTAGCCGATGCCGCCGCCGAGCGTCAGGCCACCGATACCGACGGTGCCGGAATCGCCGAACCCGACGATCAAGCCATGCTGCTCGACGGCCCGGGTGACTTCGCCGGAAGTGAGACCGGTGCCGGCCCATACCGTGCTTGAACCATGGTCGATTTCGATAGCGTTGAGGTCGCGCAGGTCGATGACCAGGCCACCCTCGGTGCCGCTATGGCCGCCGACACTGTGGCCGCCGCTGCGGACCGCCAGTTCGAGGTCGGTGGCGCGGGCGAAGTTGATCACTGCCGCCACGTCCGAGACATTGGCGACACGGATCACCGCCGCCGGGCGCCGGTCGAAATTGCCGAGAGCGACGGTGCGCATCTCGTCATAAGCTGCATCGCGGCGCGTCACGACGCGGCCACGCAGGCTCGAGGCCAGCATGTCGATCTGGTCTGCAAGCGGAAAGCGTTTGTCCATTCCCTGAATTCTCGCTGAGAGGGTTGCGTTGGAGCGCGGGCCTCTAGGCGTGGTGGTTTGAACGGCAAATGAATGCGCCGCTCAGCGCCGGATCAGGAATGGGCTTGGGACCTGAATGACCACCGGCGGTGCGGTGATCCTCCCCCGCGTGGCGGGGGAGGGGGACCAGCGAAGCTGGTGGAGGGGGGAGTCAAACTCACCGGAGACTCTGGCCGCCCCCTCCACCACCCTTCGGGCGGTCCCCCTCCCCCGCCCCGCGGGGGAGGATCACGGAGAGGCCGGTTCCGGCCTCAGGCCGGTGGGATGTTCTGGTTCAGGCGGAACAGGTTTTGTGGGTCATAAGCCCGCTTTACCTGTCTCAGCCGATCCCAGGTGTCGCCGGGATAGGCGGCGCGGACGCGGGCGGGGCCTTCATCGCCGACGAAGTTGACATAGGCGCCATCCTCGCCCTGGTGCAGGGCCTGCATGAAGTCGTCGAGCCAGGCCTGTTTTGCCGGCTTGTCGGCTTCGCCGTCATAGAAGGCGGCGAGGTTGAGCATGACCGGAGCCTTGCGGTGGGCATAGGCCGTGGCCGATGGCGCCACCCGGCCGAGCGCACCACCGAGCACGCGGATCTGGCAGACCCTGAGGCTCGCATCGGACTCCTCCAGGTAGCCGACGATGGTCTCTGCCTCCGAGGTGCCGATCCGTTCGACCAGGAGGTTCACCGACGAGGCGGTCGGGTGATAATTCGGGTCCTCGGGCGGATACATGCTGGCATAGGGGCCGGGCTTGACGAAATCGGCGAGCGGCGCCGCCAGCGCGCGGAACGGCGCCAGTGCCTTCTCCGCTGCCCCGGGTTCGCCGGCAAAGGCGAGCATGGCGAGGATCACCATCTTGCCGTGCTGCTCGGCGGGCAGGAACGGCATGGGCGGGGCCGGCATTACGTTGGCGATGCTGGACAGCTCCTCCGGCGCGGCCTTGGCGGCAGCAACGAAGCCGGCAATGGTTTTGGGTGTCGCCGGCAGCACCAGCATGCCGCCGGTGAAGGCGGGCAGCGGGTGCAACTTGAACTTCAGCCGGGTGACCACGCCGAAATTGCCGCCACCGCCACGCAGGGCCCAGAACAGCTCGGGGTGGTTGGCGGCGTCGGCGAGCAGTTGCTGGCCATCGGCGGTGACGAGCTCGACGGCGAGCAGCGAGTCGATGGAAAGGCCGTGCTTGCGGGCGAGGTAACCAACGCCGCCGCCCAGCGTAATGCCGGCGATACCGACTGAACCGGCATCGCCGAAGCCGACGATCAACTGGTGCGGGGCCAGGGCTTCGGTGAGTTCGATGGCGGTGACCCCGGCGCCGACCCAGACCGTCTGGTTCGCGGCATCGATGTCGATCTCTTTGAGATCGCGAACATCGATTACGAGGCCGCCATGAGTGGTCGAGTGGCCGGCGCCACTGTGGCCACCGCTGCGGACGGCCAGTTCCAACCCGTTGTCGCGGGCATGGGCGATGGCGGCGACCGTGTCGGTGACGTCGGCGACACGAACGATCTGTGCCGGGCGCTTGTCATAGCCGCCATACATGACGGTGCGCAGCTTGTCGTAGTCGGAATCAGTTGCAGTGATCACCCGGCCGGCAGAGCCGGCGGGCAGGCGGAAGGCATTCGCGGCAGTCGAGAGGGGCATGAACTTGTCCTCAGGTTCTCGGGTTGGCGCGCTGGGTTGCGGTAACATGGGTGTGACTATCCGTGATTGCTAGAGGGCCCCGGCAGGTCGCAGGTCGAACCGGCAACGCTGCGATTTTCCTGATCATGCTCGGCTGGGTGCGACGTGACGGGATTTGTCATCTGAGAAGGACTGCTCTAAAGGACATCCGCAACTACCTCGGACTTCCTTGCCGGAAGCCGCCCGGTCAGCTTGCAGCGACATGAAACTGATCTTTGCAGCCTGCCGGGATGCCCGGCCGGGCTGCTGCTTCCTGAGGGGCAACAAGCGCATGGCAAACGTGATCGTCGTCGGCAGCCAGTGGGGTGACGAGGGCAAGGGCAAGATCGTCGACTGGCTCTCGGAGCGCGCCGATGTGGTGGTACGCTACCAGGGCGGTCACAATGCCGGTCATACGCTGGTCATCGACGGCACCAGCTACAAGCTGGCGCTGCTACCCTCGGGCGTGGTGCGCGGCAAGCTGAGCGTCATCGGCAACGGTGTGGTGGTCGATCCGCACCACTTCGTCGCCGAGGTCGAAAAGATCGGCGCCCAGGGCATCGAGGTCACCCCCGAGGTGCTGAAGATCGCCGACAATGCGCCGCTGATCCTGAGCCTGCATCGCGAACTCGATGCGGTGCGCGAGAGCGGTAATTCGGGCCTCAAGATCGGCACCACCCGCCGCGGCATCGGCCCCGCCTACGAAGACAAGGTCGGCCGGCGTGCCATCCGGGTCTGTGACCTGGCCGAGCCCGAGACGCTGATGCCCAAGATCGAGCGCCTGCTGGCGCACCACAATGCGCTACGCCGCGGCATGGGGCTCAGCGAGCTCTCGGCGGAGTCGCTGTACAACGAACTGACCGAAGTCGCCGGCAAGATTCTGCCCTATGTCGACCAGGTCTGGCGGCTGCTTGACGAGAAGCGCCGCGCCGGGGCGCGCATCCTGTTCGAGGGGGCGCAGGGCGCGCTGCTCGACAACGATCACGGCACTTATCCCTTCGTCACCTCATCGAACACCGTGGCGGGCCAGGCTTCGGCCGGCTCGGGCCTCGGACCGACGGCGATCGGCTACGTGCTGGGGATCACCAAGGCCTACACCACCCGTGTCGGCGAGGGGCCGTTCCCCTGCGAGCTCGATGACGAAATCGGCCGGCACCTGTCGACGGTCGGTCGCGAAGTGGGCGTCAACACCGGGCGGCCGCGCCGCTGTGGCTGGTTTGACGCGGTGCTGGTGCGCCAGACGGTGAGAACTTCGGGGATAAATGGCATCGCGCTGACGAAACTGGATGTTCTTGACGGCCTCAAAGAGCTCAAAGTGTGCGTGGGCTATGAGCTCAATGGTCAAAAAATTGACTACTTGCCTGCCTCAATGGGAGCACAAGCTGCTGTTAAGCCGATCTACGAGACCCTGGAGGGGTGGTCGGAGACGACGGCAGGGGCAAGAAGCTGGTCTGAACTCCCGGCCCAGGCAGTCAAGTACGTCAGATACATCGAAGAGTTGATCGGGGCGCCGGTCGCCATGCTCTCCACCAGCCCGGAAAGGCTGGACACCATACTGGTTCAGGACCCGTTCCAAGATTGAGTTTTTTTCGGTAGAACAGGCCCCTAAAATTACGGATGTCGCTTAGCCAATGGCGGACTACAAAGAGCTGTTACGTAGGGCGGTAGAAGCTCTGCCGGAGAATAACGGCGCTGCGCGACGCGCGGTCTACGAGAAGGCGCGCGCCGCACTCGTGGGGCAGTTGCGCGCCATCAATCCGCCGCTGGCCGCTCGCGACATTACCGCACACCGCCTGCAGCTCGAGGATTGCATCCGCCAGGTCGAGCAGGAAGCCAGCGAGGCAGTGATCGCCGGCCTCGGTTCGGGCAAGGAAGAAAATCCGCCGCCCCCGCCGGTGTATTTCGAGCCTCCGGCCAAGAAAGCTCCGGCCGCTGTCGCCAAGCCCGTTGCCAAGCCCGTGCCGCAGAATGGCAAGGAGCCGCCCAAGCCGCTGCCGCCGGGTGGTTCGATCGAAGAGATCATCGCCGCGGCCAATGCCGAGCAGACTGAAGGCTCCGACCGGTCGCGCTCGATCGTGCGTCCGGATGCCAAGCCGATGGGCAAGCCAGTGCCCAAGCTGGTGCCCTCGCTGCAGCGCCAGCAACCGCAACTGGCCGCCCCCGTGCCATCCGACGAGGATGAGGACGATGGCGAGGACCAGCGCCAGGCGCCGGTCCGTTCGCCGATACCGTCCAAGTCTCCGGCCGGCCGTTCCCCGCTGCCCTCGATTGTGGCGCGGGCTGAGGCTGCCAAGAGCCGCACTGGCAACGCCGCGTTCGGCGCGCCGATCGCCGGCGCCGCCCGAGGCCCGGTGCTCGAGCCGCGCCGCGAGTTGCCGGCGCCCCGTCTCGAGCCGGCCGGCCGCAACGGCCAGGCTGCCGCCCGCCAGATGTCCGAGCCGGTGGCGCTGTTCAACGACCCACCGATTGCCGCGGCCATGTCGGCGGTGCGCGAAGTCGAGGTGGAAGCTCCGCCGGCCGATCCGCAGGGTGCCATCGATCGCGCCATTGCGACGCTCGACCGCGAAGCCCGTGGCGACAGCGAATACGAAGAGCCGATCGGCAATGGCGTGCCCTATCGCAGCTTCGAGGATGACGAAGCCGAGGAGCAGCCGTCGCGTCAGAACGGCTTTGCGCCGTCGATCCTAAAGGCCGACGCGCGCCCGCAGCGCGAAGGCAAAGCCGCCAAGGCCAGTGCCTTTGCCCGCGATGCGCGTGAGCCGCGCGCCAAGAAGCAGCGCGATACCGAGCCGAATTTCCCGCGCGCCCGCGCCGAGGATGAACGTCGTGGCCTTGGTGCCGTGACGATTTTCCTGATCGTGTTCGCCGTGCTGCTGATTGGTGCCGGTGGCGCTGGCTTCTGGGCCTGGCGCGAAGGCTTCATCGACCTCGACCAGATGTTTGGGCGCGGCGCTCCGACGACACAGCAGGCGGCCGTCACCGCGCCGACGTCGACGGGTACGGTCACCGATACGCCGGCCACTGGCCCGGGCAATACGGCGACACCGGCCGAGAATGACACGCCGACCGCCGAACTGGGCGCTACCGAAGATCGCCTTGGCGCCGAGCCGGCCCCAGTGGCCGAGACTTCGGCGCTGCCGCTGGTGCAGCCGTCGAGCGAAGCGCGTCTTGGCGCCGACACCGCGACCGCCGCCGCCACCGACCAGGCTGCCGCCTCGGTCGATCCGGCCAGCCTCGCCGGCAGCCAGTCGCTGTTGCTCGAAGCCTCAGACAGCGGCACCACCGGCGCCGTGCCGTTCTCGGGCACGGTCGAGTGGAGCAAGGGCACGGACGAGATGGGCCTGCCGACGCTGATCGGCAAAGCCAATATCCCGGCGCGCAACCTCGCGGTCGACGTGCTGATCCGCAAGAACTCCGACGCCAGCCTGCCGGCCAGCCACCTGATGGAAGTCAATTTCCGGGTGACCGACAGCTTTATCGGCGGCTCGATCGCCGGCCTTCCCGGTGTGCTACTGAAGAACGAGGAACTGGTGCAGGGCACGCCTCTGGTCGGCGCCTCGGCCCGCGTCGTCGGCAACTCGTTCCTGTTCGCGCTCAGCGCTTCACCGGCCGACATCACCGCCAACAGCAGCCTGTTGATCTCGCGCAAGTGGATGGACCTGGCGCTGATCTACGCCACCGGCAAGCGGGCGATCATCACGCTCGAAAAGGATGCCGCGGCGGAGACGATGTTCAACGAAGTCGTCGGCGAGTGGACCAAATCGGCCACGGCCGCGAACTGATCGAACAGGGATTTTAGTGAACGCCCGGACCTGAGGTCCGGGCGTTTTGCTCTTTGTGCGTCCTCGACTGGCGCGCCGGTGCGGGCTGCCCCCCACCCTTGATCCCTCCCCGCAAGGGGGAGGGAGACGATGGAACTGAGATGCTAGTGTGAGGGTCTCCCTCCCCCTTGCGGGGAGGGGACAGGGGTGGGGGTCGGCAAACACCGGCGGTGGCGGTCACTGCTACAACCGCTTCAGCACCCGAGCAGGCACACCCGCGGCAATGGTGTTGGCCGGCACATCGCGGCTGACCACTGCTCCAGCAGCAATCACCGCGTTGTCGCCAACCGTTACTCCCGGCAGGATCGTCGCTGCGGCGCCGATCCAGACATTGCTGCCGATGACGATTGGTTTCTTGACGATGCCGTTGCGGCGCTGGGCGGGGTCGGTGGGGTGTCCGGCTGAGACGAGGTTCACCTTCGGCCCGATCATCACGTCGTCGCCGATGCTGATGCCGCCCAGATCCATGAAATGGCAGCCCTGGTTGATGAAGACGTTGCTGCCGACGCTGATGTTGAGACCGCAATCGGTGGAGAAGGGCGGGATGATCATGAAGCGCTCGCCTACCGGCTTGCCGATCAGCTCGCTGAATGCGGCGCACAGCCCGGCGAGGTCATCGAAACCGATATCGCTGAGCCGCGCCGAGAGCCGCACGGCGCGCTTGAGGTTCTCGAACATCTGCCGCCCCTCGGCGGAGCGGGCGGGATTGGCTTCGGTCATGGCGGGTATCCGGGAGAATCGGGCTGGCAGTGTAGCGCGTATAAGAGAGGGGCTGGCCACCGACTCGCTGCCAGCCCCGGCGCAACCCGCCCCCCACCCCTGTCCCCTCCCCGCAAGGGGGAGGGAGACCCTCACACCGGCATCTCGGTCTGCGTCTCCCTCCCCCTTGCGGGGAGGGATCAAGGGTGGGGGGCAGCCCGCGCCGGCTGATGTGGTGTCACGCGGCCCTCAGCCCTTACCCCTCGAACAGCAGGCCGTCGCGCAGTTGATAGCGCCGACTGGCCAGCGCCTCGACGTCATCGACATGGTGGCTGACGAGGAGCGTGATCCAGCGATGCCGTTCGGTCAGCGATTTCACCAGGGTGCGGATGGTGGCGCGGGTGTCGTCGTCGAGCGCCGAGAATGGCTCATCGAGCAGCAGCACCGGACGATCACGCAGCAGAGTGCGGGCCAGCGCGACGCGCTGCTTCTCGCCGCCAGACAGGGTGTCGGCGCGCTGTTTCAGCACACCGGATAGCCCTACCTCGGATAGTGCCGCTTCGATCTTTTGTGGTCCGTCGGTCGTACCGTGGGGCAGGCCCAGTTCGAGGTTCTGGTAGGCGCTCAGGTGCTCGAACAGGGTTTCTGACTGGAACAGAATGGAGATCGGCCGCCGCTCAGGCGGCAGCGAGAGCAGGTCTGCGCCTTCGAGTGTCAGCGTGCCGGAAGAGGGCGTGAGGAAGCCGGCGATCAGGTCGAGCAGGGTCGATTTGCCGGCACCCGACTGGCCGCTCACCGCGGTGATCTCGCCACGCCTCGCCACAAAACTCAGGTCGAAATGTCGCGTCGCGGCAGGGTGGGTGAAACGCAGGTGTTCAGCTTCGAGCATCGGTCAGCTTTCCAAACAGCTTCGGCAGCAGCACGAAGGCGGCGATGGTGATCACCAGCATCAGCGCTGCGATGGTGGCAGCGTCGTTGCTGCGATAGGCGCCGAGCGCCCGGTACATCAGCAGCGGCAGGGTGGCGAAATCCTCGGTGCCGAACAGGGCGATCACCCCCAGATCGCCGAGCGAGAAGCAGAAGGCCAGCGCCAGCACGACGCCAGCTTCGCGGCCGAGCAGCGGCCACTCGACCGCCACGAACTGCCGCCAGCCGCTGAGCCCGAGCGAGCGGATCAGCCGGCCGCGGCGCTCGGCTATGGCATCGAGTGGCGGGGCCAGTGTGGCCAGCGCAAACGGCAGGGAGAGCAGGGCATTGGCGAGCAGCACTACCACCGGCGCCGCCGCCTCGGGCAGCATGCCAGCGTTGCGCACCAAGAGGAAGGCGCCGAGCGACAGCACCACGGCGGGCACCGCGAGATAGGCATAGGCGGGAGCGCCGATGCCGACCCGCAGCAGCGGGTTGCCGGAGGCAGCGCGGCCCATGCCGATGCCCAGTGCCAGCAGCAGGGTAAGGATGGCCGAGCCGGAGCCGAGCGCCAGGCTGGTACCGAGTGCCTTCCAGAAGCTCGGGCGGCTCGCAACGTCGATGATGCCGGGGCCGATGCCATCGATGAGGATAGCCAGCAAGGGCAGGGCGAAGCCGACCACGCCGAGGACCAGCACCGCCCACTGCGCCGCGCGAGCCACGCTGCCATCGCGCCAGCGTGGCGGAGTCGAGCCGCCGGTGCTGGCGGATATGGGCGCGAAGGCCGAGGCGGCGATAATGATGGCCGAGCAGATGCCGATCTGCACGAGCGCCAGCGTCACCGCGCCGCTGAGGTCGAAATCGAGCCGTACCGCGGCGTAGATCGCGACCTCCAGCGTCTGGTTGGCGGGGCCGCCGCCGAGCAGTAGCACGATGGGGAAACTGGTGAAGGCGAGAAGGAAAATGATGGCCGCAAGGCCGGGCAGCGTGGTGCGCAGCATCGGCCAGTCGATCATCGCGAAGCGCTGCCAGGCACCGAGCCCCAGGCTTTGGCCGGTCTTCAGGCGCTTCTCGGGAATGGCGTCGAGTCGGGCGAGCAGAATGCGGGCGGCGAACGAGGCGTCGAGGATCACATGGGCGGCGAGGATGCCGCCGAGGCCGAACAGCGGGACTTCGAGCGAGTGGCCCGTCAGCGCCAGCGACGCCTGGTTGACCCAGCCAGCGCGGCCCCAGACTGAGAGCAGGCCGAAGGCGACGATCAGCCCCGGGGTGACGATGGCCGATGCAAACAGCCCGACGATCAGGTCGCGGCCAGGAAAGCGCAGCCGGTTCAGCGCCCAGGCCAGCGCCGTGCCGACCAGCAGCGACAGCACGGTGGTCAAGCCCGCCTGGATGGTGGTCATCGAGACGAGGTGCCAGACATCGACGCTCGATTGCCGCGACGGTTCGTCCGCCGCGGTGGCGAGAATCGCCAGCAGCACCAGCGCCACCAACCCGGCAATGGTCGCCGCGATGCCCGCCCCGGCGATGAGCCGGAGCGGGCGATGGGGCAGGACGAGGCTACTGGAGCGCGGCGAGAGCAGCATCGACCCAGGCCCGGCCATTGGCGGCAAGCGCGGCCTCGTCGATCGGCAGCACTTTTTCCGGCGGTTTGCCGAAGGCAGCCGGCAGGTCGGCGCCGATGTCGATCACCGGGTACATCCAGTTGGTGGTGGGGATGATCCTCTGCGCTTCGGGGGTCGTGAGGTAAGCGAGGAAGGCCTTGGCGAGCTCGGGTTGATCCGAGCTCTTCAGGACGCCGGCCACCTCGACCTGCGCCACATAGCCCTCGGAGAACGGCGCGTAGGCGTAGTTGTCCTTGCTCTCGGCGACGGCATGGTAGGCGGGCGAGGTGGTGTAGCTCAGCACCATGTCGGCCTGCCCGTCGAGGAACAAGCCATAGGCCTCGGACCAGCCGCGGGTCATGGTGAGGACATGCGGCTTCAGCCCCTTCCAGATTTCCGGTGCACGGTCGCCATAGGCGGCCTGGATCCACAGCACGTTACCCAGGCCCGGTGTCGACGAGCGCGGGTCTTCGAGGACGATCTTGAAGCTCGCGGGCAGCGCAATGAGCTCCTCGAACGAGGTCGGCGGGTTGGGTGTCTTCGTCTTGTCATAGACAAAGGCGAAATAACCGTAGTCGAACGGCACGAACTCGGCGTCGCTCCACGGCAGCACCAGGCCCTCGGGGGTGAGGCCGTGCGGCGCGAACAGCCCGGTGGCGCGGGCTTCGCCGGAGGTGGCGGTATCGAGGCCGAGCACCACGTCGGCCTTGGTGGCGGTGCCTTCGAGCTGCACCTTCCTCAGGTTCGAGATGGCGTCCTCGGAGGTGGTCCACTCGATGGTGCAGTTGCAGGTCTTTTCGAAGCCGGCCTTGAGGCCAGGGCCGGGACCCCATTCGGCGGCGAAGCCATCATAGGTGTAGATATTGAGGATCGGCTTGAGGGTCGGCTTGTCCTGGGCGAGGACAGGCAGGGCGGTGGCGCAGATGACTGCCGCCAACGCGAAGCGTGCGAACGAGCGCATATTTCGTTCCCTTCGGTTGCGGCCATGTGAATGAAGGGGACGTCAATGGATCGGACACGTGCGCGCCCTTGCCATCTCGAACTTCCTCCGCCAGCATGACCTGGTTCAGGTTCAATGGGTAACTCTCAGCTCCGGAACATCCGGAACACCCCAGCGAGACAGCTGACAGATAGACAGAGTTTTCCCTCCGTGCAAGCGCGTGCCCCCCAGACTTCCGTTGCGGTCTTTGACGACCTCATGGTCCTCGTTGGCGGCGGGACGGTCGATTTCGACCTCCTGCGCGAGCTCTATGCTTCGGGCGGGCACCTGGTGGGTGCCGATGGCGGTGCCGACCAGATCGTCGAGGCGGGGCTGAAGCCCGAGCTGATCATCGGCGATTTCGATTCGCTGAAGAATCCGCATTCCTGGCTGGGCAAGACCCGGCTGATGCAGATCGGCGAGCAGGAAACCACCGATTTCGAGAAATCGCTCTACTCGACCCGCGCCCCGGTAACTGTGGCTCTGGGGATGACCGGGCGACGCTTCGACCACACGCTGGCGGCGCTCGACGCGGTGACCAAGTACGCGCAGAAACGCAAGATCGTGCTGGTCGACGAGGAAGATGTGGCGCTGCCGCTGACCAAGTCCTTCGCCTTCACGGTCGATCCGGGTGAGCGCGTTTCGATCCATCCGCTGGCGCCGGTGACGTTCTGGAGTTCGGAAGGGCTGAAATACCCGCTCGATGCGGTGAAGCTGGCGCCGGGCGTGCGCACCGGCACCTCGAACGAAGCGCTGACCGGGCCGTTCAGGATCGTGCCCGAGGAAGGCGTGCACGCGCCCTACCTGCTGATCCTGCCGCGGAAGTACCTGGCGCAACTGATCGCGAAACTGCTGCTGGAGAAGCGCTAGGATCGGCAGTCGGCATTAGGCAGTCGGCAGTAGTAGACGATCGGCAACCGCCAGATACCCTCCGACTGCCGACTGCCGACTGCCTCCACAAAATCCCCTGAGCCAACCCCGGTTCCGGCGAAATTCCGCCAAGATCCCCCGTACATGTCGCGGTCTTTAAGACCTTGGGGCCATTCGTGAAAGTTCTGATTGCAGCAGTATTGCTGAGCCTCGCCGCCGTATCGGCGAGCCGGGCGGAAGTGGTGTGCACACTGATCGTCGATGCCGAGAGCGGCGCGGTGCGGTTGCAGGAGGGCGGCGGTTGCGACACGCCCACCTCGCCCGCCTCGACCTTCAAGGTGCCACTGGCGGTGATGGGGTATGACGCCGGGATCCTGACCGGGCCGGACGAGCCGGCCTGGCCCTACAAAGCCGAGTATGACGCCAACCGGGCGGACTGGCGGGTGACCACCACACCGACCACGTGGCTGCGCGATTCGGTGCTGTGGTACTCGCGCGTGCTGGTGGCCGAGATGGGGGCCGAGCGCTTCGGCAAATACGTCGCCGACTTCGACTACGGCAATGCCGATATCTCGGGTGATCCCGGTAAGAACAACAGTCTGCTCCGCTCGTGGATCAACTCGTCGCTGCTGATCACGCCGGAAGAACAGGTGCGGTTCGTGCGGCGCATGCTGGCGGGTGAGCTGCCTGCATCGGCGGCGGCGCAGGCGGCCGTGGTGCAGATCATGCCGAGCTTCAAGGCGGGCAAGTGGAGCGTCTCGGGCAAGACCGGCACCTATTACGAGCGCAACGCGGACGGCACCTTCAACTCGCGCCGGCAGACCGGCTGGTTCGTCGGCTGGGCCGAGCGCGACGGCGAGCGACTGGCCTTCGCCTACCTGATCCGCGAGAACAAGAAGACCTCGGGGCCGGCCGGAATGCGGGCGCGCGATGCGCTGCTGGCGCGCTTCGCCAAATGGGGCAAAGGCGAGTTCGCCTGGGCGCGGCAGCCGCAGCCGGTGATCGGGCCGCCGCAGAACGGGTAGGAACCTTTAGTTGCTTGTACGTGCTGCCCCTCACCCCGGCCCTCTCCCCAGAGGGGAGAGGGGGCGATGGGGCACCGTCCGTGCAAAGTGCGTCCCCTCTCCCCTCCGGGGAGAGGGTTAGGGTGAGGGGCAGTTTGCCCGCGTTTCAGGTTGATCAACAAAACAAAGGGCCCCGGCAAAACCGCGGCCCTTTCTCATTCATTCGAGATCTAAGTTCAGAGGCTGGCTTCACGCGACTTGGCGTGGGCTGCCTTCTGCACTGCTTCCTGCACCTTCTCGAAGGCGCGGACTTCGATCTGCCGGATGCGCTCGCGGCTGACATTGTATTCCTGCGCCAGCTCTTCGAGCGTTGCCGGCTCGTCGCGCAGGCGCCGGGCCTGGAAGATCGCCTTCTCGCGCTCGTTGAGATCGCTCATCGCGTTGGTGAGCAAGCCCATGCGCTCGGAGAACTCCTCGGTTTCGCCGAGGGTGGTCTCCTGGCTCGGCGTATCGTCGACCAGCCAGTCCTGCCATTCCGAGGCGCCTTCGTCGGCGCGCATCGGCGCATTGAGCGAAGCGTCGCCGGAGAGGCGCTGGTTCATCGACACCACGTCATTCTCGGTGACGTGCAGGGTCGTCGCGATCTGCTTGATCTGGTCGGGGTGGAGGTTGCCGTCATCGAGGGCGGCGATCTGCCCCTTGATCTTGCGCAGGTTGAAGAACAGCCGCTTCTGCGCCGCGGTGGTGCCGATCTTCACCAGCGACCACGAACGCAGCACGTATTCCTGAATGGCAGCGCGGATCCACCACATCGCATAGGTCGCGAGGCGGAAGCCCTTTTCCGGCTCGAAGCGCTTGACCGCATGCATCAGGCCGACATTGCCTTCCGAGATGACCTCGGAGATGGGCAAGCCATAGCCGCGATACCCCATCGCGATCTTCGCCACGAGGCGCAGATGCGAGGTGATCAGCTTCTGGGCGGAACCGGGATCCTGATGCTCCTTGTAGCGCTTGGCGAGCATGTATTCCTCGTCAGGCTCAAGCATCGGAAACTTGCGGATTTCCTGGAGATAGCGGCTGAGTCCACCCTCAGCCGAAAGAATTGGCAAATTGGTCTGGGCCATAATGCACCCTCGTCTTTCCCCCGTAGTCACGGGCAGATAAGCAGCCGTGTCCAGTCCGGCACACGGCTGACTGTCAGAGATATATAGGTCGAAAATCGATCTTGATAAGACCCACCGACCCTGCATGAGAACGTTGGTAGACCCCGAAGGTTGCGTGAACCTTGCAGTGGGGATCGTCTGCCTGTGGGACGCGCCAGGTGCTCCACCTGCTCGGTGTCATCCCTGCGAAAGCTGGGACCCAATTCACCACCCGCGCTGACGGATAGACGGGTCCCAGCTTTCGCTGGGATGACACCGGTGGGGGAGGTGAGGACGCTGGCTATTTCTCCCGCATCGCACCCACCAGTGATCTGACCTACCGCGCAAACGCCCGATCGAACGGCTCGATCGCTGTCTCCAGGGCCTCGAGATCGGCTGGCAGCGGGGCTTCGAACTGCATTTCTTCGCCGGTCACCGGGTGCTCGAAGCCGAGTTCGGCGGCGTGCAGCGCCTGCCGCCCCAACGCCGCGACTGCAGCTTTGGCGGCATCGGGCAGCCGGTTGACCTTGGTGGCAAAGCCCGAGCCATAGACCATGTCGGCGACCAGCGGGTGGCCGATCTGGGCCATGTGGACGCGGATCTGGTGGGTACGGCCGGTCTCGAGTTCGCAGCGGATGCGGGTGATGTCCCAGCCGTCATCACCGAAGCGGGCCTCGACCCAGTAGTGGGTGATCGCCTCGCGGCCATCCTGGCGCACCGCCTGCTTCAACCGGTTGGCCGGGTCGCGGCCGAGCGGCGCCTCGACGGTGCCTGAGGCTTGTTGGGTGCGGCCCCAGCAATAGGCGAGGTAGGCGCGGTGCAGCGGACCGGTGCGGCCGTGATCGGCGAACTGGGCGGCGAGATGGTTGTGCGCCTGCTCGGTCTTGGCGGCGACCATGACGCCGGAGGTGTCCTTGTCGAGACGGTGGACGATGCCGGGGCGCTTCACCCCGCCAATGCCCTTGAGGCTGTCGCCGCAATGGTAGAGCAGGGCGTTGACCAGGGTACCGGTGTAATTGCCGGGGGCCGGGTGCACCACCATGCCGACCGGCTTGTTGATGACGATGAGCTGATCATCCTCGTAAAGGATATCGAGCGGGATGTTCTCGGGGATGGGTTCCGCCTCGATCGGCTCGGGCGCCACCAGGTACACTTGTTCGCCGTCGCGCAGCTTGTATTTGGGCTCTGTGACAGCTCGCCCATTGATCGCAACGCTTCCGGCCAGTATCAGGTCCTTGATCCGGTTGCGCGAGAAGACCGGTACGGCACGGGCGAGTGCGGCATCCAGCCGGCTGCCGGCGTCGGCGG
>JAESFN010000269.1_pt1 | contig 65156 bp, 59 predicted proteins | sample 9269411 | NCBI WGS metagenome assembly JAESFN01 (sample SAMN14505399, study PRJNA617100) | algae metagenome | isolation source: Iphinoe sp. HA4291-MV1 and co-occurring heterotrophs from trail next to... | place: USA: Maunawili Falls, Hawaii | collected 2009-07-25
CGCTTCCTTCCAAACACGCGAGCGCACCGACCAGTCGCTGGCCATCTTCTCGATCATCTCGAAGTCGCCACCGGCCGAAAACGCACCGCCCTCTCCGCGCAGCACCACCGTCGCCGTTTCCGGGTCACGATCGATGTCGCGCCAGACATCGCCCAGCTCGCGGTGCCCGGTCTCGTCCAGCGCGTTGAGGCGGCCCGGCTTGGACAAGATGACCTCGAGCACGCGCGGACGCGGACGCGCGAACTTCAACGCAGTATAGCGGTCATAGGGATCGGCCATGCGACTACCTCTCCACTCCGGCCAACAAGGCGATCGCGGTCGTGAAAACCTGCGCCCCCGCGATGATGTCCTCTTCCTTGGTATCCTCGCTCCAGTGATGGCTGATGCCGCCAATCGAGGGCACGAACAGCATGCCCGCCGGCATGCGCCGGGCGAACAGTTGCGCATCGTGGCCGGCACCGCTCGGCAATCGCGTGTGCCTCTTGGGTGCATGGCGCTCCGCCGCCGTCTCGAAGGCGGCTTGCGCTTTGGTATCCATGACGGCCGGAATGCTCTTGCGCACCACCTCGACGCGGACGCGGCACGGCCCCTTGTCGGCGGCGGCAACGAGCTCGAGTAGCGCCGCCTCCATCCTCTGGAGCGTCTTGGGATCCGCATCGCGAATCTGAAACAGCATGTCGGCGCCGCCCGGAATGATACTTGGCGCACCGGGATCGAAAGCGATATTGCCGGTCGTCCAAACCGTCCGCTCGCCAGCGATCTGAGGGAAAAGCTGGTCGATCTCCACCGCCAGCTTGGCCGCCGCGAGGCCCGCATCTCGGCGGATCTCCATGCGGGTGGTACCGGCGTGGTTCTGCACCCCCTCGAACAGGAAGCGGTATTGCCAGATACCGACGATGCTCGTCACCACGCCGATCTGCAGCCCGTGGGCCTCGAGCCAGTCGCCCTGCTCGATGTGGGCCTCGAGATAGGCGAGGTAACGCTTGGGATCGAGGCGCAGTCGCGGACGATCGGCGAGCCCGGCCGCCTTCAGCGCGTCGCGCATCGTCACGCCCGACGTTCGATCCTTGGCCTTGTCGATTTCGGCGTCGTCAAGCTCGCCGCAGTACGATCGGCTCCCCAAGAAATTCCCGAAGTGGCCTTCCTCGTCGACCCATGCGCCGACGTCGACAGCGATGTGCGCCGTTGCCGAATTTTCTTTGAGAGCCCGCGCCGCCTCCAGGCCGTAGACAACACCCAGCGCCCCGTCGAGCCAACCGGCTTGGTTCTGGGACTCGATGTGAGAACCAGTGAGCACGGCGGGACCCTTGGCCGGACTCTTGCCTACCACGTTGGCGATGCCGTCGATCTCCGGCTCCAGTCCCGCATCGGCGAGGCGCCCCGCGAACCAGTGACGCGCCGCCATGTCGTCAGCCGACAACGTCGGCCGATGAACGCCCGTTTTGTACGCGCCGAACTCGGCCATGCGCCTGAGATCGCCGATCAGACGGGAAGGATTGATCTGAGCCATAATGTGTGGTCGCTCGCCTATTGAATGGAAGACGGAGAGAAGCCTACTGTTCCTGCAACCTGGCCACAAGAAACGAGGCAGTCATGACCCTCCCGAAGGCGGATCTCGTACTGCGCAATGGTCCCGTGTGGTGCGGCTACACGGAAGGTTTCGCGGAAGCCGTGGCCCTATGGCAAGGCCTGATCCTGGCCACCGGCTCGCGATCGGACATCGACGCCCTGGTCGGCCCCGCCACCCAGGTGATCGATCTGGCCGGCCGGCTAGCAACCCCCGGCCTCAACGACTCCCACCTCCATCTGGTAGCCCTCGGCTTGACGATGAGCGAGGTGGACGCTCGGCCCACCGCCGCGCCAACGCTCGATGCCTTGCTGGCCGCCATCAAAACCCGGGCCGAAGAGCTCGGCCCAGGAGCGTGGGTGCTGGCGCGCGGCTACGACCAGGCCAAGCTCGACGTCGGCCGCCACCCCACTCGCGAGGAGCTCGATCGAGCTGCGCCGCGCAACCCTGTGCATCTGGTCCGGGCTTGCGGCCACATCTCCGTTTGCAATTCGCTGGCCCTCGAATGGGCCGGCATCACGGCGCGGTCGCCGCAGCCGGCCGGCGGCGTCATCGAAATTCGCGGCGGCAAGCTCACCGGCCTGCTAGCCGAGAACGCCCGCAATGCGGTTCGCGACGTCATCCCGCCCCCGAGCGAGGACGACATTGTCGCCGCTATCGAACGTGGCGGTACCTATCTCCTCTCGCTGGGCATCACGAGCTGCATGGACGCCGCCGTCGGGCAGCGCGCTGGATTCGCGGAGATCCCGGCTTATTTCCGGGCCAAGCGCGAGGATCGGCTGCCGGTGCGCACCTGGCTGTGCCTGCTCGGCGATCCGGGCCGCGGCATTGCGAACCGCTGCCACGAACTGGGCCTCGTCTCCGGCACCGGGGATGACATGTTGATGGTCGGCGCGGTCAAGATCTTCCTCGACGGCTCCGCCGGCGGCAAGACCGCATGGATGACCAAGCCCTACCTCGGGCCCGAGGCCACGACCGGCGTGCAGATCCTCTCGGACGCCGAGCTCGGCGGGCTGGTGATGGACTATCACGCCAAGGGCTACCAGCTCGCCTGTCACGCCATCGGCGACGCGGCGATCGGCCAGCTCGTCACCGCTTACGAACGCGCATTGGCCAAGCATCCCGATCCTGATCGCCGCCACCGCGTGGAGCATGCCGGCTATGCGGCGCCGGACCACAATAGGCGTATGCGCGAACGCGGCATCTACCCCTGCCCTCAGCAGGTCTTCATCTACGACTTCGGGGATCTCTACCTCTCGGTGCTGGGCGAGGAGCGCGGCCTGTCCAGCTATCCGTTCAAGACCTGGACCGATCTCGGCCTGAAGCCGGCGGCCGGCAGCGACGCTCCGGTCTGCGATCCCAATCCGTTTCCGAACCTCTACACCATGCTCACCCGCAAGACCGGGAAAGGCACGGTGATGGACGCGCGTGAGTGCGTCGGCCTCGCCGAGGCGCTCCGCGCCTACACGGAATACGGTGCATTCTCGCAGAAGCAGGAGAACCGCAAGGGACGCCTAGTGCCCGGTCAGCTCGCCGACATCGCCGTATTTTCGCGCAACCTGTTTGCGGCGGCGCCGGAGGAGATTCTGACCGACACCCGCTGCGACCTCACCATTCGCGGCGGCGCCGTCGTGTTCGACCGGCAGGGCGAGGCGCGGTGACCTCGCCGCCCCGTCAACGGGAGGCCAAGGCCTCCGCCAGCGCCTGAAGCGCTCGTTGGGTGAACGCCTGCATATTCGCGGCGCGATCCCCGCTTCGCGTTTCAAGCGTGAGCGTCCGCGTCACCGGCCCGGCGAGCCCGATGCAGGCATGGCCGGGAGCATCGCCATAACGATTGCCGGAAGGCCCCGTGGCGCCCGTTTCCGACACCCCCCACGTCGCCCCGTGTCGCTCGCGCACGGTCTCGGCCAGGAGCGCGGCGTACGGTTCGCTCGCCGGCCGCAGGCCATCCATCATCGCCGGCGTGATCCCGAGCAGGGCCTCGCGCGCTTGCCGCGTATAGATGACCGCGCCCCCGAGAAAATAAGCGGACGCCCCCGGAACCGCGAGCAGCGCGGCCGAGATCAAGCCTCCCGTGGAGGATTCCGCAATCGCAATTGTCTCGCGCCGGCGCGCGAGCTGATCTGCAATGCGCTCGGCCAGCGGCGTCAGGGTTTCCATGGCCACCCCTCCATCGGGCAGCCGTCACGACCGGCCCGTGTGGCAGGTGGCCTGACCGCCCTATTGCATCTCCGCAACGTAGTACAGATCGGCGGTATGGCACAGTCCCAGCCGCCAGACCGCGGGCACCCCATCGATGCTGTAGACGACCCGATCGAGCTTGAGCACGGGATCGCCCTCCGAGATGCCCAGCGCCTCGGCCACTAGCGCCGACGCCCCGCCGAGCGAGACCCGTTCGACCGCGCGGTCGAGCAGAACGCCCGGCTGCGGGTTCGGCGTCACGGCTCCGGCCTTGAGGTCGTCGGGAGTGAGCTGCCCGAACAGCGAGACCGGCAACGTCGCATCCTCGACCATGTAGGGGCGCCCGCGCCATTGCCGCAATCGGCGCAGGCGCAGGACGTTCTCGCCGGGATCGAGAGAGAGGCGCTCGCACTCGAGCTCGGTCGCCTCACCGGCACCGGCGTCCAGAACAGCCAACTCGTCTTGCAGCGGCTGGCCGTCGGCGTCACGCATGCGCTCGTGACGGAACAGCATGTCCTCGCTCGCCGGATCGCACACGAAGGTGCCCCGACCCTGTCGCCGCACAACGAGCCGATCCGCCTCCATGCCATCGAGCGCCTTGCGGACGGTGCCGGGACTGACACCCAGCTCGCGCGCCAGATCGATCTCGTTGGGAATGACCTGCCCGCCCCGCCATTCGCCTCTCGCAATGCGCCGGATGAGCAGATCGCGAACCTGAAGATAGAGCGGCCGAACCGCAAACTGCGCCTTCTGAGCAATCGTCATGCTGTCGCCTCCCCGCCGAAGCCGACATCATCTGATTCACCGAGGTCCTAATACTAGGAACAGATACAGGTCTGCGGTTGCGCGTCCCACGCCATCGGATGGCCGCCGCCGGGGTGCCCGCTGACGGAGCCTCCGTCAGCCGCGTCGCGCCTTGGCCTGCTCGTAGAGTGGCATCACATCCTTGAGGTTGGCCTTGATCTGCACGATCCGCGCCGGCCCCGCCGGATGCGTCGAAAGCCATTGCGGCGGTTGGCCTTGCGCAGCAGCACTCATCTTCTCCCACAACGCGATGCCCGAGCGCGGATCGTAGCCGGCGCGCGCCGCCAGCTCCATGCCGACAAGGTCGGCCTCGAGCTCGTCACTGCGCGAGAACTTGAGATTGAGCAGGCCGCCACCGACCCGCGCGATCTCGCCGACATTGCCACCAACGATCACGCTGACCGCCATGGCGCCGAAGTTGGTCAGCGCCGCCTTGGCCGCGCGTTCCCGAGCGTGCTCGCGCAACGCGTGGGCGATCTCGTGGCCCATGATCATCGCCACCTCGTCGTCGGTGAGCTGAAGCCGGTCCAGGATCCCCGTGAAGAACGCGATCTTGCCCCCCGGCATGCAGAACGCATTGATCATTCGGCTGTTGACGACATTGACCTCCCAGCGCCAGGCGGTCGACCGATCGTTGAACTTGGCGGCGTAGGGTATCAGATCCTGGAGAATGCGCCGAAGGCGCACCACCTGGGGGTGCCCATCGGGAAGAAGCGCGCGCCGCTGGACGGCCTGGCGGGTCATCTGCACATATTGCTGTTCACCGGCGAGCTCGATTTTCTCCGCGGAGACGAGCCGGCGCACGAACGATGGGTTGCCGATGCGCACGCCGTCGGGTTCCTTGGCCAGCGCCACCGACCCCGCCGCTGCCAGCGTCGCCGCCAAAAGGGCGATGCCGATCCGGTTGCGTGACATGCCGATCTCCTCGCAAAGCGCCCGTTGGCCGGGCCGCATCACTCTAGCCACCGGCGCGGGGTCCCTCTAGCCTTGACTGCGCTGCTTTGCATCGCGTGGCAAAACCGCCTGCCATGGTAGAAAAGACAAATGAGCAAAACCGTTGCGAAGGTCGTGGCGGCCATCGCCGAAGTGGACGCGGCCGCGTGGGATCGCATGGCGAATCCCGACGATGCAACTCACAATCCGTTTGTCAGTCACGCCTTTCTCGCTGTGCTCGAGGCGTCAGGCTGCATCGGCGGCAGAACCGGTTGGCGTCCGCAGCATCTCGTCATCGAGGATGCCGACGGCCTTGCCGCTGCACTCCCGTGCTACCTCAAATCCCACAGCCAGGGTGAGTACGTTTTCGATCACGGCTGGGCGGAGGCCTATCACCGCGCCGGCGGCAGCTACTACCCCAAGCTGCAGGTCGCCATCCCGTTCACGCCCGTGCCCGGGCCCCGCCTGCTCGTCCGCCCCGGCCCGGTGCCAGCCGCCAATCAGCAGATCCTGGCCGCCGCCGCCGTCGAGCTCGCAAAGCGGCATGCCGTGTCGTCGCTCCATATGACGTTCGTCACCGAGGCCGAATGGACTACTCTCGGCGAGCTGGGCTTCCTCCAGCGTGTCGACCAGCAATTTCATTGGCGCAACGAAGGCTACGACACCTTCGATGCGTTCCTCGCGAGCCTCGCCTCCCGCAAGCGCAAGGCGATCCGCAAGGAGCGCGAGCAGGCCCTGGCGCCCGGAATCACCGTCGAATGGGTGACCGGGCGCGACCTCACCGAGGCACATTGGGACGCCTTCTTCGAGTTTTATATGGAAACGGGATCTCGAAAGTGGGGGCGGCCCTACCTCAACCGCCGGTTCTTCTCCCTGTTGGGCGCCGCGCTGACGAATCGCTGTCTACTGGTAATGGCGAAGCGGAACGGCCGCTACATCGCCGGCGCCCTCAACCTCATCGGCGGCGACGGCCTCTACGGCCGCCATTGGGGCGCCATCGAGCATCACCCCTGCCTGCACTTTGAGATTTGCTACTACCAGGCGATCGACTTTGCCATCGCCAACCGCTTGTCCCGCGTCGAGGCGGGCGCCCAGGGCGACCACAAGCTCGCGCGCGGATATATGCCGGTGCCAACCTATAGCGCACACTGGATTCGCGATCCGGGCTTCCGTCGCGCCGTCGCGCGCTATCTCGATGAAGAGCGCGCGTATGTCGCCGAGCAACACGACGCCCTCGCCGCCTGCGGGCCGTATCGGAAGGTCCCGGCCGAACAGGACTGATATGCTTGCTTTGGGCCTGCGAGGCAGTCGCCGGCCCGACCGGACCGGACTAGACTGTCGCCCCGCAGCGCCTCCAGCGCACCATCACCGACCGGATGAGAGCCCCATGAGCTACGACACCAACAACGTCTTTGCGAAGATTTTGCGCGGCGAGCTGCCCGCCACCAAGGTTTACGAGGACGCCGACACGCTGGCTTTCATGGACATCATGCCCCGCTGTCCCGGCCATGCCCTCGTCATCCCGAAGACAGCAGCACGCAACGTGCTCGACGCGAGCCCCGCCCAGCTCGCATCCTGCATGGCCTCGGTCCAGAAGTTGTCCAGGGCCGTGATGAAGGCCTTCGATGCGACCGGCGTCACCATTCAGCAGTTCAACGAGCCCGCCGGCGGCCAGGTCGTGTTCCACCTCCATTTCCACGTTCTGCCGAGATGGGACGGCGTCAAGCTCGGCCCGCACACCGGGCAGATGGAGAAGCCCGACGTGATCGCCGCCAACGCCGAAAAGATCCGCAAGGCGCTCGGGGCCTGATTGGGCGGCTTGCGCTGAAAAGCGTGGAATCGTGAAAGCTCACCCATCGCCGATGCAAACCGCCAGCAGGGGACGCTGAAACGCGCGACATCGGTCCGGCCTGCCCCAAATGAGCCGCAGAGTGTCGTAGGTTAGCGGCATCACGAATCGCCCCGCGGCGATAACCATCACGATGGAGCTCGTCGCCATCCCGGCAGCCACGCCCAGTTTCAACCGGCGCCGCACCCGCGCAGGCCGCGCGCCCCTCGCGCGCTTGCTTCTGGCCCTGCTCGCCTGCAGCGTGCTGATCGGCCCGGCCGCCGCGTCGCGCATTGCCTGGCCTGTCGCGTCCAACAACGAGAAGCGCGATCTGACCTGGGGCGAAACGTATGCGCTGCAGTATCTCGCGCTCCTGTACGAGGCGGACAACGACGTCGCTGTCGCACATGAGCTCGTCGGGCGGATCAAGGAAGTTTTCGCCGCTCGCGACGACGCCAGGGGGGCTTTCGGCCGGCACCCGACCTGGAGCTTCACCGACCTGAGCGGCGGCAAGCCTGCGTCCGATGCCGGCACCGACGGCATGATCCTCTTCCCGATCGTGCGGACCATGTACCTCTTTCGCCAGCGCGGCCTTCACACGTCGCCGGCGTTTGCCGCTGATTATGCGACGATCATCGCCCGATCCCGCGAGACCGCCGACTTCGCGCTGAAGGACTGGAACCCCGAGGCCGGCGCCTTCCGCGCCCCAGCCGCCTCGCGCGACCACTACGTCGACGTCAACGGTCGCAGCATGCACGAAGCGCCGCAGCTCCCCTACAATCTCAGCCATTCCATGGGCCGCGCCCTCGTGCACCTCTATCAGCTCACGAGCAAGCGGGAGTACGCCGACTGCGTGATCGCGATGGCCCGCTCCTGGCGCGCGGCGGTCAGTACGCGAAACGACGAGACGCTCGTCTGGAACTACTGGGTGCGCTACCCCAAGATGATCGAGGACGTGAGCCACGGCCAGATCACCATCGACTTCGTCCATCTCGCCTACGAGGCCAAGCTCGCCTTTGCCGCCAGCTTTATGTCGCGGTTGGCCACGACGGTGGAACGCCGCATGGTCGGCAGCAACGGCTATGCCACCGGCACCATCGACGGCCGAGGATTCAAGCCGGAAAACCGGCGCTGGTCCGGGCTCCTTGCTCCCTATGTGCGCGATCGGCTGGTGCTCGACCGGATCAAGCTCGCGGCCGGCCCACCGCACTCGCCGGCGAAGGACGGTCTCGCCGCGCTGGCCACTCAGACCGCACACATGACGACGCGCAAGCAGGGTGCCGGCGCCGCCTGCCGAACGAGCCTGCAATGCTCGACCCTGGTCTGTGAGGCTTCCGGTCGCTGCGCGTCCGCGCAAGCCATGAACGCCGGGACCGGAGAGCACGATCCAGCACCAACCGTCAAGCGCCGGAGCTCGGCAGAGCGCAGCCGCGACGTCGCCAGACAGCTCGGGCGAGAGTTTACCGGACGGTGAAACAAGGCCGGATGGGATGCGGGCACCGCCCGCATCCGCTGCTGCCGGCTAGTCGTTGGTCTTAGGACGCGGCACGCTCGGCACGGTCCCCGTTGAGCGCGGCTTGTCGCGCTTGTCCTTGGGGCCCGGCAGCGCCTTGCGCGGCACCGCCTCGATCAGCGCCTTCGCATCCTCGCCGTCATCCTCGTCATCCTCGGAGTCCTTGGCCTTCGGTCGCTTCGGCTCGCCGGGAATGATCTCGAAATCGAGCTTGGCATCCGCGCCCTCGCCCGCGACGATCACCTTGACCACGCCACCATGCTCCAGCTTGCCGAACAACAGCTCGTCGGCGAGCGGCTTCTTGATGTGCTCCTGGATGACTCGAGACAGCGGGCGCGCACCGAACTTGTCGTCGTAGCCCTTCTCGGTCAGCCACTTGCTGGCCGCATCCGTGAGTTCGATGGTGACGCCACGATCCGCGAGCTGCGCTTCGAGCTGGAAGATGAACTTCTCGACCACCTTGGCGATGATCTCGGGCGGCAACGCCGAGAACGCGATCACCGCATCGAGCCGGTTGCGGAACTCCGGGGTGAACATCCGATTGATCGCTTCCTGGTCGTCGCCCTCGCGCCGGGCGCGATTGAATCCCATCGGCGCCTTGGCGAGGTCGGACGCGCCCGCGTTCGACGTCATGATGAGGATGACGTTGCGGAAGTCCACCTGCTTGCCGTTGTGATCTGTGAGCTTGCCGTGGTCCATCACCTGCAACAGGATGTTGAACAGGTCCGGATGCGCCTTCTCGATCTCGTCGAGCAGCAGCACCGAGTGCGGGTGCTGGTCGATGCCGTCGGTCAGCAGTCCGCCCTGATCGAACCCCACGTAGCCCGGTGGCGCGCCGATCAGGCGCGAAACCGTGTGCTTCTCCATGTATTCCGACATGTCGAAGCGCAGCAACTCGACGCCCATCAGATTGGCGAGCTGCTTGGCGACCTCGGTCTTGCCGACACCCGTCGGCCCCGAGAACAGATAGCAGCCGATCGGCTTTTCCGGCTCCCTGAGGCCCGCACGTGCCAGCTTGATGGCGCTCGACAGCGCTTCGATTGCCTTGTCCTGCCCGAACACCAGCCGCCTGAGGTCCTTCTCGAGATTGCCGAGCACCTCCGCGTCACTCTTGGTGATGGTCTTGGGCGGAATGCGCGCCATCGTGGCAACCGTCGCCTCGATCTCCTTGACGGTGATCTTCTTCTTGCGCTTGCCCTCGACGACCAGCATCTGCGACGCACCCGTCTCGTCGATCACATCGATCGCCTTGTCGGGCAGCTTGCGGTCGTGAATGTACTTGGCCGACAGCTCCACCGCGGCCTTCACCGCCTCGTTGGTGTACTTGAGCTTGTGGAACTCCTCGAAATACGGCTTCAAGCCCTTCAGGATCTCGATCGAGTCCTCAATCGTCGGCTCCTTCACGTCGATTTTCTGGAACCGGCGCACCAGCGCACGGTCCTTCTCGAAGTGCTGGCGATACTCCTTGTAGGTCGTCGAGCCTATGCAGCGCACGGTCCCGGACTGCAGCGCCGGCTTGAGCAGGTTCGATGCGTCCATGGCACCGCCCGAGGTAGCGCCCGCACCGATCACCGTGTGGATCTCGTCGATGAAGAGGATCGCGCCTTCGTGGTTCTCGACTTCCTTCATCACCGCCTTGAGGCGCTCCTCGAAGTCGCCGCGATAGCGCGTGCCCGCCAACAGCGCCCCCATGTCGAGCGCGAAGATGGTGGAGCCCTTGAGAACGTCGGGCACCTCGCCCTTGATGATCTTGCGTGCCAAGCCTTCCGCGATGGCCGTCTTGCCGACGCCCGGATCGCCCACGAACAGCGGATTGTTCTTCTGCCGCCGGCACAGCACCTGGATGGTGCGCAGCACCTCCGGTTCGCGGCCGATCAGCGGATCGATCTTGCCATCGCGCGCTTTGCGGTTGAGGTTGATGCAATAGGTATTGAGCGCGTCCGCGCCGGGCTTCTTGCCGCCGCCCTCGTTGCCCTCGCCGCTGCCGCCTTCCTCGTCGACGCCGCGCACCGGGCGCGGCTCCGACATACCTGGCCGCTTGGCGATGCCGTGACTGATGTACTGGACCGCGTCGAAACGGGTCATGTCCTGCTCTTGCAGGAAGAACGCCGCGTGGCTTTCGCGCTCGGCGAACATCGCCACGAGCACGTTGGCGCCGGTCACCTCGTCGCGGCCGGAGGACTGCACGTGAACGACCGCACGGTGAATGACGCGCTGGAAGCCGGTCGTCGGCTGCGCTTCGGACGGCCCGCGCACCTCCAGCGAGCCGAGCTCCGTGTCGAGATACTCGGCGATACGGGTTCTCAAACCTTCCATGTCGACGTTGCACGCCCGCATGACGCCGGCCGCGTCGCGGTCGTCGATCAGGGCGAGCAGCAGATGCTCGAGGGTCGCGTATTCGTGCTTGCGTTCGTTGGCGTACTCGAGCGCGCGATGCAGTGCAGATTCAAGGCTTTGCGAAAAAGAGGGCAAGGGAATCCTACTCCTTCTCCATGGTGCACTGTAAAGGATGGCTATGCTGGCGCGCAAAATCCATAACCTGCGTGACCTTTGTTTCCGCCACCTCGTATGTGTACACGCCGCACACCCCCACGCCCTTGTGATGGACGTGCAGCATGATCCGAGTCGCTTCCTCGCGTCCCTTGTTGAAGTACTTTTCGAGCACGTGCACGACGAACTCCATCGGCGTGTAGTCGTCGTTGAGCAAAAGTACCTTGTAGAGATTGGGGCGCTTGGTCTTGGGACGGGTCTTGGTAATGAGACCGGTCTTGCCGTCCTCGTCTCCGCCCTTGTCGGCCCCGCCCTTTCCGGCCATCAACCTGACTGTCGCCTGCACCGCCGCTGGCTCCACACATTCCCTCCGGACCGCGCTCGTTGCCGAAACACCTCCGTGGCCGACTCCGGCCGCCGCCCTATAAATACGCAACCGATCGCCCAGCCGCAAATCTGCGGCGTCACTTTCCTGTGTCACGGCTGCGTTGCACATCCCGCGCGGCTGCCGCGACTCGACATCTCGATGCATCGTCCCCGTCCACTTGGACGCAAAAAAGGCCCGGCTGGTCCGCCGGGCCTCGATCACCTGAACCGGACCAGCCGGCGCTCAACGTGACTGCATGGCGCGCTCGACCGGCCGATAAGCTTCCTTGGCGAGGTCGGCGTACATGGTGCCCAGCTTGGACATCTGCTGCATATAGTCATCGTAAGCGCGTTTGGCATAGGTCGACTGGATATCGAAGGCCTGGTCCATAGATTTGGCGCTGAGGAGCTTTTCGAAGGCCGCTGTGCTCTCCTCGAGCGACCGCTTGGAGTAGTCGGTCATCTCGGCGGCGATAGCCTGCCAACCCTTATTCCACTCGCCGAAAGCCTTCATCGCGGTGTCCATGTTGGCTTGGCTCAACTTCTGAATGTCATCGAAGTTTTTGATCATGATTGCGATCCCGGCGTTGAGAAATTGCGGATTTCGCGTGCACCACCCGCCAAAGTCCTAATTTAGTTGCGTCGCACACAAATCGTCAAGACTTTTGCTGCGATGCACCATTTGCACGATGCCGTGATTAACCCCTACTCAACCACGTCGCTTAACGCTGCTCTAGCACCCCATCCGTACACTGCCGCCCAAAGCAAGGACGTGCTCAGTCCACGCGCCGCACTAACGCCGTAAACCCCTGGTGGCCTGCCCATTCAGGGGCACACCTTGATCGGCGGTGCAGCGTCCAGGATCTCAGGGCACGCCATCAGGGACTGCGTAAGCCGCGCCACCACCAACGCCATGGGTGTGTGCGGTAACTGTGAGGGATCGGTTTTGTTGCTCGTACGGTTCAGTTCGTGGCGCGTTGCCGCGTTCGCGCTGACAGCGTTGTGGATGCTATCGGGGCCGGCCGCCGCCGCTGAGCGGCACGCCGCCATGGTCATCGACGCCAACACCGGGCGCGTCTTGCACGCATCCGAGGCCGACGCCCTGCGCCATCCTGCCTCTCTCACCAAAATGATGACGCTCTACCTCGTCTTCGAGGCCATCGAGCGCGGTCGGGCGAGCTACGGCACCAAGATCAAGATCTCCCAGGAGGCCGCCGCGGCGGCACCGTCCAAGCTCGACCTCGACCCGGGCGAGGAGATCACCGTCATCGATGCCATCCGGGCGCTGGTCACCAAATCGGCCAACGACGTCGCGGTTGCCTTGGCCGAGCACTTTGCCGGCAGCGAGGATCGGTTCGCGACGGCCATGACCGCCAAGGCGCGCCAGATCGGCATGACCCGGACCACCTTCCGCAACGCGTCGGGCCTACCCGATGCCGAGCAGGTGACCACGGCGCGCGACATGCTCACGCTGTCGCTGCGGCTGATCGACGACTTCCCGCGCCACTACACGCTGTTTTCGACGCGGGCGTTCACTTACGGCAATGCGACCTACCGCAACCACAATACGCTGCTCGGCACGTTCGAAGGCGTCGATGGCATCAAGACCGGCTACACGCGCATGTCGGGCTTCAATCTCGTCTCGTCGGTCCGACGCGGCGGTCGCCATGTCGTCGGCGTCGTGTTCGGCGGCGCCAGCGCCGGCATCCGCAACGCGGAGATGCGGCGCCTGATCACGCTCGCCATCACCAAGGCGTCCCCCGAGCGGACCCGCAAGGCCGCGCCTGTCCTCGTCGCCGAGGCCCGACCCGCAACGCGCCCCGCCGCGAAGCCGCGTCCCCAACCCAAGCCCGAGGAGGTCCCGCCGGCGGCCGCGCCCGCCGCGAAGGACCGCTCGCCGCCGCAGGCCGCCCCCGCCGCGCCGCTTCAGCCCGAGGAGGAAGCGCCGCGCATCCACATCGCCCGCGTTCGTCCCGTGATGGTGGCGCCGCGCCCGCGCACGCCGATCGAAGCGCCGCAGACCGAGAGCACCGACGAGGCCGAAACGCGCCACCAGAGCGCGCCGCGACCGATCGCCTTCGCACAGGCCGGCGTCTTCACGCGCGCGGCTGCACAACCCGTCGAGGCGTCGGCCGGCGAGTCCTGGCATACGCGCCAGCCACTCGGCGCGCTTCCCTCGACACTCGATCGGCAGGCCCACAACATCGCCCGCGGCTCCGAGCCTCTAGTCCCGGCCTCCATCCGCGACGCGAACACCCCCGTATTCGCCGCCGATACTAACGTTCCGGCGCCGCAGCCGATCGCGGCCAGCTATCGTCGGCCGGAAGCCGCACCGGCGCCAGCGCCGGCGGTCCAGGCTGCCGCCGTCGAGTTCCACATTCAGGTCGGAGCCTTCGCGAGCGCCGCGGAGGCCGACCGCGCGCTCGTCCAAGCGTTGCAGAAATCGGGCCCGCTGCTTGCCGCCGCCACGCCGCTGACGCGGGTCATCGACAAGAGCGGCCGCCAGCTCCATCGGGCCCGGTTTGCCGGCTTCAGCGCACAGTCCGCGGCAACGACCTGCATGGAGCTGCGCCAGCGCCAGATCGACTGCTTCGTGATGCGCGCTGAATAGGCTCGCCTCACCGGCTGAGCAGAATGTCCTTGGCCTCGTTGATCTTGGCTGCCAGATAGCTCGACCCGCCGCGATCGGGATGGAGCCTCAGCATCAGCTCGCGATGCGCGCGGCGGATCTCCTCCTCACTGGCGCCGGCCGTCACGCCGAGGATTTCGAGCGCTTCCTTGCGGGTCATGATGCCGCCGGCGCCCGGTTCCGCCTCCGATCGCGCCATATCCTCGCGCCAGGTCGGATGCACATCGTCGAGATAGGCTTCGATCAACTGCGCGGACTTGGGATCGGCAAACCGGCAGTCCTGCCACAGCAGTGCCATCTCCGCGGGCGCCATGGCCGCGATATCGCGGCCCGCAAACACGCCCTTGAGCACGCGGCCGTGGAGCGTGCCGGTGTCATGGTCGAGCTCCATCTCGAGATGGTCGGTCACGACCCTCGACGCTTGCCCGGGCGTCTTGGCGCCCCCACCCGGCCAGCCGCCCGTACCCTGCCCCGACAGCAGCCAGATCCCGAGCGCCACCAGCGGCAGCGCGTAGCTCATGCTGCCTCTGACGACGAGGATTGCGGCGGCGCCCAGCGCCGCGACGCCCGCAGCAAGCCGGATCTGACGCGCCAGAACCGCCGGACTGATCCGTGTGAATCCGCGCAGGAGGAGCAGTCCGAGCAGTAGTGCGCCCAGCCCCATGAGGAAGTAGATCATGCGGCGCGCCGACCCCTATCGTTTCATCTGCTCGAGCAACAGGCGCGCACCCCGCCCCGACGCGCCTTCCAGCGCCTTGCGGCCACCGGCGGCGTAGACCGCAACCGCCGACAGCAGCTCGCGCAATTGCGCCGCGGCGCCTGCGTCGAACCGGCAATAGGCCCCCTTGGTCAGCCGTGCGATCTCGCGGAACGCCCGCTCGGCACGCGCGTCGCGCCCTTCCTGGAAGACGAACGCCGGCATGCCGAGCAGGGCCAGCTCGCCGGCGCGGGCGCACAGCTCGTCGATATCCTCCTCCATGCAATCCCCGACGTAGACCACCGCATGGACCCGGCGGGCCTCGCCCTCCTTGCGCGCATGAGCCAGCACCTTACGGATCTGGGTGTAGCCGCCATGGCATTCGACCGTCGTCATCAACCGCGCGAGCGCCGCCGGGTCCGAGACCCACTTCGACGCGCGGCATTCGAGATGGCCGCGAAAGTAGACAAGTTGTACGTCCAGTCCGCCCACCTGCTTCACGGCCTCGAACATATCGGCCTGCAGCGCCAGCGCCATGTCCCATGTCGGCTGCCGGCTCATCGTGGCGTCCATCGCGAAAATGAGCCGACCACGCTCGCCTGTGCCGGCCCGCTTGAGGGTTTTCACCTTACCGATGAAGTGGGCGACATCCCCGCTCCGCACGGGATCATCCGGAACGCCACTGCGACGGCGGGCAACCTCCGCATCCCGCGCGCTGGCGTCTGGCGGTGCCGCCCCACCCCGCGTGTCCTTGCTCGTGGTCTTGCGCTCGTTCGTCATGCCGTCAGTGTAACATCCGTTCGCCCGTGAGGCTTTTCCTGCGATTCGCAATAGTTGGCGGCGAGCGGCGGAGTTTGCAACGCACACCTGCCGACCTTGCGGACCTAGCGTCCCATCCGAGAGTTGCCAAACAGGCCAGCCTCTGCGAGGACGACGCCCACCCGCCATGTTCAACCTCGTCCTCCTCGCACTCATGCCTGCGGCTTTCGCCCTGAACCCGGTCGTCGGCCGGGCGCTGGCGGGCGTGCTCGCACCCGGCCAGCTCACCGCGCTCAGGTGGTGCCTGGCTGGCCTCCTGGTGGTCGCCGTTGCACTGTGGCGCGGGCGTCGCGAGCGCTGGAGCGCACAGCCAGCGGGCTGGCCGATGGTGCTCGCGCTGGGCGCCCTCGGCATGGGCTTTTGCAGCTACAGCGCCTACGCGGCGGCCACCACCACCGTCGCCACCAATATCAGCCTGATCTATGCCTGCACCGGGGCGCTCGTCGTCCTCTACGAGTGCGCGAGCCGCCAGGTGCGCCCGACCGTTCCGCTGCTGGCCGGCGTCATCCTGTGCCTGGCCGGCGCCGCCACGATCATTACCAAGGGACGTCTTCACTTGATCGCCGACATCGGATTGACGATCGGTGATCTGTGGGCCGTGGCTGGCACCATCGGCTGGGCGATCTATACGCTCGCCATGAAACGTATGAAAACCGGTCTCACGCCGCTTGCGATCTTCGCGGTGATGAGCCTGGCCGGATCAGTCGCCTTCCTGCCGGTTGCCGCTGCCGAAACCACGCTGATCGACTTTCCGTCGATCGGCGCCTACGCAGCCGCCTGGATCGCGGCGATGGTCTTTATCGCCAGCATCGGCTCCTATCTCTCCTACAACCTCGCGATCCGGCATGCGGGGCCGATCCTGACCTCCGCCGCCCTCAGCCTCAACTCGCTGTACACGGCGCTGTTCGCCATGGTCCTCGTCGGCGAGCAGCTCGCTTGGTTTCATGCCGCCGGCGGCGCCCTGGTCGTGGCCGGGCTCAGTCTCATCAACTTCGACAAGGCGCGCGGCGCGGGCTGACGATCCTCACCCCTTGGTCGCCTCGCCCGGCGGCGGCGCCGCCAGCGACAAGAGCTGCACATTGCCGCCCGTTGCCGTGATGTCCGTGGTGCGCACCCGCTCGCTGGCGAAGCGAGCCACGTAGCTGGGCCCGCCGGCCTTCGGGCCGGTGCCCGACAGACCCTCGCCGCCGAACGGCTGCACGCCCACCACCGCGCCGATCTGGTTGCGGTTAACGTAGAGGTTGCCGGCATGCGCGTGCTCGGCGACGAAATCGGCCACCGCCGCGATCCGGCTATGAAGGCCAAGGGTAAGCCCGTACCCGGTGGCATTGATCGCCTCGCAGACCTCCTTGAGGTGACCCTGCTGGAAACGCACCACATGGAGGATCGGCCCGAACACCTCCTTTTCGAGCCTCCCGATCCGATCGATCTCGAACACCGCCGGCGTCACATAGGTCCCGACCCGGCACCCATCCGGCAGCCGCGAGTCGATCAGCACCCGGCCCTCGCGGATCATCCGCGCCTTGTGCGCCTCCAGCGCGTCCTGCGCCGCCTCGTCGATGACCGGACCGATGTCCGTCGCGTAGTCCAGCGGATCACCTATGTCCAACGCCTCGACCGCGCCCACCAGCATCTCGCTCATCTTGTCGGCGACATCGTCCTGCAGGAACAGCACCCGCGCCGCCGAGCAGCGCTGGCCCGCGCTGTCGAAGGCCGAGCGCACCGCATCGCGCACCACCTGCTCCGGCAAGGCGCTGCTATCGACGATCATCGCGTTCATGCCGCCCGTTTCCGCGATGAACGGCACGATGTCCGCCCGGCGGTCGGCAAGCGTGCGCTGGATCTTCCAGGCCGTATCGTTCGATCCGGTGAAGGCCACCCCTTTGATCCGCTTGTCGCGGGTCAACGCGGCGCCGATCTCGCCACCGCCCGTCAGGAGCTGAAGCACATCTCCCGGCACACCCGCCTCGTGAAGAAGCTGCGTCGCCAGAAAAGCGGTGATCGGCGTTTGCTCGGCGGGCTTGGCCAGCACCGGATTGCCGGCCGCGAGGGCCGCCGCGACCTGGCCGGTGAAGATGGCGATCGGAAAATTCCACGGCGAGATGCACGCGAACGGTCCCCGCGCCCTGATTTCAAGCGTGTTGCGTTCGCCCGTCGGCCCCGGCAGAACCACCGGCTCGCTGAACAGCCGCCGCGCTTCCGTCGCGTAGTAGCGCAGAAAATCGACGGCCTCACGGATGTCGCCCTGCGCGTTCTCCAGCGTCTTGCCGGCTTCCCGTACGATAACCGCCATCAGCCGCGCGAAGTCGCGCTCGAACAGGTGCGACGCGCGCTCCAGAATGGCCGCTCGCGGCGGCCCTCCGAGCCGGTCCCAGGCGTGCGCGGCGGCCTGCGCCCGTGCAACCGCCTCCTCGACGAGTGCCGCATCCGCGCTGCGCACCGTGCCGATGCGTTCGCGCCGATCATGCGGGCACAGCACCAGCTCCGCATTCGCCCCGCCCGTCGTCGCCTGGCCGCCGACGATAGGCCCGGCAGCGAACGAGACCTTGAGCTCGGCGGCCATCCGCCCCAGCAGATCGCCGCGCACGCTGGGCTCTGACAGCGGCACACCGCGACTGTTGAGCCGCCCGGCGCCGTAGATGTTCGGCGGCAACGGGAAGGGGGGCACCAGCCGGCCGCCGCCCGATTCACGCTCGAGCTCGACCACCTCCACCGGATCGCGAATGATGTCGGCAACCGCCGCCTCCTCGTCGGCGATGCGGTTGACGAACGAGGTGTTCGCACCGTTCTCAAGCAGGCGGCGCACCAGGTAGGCGAGCAGATCCTCGTGCCCCCCGACCGGCGCATAGATGCGGCACGCGCGGCCGAGCTTGTCGGGACCGACAACATCCTCGTAGAGCGCTTCGCCCATGCCATGCAGGCGCTGAAACTCGAAGCGCCCATTGGCGCCGGCGACCAGCGCGGCTGCCACGGTGTGGGCATTGTGGGTGGCGAACTGCGGATAGAACGCAGCCGGGTCCGACAGTAGCAGACGCGAGCAAGCGAGGTAGGAGACGTCCGTGTGCACCTTGCGCGTGAACACCGGGTAGTCGGAAAATCCGCGCTCCTGCGCCCACTTGATCTCGCTGTCCCAGTAAGCCCCCTTGACCAGCCGGACAGGGATGCGCTTGCCGCTGCGCTCGGCGAGGCGCCTGAGCCAGCGCAGCACCGGGATCGCGCGCTTGCCGTAGGCTTGCACCGCGAGGCCGAGCCCGTGCCAGTCGTCGGCGTCGGGATGCGTGAAGACCTCCCCGAACAATCCCAACGACAGATCGAGCCGATCCTGCTCCTCCGCATCGATCGTCAGCCCCAGACCCCGCGCCCGCGCCGCCCGCAACAGCTCGAGGATGCGCGGTAGCAGATCGCGGCCGAGCCGCGCCTCCTTGCCTGGCTCATAGCGGGGATGGATCGCCGACAGTTTCACCGACAGGCTCGGCCGCTCCATCAGCGCATCGGCGTGCTGCGACTTGAGCGGACCCGCGAACCGGCCCACCGCCTCCATCGCGGCCATGTAGCGGTCGAAATAGCGCCGCCCGTCGGCCTCCGTTTTCGCCCCCTCGCCCAGCATGTCGTAGGAGTAGCGATAGCCCTTTTCTTCCATCAGCGCCGCGCGCGCGATGGCCTCGTCGATGGTGCGGCCCAGCACGAACTGGTCGCCCATCACCTTCATCGCCCGCTTCAACGCCTGCCGGATCACCGGCTCACCCGATTGCACCACGAGGCGGCGCAGCAGGTTGACCGGGCTCGCGCCCTTCGCGCCCTTGAGCTTGACGATCCGCCCGGTCAGCATCAGCCCCCAGGTCGAGGCGTTGACGAACAGGCTGTCGGAGTGGCCGAGATGCTTCTCCCACTGCCCGCCGCCGACTTTCTCCGCGATCAAGGCGTCGGCCGTGCCGGAATCGGGAATGCGCAGCAGCGCCTCCGCCAGGCACATCAGGATGACGCCTTCCTCGCTGGTGAGCCCGTACTCCTGCATGAAGGCGTCGATGCCGGAGTACTTCGCCCGGCCCGCCCGCGCCGCATGCACCAGCCGGCGCGCGACCTCAGCAATGCGCCGCCGCTCGTCCTCCGTGTAGATCGCCCGCTCAGCGAGCGCGCCGACGAGTTGCGCCTCGTCGCGCAGGTGATAGGAGGGCAGCTCCTCGCGGGACGGCAGCTCGCCGCGTCCACCCGACTTCGCTCCTGGAATCACCGCTGCGTTCGCCATGTCTGCGCTCCGATCCGCCCACCACGCGGTGGCCCCTGCGGCCAGCTTAGCAGACCTCGCACACCCTGAGACCAGCCACGTGCGAACCGCCGTCGCCGGGTCGCGCCCGGCGTGGAAATCATATCCGCCAACAGCCCCTTGCAAATCTGAGCCCGCGCGTCACATAAGGGCCGCGGGACGACCCCTGGAAGGGACCAAGCAATGGCCCACAGCGACGTGGAGGTGATCCGAACCGTGGCGGCATTGCGCGCCAGGGTCGGGAGCTGGCGCCGGCAAGGGGACACGGTCGGGCTCGTTCCCACCATGGGTGCACTCCACGAGGGGCACCTGACGCTGGTCGACCTCGCGCGCCGGCGCAGCCGGCGGACGGTCACCTCGATCTTCGTCAATCCGGCGCAGTTCGCCCCTCACGAGGACTTCGCCAAGTACCCGCGCACTTTCGACACCGATCTGGCCCAATTGGCGGACGCCGGCTGCAACACCGTGTGGGCCCCGACCGTCGCGGAAATGTATCCGGACGGCTTTGCCACCACCGTCGTGCCGGCCGGCGCAGCGGTGGGGCTGGAAACCGATTTCCGGCCGCAGTTCTTCGCCGGTGTCGCCACCGTCTGCTGCAAGCTCTTCACCCAGGTCGCACCCGATGTCGCCGTGTTCGGCGAGAAGGACTACCAGCAGCTCTGCGTCATCCGCCAAATGGTCCGCGACCTCGATCTGCCGCTCGAGATCGCTGCCGCACCCACCGTCCGCGCCGCCGACGGGCTCGCCATGAGCTCGCGCAATGCCTATCTCTCGTCCGAGCAGCGGGCGCTGGCGCCGATGATCCATCGCACTCTCGTGACGGTCGCCGAGCGCATCGCGCGCGGCGACTCGAGGACGGAAGCGGAGGCCGCCGCGGGCGCGGACCTGACCGACGTTGGCTTCAAGGTGGACTACGTCGCCGTCCGCGATGCCGAAACCCTGGCCGTCCCCGCCCATGTAACCGGACGGCCGCTGCGCATCCTTGCCGCCGCCTGGCTCGGAAAGACGCGCCTCATCGACAATATTGCGGCGGGCTAGCCCCGGCGTGCTAGGCTCGGTCGATATTTGCCGGGACCGTTCCCGGCCTCTGTTTCCTTTGGATTATTTTATGGGTGCCGAGGCCACCTGTGCGAATTGCCGTCCTCATGAGCGTCATTCTCCTCGCGGCAACGATCTGGATGGGCGCGGAAGCCCAGCAAGGCGCCCCTGGCCGCTCCGACCTCGATGGCGACGGGTCCGCCAAGAAGGGAAAGATGTTCAAAAAGGGGATGAAGCGGATGGGCAAGGGGCAGCAGGGGACGGGGCCGAATTGCTTCCCCACCTGTATCGCCAAGGGCAAGCACCCGAGGGCCTGCAGCAGCCGCTGCTCCGGAGGCGGAGACTTCGACAACGACAGAATGTGACCGCAAATCCCCGCCTTTTCTGCAGTGACGACCGGCGCCTTGCCAATCCACACCCGCTCGTGCGACCAGAGCGGTCGAGAGCGTGAAGATTCGCCGGCGCGGCAGAACAGCCTTCTTGCGTCTCGCGCCGGGAATCCACGTCCCCGTCACGAGAGGCATGGGAGCCGTGCGCATGGCCCAATCCCAGCGCGACCTTTTCGCAAGGCTCGAGGCCGAGATGACCGACAAGACGGGTCGCGCCCGCCGCGTGGCGGATGCCTCCGACAGCTATACCGCCGCCGACATCGAGGTGCTGGAGGGCCTGGAGCCCGTCCGCCGCCGCCCCGGCATGTACATCGGCGGCACCGACGAGAAATCGCTGCATCACCTCTTTGCCGAGGTGATCGACAATGCCATGGACGAAGCCGTGGCCGGCCACGCCAGCTTCATCGAGATCCGGCTCGATGCCGACGGCTTCCTGACCGTCACCGACAACGGCCGCGGCATCCCGGTCGACGCCCACCCGCGCTACAAGGACAAATCCGCCCTCGAGGTCATCATGACCATGCTGCACTCGGGCGGCAAATTCGACGGCAAGGCCTACAACACCTCGGGCGGCCTGCACGGCGTCGGCGTCTCCGTCGTCAACGCCTTGTCCGAGACGCTCGAGGTCGAGGTCGCGCGCGGCCAGCAGCTCTATCGGATGGCGTTCAGTCGCGGCAAGCCGCAAGGCAAGCTGCAGAAGCTGGGCTCGATCATGAACCGGCGCGGCACCACGGTGCGCTTTCGCCCCGACGATCAGATTTTCGGCTCCGCCGCCACGTTCAAGCCGGCGCGGCTGTTCCGCATGGCGCGCTCCAAGGCCTATCTGTTCGGCGGCGTGGAAATCCGCTGGTCCTGCGATCCGGCCCTCATCAAGGACGAGACCCCGCCCGAGGCCACCTTCCATTTTCCGGGCGGCCTCAAGGATTTCCTGACCGCCACCATCGAGGGCCAGACCCGCGTCACCAAGGACCTGTTCGCCGGTCGCGTCGACAAGCCCGGCGGCCACGGTTCCGTCGAGTGGGCGGTGTGCTGGGTCGCCGACGAGGACGGCTTCTCCTCGTCCTACTGCAACACGATCCCCACCCCCGAAGGCGGCACCCACGAGTCCGGGCTGCGCCAGGCGCTCTCCAAGGGATTGCGCAATTACGGCGAGCTGGTCGGCAACCGCCGCGCCGGCCAGATCACTGCCGACGACGTGATGGGCACTGCCGCATCGATGCTCTCGGTGTTCATCCGCGAGCCGGAGTTCCAGGGCCAGACCAAGGATCGTCTCGCCACCCAGGAGGCCACCCGCGTCGTCGAGGCAACCGTCCGCGATGCCTTCGACCACTGGCTCGCCGACAGCCCCCAGCAGGCGACCAAGCTGCTCGAGTGGTCGATCGAGCAGGCCGAGGAACGGCTCAAGCGCAAGCGCGAGAAGGAGATCGGGCGCCAGACCGCAACCCGCAAGCTGCGGCTGCCCGGCAAGCTGGTCGACTGCTCGATCCAGTCGGCGGAAGGCACCGAAATCTTCATCGTCGAGGGCGATTCCGCTGGCGGCTCCGCCAAGCAGGCGCGCAACCCCAAAACCCAGGCCGTGCTGCCCTTGCGCGGCAAGATTCTCAACGTCGCCAACGCCTCCTCGGCCAAGCTGTCCCAGAACCAGCTTCTATCGGATTTGATCCAATCCCTCGGCGTCGGCACCGGCACCCGCTATCGCGACGAGGATCTGCGCTACGAGCGCGTGATCATCATGACCGACGCCGACGTCGACGGCGCCCACATTGCCTCGCTCCTCATCACCTTCTTCTATCAGGAGATGCCCGAGCTCATCGAGAACGGGCATCTCTTTCTCGCTGCCCCGCCGCTGTTCCGCTTGAGCCAGGGCGCCCAGGTTGCCTATGCGCGCGACGAGAAGCACAAGGACGGCCTGCTGAAATCACAGTTCAAGGCCAACCAGAAGGTTGAAATCACCCGCTTCAAGGGGCTCGGCGAGATGAATGCATCCCATCTCAAGGAGACCACCATGGACCCGGCGCGGCGCCTCATGCTCAAGGTGGGCATCGGCGACGGTGACCGCAGCGTCATCTCCGATGCGGTGAACGCGCTGATGGGATCCAAGCCCGAGGCCCGCTTCCGCTTCATTCAGGAGCACGCGGCCTTCGCCAAGGATCTCGATATCTGACCCGCGCCAGCACGCGGCTCATCCAGGCGGGCCGGGCAGCCGCGGCGTTGTGGCTTGGTACGCGGGTCTCTGCGCCATCCTGGTCCACCAGGCGCTGAGCCGATTGTACCTGTCGAGGAGTGACCTGCCCTCGGGCGCAAGCACGAAATACCCGATCATGGGAGCAGCATGGATGTCGGCGATAGACATCTCATCCCCACAGAGCTGTTGACCGCCGGCCAGCATGTCCAAAGCGCCGAGCACCGTGGGCGCCGCCTCCAATCCGGATCGAATTTCGGCGCTGTCGGCGGGCCGGCCCATCAGTGGCCGGAAAACACTGTGGGAGAAGACCTGCCTCACCAGCGGCCAGTACGCGTAGCTGTCGATGATCGAAACGATCTGATTGCACCGCGCCCGCTCGGCCGTGGCAGTGCGCTGGAGCGAGGGACCCGCAAACGCCTCGTCCACATAGCGTGTGATCGCGCCCGTCTCATAGACGGCAAAGTCATCATGGACCAGGGTCGGCACACGCTTGAACGGATGCTTGGCGAGGTAGCTTGACGGCACGGCCGCCGCGAACGGATCAACCTCGACCCAGGTGTATGCCACGCCCTTTTCGTGGAGAGCCAATCGGGCAATCCACGAATAGACGCTGTACTGGTAGCCGTGCAACTCGACCGCCATGCCTCGCCTCTCTAGTCGTGAGGACATCATGGCGACGAGACTGTGCTGATATTCGCAATCACGCAATGCGCGAGCGGCTCAGTGAATAAGGCCGGCACCCGCCAGCGGGCCTTCGACGATCCAGCAGGTGTCGACGCCGTAGCCGCGGATCTCGATGGCGCCGCGGCTGGTCAGATCGAACACCGAGGCGAGCTCGGCGCGAACCGCATCCGACACCAGGATGCCGCCGACCGGCGCTAGCTTCTCGAGCCGCGCCGCCAGGTTCACCGCGTCGCCCCATACGTCATAGGCGAACTTTGCGGTCCCGATCACGCCGGCGGTCACCGGGCCCCGCGCGATGCCGATCCTGAGCTTCAGGCTCACGCCGTGCGCGCGGCCGACACGGCGGGTGGCCGCCTGCATATCGAGGGCGAGACGGACGAGCCGCTCGCAATGGTCGGCCTGCGGCAGCGGCACGCCGGCAACCGCCATGTAGCCGTCGCCGATCGTCTTGATCTTTTCGACCCCGTGCCGGTCGGCCAGCGCATCGAAAGCGCAGGTCAACTCGTCGAGCAGCGCAACAGTCGCTTCGTTGCCGAGGCCGCGGGCCAGTGCCACGAAACCCTGGATGTCGGCGAAGAGTACGGAGGCATCCTCGAAGTGGTCGGCGATCGGGGCTGCTGGATTGGCCATCAACCGATCGAGCACGAAGGTCGGCAGCATCCGTTGCAGCAGGGCCTGGCTGTCGGCCAGCGCCTGCTCGGCGCGGCGGAGTTGCTCGGCGAGCGTGGCGCTCGGGCTGGCGGTGGTGAGGGCGAGGGTCTGCATCGGGGCGGTTCCCTACGGAACAGGTGATGCCCCTCTGTCGCGGCCACTCCGGAAATGGTTCAAAGGCGTCGCGACAAAACCCATCGAAAGTGATGTTAACCAAGCCCCTCGGACCCCGGCAGCGGCCACCCGCCGCCCTCCGCATACGTCGCCGCCAGGCCCACCGCAGCCGGCATCCACAAATTTATCCCCCACCTCTCCGGCGCGGGTATTGTGGGTGTCACTTGCTCCGAGACAGGGCGCGCTTCCGGAGGCGTCCGCTGAGCGTGGAGCAGGCTGCAGCGTCCAGGAAAGCGTCGGGTCACGCGCCGGCTTACCCTGGGGCCACCGTCCTGGGGCCGGCACGACCACCGGTTGGATTGGGTCCACCCATAAGCGCCACGACGGAAAGCACGGCCCAAAGAAAGCTGCGCGGGGCGGCCGAAGCGCCGCTTAAAACGAACAAGAACGCGGAGCCTCGGCTGCCCCGCTGCCCTGTCATCGATTAGGGCACCTTGCCTTCCCCTCTTCCCGCGCCGGGTCCCGGTCGCGGCTGCGGGCGCGTGGGTCAGGCCCTCTCGGCTCGGGTTGCAGCCGCCCCACTGGGCACTCTACGAATTCCGTTGCGCAAGCCCCTGTCATCTGCGCTGCTTAGTGAACCCGAAGCACCGTCCTTTGGTCTTTGCGCGAAGGGTGATCACAATGGCACTCGCAAGCGTCACACGCCGGGAAGCCGCCACCCCCGAACCTGGAGTTGTCGCGTGCGGCGTTTACGCCGGCGGCAAGCACGTCACGGACATCGCCATCGAGGACGCGGGTGCTTGGTCCAAGCGTCCGGGGCACATCGTGTGGATCGGGCTGCTTGAGCCTTCACCGGAGCTTCTGGAGCGGGTGCAGGCGCAGTTCAACCTGCACGATCTGGCCATCGAAGACGCCGGCAAACCCCATCAGCGTCCCAAGATCGAGCTTTACGGCGACGCCCTCTTCGTCGTCGCCCGTACCGCGCAGTTGATCGACAAGCGCATCGCCTTTGGTGAGACTCATATGTTCGTCGGACGCGGCTATGTCGTCTCCGTCCGTCACGGGGCGTCGAGCTCCTACAAGGCCGTCCGCGACCGCTGCGAGTCGTGCCCGACGGTGCTGTCGCATGGCGAGCAGTACATCCTCTACGCGATCCTCGACTTCATCGTCGACAACTACATGCCCGTGATCGAGAGCATCCAGGCCGAGGTCGAGACCATCGAGGACGGCGTGCTGGCGGACCGCATCGGCCCCGCGGAGATCGAGCGTCTGTACCTGCTCCGCCGCGATCTGCTGCGCCTGCGGTCGGCGATCACGCCGCTGGCCGAAGTCTGCCGCCGGCTCGAGCATGCCGAGGTGCTCCCGGCCGATGCCGCGATGCAGCTCTTGTTTCGCGACGTCACGGACCACGTGCGGCAGATCCAGGAAGAAATCGACTCGTTGCGGGAAGTGCTGGCGTTCGTGTTCGAGGCCAGCGTCATGACCGGACAGATGCAGCAGACCCACATCACCCGCCGCCTGGCGGCATGGGCTGCCATCCTCGCCGTCCCGACGGCGATGGCTGGCATCTACGGGATGAACTTCGAGTACATGCCGGAGCTGAAGTGGGCATACGGCTACTGGATGGTGCTCGGCCTGATCGGTGCCGCCTGCGGGGGTCTCTACGTTCAATTTCGCCGCAGCGGCTGGCTGTGACCCGGCATCCATGACCCTTACGGAGCCTCGCTTCACCTTTGGCATCGAGGAGGAGTATCACCTCGTCGATCTTGAGAGCCGCGACCTCGCGCCGGCGCCGCAGGAGCTGATGGCGGCCTGCGCGGACCGCCTCGGTGAGCGGGTCAGCCCGGAGTTCCTCCGGTCCCAGATCGAGGTCGGCACGCCTCCGCTCAGCTCCTTCGCGGATGCACGCAGCGAGCTGGCGCGGTTGCGCACGACGCTCGGCGAGCTGGCGCGCCGGCACGGGCTCGCCCCCATGGCCGCCTCGACGCATCCGTTCGCGCGGGCCGGCAGCCAGCATCCGACCGACAAGGAACGCTACCGCGCGCTCGCCCAGGACCTGCAGGCGGTGGGCCGCCGACTGGTGATCTGCGGCATGCATGTCCACGCCGGGATCGACGACGATGCGCTACGCATCGACATCATGAACCAAGCCCGCTACTTCCTGCCCCACATGCTGATGCTCAGCACCTCGTCGCCCTTCTGGGAGGGCGAGAACACGGGCCTCAAGAGCTACCGCCTGTCGGTGATCGACGAGCTGCCGCGTACCGGCATGCCCGGCCGCTTCTCGGGCTGGGACGAGTATGCGCGCACCGTCGCCGTCCTCGCCAAGGCGGGCGTCGTCGAGGATGCGTCCAAGATCTGGTGGGACATTCGCCCGTCGGCGCGGTTTCCCACGCTCGAAATGCGGATCACCGACGTGTGCACCCGCATCGACGACGGGCTCGCCATTGCCGCGATCTTCCTATGCCTGTGCCGTTATCTCTACCGGCTGCGCCGCGGCAACCAGAGCTGGCGCACCTATCCGGTCTTCCTGCTCGAGGAAAACCGCTGGCGCGCGCAGCGCTACGGCGTGGACGGCTCGCTGTTCGACTTCGGCAAGGGGACGCTCGAGCCGTTCGCGGGGCTGCTCGAGGAGATTCTCGCCCTGATCGCCGAGGACGCTGCGGCGCTGGGCTGCGAAGCCGAGATCTTGCACGCTCGGGAAATCGTTCGCCGCGGCACCAGCGCCGATCGCCAGCTCGCCGTGTTCACGGCGCTGCGGGAGAACGGGGCCACCACTGCTGATGCCTTGAGAGGCGTGGTCGATGCACTGGTCACGGAGACGCTCGCGGTCGACTGAGCGTCCGCCTTCTCACTCCGCGCGCAGGAACTCGGCATCAATCGAGACCTGGATCTCGTCGGAGATGAGCGGCACGGCGCGCTTCAGGCCCCAGTCGCTCCGTCGCACGAGGGCGGTCGCGGTGAACCCGGACACCCACTTGCCGGCATAGGTCGGGTTGATCTGGGCGAAGGGATGCTCGCCGGTGAACGTCCAGACCACCTTGAGCACCACCGGCCGGGTGATGCCCATGATGGTGAGGTCGCCTTCGAGCGTGCCGGTCTTGTCCCCGGTCCGGCGCACCGCTGTACTCTTGAACGTGATCGCGGGGTGGCGCGCCATGTCGAAGAAGTCGGGACCCTTGAGATCGTTGTCGAGCGCCTTCACGCCGCTCGACAGGCTCGCCACCTTGATCGTCACGTCGATGGAGCCGCTCTCCGGATCGGTCGGCGTGAAATCAAGCCGCCCCTCGACACCGAGAAATTCGGCGCTCTGGCGCACGAGGCCGAGATGATCCCAGCTGAAGCGCACCTCGGTGTGCTGCTGGTCGAAGACCCAAATGTCGGCGGCTGCCGGGGTCGACCAGGCCGGCATGGCCCCTAGCCAGGCGGCCGCGGCGATGCCCATAGCGGTGCGACGTGCAGAAACGAAACCCATCGATACGCGATCCTTGGTTGTCGGCTTCAGGATAGCCCGACCGGGCGGCCGTTCCGATGCGAAGATCCGCCACATCGGTGTGACCGCGATGCGGCGGCTGCCCTCACAATCCTGCGGCCATGCCGCCGTCGACCGCCAGCTCCGCACCGGTCACGAACGCGCTGTCGTCGGAGGCGAAGAACAAGGCAGCGCGGGCCACCTCCTCGCCGGTGCCGAAGCGGCGCAGCGGCGTGCGCTCGAGCAGGCCCTTGGCGAATGCGGGGTTCTTCAACACCCGGGCGGTCAGTTGCGTCTCGATGAAGCCCGGCGCCAGCGCGTTCACGCGGATGCCGAACGGCGCGTACTCGACGGCGAGGGCCCGCGTCAGCGCCGAGACGGCGCCCTTCGTGGCCGAATATCCCGCAAGCTGACGCACCCCGCGGTGGCCCATGATCGAGGCCAGGTTGATCAGCGAGGAACGCCCCGCAGCCTTGAGCAGCGGAAACCCGTCCCGCGCAATCCGGACGATGCCGTCGAGATTGACCTCGCGCACATGCACCCAGTCCGCATCCGTCATGTGGCGGAAGTCGGAGCGCACGTTGATACCGGCATTATTGACGATGATGTCGAGCCGGCCATGCGCCTTCTCGATCCCCTTGAACAGCGCTGTCACGTCCTGTCCGCGCGACACGTCGCAGATCATGGTCTCGGCGCTGCCGCCGGCCGTGATGATGGCGGCGGTGGCCTCCTCCGCCGTGCGGCCGTCGACGTCGGCAATGACGACCTCAGCGCCCTCGCCGGCGAACACGGTGGCAATCGCCCGCCCGATGCCGGCACCGGCGCCCGTGACCAGCGCGACCTTGCCTATCAGACGTTGCATCGACACCTCGCGAGTCGTTCCGGCTTGCAGCCTAGGGGCGGCCGCCCGACCGAGGCAACGCCCTCGCGCGCGGCATGGCAAACACGATCCAAACGGATCTCTAGACGGTGGGCAGGTCGTACGCCGTCATTGCGTCGGGGCGGCCGGCGGGGCCCACTTTTCGCGCATGGTCACCAGTTCCTCCGACACTGTCGGGTGCAGCGCCATGGTCGCATCGAAATCCGACTTGGTGGCGCCCATCCTGAGCGCGATCGCGGCGATCTGCACGATTTCGGCGGCGTCCTGTCCCATGATGTGGCAGCCGACGACGCGGCCGCTTTCGCCATCGACCAGCAGCTTCATCAGCATGCGCTCGCTACGGCCCGAGAGCGTCGCCTTGAGTGGCCGAAACCGTGTTTTATACACATCGAGGCGAGGAAACCTCTCGCGTGCCGCGGCCTCCGGCAGTCCGACCGTGCCGATCTCCGGGGTCGAGAACACAGCGGAAGGGATCAGGCTGTGATCGGCGTTCCATGCCTTGCCACCGAAGACGGTGTCGGCAAATGCATGCCCCTCGCGAATCGCCACGGGCGTGAGGTTCACCCGGTCGGTCACGTCACCCACCGCATAGATGTTGTCGACCGACGTGCGCGACTGCGCGTCGACCGCAATCTCTCCCCTAGCGCCCAGCGACACGCCAGCCGCTTCGAGTCCGAGCCCCGCCGTGTTCGGCCGGCGCCCGATCGCCAGCATGACCTGGTCGGCCTCGAGCCGGCCGCCGTCGCTCAGGTGCACTACCAGGCCGGCGCCGGTCTCCTCGATGCGCTTGAATGTGCGCCCCGTCACGATCCGGATGCCGCGGTTGCGATACTCCTCGGTCAACCCGTCGCGCAAATCGTCATCGAAGCCGCGCAAGATCTTTTCTCCGCGGTAGACCAGCGTCGTCGCGACACCGAGCCCCGCAAAGATGCCGGCGAACTCCACCGCGATGTAGCCGCCGCCCGCGATCACGATCCGCTTGGGCAGCTCCTTGAGGTGAAACGCCTCGTTGGACGCGATGGTGTGCTCGCGGCCGGGCAGGTCCGGCTCGCCGTGCGGCCAGCCGCCGGTCGCCACCAGGATCGTCTTGGCCCGCACCGTCCGTCCGTTCTCCGGCAGTCGCACGGTGTGGCGGTCCGCGAGAACGGCACGGGTGGTAAAAATCGTGACGCCGGCGCGCTCAAGGGTGGCGCGATAGAGCCCTTCGAGCCGGGCGATCTCTCGGTCCTTGTTGGCGATCAACGTCGACCAGTCGAAGCTCGTCTCGCCGATGTCCCAACCGAAGCCGGCCGAATCCTCGAACTCGTCGCGGAAACGACTGGCATAGACGAGAAGCTTCTTGGGCACGCAACCGCGGATCACGCAGGTGCCGCCCAACCGGTATTCCTCGGCGATCGTGACGGTTGCGCCGTGGCCGGCCGCAATGCGCGCGGCGCGCACGCCGCCCGAGCCGCCGCCGATGACGAACAGGTCGTAGTCGAATGTGCTCATGGGCGGCCGCTAGAGAGGTATGCCACGTTTCTTCAACTCCTCGCGGGCTTCCCTCTCGACGTCCTCGCCGATCTTTTGACCCCAGCGCATCCCAACCAGCACCCCGCGCTGGGTCAAACCCGGCAATTCCTGCACCAGCTTGCGTCCGATGGGGGTTGCGTAGAACGCGGTGATCTCGCGCAACTCCTCGGCCGTGAATTTTTCCGCGTACAGCGGTGCAACCATCTCGAGCACCTCCTGCTTGCGCTCAACAAAGCGCTTGCCCAGCAGCGAGAAGACCTCGTCGATCGCAGCCGCGTGGGCGGGTTGCTGCTGCTTGAAAAGCACCGCCATCTGCCGGGTCATCGTGCTGATCACGGCATCGAACTGGGCGTCCGATCCCATGGCGATCAACAGGTCGCGCGCGGCAGCGATCCGCGCCGGGTCCTGCATGGGCGACGTTTGCTGCGCGCCAGCGGGAAACACGCTCGCGACGAACGCAGCAGCGAAGATGGCTATGTGCAAGCGTCGCTTCATGATGACAGCCTCGTTTTCGTCGCCGCTTCAGGGACCGCGACGCCCCTCCAGCACCTCAATGCCCTTGGGACCCGCGATCACCGCGGCCGTGGCAAGCCCCAAGAACAGGCCGTGCTCGACAACGCCGGGGATCTGCTGCAACGCGGCCGCAAGCGCCTCGGGCTCGGAAATCTGCCCGAACGCGCAGTCGAGGATGAAATTGCCGCCATCCGTGGTAAACGCCTGGTTGTCCGCTTTTGTGCGCAGACGGATGGCACCCCGGCAGCCGGCCGTCGCGGCGGCGGCCTCGACGGCGATCTGTGTCGCCTTCAGGCCGAACCGGACGACCTCAATGGGGAGCGGAAAGGCACCAAGGGTGGCCACCCGCTTCGAATGGTCGGCGATGACGACCATTCGGCCGGAGGCGCTCGCCACGATTTTCTCCCGCAACAGCGCGCCGCCGCCGCCCTTGATCAGGCGAAGCCGGCCGTCGAGTTCGTCAGCGCCGTCGATTGTCAGGTCGAGCCGCGGCTCCGCATCGAGCGTCGTCAGCCGGATGCCGAGCGCCGCGGCCTGGGTTCGCGTTGCTTCGGATGTCGGCACCCCGACGACGTCAAGCCCGCGAGCAACCTCAGCGCCGAGCAAGTCGACGAATTTGGCGGCCGTCGAACCGGTGCCCAATCCGAGCTTCATGCCCGGCGCGACGAAGGCGAGCGCCCGCTCCGCCGCCTGCGCCTTGTAGTCCGTCGCCATGCTCCTTGCTCCCTCGGCGTCGCGCCCGGAGGCGCCCGGCCCCATCTAGACGCCGCCCATCAGCATGTACTTGATCTCGACGAATTCCTCCACGCCGTGGTGCGAGCCCTCGCGCCCGAGGCCCGATTGCTTGACGCCGCCGAACGGCACGACCTCGTTGGAGATGATGCCTTCGTTGATGCCGACGATGCCGTAGTCGAGGCCCTCGCCCACGCGCCACACGCGGCCGATGTCACGGGAATAGAAGTAGGCGGCCAGACCGAACTCCGTATCATTGGCCAGCTTGATGGCCTCCTCTTCCGTCTTGAAGCGAAAGAGCGGCGCGACGGGCCCGAAGGTCTCCTCGCGCGCCACCATCATCGCGGAGGTGACGCCTGTCAGGATGGTCGGCTCGAAGAAGCTGCCACCCAGCTTGCTGCGCTTGCCGCCGAGGGCGATCCTGGCGCCCTTGGACGTCGCATCGCGAATGTGCTCCTCGACCTTGTCGATCGCCGCGGCATTGATGAGCGGCCCGATCGTCACGCCGCTCTCCGTGCCTGGACCCACCTTGAGCTTCCGGACTTCCACCGCCAGTTTCTCGGCAAACGCGTCGTAGACGCCATCCTGCACGTAAATGCGGTTGGCGCACACGCAGGTCTGCCCGGCGTTGCGATACTTGGAGGCCATCGCCCCCTGCACCGCCTTGTCGAGATCGGCATCGTCGAACACGATGAACGGAGCATTGCCCCCAAGCTCGAGACCGAGCTTCTTGATCGTCGGCGCGCACTGCGCCATCAGCACGCGGCCGATCTCGGTCGACCCGGTGAAGGTGAGCATCCGCACAATCGGGTTGGAAGTGAGCTCGGCGCCGATCACGCTCGCCTTGCCCGTCACCACGTTGAAGACGCCCTTCGGAATGCCGGCCCTGGCACCGAGCTCGGCCAACGCGAGCGCGGTCAGCGGCGTCTCGGACGCGGGCTTGCACACCACCGCGCAACCGGCGGCCAGCGCCGGCCCGACCTTGCGCGTGATCATCGCCGCCGGGAAGTTCCACGGCGTGATCGCAGCGACGACGCCGACCGGCTGTTTGATGCACACCACGCGGGCGTCCGGCTTGAAGGTCGGGATGGTCTCGCCGTTGATTCGCTTGGCTTCCTCGGCAAAGAACTCGATGAAGGACGCCGCGTAGACCACCTCGCCTTTCGCTTCTGCCAGTGGCTTGCCCTGCTCGAGGGTCATCAGAAGCGCGAGCTCGTCGGCGTGCTCGATCTGGAGGTCATACCAACGGCGCAGAATGTTGGCCCGTTCCTTGGCCAGCCGCTTGGACCAGCCAGCGAACGCCCGTTCCGCGGCCTCGACGGCGGATCGCACCTCCTTGGTGCCCAGCACCGGCACCTTGGCGATCGTCTCTCCGTTGGCCGGATTGGTCACGGGCAGGCTCGGCTCGCCGACCCATTGGCCGTCGATGTAGGCCTGGTTCTTCAGCAAACTCATAACGGGTTTGTCCATGGCGTCGCCTCATGCGTGGGGGGTCACAAGGGCCGGTTGCGCGGGTGCTCGCCTTCATCTAAGCCCCGGGCTAGGACCTTGCAAGGCAAGCAAGGCTCATCGGCCAGGCCGCAACGCAGGGCCCCATTTCGCGAAAGGCTCAATGAATGCAAGGCATGACCCTCGTCTTCGACCTCGACGGCACCCTGGTCGACACGGCACCCGATCTGATCGCTGCGGCCAATTATGTGCTGTCGTCCGAGGGGCTCCCCGCCATCGCCGGAGCGGAGCTGAAGCCGGCGATCAGCTTCGGCGCGCGCCAGATGCTGGCGACCGGCTTGCGCATTTACGGCATCGATCGCACCGAAGCGGAGCTCGATACTTTGCTCGAGCGTTTTCTCGACTACTATGCCCAGAACATCGCGGTCGGGAGCGCGCCTTTTCCTCATTTGATCGAAACCCTAGAGGCGTGCGCTGCCGCCGGCGCCACCCTTGCCGTGTGCACCAACAAGCGGGAAGGCCTATCACGACAGCTTCTCGACGCACTCGACATGTCCCGGCATTTCCGGGCGCTCGCCGGCCGGGATACCTTCCCGGTGTGCAAACCGCACCCCGACCACTTACTCGGCACCATTCGCATGGCGAATGGCGACCCCCGGCGTGCCGTCATGGTCGGCGACAGTGACACGGACATCCGGACGGCCAAGGCCGCGAAAATCCCCGTTGTCGGCGTTACTTTCGGATATACCGATATTCCTGTTACCCGGCTCGGGGCCGATGCCGTCATCGACAGCTACGGCCAGTTCCGCGAAACGATCAAAGCGCTCATGGAAACATGGTGAGCGGTCCGCGACGGGTTCTGAGCCTACATACGTTTGAGGGAGGCGGAATACCTCGCTCTGCACCGTCGTGGTGCCATAGTCGACGTTCATACGGACAGCCGCCCTGCCTGCGATCTTCCCAGCGGAACAGCCGGCTACAAAGGATCGAAACGCCATGTTCAAGCTCGCCATCGCTGCTGCCGCGCTGCTGAGCCTTTCGGTCGGTGGCGTCCACGCCCAGGCCCCGCCGCGCAATCCGGAGGAGTGTCTGAGGACCGCCTTCAGCCTGGCCGAGGCGGCGGAGAAAAAGAAGCTCCCGAGCCCGCAAATGGCGAAGGTGGAGGAGCAACTGACCAAAATGGAAGGCCTCTGTGACGCGAGGCAGTACAACGATGCTCTGTCCGTCGCGCGCAGCGTGCGTGTCCTGATCGACGCTCAGCGATAGATCTGGTTGTCGGCGCAGGAAACGGGTGGTCCTCCGGCCGGTGCCCGCCTATACGGGCATGTCACTACCGGCGGTCTCCCCCCATGTCACGCTCGCAATGGCTCCTGCTGATCTTCCTGTCGATCCTGTGGGGCGCCTCCTTCTTTTTCGTCGGTATCGCGGTGCAGGAGGTGCCCCCTCTGACGCTGGTGGCCGCGCGCGTCCTACTGGCGGCTACCACGCTCGCGCCGGTCGTGGTGCTCGCCGGGCTGGCGCTTCCGCGGACCTTGGCCGCTTGGGCGCCGTTTGCCGTGATGGCCATCCTCAACAACGCGATCCCTTTCACGCTGATCACGACCGGACAAAAGGAGATCGCCAGCGGACTGGCCTCGGTCCTCAACGCAACCACACCGCTATGGACCGTCCTCCTGGCGCACCTGCTCACTGATGACCGGCTGAAAGCGAACCGCCTGGCCGGTGTTGTCCTCGGCATTGCGGGTGTCGCTATACTGGTCGGGCCGGAAGCAATGCTGGGTCGCTCCTCGAGCCTGATCGGAATGCTTCTCGTCCTGGGAGCGACGGTCTCCTACGGGCTGTCCGCCATCTGGGGCCGGCGGTTCAGGGATACGCCGCCACTCGTCACGGCGCTGTGTCAGCTCATCTGCTCGAGCGCGATGATGCTGCCGCTCGCGCTTCTGGTGGATGGTCCCTGGCATGTGGCACGACCAAGCGGGACAGCCATCCTGGCCATCGTGGGACTGGCAACATTGTCGACGGCACTCGCCTACATCGTCTTCTTTCGCATCATGGCCGTGTCCGGCCCAACCAATACCTCGCTGGTCACGCTGCTGGTGCCCGTCAGCGCGATCCTGCTCGGTACATTCGTGCTCGGCGAGGCGCTGCTGGCGCGCCACATCGCGGGCGCGCTGGTCATTGGTTTGTCGCTCCTGGTCATCGACGGGCGCATCACGACCGCCTTGGCCGGGCTGGCGAAGGGCCGCTGACGGCAGCGGTCGCCTCCGCCAGGTCCGCGGCGAAGCGATCGACGGTTTCAGGCTGGGTATCCCAAGCACACATCAGTCGACAGCCGGTGTCGCCGAGGAAGGTGTAGAACACCCACCCTTTCTTGCGGACGGCCTCCTGCACCCGCGGGTCGATATCGACGAACACTCCGTTGGCCTCCACCGGGGCCAAGAGGGCGACGCCGGGAAGGTCTCGGATGCGGCCGTGCAGCCGGTCGGCCATAGCATTCGCGTGACGCGCATTGGCGAGCCAGACATCGCCTGCGAGCAACCCCAGCCAGGCCGCCGTCACCAGGCGCATCTTGGAGTTGAGCTGGCCGCCCTGCTTGACGCGCCACTCGAATTCCCCGGCAAGGGTCTTGTTGAAGAATACAACGCAGTCGCCGATCGCGAGTCCGTTCTTAACGCCGCCGAAGCACAGCACGTCGACGCCGGAACGCCAGCTTGCGTCCGCGGCGGAGCATCCGATCCGGGCGACGGCATTAGCAAAGCGGGCGCCGTCCATATGTACCTTGAGTCCATGTGTGCGGGCCGCCGCGGTGAGCTGGCGGAGCTCGTCGAGCGAGTAGACCGTTCCGAGCTCGGTCGCCTGGGTGAGCGAAAGGACGCGCGGCTTGACATGGTGCGAGCCAGAGTACCGGGTGGCCAACGCCTCGACGCTGCCGGTCGTCAGTTTCGCCTGAGGCGTGTCGGCGGTCATGAGCTTGGCGCCGCCCGTGAAGAACTCCGGCGCACCAGCCTCGTCCGTTTCCACGTGGGAGAAGGCGTGGCCGATCACCGCGTGGTAGGAGCGGCAGAGCTGTGCCAGCACGAGCGCGTTGGCCGCAGTGCCGTTGAAGACGAAGAAGACGGCGCACTCCGTGTCGAACAGTTTGGAAATACGATCACTGGCGCGGGCCGTCCACGGGTCGGCGCCGTAACCGACGGCATGGCCGGTGGAATTCGCCTCGATGAAGGCAGCCAACGCTTGTGGGCACATGCCAGCGTTGTTGTCGGAGGCAAATTGCTGCGCCATGGCGTGGCTCCCGATCGGTTTGCTCTGATCGGGAGATGCTCAGCGCGTCCTCCCGCACATAGCTGTCCCCCATCTCTACCGAGAACCCTTGCGGTTGCCCAGCGCGCCCGGCTAACTCCTCGCCATGCAGAAAGAAGCCCCCGCAGCGGTCGTCGTTCGTGAACCCCGGATGGGCTCGCTCGAATGGCTACTGCTCTGTCTGCAAGCCATGATGTGGGGCAGCGCCTTCTTCTTCGCGGCCATCGCGGTTCGCGAGATTCCCGCTTTGACCATCACCTCGTTCCGGTTGATCCCCGCGGCGATCATCCTGCTCGGGGTGTGCTGGTGGCTGGGCGCGCGCCTGCCCGCCACCTGGTGGGAGTGGCGACGCTTTCTCGCCATGGGCTTCGTCAACAACGTCTTTCCGATGTTGCTCATTCTGTGGGCACAACGCGAGATCACGGGCGGCATCGCGGCCGTCTTCACCGCGACCAGCCCCCTGTTCGGCCTGTTCATCGCGCACTTCTTCACGCAGGACGAGAAGCTGTCGGGGGCGAAGCTCGCGGGCATCGTCACCGGGATCTGCGGCGTTGCCGTCTTGGTTGGCGGCGATCTGCTGTCAGGGAGCTTTGCCAACCAACTGGCCAAGCTCGCGCTGCTCGCCTCTGCCCTGTGCTTTGCGGGGTCGAGCGTCTATGTGCGGCGGAGCTTCTCGCAATACCCCCCGCACGTGGTTGCCGTCGGGCAGATCTGCGGCTCATTGGCGATCTCGCTACCCCTGGCGCTGATCGTCGATCACCCATGGTCAGCTCCCACGCCGAGCTGGGCCGCCATGGGTGCGGTTGCCGGCATGGGCATCTTCTCCTCCGCGCTGTCAGCGCTGTGCTATTTCACGCTGCTGCGTCGGGCCGGCGCGATCAACGCCATGCTGGTCACCCTGCTGCTGCCGCTCACGCCGATCACCCTGGGCGGCCTCTTTCTCGGCGAGACCTTGACGACCCGGGAGATCGCCGGCGCGATCATCATCGCGTTTGGATTACTCACCATCGACGGCCGCGTGGTCGGGTGGTTTCGCCGCCGCTAGGGACAGCCGGCGAACCCGTCGGCCGCCATCTTGGCCGTATATGCGGCCGTCACCTGTGTGCCGGGAAGGAGCGCCGGCCGGACTGCAGCCCAGTCGTCGGGCCGCAGCACGATGAACCACCCCTTCGTGTACGGGTCGTGGCTGGCCAAGCCCGGATTGGCGATGAGAGCGTCGTTGGTCTCCACAACGGTTCCCGCCGCGGCCGACCGTGCGGGGCCAACCCACTTGCCGCTCTCGACGGTTGCGCAGCTTCGCCCGGCATCGACCGTTCGTCCGACGCGCTTCGGCGTGAACGCGACGATCTGGCCGGCCATCGCCACCGCGACCGCCGTCATGCCGAGGCGCACGGTGCCGTCTCCGATCTCGTCGAACCAGATGTGGTTCTCGACATCGTAGAGCAGATGATCCGGCAGGTTGCACCCATTGACCACGGGCATTGCGGCCGCTTCCTCCTCGTCAGTACGTCAGGGTCAACGTGTCCTCGTCGTCCATCGCGGCTTCGATCAGATAAGCGCCGCCCACGATACCCGAGCACTCGGGGATCAGGTCGTTTTTGGTCATGTCAAAAAGGTCGAGATTGGCCGAGCAGCAGTAGAAGGCGACGCCTGCCGCGTGCGCATCCTTGATGAAGTCGTAGACCGACTTCGGGCTTCCCGGCTTTACCACCAGCTTTTCGGCAACGCCCTTCTTCATGAGGCGGCCGGCGGTGGCGGTGCAAATCACCCGCACGCTCTTGTCCATGGCGGCTGCAACCATGGCTTGAAAGATCGGCGCGCCGAGTTCCTCGCCGTTGCGCGGGTCGGTATTGACAAGCACGATCAGGAGCTTGCTCTTGGCCAAGTTCGGCTCTTTCCATCATGCTGCCGGGGCGGAGCAGCGTTGCGGCGCCCGCCCGTCCACCAAACGTGTTGGTGTGGGATAAGGGTAATAGGCTGCTCCCGGTGCAGCAAGCCGGCGTGCGGCGCCAGACGGGGAAAAACGAGAGTGTTCGGCGTAGCGCCGGGCACGGGGAGGCAATGCCCGCCATGACCGACGCGACGGCGGTGGCTCGAACGCCGCAAAGCCTGCGCGCGCTGGCCTGGATGGGGGGCGCGCTTCTCTCGTTCATTCTCGTTGCGCTGGCGGGCCGGGAGGCCGGCCGCAATGCAACAACGATCGAGATGATGCTTTATCGCAGCGTCATTTCGTTCGTTATCGTGTGCGCCGTCGGCTGGCTATCAGGAGCGCGGATCGCCGATCTCCGCACGAGGCGGCTCCCCATGCACGGGGTGCGGGCCGCGCTGCATTTCGTGGGCCAGTTCAGTTGGCTCTATGCGATCATGCTGATCCCGTTGGCCCAGCTCTTCGCCATCGAGTTCACCGCGCCGTTGTGGGTTGCGCTGCTTGCTCCGGCCTTTTTGGGGGAGCGCATGACGCCGACGCGGATTGCCGCGGCGATGGTCGGGTTCATCGGCATCCTGGTGGTGGTCCGCCCCGGTGCGCTCTCGGTGAGCGAGGGCACGGTGTTCGCCCTTCTCGGCGCGATCGGCTTTGCGGCCTCGATGATCTGCACCAAGGAGCTGACCAAGACGGAGACGCCGTTGCGCATCCTCTTCTACATGTTCGGAATTCAGACGGTTGTCTGCCTGCTGCTCCTGTCCTGGGGGCTGCGCTGGCTGGATCCCGCCACCCTCGGGTGGGTCACCGCGCTTGCCGTGTTCGGCCTCACCGCTCACTACTCGCTGGTGCGCGCCTTCTCGTTGGCAGACGCCATCGTCGTTGCGCCGATGGATTTTCTGCGCCTGCCGCTGATCGCGATCGTCGGCGTTCTGGTCTACGCGGAGCCGCTCGATCCGTGGATCCTGTTCGGCGGCGCGATCGTCGTTCTCGGCAACCTTCTCAACCTGTGGGGGGAGCGCCGTCCACCGGTGCTGCCTGCAGATGCCTCGAGACGTCCTCGCGACTGAGCAACAGGCTATACTGCGTCCGCTGCGACGGCCGCGGCCACCACGGCCGCAAAATCCACCGGCTGGATCGTCATGAGGTCCGGCTTGCGCATCGTGAAGAAGTGCTCGACGGCGCGTCCGGCATCCATCTTCGGGAGACCGCGCAGGCTGCCCTCGAGATCGTAGATGATCCGAGGTGGCGTGATGAAGAAATCGCCCGTGATCAGCACCTCCCGAATGCGGCGACCCGCTCCTTCCCCCTCGAGGCGCACATATGCTGCCACGGTACCGCCCGGACCGGTGCGGGTGGCTTCCAAAACACCCGCGCCTCTGGGATCGTCGATCTGGAAAACGAAGGCGTCCGTTCCAATCTCGAGCGTGTGGATCTTGCCGGCAAGCGCCTCCTCCACAGCCGTGGTCGGCTGGTGCGTGAACGTGAGGCCGAGACGCTCACCCAGGCCTGCCAGCACCGCCTGCTTGACCGCATCGACGGACGGCGCGGCGCCCAGCAAGGCGGCAAGCGTCACCACCCGCTGCTCCGCGGTGTCGAGCGACCGCTTCTTCAGCTTGGCCTCGGGAACATTGAGGCATGCCATCATGCGAGCCGGTTCGACATCGATGAGCACAGTGCCCTGATAGAACAGGGTGTCGCCATCGAAAAACCCGCCGGTGCCGCTCAGCTTGCGCCCCCCCACCTCGATGTCGTTGCGCGGCCGATACCGGGCATCGATCCCGAAGGTCTGCGACAGCCCGTGCGCGGCGGCCTCGCAGATCGTCCGGGCGTAGTCGGCCAGCGTCGGCAACGGCAATCGCTGCCGCGAGAGTACCAGCTCCCAGCCGATCTGCCCCTCATCGAAGTAGATGGCGCCACCGCCGGTGACACGACGCACAAGGCCGATGCCGTTCTTGCGACAGTGATCGATCTTGAGCTCCTGGCCGATCGCCTGATGGCGGCCGACGAGCGCGGTCGGCGGGAAACGCAGGAAACGCACCGTGTCGGGCAGACGCCGCGCCCGATGCAGCTCGATCATGGCCTGATCGTAGGCGATCTGCATGCGCCCGTCGCGCAAGCCAGTGTCGATGACGCGAAATGGCAAAGGATCTCGGCCGGCTTCGGGCGCTGTCATGGCCTACTCGACCTCCCATTCCTCGCCTTCGATATATGTCTCGTCGGGCTTCTCCCGGTCGAGCTGACTGCGAATTCGGCGCAGGTCCGCAGCGGCCGGTTGAAACGGATAGCTCGCGATGTTCGACGGCGGCGAATCCCCGTAGGGGCGATCGCACGCCGATACGTCGTCCCGGAACTTCCCCGGGCAGCCGCTGGTGCGAAAGGCTATGCCCTGCTCGATGATCGCGTCGACCTCGGCGGGCGGCAACCCGAAGTCGATGACACGACCGGCCGCGTCGAACCGCATGCGCTCGACCCGCTGGCCGCAGTAGTCGATCAGATAGCGGCCGAGCTGCACTCGGCGCCATTGGTCGCGCGGTGTCGCCGGCAGATGATCCATCAGCGAGCCTCGTTCAGGAAAGAAGCAGAACATGTGACTGTGCCCACCCATGTCGACAAGCATCTGTACGAGAGCGAGCGCATCTTGTTCCGTTTCCCCCATGCCGACGATGATGTGGGCGCCGAACTTCTCCCGCCCGAAAACATCGCGTGCGTCCTCGAGGATTTCCCAATACTTCCTCCAACTGTGGGGAGAGGCGACGCCTTTGCCGCGGGTGCGATCGAAAATCTCGGGCGTTGCCGCATCGAGCGCGACGGTGAAGATATCGGCGCCCAGGTCCCGGAGCCGCACCACGTCGTCGCGAGTCATCGTCGTCGGGTTGGACAGGATCGACACCGGCACGGCAGCGGGATCGATCCGCCTCGTCCAGGCGTCGAGCACGCTCACCGTATCCTCGTCCGACCGCGGATGCGTGATCATCGAGATGCACATGCGGTGGAACGGCGTTGCCGAGCCGCTCTGGGCAACGATCTCGATGACCTGCTCCAGCGGCACCGCCGGCCAATCGACCCGGATGAAATTGCGGTCCGCGTAGTCGCGCGAAGCTTCGCGATGGCGCGCGAGGCCGCAGTAAGCGCAATTGGCCCGGCACCCCTCGGGGTAGGTCAACAGCAGGTTGAGACAGCGGGTGCAGTCGCACCGGTGCATCCGGCCCGGCATGACGCCCAGCGTGATCGCCGCCGCCGTCGACATCTGCACGTAGCCAGGCGAGCGCATGTGCGGCGCCAGGCGATTGTTGTTCGGCAGATAGACGCCTTCCGGCGGCACGTTGTTGGATTTCACCCGCGCGCCATTGCGGGCCTCTGCTGGAACCGATTCCGGCACGCGCGGCTGCATGCCGAGCGCTGGGTTGGCCACCGATGCGAGGCCCGCCTTGTGTTCGAAGCAGCTCATGCGGCGTTCCAATACTCGTCGAACGCAATCCATCCGCGCTTCAGATCGGATGGGCGCGGCTGGCCGCCGTTGTGATACGTCGCCAGCAACCGGGAGCGGCGGGCGAGCGCCCTGTCGAGCGACGCCCCGAAACACTCCGCAAGCTCGTCGCGGTAATCGGAGCCGGCATCCGCCCGACCCGCCAACCAACGCACGGCCGCGGCACCGGCCAGCCGGCCGGAGACGACCGCCGCGTGAATACCGGCCCCGCTCACGGGATTGGCAAGCCCCGCCGCATCCCCGGCCAGAGCAACGAGCGTGTCTCCAACACATCCAACCGGGTCGAGCATGCCGCCGACGGGAATGGCGCCCCCGGTTGTTGCAAGGACGTCCTTGCCGGTCCGACCCTCGGCCACCAGCCGGCGGTGCAGGTCGGCTACGACCGACTTGAGGCGCGCCCTGAGCGGAGGGGCGAGGCCGGCGCCGACATGGGCGACATCGCGTTTCGGAAACATCCATGCATAGCCGCCGACCGCCGTGGACGACAGGAAGATGTCGGTTGCCGCGTGCGGCCGAAGCAACGGGACCGTGATCTGGCGGGTTTCAACCAATGCCCGGTTCACTCGTCCGATGCTGCGTCCGATGATCGAACGCGGCCCATCTGCACCGATCAGCACGCGTGGTCGCAAACGATCGCCGGACGCAAGCACCACACCAGCAGCGGAGATCGATCTCACGACAGATCCAAATCGACACACCGCGCCGGCACGGCGGGCCATCCTGACCAGGGCACCATCGAATGCGGCGCGGTCGATCATCCAGCCCGGGAAGCGGGGCTGGTGCGCAGCCGGTGCCTCCTCCACGAACGTCTGCATCGCGGAGATCGGCTGCCGCGTGGCCTCGCCGAGCACGCCGCGATCCACATCGATCAAAGAGGGCACGAATTCCGCACACTGCACGGGCTCGCCGGCGCTCACCTTTCGGTCGACCGCCAGCACGCGCGCGCCGCCGACCGCTGCCGTGGCTGCCGCCGACGCGCCGGCCGGGCCGAGCCCGACGATGACAACGTCGTATTCGCGTGCCTCGCTCACGACGCACACGCCTGGGAGGTGGCGGTTTCTCGGGTGCCAGTTTTGATGGAGCAGCAAGCGTGCTGTTGCTCATAGGGCCGCCCGAGCGCGGCACACAACGCCACGGCGCCGTCTGCTGGAAATGCGATGCCGTCGAGGCCTGCCATCACTGCGTAGGCGTCGGTGGCTCGCTTGTGCAGGCCGGCCGGCCGTGCGCAGCCGAGTAGCACCGGCGTTTGGTCGAGGCGGCGCCGTGCCTCGCAGAATATCCGGCCGATATCCGCCGGCTCCGGCACCGCAAAGGTCTTGGGACGCGCGTAGTAAGGCATCACGATGACTAACACCAAGGCATCGATCGGATGGCGCGCGCATATGTCGAGCGCTGCCGCCTCGCCCAAGACCTGTCCGTAGTGCAACCCGATGACGATGTGTGGGACGATCTCCATGCCGGTCTCGCACAAGGCGGCGAGGCTGGCCTCGAAATCGGAAACTGGCCGTTGCAGATGGTAGACTTGGCGTATCGTCTCCGCCGATCCGATTACGTCCATCATCGCGGTGTCGACGCCGGCCGCCTCCATCAGCTTTGCCCGGGGTCGATCAATCAGCGCCGAATGCACAGCGATCTTGAGGAACGGCAAGTCGCGTTTGAGGCGCTCCAGGACCGGATAGTAGCGCTCATACTTGATCTCGTTGCGGCGATTGGAGCCGCCGGACAACAGAAAGCCCTTGAGGTCCTGCAGCAGCACAAGATCGCGCACCTTGCGATCGAGCATCTCAGGCGTTGTCGCCGGGATCATCGGCTCGAGGATCTTGGCCCGGCAGTGATCGCAGTCGAGCGCGCAGGCGCCGGCCGTCACCGAGAACGCCGGAAAGGAGTTCTTTTGGCAGCCTCCGATCTCGGAACTTGCATAGGATTTGAAGGTCGGAGTTGAGAAGCGGATCGGCCGTGAGGACGAGAGTGATGCACGCTCCATGTCCTCGACGAGCGCCGTGTCGAACGCGACGTCTTCCAGTGCTTCGATGTCCGCCAAGCGGTCGAGCCATCCCATGGGGTGATCATAGGGGCAGTCGCGGCTGATGAGAACGGCCAGGGCCCTAGGGAATTCGTGTGCGCGGAAAGTACCGGCGGAAGAGGGCAATCACGGCCGGCAGTATGACGAGCTGCCCAATGAGCGAGGCGAACAGACACGTCGCGGCGAGGCGTCCGAACAGCCGGAGGGACGGCAGATGCGACAGCATCGTCACGCCCAGGCCGAGGGCTAGCACAATCGTCGTCAGGACCACGGCCGGGCCGATGTGGTGCACGGTCGCGATCAGGGCGGCATAGGCACTGTCCGGCCCGTCGCCAATCCGATCCTCCTCGATGCGGAACCGATTGAGGAAATGAATGGTCGAGTCGATCGCGAGGGAGAAGGCCACCGTGATGGCGATTATCGAGGCGAACTGCAGTCCCTCGCCGACGAGCCAGAGCAGCGCGCCGGTGGCGAAGATCGGGAACAAAGACGGCAGGATGCTGGCTACTCCCGACAAGACCGATCTGAGGGCAATCGCCAGGAAGATGAAGATTACGAACATGTCGCCCACCAGCCCCCAGTTGAGCTCCCAAATGAGCTTGGCCGAGTTGCGGGCCGCGATAACCGGCAATCCGGTGACCGAGACCTCGTACGCGGGGTAGGCCTTGCGGACGCCGTCGAGGGCCCGATCGATCTTGTCGACCACCGGCAGGATCTCGCTCGCATCGACGTCGGGGAGCCGGCCCGTCACCAGGACTGCGGTCTGGCCCTTGTCGATGAAGCGTCTGACGAGGTGGTCGGGAAGAATGCCAATGTATTTCTTGACCGTCTCGATCCGCGCGTCGCCGGCCTCCGCCAGCCATCGGCGGAGACTCTCGATCGACCACACGTTGCCGAGGCCCGCTGTCTTCTCCAGTACCTCGTGCGCTTTCGAGATCACCTCGATCGTGCTGGGGTCGAACAACCCTTGACCGCCCTTCCACTGGATCATCACGTGGATGGGGTTGGCTCCGGTCAGCTTCTGATCCAGCCTGCCCGTCGCCGCGAGCGCCTGCTCCTTGTCGGGGACCTGATCGGCCAACCGGTAATGCGGCTCCAGCCGGGTGTAGGCATAACCCGTCAGAACGACGGCGAGGACCCCGAGGACCGCGAACGGGGCGGGATTGCTCGCCACCGTGCGCACAATTGCCTCGGTGATCCGGCCGAGCATGCCGACCCCGCCCGTGTCCGCCTGCTCTGGTGGGAGCGGATGCGCCTCGCGCCGGATCAAAAGAGCCGACAGCGTGGGTACGACGACGGCAACCGCGATATATGAAATCGTCACGGCGAGGAGTGCCGCCTGACCGAACGTGCGGATGAGTGCCGACTCGGCCCACGCGAACGACGCCAACGCCAGCGCCGCGTTCATCGCGGTGAGTAGGCACGCCGGCGCTACGTCGAGCACGGCATTGCGCGCCGCCGTCAAACGGTCCACGCCCGCCATGATGTCGCGACGCACCGCGAACACGAGGTGCATCGAATCCGAGAAGCCCGACACCAGGATCAACGGCGTCAGCACGTTGATGAACAGGTTCAGCCGGTAGTCGAGCCCACCGACCACGCCGAGCGTCCACAGGATGGCGATGGTTGGCCCCATGACCGCAATCAGCGTGAGCGAAATGCGGCGGAAGAACAGGTAGGCCACCAACGCGCCGGCAATGAACCCGAGCCCGTTGTAAACGAGGCGGTCGCGCTCGACGGCGTTGCGGATCTCGAGTTGCATGACCGGCGCACCGGTCAGCTTCACGGCCAGCCCTGCCCCCGCCAACGCCTTCTGCGCTGACGATTGCAGGCCACCGATGACCGCCTTGGCCCCCTGCTCCGTCACGACGGCGCGATCGAGCGACATGACGATCAGCGCGAGTTGCCCATCATCGGACAGAAACTTGCCGGCAACGATGTCGTTGCTCCGCAGCGCCTTCAGCATGTCGTCGAACGCTGCACCCTGCGGCAACTGATCGGGAACGATGGGTGCCGCATATCCGGTGGCGTCGGGGCGCCCGCGCGCCGACAGCATTGACACCAGGCCGTTGACGCCATCGGCAAGCTGCAAATCGATCACCGCCTGCGCGAACGCGTCCAGCCCCGCCGGGGTGAGCAGACTCGACCCTTCCACCACAGCGAGAACATCGTACTCGCTCGATGGGAATCGCCGGTCGATTTCCTCGTACTGACGAAATTCCGGGGTATCTGTTCGAAACAGCTCGGAGAGCGAGTCGTCGACCTTCAGATTGAGGACGCCGACGACGGCCAGCGTCGACAGAAGAACGATAATGGCCGCAGACACCCATGGCGCCCGCAGGGCGACGAGGCCGAGCCGGTCGATACCGAACGCGAGCGCGAACGAGCGTCGCGGCGTCTCACTGCTCGTCATGAGCGAGTCCATGCCTCGACCTGGTTATTGACGCCACGTCCCCCGTGCCGCCTCGGCGCCCCAACGAGCCACGACGACGATGCCCCCGATTCAGCGGGGCGCATGCTTGCACTTTGCGTCAGATTCTCGCAAGGGCGCTGCCGCCGTGGCGCGCCCCTGCCCAACGCCCGGCTGCAACCTCGACTGCTTCCTCGCGTTCGCTTATACGAATGCTCGAATGCTCCCTCTCACCTGCGGATTTCGGAGATATGGCACGTGGCTGACAAGACGCTGGATACCAAGGGACTCAATTGTCCGCTTCCGGTCCTGAAGGTGACCAAGGCCATCGCCACCGTACCCGCGGGCGGGACACTCGAGGTGCTCGCCACGGACCCGGGATCCGTTGCTGATTTTGAGGCCTTCTGCCGCTCGACGGGGAATACGCTGATCGAGCATTCCGAGACAGCGGGTGTCTATCGCTTTCTCATCCGGCACGGAGCCTGAGACAGGCGTCCGCTTCCCCGGTATCGTAGGTGTCGCAAATCCATCTCGGAAGGACCACCCGGATGAGTGACATGCGATATCGCGTGCTCGGGCGCTCGGGAATGAGCGTCAGCGAGATCTGTCTTGGCACGATGAATTTCGGCGGCCCCACCGACGAGACCGAGAGCCGTCGCATCATCGATGACGCCGGCGCTCACGGCGTCAACTTCATCGACACGGCGGACGTTTATACGGATGGTCGCTCGGAGGAGATCTGCGGCCGCGCCGTTCGGGGAAAGCGCGACGCCTGGATCGTCGCGACGAAGGTCGGCAACATCTATCGTGGCAGCGACGCCGAAGGCGGCACCGGCGGCCTGTCTCGCCGCTGGATGACCATCGCCGCGGAGCGCAGCCTGAAGCGGCTCGGTCTGGACGTGATCGATATCTACTACGTCCATCGCGTCGATCCGAAGACGCCATGGGACGATATCATCGCCACATTCGGTGACCTGATCCGCAGCGGAAAAATCCGCTATTGGGGCCTTTCCAACGTGCGTGCTTGGCATATTGCGGAGATCGCGCACCTGTGCCGAGCTCAGAACGTGCCCCAACCCGTCGTGCTCCAGCCGTACTACAATCTGCTCAACCGCCAGCCCGAGACCGAGGTCCTTCCCGCCGCACATAACTACCAACTGGGCGTGGTGCCTTACAGCCCCGTCGCTCGCGGCGTGCTCAGCGGAAAATACAAGCTCAACGTGGCCCCAGCCGCAGACAGCCGCGCCGCCCGCCAAGACCGCCGCATGATGGAAACCGAGTGGCGGCCCGAAAGCCTGGCCATTGCGGAGACTCTGAGGGCGCACGCCGAGAGAAAAGGGGCCACACTGGTCGACTTTGCGTTGGCCTGGGTACTCAACAATCGCGCTGTCACGTCCGTCATTGCCGGGCCGCGCACCTTCGAGCAGTGGACGAGCTACCTTAGCGGATTGCGCTTTACCTGGACCGCCGAGGACGAAGCGCTGGTCAACGGGCTCGTGACAACGGGTCATCCGTCGACGCCCGGCTACAATGACCCAAGCTATCCCATCGAGGGGCGTTTGCCGTTGGTCGGGTGAACATGCCACCCAGAGCATCCGCGACTGCGCGAACTGCGTTCCTCGCCCAAAATCTGCCCCATCGCTCGGTTGTCGTGCGGCGCGGCGGCACCCTGTGCGGCAGCCAACGACCACAGAGTAGGGACACTTGCCCGTGAGACGCGCGCGCCGTCTGTTGGCCTGCCTGTGGGCGATGCCTTGGATCCTTGCATTGTGTCTTCTGACGGCAGGCAGTCCGTCGGTGGCCAAACCCATGCAGGCTCCCAACAGTCGCGTCGTCATCGATTTGCCGGCCGCGTACGCACCGTCGCCCTTGTTCTCGGGCTTCATCGATGAAGGAACAGGCGCTTCCTTTGTCGTCCTAGAACTGCCAGCACATGCCTACGAGGACATGGTCAAAGGCTTCACGCCGGAGGCGCTCGCCAAGAAAGGCATTGCCGCGGCCCGCCCCGCGCCTCTCGAGCGGCACGGCGACTACATCTCCATGGTCGCCGAGCAGGCATCGCCGGCAGGCACATTCTCGAAACACTTCGTGCTGTTCAGGGACGACACCACCACGGCTCTGGTCAGCGCCAACATCCCCAAGGCGTCACTGGATACCGGAGAGATCAAGCTCGCCGACATCGCCAAGGCTCTCTCGTCGGCCAGGCTCGCGCCCCAGGCCGCTCCGGCGAAGCCCGTGTTCACGGTGACCTATCTCGGCCCGTTTCAGGACGCCGGTGCCTTCGTAGGGCAAACACGTATTTACACGCTCGACGGCAAGATGGAGCCGCCCCAGAAAGGCGTGAAGCGCCCGAGCGTGATCATTGCTCCGGCGCTCGATCGCCGCCCCGTGACCGACCTGGAGGCGACGGCACGAACCGCCCTGGCCGCGCTCGCCGGCGAACGCGACATCGGCGATGTGACGTCGGCCCGACTTACGATCGGCGGCCTGCCCGGTGTCGAGCACGTGTTGCCGCCACGGCCAGCGGACAGCACGAGCGGGGAAGGCTTCTATCAGGTGATCTTGCTGCCCAAGGCGGGTGGCTATCTGCGCCTTGTGGGAACAGCCCCGGCAGATCAATGGCCGCTCTACCTGCCCGAATTCCGCAAGATCGCCGCGAGCCTCAAACCCGAGTTGTGATGTCCGCTTGACAGGTGGACGGCCGCCACCGGATAAGAGCGCCTCGATGGTCCCGACGGCTCAGGGCGGTTAGCTCAGCGGGAGAGCACACGCTTCACACGCGTGGGGTCACTGGTTCAATCCCAGTACCGCCCACCACTCCCTTCGATCGGCGATTGTCTCCACGCACTCCACAGACGCGAGGCTCCGCGATGCGTATGGCGATGGTGCTGGCCTTCTGGGCACTCAGTCTCTTGTCCGGCATCGCGCGCGCCGACGCTACGGCCTGTCCCGATGGAGCCGACCGCCGCATCATCGCCGAGCTCATTTTCGGGCGCAACATTGGTGAGGTCCTCGGTGTAAGCGAGGACGAGTGGGCCCGCTTCCTCGACGAGGAGATCACGCCGCGCTTCCCGGCCGGCCTCACCGTGCAGGACAGCTACGGCCAGTGGCGCGACACCGCAAGCGGGCGCATCGTGCGGGAGCCCGGCAAGGTGCTCACGATCATCATCGGTGATGCTGCTGCCGAAGTGCCTTTGCTGAAGCTCGTCGCCGAGGCCTACAAGCGCCGGTTCCAGCAGCAGTCGGTGATCACCCTCACGCGGACGGCCTGCGTCTCGTTCTAGATCAACGGTTGGCGCGCGCCAGCGCCGCGCGAAGGAGCACATTGACGCCGGGCAGTGTTGCCTCCAGCGTCGCGTCCTCGGCCTCGTTGTGGCTGATTCCGTCGCGGCAGGGCGTGAAGATCATCACCGCCGGGCACACCGACGCCATGTTGTAGCTGTCGTGGCCGGCTTCCGACTTGAGATCGAGTGTTTCGGCCTTGAGCGAGGCTGCTGCCTCGCGAATGAGCCCGATCAAATCCACATCGAAGGCGATGCCGCCGAAGCCCCACCGCTCGGCGATCTCAACGGAGCAGCGGCCCCGGCGCGCGCAATCGGGGAGCGCCGTCTCGATCTCCGCCATCATCCGCTCGAGCTCGCGCTGCTCGGGATGGCGCAAGTCGCAGAACAGGGTGGCCCGTTCTGAGATGATCCCCGGCAGGTTGGGCCACAGGTCGAGCCGCGCTGCCGTGGTTTTCCCCTCTGTCGCAGCATAGCGCCAACCGATCTCATCGACGGCTACCGCCACATGCGCTGCACCCACCAGCGCATTGCGCCGCCGGGCCATCGGCGTCGGGCCGACGTGAGCCGTCTCGCCGGTAATTTCAATCCTAAGCCCTCGCGTTGGGAAGCCGCCGGTCACAACGCCGATGGGGATGCCCGCGGCATCGAGGCGTGGGCCCTGCTCGATGTGGAGCTCGAAATAGGCATCCGGTTTGCGGCCGCCGACCTTGGCGGGGCCGGCGTATCCGATCCGCGCAAGCTCGTCGCCGAACCGCTTGCCCTCCTTGTCCTGGCGGTCGAGCACCCAGTCCACCTCGGCCTTTCCGGCGAAAGCGAGCGAGCACAACATCGGCGGATAGAAGCGCGCGCCTTCCTCGTTGGTCCAATTCACGACCTCGATGGCGCGCTTTGTCGTGATCTTGCGCTCGTCGAGCGTGCGCAGGATCTCGATCCCGGCCATCACACCCAGGATGCCATCGAACCGGCCACCGGCGGCCTGGGTGTCGAGATGGCTCCCGATCAACACTGCCGGTAGCTTTGGATCGCTGCCTTCACGCCGCACGACCATGTTGCCGACGCGGTCGACGGTCAGCGGCCAGCCGGCGGCCTTGGCCCATCCGGCGAGCAGGTCGCGCACCTCCTTGTCGGCGTCACTGAGCGTCAGCCGCCGCAGGCCACCGCGGGGGGCGGCGCCGATCCGCGCCGACGCCGCGATGGTCTCCCAGAGGCGGGAGCCGTTGATGGATAGATTGCCTTGCATCGTGCCTCACCCATTGAGCGGGCGAGGTTGCCATAGCTCGACCCGCTAGGTCGAGCGCTTGAGCTGCGCCGGTGGCACCAGTCCGCTGGTGATCTCCGGAAGCACTTGAGTCTTGAGCACCGCCGTTATTTCGTCGCGCAGGGCGCTGACGTCCTCCTCGATGCTCGTCAGTGCAGCCGCCGCCACGCCCCATTCGTGCGACGCAAGCGCGACGACCGCACGGCGCTCCCGCTTGCGCCGGAGCAAGGTCCGAAGATTTTCGAGCAGGCCCATGACTGTCGCCTCTCACCACAGTGCAAGCGGATGATAGGCGATGACAGGCGGGCATGGCTGCACCGCGACTCCAATTTCCCCCTGAAAAAATACGGCGAAATGAAGTTAACGCTAATTCTTGGACGGCCCTGTGTCCGCCAGCCCACGCCGCGACAGCGCATAGCTCAGGATCTTGTAGGCAAGGGCCGCGGCGGTGTAGTCGAACGCGTGTTGCCCAGGAATGGGCGCGAGCTCGACCAAATCCGCGCCCACGACAGTGCCGACCTCAGACGCGCGGCGAACAATGCGCAAGGCGTTCGCATAGCTCAGACCGCCGGGCGTCGGGGTGCCGGTCGCGGGCATCACCGAGGCGTCGAGGGCATCGATGTCGAATGTGATGTAGATCGGCCGGCCGCGCAGCGGGCGCGCGATCTCCTCGATATCCCACCGGTCCTGGTCCCGAGCCCAATGGATGGTCACACGATCGCGATGCTGCTCGTAGTAGGCTGCCTCGCCGGCCGAGATGGCGCGGATGCCGACCGAAACGAGACGCACGCCGTCATGGTCGAGCACACGCCGCATCGCTGCGGCATGCGAATACCGCTCTCCGAGATAGCCGTCCCGCAAATCGGCATGCGCATCGAGTTGCAGCACTACGAGGTCGGGGTAGCGTGACACGAACGGCCGGATGGCGCCTGCCGTCAGCGCATGCTCCCCCCCCAGCACGAGCGGAAAGCGCCCCTGGGCCAGCACTGCATCCACGGTGGTAGCAAGCTGCTCGAGCGCAACCCCGACGGACCGCGCGATCGCCGGCTCCGCGAGCGTGGCGACGCCATAGTCACGATAAGCCTCCCGCCACAGCTCGTCGTCGAACAGCTCGAGCTGATGGCTCGCCGCCAAAATGGCCGCCGGGCCGCGTGCCGTGCCGCTGCCGTAGCTGACGGTCGCCTCAAGCCCGAACGGAATGATCACGGCGCGCGCCGCCTCCGGCCGCGTCGCGCCCTCCCGCTCCGGCTCGAGGAAGCCGCGCTCGGGAGACAAATAGTCGAGCTTGACGGCCTTCATGTCCCGACCACCCGTTTCCGACAAGAGCCCTTGGTCACGCGTTCTGCACGGTCGCGAACTGATCGGCGTCGTACATCGTGTACATGGGCTCGTCGGCCAGGATGGCCTCCTCGTAGTATCCGTAGCCGTTGAAACGGCCTGCGATCGCCCGGCCGTAGGCGCCGACGTTGCCGATTTCGATGTAGTCGCCCTCCTTGATGGAGGCCGGCAGCATGAACGGTCCCTTCATGCCGTCGATCGAATCGCAGGTCGGCCCCCAGAACTCGAACGGGGCCAACTGTTGGCCGAAGCGCACCTCGGGCCAGACCTGGCGCACCGGGAAGACGAAGTTCAGATGCGCGGCATCGAACAACGCCCCGTACGAGCCGTCGTTGATGAAGAGCTCGTTGCCACGCCGCGCTTCGACACGGACGATCAGGCTCTCGGCTTCAGCCACAAGCGCACGGCCCGGCTCGCAGATCAGCCGGCAGTTCTCCGTGACCGTCAGTTTTTCGAAACCCGCCCGGATCACATCGATGAACGTCTCGAGCGGCGCCGGCTGGCTGTCGGTGTAGCGGGACGGAAACCCTCCGCCGACATCGATGGCATCGACCAGGACGCCAGCCTTGACGATAAGCTTGTGCGCGGCCTCGAACGCCGCGGCGTAGGCATCGGGCGTCGTCGTCTGCGAGCCGACGTGAAACGTCAGGCCAAGTTCGTCGGCCACCTGCCGCGTCTTGACCAGTAGCCGCGCCGCCTTGGATCCTGCCACGCCGAACTTGCGTTCGAGGGGAACGCGGCTGTTCTTGGCGGAAACTGCCAGCCGGACGAACAGCTCCAGGTCCTTGGCGCCGCCTGTTTCCTCGACGATCTTCTGGAGCTCGTCCTCTGTGTCGAGGGCGAAGCACCGCACGCCGAACTCGTGATAGGCTCGGCGGATGGCGAGCCGCGACTTCACGGGGTGCATGAAATGCAACGTCGCGCCGGGAATCGTCGCGGCGTCCTCCAGCTCGGGGAGCGAGGCCACATCGAATTGCTTAATGCCGGCGCCAAACAGCGCGCCCAGCAGAAAAGGGGAGCTGTTCGCCTTGTAGGCGTAGGCGACCTCACCAGGGAAGTTGTTAAGGAACCAGCGCGCGGCGCGACCCGCAGCATGCGGCCTCAATCCAAAAACCGGCCGATCGGGTTGACGCGCAGCGATCAGCGCAGCCGCAGAAGGGAACCTTTCCATCTCATGGGACCTCCACCAGTCGAGTTGGACCAGATGGCGCTTGCTGAACCAGCAGAGACCGCCGTTGAAAGTAGAAGCGGTCAAATAAGGTGGGTCGGCCCCCGTGTAAAGAGGCAACTCGCGTTCCGACCGTATGACACGGCTTGCTCGCGCATATTCAAATCAGCGAATGTGCCCGGGCGCTGCCCGTTGCAGCCGAATGTGCCCCTTGAGTCCGGAGAACGAACCGTATGCTTTGGAAGGACTGGGTCGTGCAGCACGCGCCTCAAGCGCTCGCTCTCGGCGGGCTGCTGGTGGGGCTTCTGTACGGCTCGATCGCGTTTCGCACCAACTTCTGCACCATGGGGGCGATCTCCGACTTCATGACCTTCGGCGACTATCGCCGGTTCCGCGCGTGGCTGCTGGCCGCCGGCGTGGCGATCGCTGGAGCGCAGGCGCTCGACTACACTGGCGTCGTTCCGCTAGCGAAATCGATGTATCTCGCACCCAATGTGAACTGGCTCGGCCACATCCTCGGCGGGCTGGTCTTTGGTTTCGGCATGATGTTCGCGGGTGGCTGTCCGAGCCGCAACCTCACACGCGTTGGTTCCGGCGACCTCCGCGCGCTCCTCACCCTCGTCGTCCTAGGTATCTTCGCCTACATGGCGATCGGCGGTGTGCTGGGCCCGAGCCGTGCCTGGCTGGAGCAGGCTACGGTGCTGCCACTCGCGGGTAGCGACCGAACGCAGTCCATTGGCGATGTCTTCGCAGCCTTCACTGGCCTACCCACGACCACGGCGCGGCTCGCGATCGCCATGGCGGTGGTCGCTGGCATCCTGGTGCTCTGCTTCAAGGACATGCGCTTCCGCACCTCACCCGCGCACATTCTCTCCGGTCTCGGCATCGGGCTCTGTGTCGTGGCGGGCTGGGCGGTCACCGGCATGGCCTTCGACGAGCTGACGGACAAGCCGGTTCAGCCCGTCTCCCTCACATATGTCCGGCCGGCTGGCGACACGCTCGACTGGTTGCAGCGCTTCACAGCCTTGGGCCTGCCGGGCTTCGGCGTTGCGAGTGTGTTCGGCGCGGTCGCCGGCGCCTTCCTCGCAGCGCTCGCGATGCGGCGCATCCATCTCGTCACGTTCTCGGGAGTTGCAGATACGCTGCGCTCACTGTTCGGCGCCGCCCTGATGGGTGTCGGGGGCGTCATGGCCTTGGGCTGTACGATCGGTCAGGGCATCACCGGGGTGTCCACGCTCGCCATCGGGTCATTCCTGACCTTCGGCGCCATCGTGGCCGGCGGCATGGCGGGGCTCAAGGCGCTGGAACGCACGCTCGAGGCGGCGGCCTGACGTCATTGCACGTCGTAGGTCACCGCCGTGCGCGCATGGTTCTCCGCCGGCACACGCGGCTCCGGCTTGGGCGCCGATCTGACCCGCACCCGCCGCCGTCCGCGTTTGGGCTCTTCGGGTTTGACGGCCGTTCGGGCCGCTTCCTCGGCCAGTGACCGGTAGAGAAATGCGCGCCAGTTTCCGAGGGTCGTAAAGCGCTGCCGCTCGAAATCCTGCGCGATGCCATCGGCCAGTCGGCCGCCGACAAGGCAGGCTCCAATGAGCGTTTCCCGCCCCCTGTGCTCGACACGGAATTGATACAGCGCGTCTGCCCCGGGGATGTCGCGCACCTGGCCACCCTTGATCAGGTTGTCGGGCTCGAACTCGTTCGGGAATAGCACGGTCGCCTGACCGTCCTTGTCGATTCCGACCAACGTGAGATGGCAGTCCCGGTTTGCATGGGCGCGGAACGTCGCGAGATCTCCGACGCGATAGCTGGTTTTACTCGGCCAGATCGAGAGAGACAGCGGCCGGTCGGCGCTGCTCCCGGCAGGTCCGGCCTGGGCCAGTCCTTCGGGGTCGAGGCCCGACGCCAACGCCTGGAGCTCAAGAAGCTCACGCCGTGGCACGACGCGGTAGCGCACTTTTTGCGCGACCGCCTCCCAGCGGGCGGGCGCGTCCGCAAGCCGCTTGAGAAATTCGTCCACCGAGAGCCCGAGCTCCGCGGCGGCCCGTCCCGCGCCGGCGGGCTTCGCGTACTGGCGTGCGAGGGCCTCGACGAGGGGGAGGCCGAACAGCCGAGCCGCCGCGGCGGCGCGCTGATCTGCCCCGGTGCGCGCCATCCACCCGTTCGCCAACCAATCCGCCCGTACAACCGGCGCATTGGACCCGGTCAACGTGCGGGCGGTTGCCATCGCGGCGCCGGTATAGAACGGCGCGTACGGGTAGTCGGCTACGAACTGCTCCCAGTCGGCCTGCGACCAGCCCACGTGCTCGAGATCGAACTGGAGCACCATTTCCTCGGGATCGATCGGCAGCAGGCGGACATCGGTCGCGCCCGGACTCAAGCTCTTGATCAACTCGGTTGCCGCACGCCGATATTGGGCCATTTCCGTTTCGTCCGCGCAGTCCGCGCGAAGGTGGGTCAGGCTGACAAACCGGGTTCGCCGCGCAACCGCCGCCGGTAGGCGCGCCACCACCCGGTAGATCACCTCACCAATCCGGGCCGGCCCGGGACTGCTGCGGACCGGACATGCGCCGGCGGGGTGTGCTCCAAGGTCGGTGATCCAATCGCGAATGGCCTGGATTTCGTCGGCGTTCGGCATGGCCGGAGCGCCTGCCTCACGCCTGCTGTCAGGTGGCATCGCACGCCGCAGCAGGGTCGTGTAGAGCGGGGATGCATCAGGGAGACCGCGCTGGACCAGTGCCGGATCTCGCGCGATCTCGGACAGCGCGAGGATGTTGGCAATTCCTCCGGCTGACGTGCCCGGTTGCGCGCTGCCGACCTGGTGGCAGCGCGCGCAATGGGTGCTGAGAACCGCATACGCCTTGGCCCCCATCGGATCGGTGGGCGGCCCCGGTACAGCTTCGGAGCCTTGGGGCAACGCACCGCCGGAGCCCGCCCCGAGCCAAGCGGCCACGGCCGCGAGCGCCACCCAGGGCTGCTGGCGTCGGCCGGCTCCAGCCATCATGTCACCCCTGCCGGAAGCGGGCCCATCTCGTCGAGCGCTCGAAGGTCATCCCCAGGGCGGAAGCTATAGCTTGTCAGCTCGCGTCGTCCAACGGGTACACCTTGAGGACGCCCTGCTGCAGCTCTGCAAGTCGGTGACGAGCCTTGTGCTGCCTCGGATTTTTTTGTAGGGGCGGCCTCAGGCCTTCTCTAAAAGGTCGCAGAAGCCTGCGGCAGAGCCCTTTCCTCGAAGAGAGTATTCCATGCGACACGGCGGCAAGATCCTCATCGACCAGCTCGAGATCCAGGGCACGAGCACCGTGTTCACGGTGCCCGGCGAGAGTTTTCTGGCTGCGCTCGACGGCTTGCACGACTCCAACCGCATTCAGACCATCGTGTGCCGCCAGGAGGGTGGCGCCGCGATGATGGCCGAGGCCTGGGGGAAGATGACGGGCAAACCGGGCATCTGCTTCGTGACGCGCGGGCCCGGCGCGGCCAACGCCATGAGCGGGCTTCACGTCGCGCAGCAGGACTCCACGCCGATGATCCTGTTCCTAGGCCTGCCAGGCTCCGAGCACGAGGACCGTGAGGCGTTCCAAGAGATCGACACCAAGCGGTTGTTTTCCTCGTTCGTGAAATGGTCGGCCGTCATCCGCACGACCGACCGCATCCCGGAATACGTGAGCCGCGCCTTCCACGTCGCGTGCTCCGGCCGGCCCGGGCCGGTCGTGCTCGGCCTTCCCGAGGACATGCTCTCGGCCGAGATGGACGTCACCGACGCCAAGGCCGCGCGCATCGCCGAGCCGATACCCGGACCGGCCGAGATGGCCGAGCTCCAGGCGCTCCTGGCCAAATCACAGCGCCCCCTCATGATCGTCGGCGGGCCCGGCTGGAGCGAAACCATCCGAAAACAGGTCCAATCCTTCGCCGAACGCTTCGACCTACCGGTCGGTGCAGCGTTCCGTTATCAGGACTACTTCGACAATCGGCACCCCTGCTTCGTCGGCCACGTCGGCATTGGTCCTGACGCCAAGCTCGCCGAGGCCGTTCGCAATGCCGACCTCTTGCTGGTTGTTGGCGCGCGCATGGGGGAGATGACGACGAGCGGATACACCCTCCTCGACATCCCGAACCCGCGCCAAACCTTGGTTCACGTTCATCCGGATGCGGATGAGCTCGGCACCGTCTATCGCCCTGACCTTCCGATTGCGGCGAGCGCGCGCGCCTTTGGCGACGCGCTTGCCGGGCTCAATCCCCCGTCTAACATCCCGTGGAAAGGCCGCCGGGCCGAGCTGCGGGCCGCCTGCGAGGCCGCCTGGAAGCTCATTCCTACCCCGGGCAACGTCCGCCTGGAGGAGGTCATTGCGACCGTCTCCAAGCTGCTGCCCGAGGACGGCATCGTCACGAACGGCGCCGGCAACTACGCCGCCTTTCTGCATCGCTACTTCGCCTACAAGGGCTACCGCACGCAGCTCGCCCCGACGTCGGGCTCGATGGGCTATGGGCTGCCGGCCGCCGTTGCGGCCAAGCTTGCCGCCCCGAACCGCCCGGTGGTCGCTTTCGCCGGCGACGGCTGTTTCATGATGACTTGTCAGGAGCTGGCAACGGCCATCCAATACCGCCTGCCAATCGTGACGATCATCGCCAACAACGGCACGTTCGGCACGATCCGCACGCATCAGGAGAAGACCTATCCCGGACGCATTGCCGGAACCGGCCTGGTGAACCCCGACTTCGCCGCGTTCGCGCGCAGCTTTGGGGCTCACGGCGAGACCGTCGAGCACACGGAGGCTTTTCCCGAAGCCTTCAAGCGTGCCCTGGCTTCCGACAAGCCGGCGGTCATCGAGTTGAAGACGGACGCGGAAGCGCTCACTCCGCGGCAGACCCTCAGCCAGATCCGCGCGTCGGCGAAGCGATAGTATTGGCTGGTCATTCCAGCATGACTAACAGAGTATTAAAATGGAAAAACAGCGATTAAACGTGTTTCACTCATGAGATAGACTAACAAGTGCTTATCAGTTACGAAAGGATGACTGATCCGCAACGGCGGTGGGAGCAATGGATCTGCAGGCAGCCAAGCTGTCGAATCGAAGGAGCTGGTCGTATTTCACGATCGCAGCCGCAGTCTGCTTTGCGGTTGCCTGCGGCCTCCTGATCGGCTCATTGGTGGCGCCCGACAAGGCAGGGTCCATGCACACCCGCTCCGGCCTTGCACAGACGAATTTGGTCCACACGCACGTATCCGGCGGGTGACCACGGGCTGAAGTGTTTCGGCCCACGTGACTGGCATGATGCTCCCCATCAAAACTCAACCCCTCCTCCGGCAACGGAGGAGGGGTCTTGTTTTGATCAGGCCGGCTCCGCGTTAGGCCGCCTCTGCGAACGCGAGCTTGAAGCCGTGTTGATCGGCCAGGGTCTTGATCAAGCGGTCGGCCTCGGCCTTGGGAAGCGGCTCGAAGGGCGGACGAACCGCCGCCCAGCCCGGATCGTCGCGATAGAACGCAATCAGCGCCTTGAGGGCGGGGATCACGGGGAAACCCTGGACCGTTTTGCGCATCGCCCCAATGTCGGCCTGCAGCTTGTCCGCGTCCGGTCCCTGCCAGTTGTCGTACAGGCGCCGCATCGCCCGCGCGCCGACATTGGCCGTGGCCGAAATGACGCCTTTGGTGCCCGCCCGGAGGCCATCGAGCAGGAAGAGCTCCGCGCCGGGAAAGATCTCGAGGTCAGGATGAGCCTCGACGATGGATTTGGTGTTGGCCCAATCCCCCGAGGAATCCTTGAGACCAACCACCACGTCAGGGAACTCCTTCTTGAGACGCCCGATCAGCGGCAGAGAGAAACCGACCTGAGCGACCGGGGGGATGTGATAGAGATAGAGCTTCAGGCGATCGTCGCCGACCTCTTCCACCAGGCTCGCGAAAAAGCGGAACAGCCCCTCCTCGCTCGGATTCTTATAGTAAAACGGAGGCAGCGTGAGCACGCCGCCGCAGCCCAGGTCGACGGCATGCTGGGTCAGGATCGCTGCATCCGTGATCGAGCACGCGCCGGTGCCGGGCATCAGCTTCGACGGCTCGATGCCGGCGTCGATCAGATCCTCGAGCAGCTCCATGCGCTCGTCGAGGCCAAGGGAGTTTGCTTCACTCGTCGTACCGAACGGCGCGAGCCCCGTGCACCCGTCCTCTAGGAGCCATTGGGCGTGCTCGATGAAGCGGTCCGGATCGGGGGTGCCGTCCTCGCCAAATGGCGTCAGAACCGGCGCAATGACGCCAGAGAAGTTGGGCTTGCCCGTCATGTCGTGATCTCTTTGCGGTTGTCGTGCCGGGTGGAGGCAATGCGCCCCAACTACGGCATCGGGATAGCCGGCTGCTTCACCGGTACGTGATACCCCTTCTGGACGGCTGGGCGCGCGGCAATCTCACGATACCACCGCAGCACGTTAGGGTAGTCCTTCAAGTCGATCGTTTGCCATTCGAAGCGCGAGATCCACGGCCAGATGGCGATGTCGGCAATCGAATAGTCGCCGGCCACGTAGGCGCTCGCCGCGAGGCGCTTGTCGAGCACGCCGTAGAGCCGTTTGGCCTCGGCGAGGTAGCGCTCCTCGGCGTAGGGCGCCTTGCCCCTATTGTATTTCACAAAATGATGCACCTGACCGAGCATGGGGCCGACGCCGCCCATCTGCCACATCAGCCACTCAATGGTGCGCCACTTCGCCTCCCCTTTCTGGGGCCACAGTTTGCCGGTCTTTTCGGCGAGGTACATCAGGATGGCGCCCGACTCGAAGAGACTGAGCCCGGTCCCACGGTCGACGATCGCCGGGATACGGTTGTTGGGGCTCATCTTGAGAAAGTCTGGGCTGAACTGATCGTTCTTCGTGATGTCTATCGTGTGGACGGTATAGGGCAGACCTATCTCTTCCAACATGATGGAAACCTTGCGACCATTGGGTGTCGACCAAGTGTAGAGATCGATCATTCTCCGCCTCTTGTTAGCCCGCGCGGCAAGCGCGAATCCTAGTCGAAACCGTGTTTGCACCGCAATGGGCCTGTGCACCGCATCAATATAGGCGTGTGGCGATTATCCACGCGGTCACGAAGATCGGGCTCAGGGCAGTGGAGATGACGACCGCCGTAGAGATGAACTCGGCTTCTGTCCGATACTCCGCCGCGAAAACCGCAATCAGCACGCCCACCGGCGTGGCGGCGGCCACGACCAGCACGTCCGTGACGTCGTCGGTGAAACCCATCACCCCGCACAACCACCAGGTCAGGGCCGGCGCGATGAGGAACTTGAGACACAGCATCAGCGTCTGCGGAACGAGCTCGAACCGGATGGCGCCGGCCGCCGCAACCTGGGCGCCCAGCGAATAGAGAGCGAGCGGCGTGAAGATGGAGCCTAGAAATTGCAAGGGCTGGCTCACCAGCGGGGGCAACTCGATCTGGAAGCCACGGAGCACCAAGCCCAGTGCGACGGAAGGAATGAGCGGGGTCTCGAACGCCGACTTGAGCTTGCCGAGCTTGCTTCCTCCGCTCGGCGCCAGTAGCCACACGCCGACGGTGCAGACCAGAATGGCCATCAGCGCCGTCAGCACGGATTGGTGGATGAGGTAGTCCGGGCCAAAGGCAAGCTGCGTGACCGGGATGCCGAAAAATCCGACGTTGGCGTAGGCGGTCCCCAGCCCCATCATCGGGCCGAGGCTCGACCGCTGCCGCAGAGCGAGAACGAGAAGCCATCCCAGCGGGATAAGGAACATGAACTGCACAATGCCGAAGTAGAAGACCTGCCACACGATCTCGATGGGCTGCTTACCGGCCGACAGGAAATGCACCAGGAATGCCGGCATCACGACGTTGACCTGAAGCCGGTTGAGCGATGCGACATCGAGCTTGAGGCGCGGCTGCAGCAGCCATCCGAGCGCGACCAGCGTAATGATCGGCAGCGTCACCTTCGTGAGAATGTCGAGGAAGAGGGCCATCGAACGCCTTGGGCCAAGGGGACTCGCGCAGCGGCGTAGTCTATTGGGCCGCGCCCTGGGCCGTAAGCCCTGCTGCAAACGCGAGCAGAGTCGCGCTCAGCCTTTCGACCACCGCGGGCACGTTGCCGTGGTGATGGACGGTCGCATCGACTGTGGTGGGCTGTGCCAGGTTGACGCGAGCGCACATCTCCGGCCCCAGCGTCCTGCGCAGACAGGCTCGCGGATCGAGCGGGGCGCGCGCACCGTCGGTTCCTGCCGTGATTCTCACCCGGCGGATCCGGGCCCAGGCTGAGTCCGCATCCGGGGCGAGCCCGTGGGGCACGCACGCCACGACCATGCGCCCCTGCCGCAGCGCATCGCGGACGGTGATCGGAAGGGCGAATCCTTCGCCACCCGCCTCCCACGACAGCAGAAACGCACCCGAGCGCTGCAGATCTCGGAAGGCACGCCGGCTCACGCGCTCCTCATCCGGTCCAGCGCTTCGCCGCGTAACGATGCGTCTGGGAAATTCAATCGGAGAGGAAGTCAAAAGCCGCCGCCGGGTCGCCGCAAGCAAGCCGTCCAACCCAGCAGCATCTGCCGCCTCGATGAGCACAAGGCACCCCGGCGTCCGAGATGCGGCGCGGCGCCGACTGTGCGAGGTGCGTGACCTCAAAACCCCAACTGGCGCCGTGTGCGCCATATCATGTCTCCCCGAAACGGGCGCCAGTCGCGCCTGGCGTGAATCGAATGTCGCGCGACTCGCTTTTCCGTCCACATCCTATCTGCCAACCTCGCGCGCCACGGTGCCGCCGCCGCCACAATTTCGGACAATTTTGGCCGCGATGACGCCGCGCTGCTCACGGCTTTCTGGCGGCTGGAACGTCGCGGCAGCTCCGCGACGCCGTGTCCGTTGGTCCCGGCACGCCACGGTGCTACATCGCCGCACCACGCGAAGCCGTTACCAAGGGCGTCATTTTACGCCTATTGTCCGGGTCTTCAGCACCGCCACCGCCAGCTGACCGGAGCACTGTTCGCGCCGCCACGCCGATCATCGAGGGAACTCAACTCATGGCAAGCACTGCCAATACCGTCGCAACCGCCCTCATCACGAGCTTCGACAAAGGCGTTTCCAAACCGTCGCCCTACAAGCACTGGCTGCTCAACGATTGCCTGCCAGCCGACACCGCCAAGGACGTCATTTCGCTCCCGTTCGAGGCCCCGGCGCTCGACGGCGTCTCCGGCAAGCGCGAGGTTCACAACGCGACCCGCAAGTACTTCGACCTCGAAAACCGCGCCAAGTTCCCGGCCGTTGCCGCGGTTTCCGAGGCGTTTCAGCAGCCGCGGGTGACTGCGGCGATCGAAAACATCTTCGGCACCAAGCTCAAAGGCTCCTACCTGCGCATCGAGTATGCGCAGGACATCGACGGCTTCTGGCTCGAGCCGCACACCGATCTCGGCGTCAAGCTCTATACGCTCCTGCTTTATCTCTCGGAGGATCCGAGCCACGCCGATCTCGGCACCGACATCTACGACGCGGAGAAGCATCACGTCGGGCGCTCGCCGTTCAAGTCGAACGGCGCGATGGTGTTCGTGCCGTCGAACATCACCTATCACGGCTTCGAGGCCCGAAAGATCACGGGCGTGCGCAAGTCCGTCATCGTCAACTACGTCACCAACGAGTGGCGTGCCCGCGAGCAGCTCGCCTTTCCGGATCAACCGATCGGCGGGTGAGAGGGGGCGGTGGCGGCCGTCGCGGCTCCCGTCAGGCCACCGAGCGATATCTACGGCGCGAGCCGCCGAGGCCTTCGGCTGCCGTGAGGATGGCGTTGGCGTCGAGGCCATAGTGGCTATAGAGCTCGGAAATGGAGCCCGACTGGCCAAAATGCTCGACGCCGAGAGCGCGCACTCGGTGGCCGGCCACACTGCCGATCCACGACAGGGTCTCGGGATGCGCGTCGCAGACCGTGATGATGCCGGCGTCGCGGGGAAGCGCGGCCAACAGCCCCTCGACGTGAGCACGGGCGCCTCGGTCGCCATGCTCGCGTGCGCGCTGCGCGCCGTGCCAACCCGCCGACAGACGGTCGGCTGAGGTTACCGCAAGCACGCCGACGCCGCCGCGATCCTCGGCAAGCAGGCCGGCGGCTTGGATGGCCTCGGGCGCCACGGCGCCAGTGTAGACGATAGCTAGCCGCGTCGAGGCTTCCGGCTCGCGGAGCCAGTAGCCGCCGTTGATGATCGCCTCGGTCAGCGCCGGCGTCAGCGCGCGCGACGGTTGCTCCAGCGGGCGGGTCGAGAGGCGTAGATAGACCGAGCCGCCCTTCTCGTCGCGATGCCAGCGGCGCTCGGCGTCCTCCGCCCCCTCGCGCTGCACGTAGGAGAAGGCCCAGCCCATGATAACGCCCAGTTCGTCGACGAACGCCGGTTCGAACGAGGCAAGGCCATCCTGCGCCATGCCGATGAGCGGCGTGCCGATCGACTGGTGTGCGCCCCCCTCCGGCGCCAGGGTCAGGCCCGACGGCGTCGCCGCCAAAATGAAGCGGGCATCCTGGTAGCAGGCATAGTTCAGGGCATCGAGGCCGCGTGCGATGAACGGGTCGTAGAGCGTTCCGATCGGGATCAACCGCTCGCCGAACAGCGAATGCGACAGCCCTGCCGCGGCCAGCGTCAGGAACAGGTTCATCTCGGCGATGCCGAGCTCGATGTGCTGACCCTTGGGGGTCATCTCCCACTTCTGCGGTGACATCAAGCCGCGATCCTTGAACACATCCTCTCGGCTCGCCATGGAAAATAGGCCGCGACGATTCACCCACGGCCCGAGGTTGGTCGAGACCGTCACGTCGGGCGAGGTCGTCACGATGCGATCGGCCAGCGGGCCGCCGGCCTTGGCAATCTCGTCGAGGATCTTGCCGAAACCGTTCTGCGTTGACATCGAGCCCTTGGCCTCGATCGCCACTGACGTCGGCACGTCGATGCCGGCGCCCGAAAACCGTCGGCGCCCCTTGGCATTAAACGGAACGCGGCCGAGAAACGCGCCAACCTCGTCGGCCGACAGAGCGAGGCCGGCAAACCGGTCCCACTCCTCGCCCTGATTGATCTGCTGTGCCTGACGCAACTCCTGCATCTGCCCCTTAGTCATCAGGCCGGCGTGGTTGTCCTTGTGGCCCTGGAACGGCAGGCCATGGCCCTTGATGGTGTAGGCAATGAAACACACCGGCTGATCCGTCGGTGCGGTCTCGAACGCCTCGAGAATGGTCTCCAGATCATGCCCGCCGAGGTTGGTCATCAACCTTGCCAGCTCGTCGTCCGAATGCCGCGCAAGGA